>Ga0126381_100003263_pt1 | contig 17670 bp, 13 predicted proteins | sample PanSoiMetPlot_28_FD_96465 | JGI IMG/M metagenome (GOLD analysis project Ga0126381, IMG submission 96465) | Tropical forest soil microbial communities from Panama - MetaG Plot_28 | ecosystem: Environmental > Terrestrial > Soil > Tropical forest > Bulk soil | place: Panama | collected 2016-02-17 | reverse complement strand
GGCCGCGTGCGCCCCGGTGGCCCGCTGGGTGGACGTGTTCTGCGAGCGCGGCGCGTTCGGCGCGGACGAGGCGCGCGCCGTGCTGGCTGCCGGGGAGGCAGCCGGACTGCAGGCCCGTGTGCACGCCAACCAGCTTGGCCCGGGGTCAGGAGTCCAGGTAGCCGTGGAGGCTGAAGCGGCATCCGCCGATCACTGCACGTTCCTCTCGCAAGCGGACGTGGACGCGCTCGCGTCATCGGGCGGGACGGTCGCCACGCTGTTGCCCGGGGTGGAATTTGCGACCAGATCGCCGTACCCGGACGCGCGGCGCCTGGTGGACGCTGGGGTGACGGTCGCGCTTGCGACCGACTGCAACCCCGGCTCGTGCTTCACCTCGAGCATGCCGCTATGCGTGGCGCTGGCGGTCCGCGAGATGCGGATGACCACCGCGGAGGCGGTATGGGCGGCAAGCGCCGGGGGAGCGCGCGCGCTTCGCCGCAGCGACGTCGGCCATCTCGGCGTCGGCGCGCGAGCCGACCTGATCATGCTGGACGCGCCGTCGCACGTCTACCTGGCCTACCGGCCAGGCGTGCCGCTGATCGCCGGGGTCTGGCGCGCGGGGGAGCGGGTGGCGTAGCGCCGCGCCCACCCGCAAAGTAGGCCCAGGCCTATCGCCGTCGGGCGGCAGGGCGCGGCAGGCTGATCCTGCCGCATATGCGTCGTGCGAAGGCGAGGATCGGTCATGGGCTCAGGCTCTCAGCTGCTGGTCGTTGCGCTGCTGGCTGCGGGCGTGCTCGTGGCCTCCGCCCGGATTCGCTCGGACCGGGAAGCGCATGGCTTGCCCACGCGTTTTGGTCACCTCGCCTGGACCCTCGCGCTCGCGGTGCTGCCCATAACCATGGTCGCCACCCTGTCGGGCAGGTTCGATCCTTCTGGCCTTCGCGCCTGGATGGTCGCGATCGCGCTGGCGATAGCCGTCGTGCTCGCCATCCGGCCCGGGCTGGCGCCGCGCCTGGTGCCAGCGGGCCTCATCCTGCTCGGCGTGGCAAGCATTGTGCTCGCCCGCGCTTATCTGCTCGCCGCTCCGCCGTCCGCTCTGCCTGCCTCGGTGGTCGCCTTGCCCGGACCCAGCGGGGGCAGCGTCAGGCCCGGTCTTGACGCTGCCACCCCAGCGGGTCTCTGGGCCACCGGGCCGGGCTTGGCCCTGGTGCAGGCGTACCTGTTCGTGCTGCTCGGCGGGTGGCTCGCGTGGCGCTCAGCCGATCCCCTCCTCAGCCGCGCACGGCACTTGCTTGACCGGGTCACCGGGCTTGCGCCGCGGGCTCAGTTCCGGGCGCTGCTGCTGCTGCCGGTGGTAATCATGGCGGCGGAGCTCTTCATTCCCGGCAGGTGGTACAGCCCGGCCTCGGTAGCGCTGTGGTTCCTGCCGTTCCTCGGTGCCGCGGTCGTGGTGCTGCGCCGGTGGCCCGGCGCGGCGGGGCGGCTGGCGGTGCTTGGCGTACTTTTGCTGGGCCTGTCGGGCATCGTGCTGGCGATGACCTTCCAGTACGGGAACGCGCCGAGCGAATATGGGCTGGTCGTGATGGCAGCCCGGAGCTCGCCCGGGCTCGTCGCCGGTGAGGCCCTCGTCCTGCTGGCGTTCGGGGCATGGCTTGCCCCCCAGACTTTCCCGTCGGCTAGGCGGCTGCTCAGGCTCCCGCCCGACCCGGAGCTGACCAGGCAGGTGCAGCAGCTCACCGATAGCCGGGCGGTCGCGGTGGACACGGCCGCCGGCGACCTGCGGCAGCTGGAGCGCGATCTGCACGACGGGGCGCAGGCCCGCCTCGTCGCCCTGGGCATGAGCCTGCGCGCCGCCGAGCGGCTGATCCCGGTGAATCCGGACGCAGCCATCGCGCTGGTCGCCGAGGCGCGGGATACGTCGGCGCGGGCGCTGACCGAGCTGCGAGAGCTAGTCAGGGGCGTGCACCCGCCGGTGCTGGCCGACCGGGGCCTGTCGGACGCCGTGCGCGCCCTGGCGCTGGATTGCCCGCTCGACGTGCAGACGCACATCGACTTGCCGGGACGGCCGGCCGCGCCCGTCGAGACGGCATGCTATTTCGCCGTGGCCGAGCTGCTGACGAACGCCGCCAAGCATTCCGGGGCGCGGGAGGCGTGCATCGACGTCGGGCACAGCGATGGCAGGCTGCGGATCGAGGTGACCGACTTCGGGCTCGGCGGGGCCGACCCGGCGGCGGGCGGCGGGCTGGCCGGCGTCGAGAAGCGGCTGGCGGCGTTCGACGGCATCATGGCGATCAGCAGCCCGGCTGGCGGGCCGACCATCGTGGTCCTGGAGGTGCCGTGCGCGCTGTCGTCGCCGAAGACCAGTTCCTGCTGAGGGACGGGCTGACCCGGCTGCTCGAGGCGCACGGGTTCGAGATTGCGGCTGCCGTCGCTGATGCGCCAGCCCTGCTGCAGGAGTTGCTTCACAATCCGCCAGATGTGGCGATCGTGGACGTTCGGCTGCCGCCGACGTTCACCGACGACGGGCTGCGCGCGGCGATCGACGCTCGGCGCGCGGTGCCCGGACTGCCGGTGCTTGTGCTGTCGCAGTACGTCGAGCAGCTCTATGCCCGCGAACTGCTCGCCGACCGGGCCGGCGGCATCGGGTACCTGCTGAAGGACCGTGTGTTCAACGACGACCAGTTCGTCGATGCCATCAAGGCGGTTGCCGCCGGCGGCACCGTGATGGACCAGGAGGTGGTAGCCAAGCTGCTCCGCCGTCAGGCCAGGCGGGAAACGTTGGCCCGGCTTTCTGCCAGGGAACGTGAAGTCCTCGAGCTGATGGCGGAGGGCCGGTCCAACATCGCGATCGCGCAGCGGCTGTTCGTCTCGGAGAAGGCCGTGAGCAAGCACAGCACGAGCATCTTCGCCAAGCTCGACCTCGCTCCGTCCGACGACGACAACCGCCGGGTACTCGCGGTCCTTGCGTACCTCAACGGCTGACCAACTGCGGCGTTGTGCGCTAGCGAAGCTTGACGCGCCACTGCCTGGTCGCCTGATCCTGCACACAGGGCAGCGGCGAGCCGGCCCAGCCGTAGACGCCCCCGGTCAGGCTGGTCCAGGAGGCGGCGAAGGAGGCCGGTCCGGCCGGCATCACGACCCGGTCAGTCAGCGGCACGCAGGAACCCGATACACAGATCGTCCCGGTGACCTGGACCAGTGCCTCGCCGTCGTGTGACACGGCGTCGAGAACGGTCACGCGGCCCGTGATGCGACGGGTCCCGAATGACGGACAGGGACTCGTCGCGTAGGCGCATGCCAGCGTCGGGGTACCACCGAGCAGGGCCAGGTAAAACCCGTCGACCGCGTCTTCCGGGGAACCGTAGCCAGGATGGACGTGAGCGCTCGGCAGCGCGGCCGCGCCGGCCACAGTCACGGCGGACGGTACGACAACTGCGGCGCTGGCCCGCGAGCGGCCGCCGGTGCCTGGCGCGGGCTGGCCGCTGAGGCCGTTGGGCGGGCCGCCAGTCGTGCCGCCGCCCGCCACCGGAGTCAGACCGGCGGTGCCAGCGCCGGCTGAGGGCGCGGAACTCGCGACGAAGAAGCGCAGGCTCGCTGCGAGCGCGGCCAGCAGCATGGCCGCGACCAGCAGGGCAGTGCCTACGTGCCGGCGAGGAACCCGCATGACTTCCCTTCGCTGGCCGGCCGGTCGACCGGCATCAGCCGGGGCCTGCGAATATATCGCCGCTGCGGTTGCCGCCAGATTGCGCACAGCCCAACAGCAGGCGGCTTTTCAGCGAATGTAGCGTCCGCGGAACCGGATGAGCGGCTCGCCCGACTCGGCCGCGTACGGCACGGCGACGACACGCGCGACCAGGAGCAGATGGTCACCGGCCGGGAACCGGTCGGTGACCTCGCACTCGAATGCCGCGAGGCCGCCGTCCGGGATGAGAGCGCCGGACTGGGTGCCACGCTGGTGCGGCACGCCGGCCAGGAGCACCCTGGCGCTGGGCCGACCGGCGGAGGCGAACCGCCCGGCGAGCACCCGCTGACTTGCACGGAGGAGCGTGAGCGCGAACGGCCTGGCCCGGCTGAGCACCTCGGCCGGATAGGACGATGCGATCAGCGACACCAGCACGAGCGGCGGATCAGCAGAGGCTGGGCAGCACGCGCTGACCGTCACGCCGATGTCGTCCCGGCCGTCAGCGATGGTGAGCAGCGTGACGCCCGCGGGCCACGCGCCGAGCGCGTCAACGAAGCCCGGCGGCACTGCTACTCGAAGATCCAGCTGCCCGGCAGCGTCAGCGGACCGTGCGGCGACAGCCCGGCACGCGCGGCGAGCTGCCAGGCCGGGCCCCAGGCGTCGGCGAGCAGGCTGGCCGCCGTGGCAGCGGGACTCTCGCTCGAGGCGGCAGGCCGCAGCCGGTCGAGCGGACGCACTCGCGGGAACAAGCGCACCGGCGCCTCCGGTCCGAGGCCGGCCCGGCGGCGTGCGATGGCGACTGCCCGGTCCAGACCGCCTAGCTCATCGACGAGCCCGTTCGCGAGAGCATCCGCGCCGCTCCAGACGCGGCCCCTCGCCACCTCGTTCACCTGATCGGCGGTCATGCCTCGTCCCGTGGCGACCTTGCCGGTGAAGTCCGCGTAGATGTGGTCGAGCCAGTCGTTGATCAGTGTCCATTCATCTGCCGAGAACGGCTGCAGCTGCGAGTACATCGCCGCGTGCGCGCCGTGGCTGATCCGATCGCTGCTGATGCCCGCGCGGCCGATCGCCGCGCCGAGCACCGGCTTGCCGGTGATCACGCCGATGGAGCCGGTGATCGTGCCTGGCTGGGCCACGATCACGTCCGCCGCCATCGAGATGTAATAGCCGCCTGATCCTGCGACGTCGCCCATCGAGACGACCACTGGGGTGCCGGTGGCCCTCGCACGGACCACCTCGCGCCAGATCGTGTCTGACGCGACGGCCGAGCCGCCCGGGCTGTTGACCCGCAGCACGATGGCGCGACTTGCGGGGTCTTTCACCGCTGCGCGGATCGCGCCGCCGATCGTGTCCGAACCCATCGCATTACCGGACAGCGGGCCGCGCCCGCTGCGGCCGCGCCGGATCGGCCCGGTTGCATAGATGATCGCGACGCCCGGCTCGGGGCTGCTCGGCACCTTCGTGACGGCGTCCCGCGCTCGCTCGGCGAGCACCTTGCCGCGTTGGTAGCGGCCGAGGTACAGCTGGACAGCATCCGGGCCGGCGTGCTTGTGAGCGTGCGCGTACACCTCGTCGCGGTAGCCGAGGTGATCGACCAGCCCTTCGGCTTCTGCCTGGGCGGCAAGGAACGGCCCGGCGTCGATCAGCGTGCTGACCTTGTCCCTGGATAGCCCGCGTCGGTCGGCGATGGCCTGCACGAGTTGCTCGGTAACCGACGTGGTCAGCCGGTCCATGGCCTGCCTGGCCGGCTCGGAGAAGCCGGTCTCGGTAAGCTGCTCGGCCGCGCTCTTGAACTCGTGCCGCTTCGCGACCTGGAATTCGGCGCCCACCCGGTCGAGCACGCCGCGCAGGAAGAGCCGCTCCACGGCGATGCCGGTCAGCCCGAGATCGCCGGACGGCTGCAGCCAGATCTGCTCGAACGCGGTCGCCAGGTAGTACTGGACGTTGCTCGCGGAGAACTCACCGAACGACTCGGCCCAGGCGATCGTCGTCTTGCCGGCGGCAGCGAAGTCGGCGACGGCGCCACGCAGTTCCTGCACCGCCGCGAGACCGATGGCCTTACCGCCTAGGCGCGTGACCAGGGTCGTGACCCTGGCGTCGTCCCTGGCCCGGCGCAGGCCGTCCAGTATGTCGGGCAGGACCGCCCGGTTCCGGGCGACGATCGCCGCGATCGGATCGGCGGGCCTGGTCTCGGCAAGACCCTCGGTGAGATCGAGCTCTAGGATCAGCGGCGCGGTGCGCTGCTGGCGCAGCTTGACGAGCCGGGCGGCAAGAGGCGAGGAAGGCATGCACACCAGCCTAGATGCGGCGTCCAGCGACGGCCGGGCGCACCGGCAGGTTGAAATGGAGGAACCTCCGGTAAGGTGGCGGAGGCATCGAGATCGGAGGCACAGTGACAAGCGTCGCACGTCGGCTTCGGGCGGACGCGCAGCGCAATCGTGAGCAGCTGCTCGCCGCCGCTGTGGCCGCGTTCTCTGCAGACGGTCCCGAGATGACGCTCGAGTCCATCGCCAGGAGTGCAGGCGTCGGGATCGGCACGCTGTACCGGCATTTCCCGAGCCGCGAGGCGCTCGTCGACGCCGCCTACCGAAGCGAGCTGGCCCGGCTCTGCGACAGCGTCTGCGGTCTGCTCGAGTCGGGGCCAGCCGACCGGGCGCTGCGCGCGTGGCTGGAACTGTTCGGTGAGTACATGACGACCAAGCGCGGGATGGCGGACGCGCTGCGCATGGTCGTCGCCTCCGGAGGCGACCCGTTCACCGAGAGCCGCGGCCGCCTGCAGACGGCGTTCGCCGCTCTGCTAGCGGCGGGTGCGGCCGACGGCACGCTGCGCGCCGACATCGACGCTGCCGACGTGCTGGCGAGCGCGAGCGGCATCTGGCTTGCCGTCGGCGAGCCGGCCCAGCGCGCTCAGGCCGGCCGTCTGGTGGACCTGCTCATGGACGGACTGCGGTACGGGGCGAACCCGGGGCACCATGGCTAGCCGGGACGGGAACGGCTGGGTGCGCTGCGAGCTGAGGCACCGCCACTGGGGCCGGTTCGGAGCCGCCGGCCTGCTCGCCTACGTGACCGGCGGGCCGGTCCTGCTCCAGCGGCGGACCTGGTGGAGCCACCACGGCGGGACCTGGGGCCTGCCCGGCGGAGCCAGGGATAGTCACGAGTCTGCCCTCGCAGGGGCGCTACGCGAAGCGCACGAGGAGTGCGGCGTGCCTGCCGCCGCGGTCCGGCAGCGGGCCGTGTTCACCGACGAACACGGCGGCTGGTCGTACACGACCGTGCTGGCCGAGGCCGACGAGCCGTTCGGCGTCCGCTCCGACAACGAAGAGTCCGACGAGGTTGCGTGGGTGCCGTCAGGGACGGTCACCGCCCTCCCGCTGCACCCTGGCCTCGCCGCGCACTGGGCGCAGCTAGCCGCTGAGCTGTCCCCGCTGACGATCATCGTCGATAGCGCGAACGTCGTTGGGTCCCGACCTGACGGATGGTGGCGTGATCGGGTCGGCGCCACGGTGCGGCTTGCCGATCAGCTGGCCCCCTTGGTAACGGGCGGGCTGACGGAGCTTCCCGACGGCATGGCCGCGGTGCCGCCTGCCAGTCACCTCCCGCTCGACGGCGGGGGCGACGGTGAGCTAGCGCGGATGGGGGACGGCCAGACCACACTGCGCTGGCTGCCGGACGTTGTGCTCGTTGTCGAGGGGCAAGCCAGGCCAGCGGCAGACACGGTGCCGGGCCCCGTTCGGGTGCTGGCTGCACCGGCCGGCGGCGACGACGCGATCGCGGTTCTCGCGGCGCACACGCCCGGCCGCCGGGTCGTGGTGACCGCCGACCGGGAGCTGCGGCAGCGCTGCGTGGCAGCCGGCGCGGCGGTCGCGGGGCCGTCATGGCTGCTCGGCTTGTTGTGACCCGATGGTGGCCGCCGCGCGTCGTAGGTGATGACGAAGGGGCGCACATGCGGAGCGGAACGGACATGATGAGTGTTAGTGCCCCCGTGCCCGGAAGGATCACGTCGTGCCGCAGCCAGCCTTAGTCGAGCCACTGCGCCGGTGGGATCCGGAGCAGGTGGGCGGCTACACGCTGCTCGGCCGACTCGGCGCTGGCGCGATGGGCCAGGTCTATCTCGGCCGGTCCGCTGCTGGACGGCTGGTCGCGGTCAAGACGATCAAGGCGGAATTGGCCGACGAACCCGACTTCCGGACCCGGTTCGGTCAGGAAGTCGCGGCTGCCCGGCGGGTCAGCGGCGCATTCACCGCGGCAGTAGTGGCCGCCGACTCCGAGGCGGATATCCCGTGGCTCGCCACGGTCTATGTGCCGGCGCCGTCACTGAGGCAGCTCGTGCAGGCGCGCGGTTCCCTCCCGGCACCGGCCGTTCGCTGGCTGGCGGCCGGCTGCGCCGAGGCACTCGACTCGATTCACATCGCGGGCCTGGTCCACCGTGACCTCAAGCCGTCGAATGTGCTGGTCTCGCCGGACGGGCCGCGGGTGATCGATTTTGGCGTCGCCAGGGCGGCAGAGCGGATCGCGCTCACCGTGACCCGCGGTGGTGTCGGTACGCCCGCCTACATGGCACCCGAGCAGGCCAGGGACACCCGTCAGGCGACCTCCGCCAGCGATATCTACGCGCTCGGCGCCACGATGCTGTTCGCGGCGACAGGACGCCCGCCCTACGACGGCGAGACGGTCATGGACGTACTCGTCCGGCTCGCGACCGGACCGCCGGACCTGACCGGGTTGCCGGACGAGCTAACTGACCTGGTGGCGGGATGCCTGGAGCGCGACCCGCGGAGCCGGCCAAGCTCGTCGTCGCTGCTCGCCCGGCTCGCGCCTGGGCTTGCCGCCGACGGGCATGACGGTGCACCGCTGCCCGCTCCGGCGCTGGCACTCATCGAGGAGTACCGGGCGCTCGCGCACGCGCCAGTCCCGGCTGGTGCTGCCGCGTCGGGGGCTGATGCTGCCAACGCGGCCGACGCGACCATCGGGTCGCAGCCGGCCCGAGCGAGCGAGGCCGTGCCGGGCGGGAGCAGCGGCGGCCGCGGCGAGCGCGATGGCCGGCAGGGGCCCGATGGCGCCCGCCCGTGGCCTGCGCGGTATGCCCGGCCCGCTGCCGTGGCCGTCGCAGCCGTCGCGCTGGTCGCCGCCAGCTGGCTTGCGGGCCGGTTCACCGCGGGCGCGGGCACGCGGTCCGGACCCCCGGCCGCGACGAGCAGCAACCCGGCCGCGGGAGCTTCGGGCCGAGCGGGACAGTCGCAGCTCGGGCCCGTCATAGCGGCGCCGCCCCCGCGCGGCGGCGGGTCGGGCGGCGGCCAGAACCCGCCGTTCCAGACGCTGGCCGGCGCACCTCCCGGCATCCCGGCTGTCGGCGTCAGCCAGCCAACGGGCGACGCGGACACCGTGTTCATCATCCGGGGCCAGTGGTGGCCCGTAGGCAAGCCGGTAACCATCACCCTTGTTGGCGTCGGCACATCCACAGTTCACCCGATCGCCGACCGCGGCGGCACATTCAACTACGCGATCAATCAGGATCACGAGTTCGTCGCGGGCGCGCTGCCTCCTGGCACCTACACAGTCCAGGTGTCCGGCGCAGCCGGCGCGAGCGCGGTGGCCAGATTTGAAGTGATGTGACGGCCGCGGCTACCGCACCTGCGTCCACCACAGATCCTCCTGCCGCGAGCACCAGGCGGGATCATGAATCCGGTCGAGATCTGCCGAGGTGATGATCCCGGTCTCGATGAGCGCGGCGACCGCGACCTCATCGGACAGCCGCACTCCCGGCCGGACCATGCCGCGATCCAGCAGCTTGCGGCGCAGGACCTTCACGTGCTCGCCGACGCGGGCAGAAAGGCGGTCCCGGAAGGCCGGATCGGTGTCGAAGCACGCCAGCTCGTGATGCGCGTCGGTCACTTCGAGGGCTGCTCTCGCGATCTCGGGCGTTCGCGGCAGCGGCGAACTCCGAGCCGGGTCCACCAGCCAGGGCCTGCACCACAGCAACGCGACGAGGAAGAGCTTGGTGTTGGGGTCCAGGTAGAAGGGCAGCAGCGTCGGGTCGCCGTCGACCCGGCCCGGCCCGCCGGCTAGCGCGCCGAGCGGCGCGGCGGCGACGACCAGCCGAAGCGGTTTGCCTTCGTCGAGCATCGAGCGGGAGCCCACCTGGGCCGTTCCCGCGCGCAGGAACCAGCCTTTGGACGGCTCCTCGCCCTCGTCGAGGCGGGGCAGCCGGACCCGGTAGCCATCGCCTTCGGCGTAGAGCGCGTGCGTATGACTGATGTTGGCGACCCAGACACCGCCAGCCACCGCGCTGATAACGCCGGCCCGCCGCGACAACCCGAGGCCTGCCGGAATGACCAGGTCGGCGTCCGGGCCGCGGCCGAACACCAGCCGGGTACCGTCCGGGATCGGGGTTACGTTCCCGTCGGGGCTGGTGACATGCGCGGAGTCAAGCGTCACGCTGCGTCCTGCTGGCTGCGCTTCGTGTGCCGGGTGTGCTCGCCGGCAGTTTAGGGTCCGCGCAGGCCGGTTGCATCCACGAGTTCGGGGATGGCGGCGCGCCGTCGCGTGGAGTTGACTTCGGGCCACCCAGGGCGAGGCGTAACTGCGCCTGGCCGGTGCTGTCGGTGGCCGCACGCCGGCACGGTTCGTGCCAGTACGCAGGGGACTGGGGGGGTCGATGACCCCGCGTGGTGCGCCTCGTCCTGGCCGAGGAGCCCCGGCGGACAGCGCGCCGGTCCGGCGGCACGTGGTCTGCCGGGGTCAGGCGACCTGGACCGATCGTTTCGCCAGGCCGGCACCGGCTGGGCCAGGATGGACAGATGCGAGTCATCGCCCTCGCCGACACCCACGCGCCACGGCGGTGGAAGTCATGCCCGCCTGCGGTCGCCGCCTGGCTGCGGCAGGCAGATCTGATCCTGCACGCCGGTGACGTCTGCGTGGCCAGCGTGCTCGACGAGCTCGCCGGGTACGCGCCCGTGCACGCGGTGCTCGGGAACAACGACGCGCCCGACGTGGCAGCGTGGGGTGCGCGACCGACTCTCGAGACCGAGCTGGCCGGCCTCGCGGTCGCGATGATCCACGACGCTGGCGCGGCTGACGGACGGCTGCGACGGATGCGCGCCACGTTCCCCCACGCGGATCTGGTCGTCTACGGTCACTCCCACATCCCGCTCGACGCGCGCGGCGGCGGGTTCCGGATCTTTAACCCCGGCTCGCCTACGGACCGGCGGCGCCAGCCGCACGGAACCATCGGCGTCCTGGACGTCGACGGCGGCTGCCTGGTCGACGCGCGCCTAGTCGAGGTTGACTGACGGGGATTCACCCGTATCGGGGAGCAACGGGGAGAGCCAGAGCACGCCGAGCGGCGGGATGCTCAGCTCGGCCGACGCGGGCCGGCCGTGCCAGGGCTCGCTGGTCGCCTCGACCACGCCGTAGTTGCCGACGCCGGAACCGCCGTAGCTCTCGGCGTCGGTGTTGAGAATCTCGGCCCACGGGCCGGCGGACGGAAGCCCGACCCGGTAGCCATGGTGCGGCATCGCCGCGAAGTTGGCGACGCACGCGACCACGCTGCCGTCGGAGCCGAACCGCAGGAACGACAGCACGTTGCCGGCCGAGTCGCTCGCGTCGATCCACTGGAAGCCCGCAGGCGTGCTGTCTTGCTGCCAGAGCGCCGGGTGCACGGCGTAGGCCGCGTTGAGGTCCTTGACGAGCTGCTGCACGCCCGAGTGCCCCGGGTACTCGAGCACGTGCCACTGAAGGCCGGCCTGCTCTGACCACTCGTCGCCCTGGGCGAACTCCAAGCCCATGAACAGCAGCTGCTTGCCAGGGTGGGCCCACTGGAATGCGAGCAGCGAGCGCACGCCGGCGAACTGCCGCCACTCGTCTCCGGAGAATTTCCGCAGCAGCGCGCCCTTGCCGTGCACGACCTCGTCGTGGGAGAGCGGCAGGACGTAGTTCTCGCTGTAGGCGTAGATCATCGAGAAGGTGATCTCGTCATGGTGATAACTGCGGTGCACCGGGTCGCGGCTGAGGTAGCTCAGCGTGTCGTGCATCCAGCCCATGTTCCACTTGAAGCCGAAGCCCAGCCCGCCGAGGTGCACCGGCCTCGTGACGCCCGGCCACGCGGTAGATTCCTCCGCGATCATCGCGATGCCCGGCACCCGCCGGTAGCAGGTGGCGTTGACCTCGCGCAGGAACGACACCGCGTCGAGGTTCTCCCGGCCCCCGAGCGAGTTCGGTGACCACTCGCCGGGCTTGCGGGAGTAGTCGAGGTAGAGCATCGAGGCGACGGCGTCGACGCGCAGTCCGTCGGCGTGGAACTCCTCGAGCCAGAAGAGGGCGTTCGCGACGAGGAAGTTGCGCACCTCGGGCCGGCCGTAGTCGAAGATCAGCGTGCCCCAGTCCGGATGCTGGCCGCGGTACGGGTCGGCGTGCTCGTACAGCGGAGTGCCGTCGAACTGAGCCAGTGCCCAGACATCGCGCGGGAAGTGGGCCGGAACCCAGTCGAGCAGGACCCCGATGCCCGCCTGGTGGAGGCAGTCGACCAGGTACCGGAATTCGTCCGGGCTACCGAACCGGGCGGTCGGCGCGTAGTAGGACGTGACCTGGTAGCCCCAGGAGCCGCCGAAGGGGTGCTCGGCCACCGGCAGGAACTCGACGTGGGTAAAGCCGACCTCCTTGACATAGCTGGTGAGCTGACTGGCTAGCTCCTGGTAGCTGAGGCCTGGCCGCCAGGACCCGAGGTGCACCTCGTAGATGCTCATCGGGCTGGCGAGCAGGTCCCGCTCGCCTCGCTGCGCCAGCCACTGGGCGTCGCCCCAGGTGTGCGCCGACTCGAACACCCGGGATGCGGTGGCCGGCGGGCGCTCGGCCCAGTTGGCTAGCGGGTCCGCCTTGCGGTGCCACGCGCCGTCGGGGCCGCAGACGTCGTACTTGTACGTCGCGCCGCTGCCGATACCCGGGATGAGCAGCTCCCAGATGCCGGACCCGCCCAGGGATCGCATGGGGTGCGCCCGGCCATCCCAGTGGTTGAAGTCGCCGATGACCCGGACGCCGCTAGCGTTCGGGGCCCACACCGCGAACGAGGTCGCGCCGAGGCTCGGCCGCACCCGGGCGCCGAGCACGGTCCACAGCTGCTCGTGCCGGCCCTCGGCGATCAGGTGCAGGTCAACCTCGCCGACCGTGGGCAGGTGCCGGTAGGGGTCGTCGCCGACGGTCTCCTCGGTGCCGGGATACTGCACCGCGACCCGGTAGTCGGGCACCGTGTCGCCGGGCACGGTCACGGAGAAGACGCCCTGGTATACGTGCCGCATCGGGACCCGGCTGCCGCCGGGCAGGATGAGAGTGACGGTCTCCGCGAGCGGCCGCAGCGCCCTGATCGTCACGCCGTCAGCGCCCGGGTGTCCGCCGAGGATCGCGTGGGGATCGTAGTGGTGCCCGGCCAGCAGCCGGTCGATCTCGGCCAGGCTGACCTGATCAGCGTGGTGGATGTCGGCGGTCATGCCGCCGCCACGAAGTCAAGCGGGATGGCCAGCCAGGACGGCCGGTGCCGGTATTCGTAGACCACTTCGTAGACCGCCTTTTCCAGCGTGAGTGCGCGCAGCAGGGTGGCGTGCTCGGCCGGGTCGGCACCGCCGCCTGCTGCATACCCGGCGCAGAAAGCGTCCTGGCACTGCCGCGCCCAGGCGCTCGCCGTGTCGGCGTCGGCCGCGGCGTTCTTCCCACCGTCCGCGGGGTCGGCGCCGCCACCCGCAGCGGCGTCTGCCGGGTTGTCGTCCACCAGCCGGTGGCGCGCCGCGTAATCGAACGAGCGGAGCATGCCGGCGACGTCGCGGAGAGCTGGGGCCTGTGCGCGCCGCACGGCGAGCGGCACCGCCGGCTCGCCCTCGAAGTCCAGCGCGACCCAGCCGTGGCTGGCGCGCAGGACCTGGCCCAGATGGTAGTCACCGTGGATTCGCTGAGCCTCGACCGGCGTGGCGAGCTGCGCGACGGCGTCGTACGAAGCCCTGATCCTGGGCTCGTGGTGGCGCAGATCGGCGACCACCTCGACAGCATCGGACAGCTTGCGGTGCATGTCGGCGGCCATGCTCGCCAGCTCGCCCGCCGTCATCGCCCGGCTGCCGAAGGCCCTGGCCAGGTCGCGGTGCAGCTCGGCGGTGGCGTGGCCCAGCAGCCTGGCCTCGTCCGCGTACTGCGGGGCTGAGTCCGCGCTCGCCAGGCTCGCCAGCGCGAGCGTCCACCCGTCGCTCGCCCCGGCAAGGAACTGCGACAGGACGCCGAGCAAGACCGGCTCGCCGTCCAGGCTGGTCTCGATCCAGCCGTACGGCGCTGGGACGTGCTGGGAGCCGAGCCGGGCCAGCGCGTCTGCGATTTCGAGATCGGGGTTGGGGCCGGGGAACAGCCGGCGCAGCACCTTGAGGATGACGCGCTCGCCGAAGACGAGACTGGTGTTGCTCTGTTCTGCCCCGAGCAATCGCCCGTCGTGCTCGTGCTCGGTGAGCGACGGCCCGCCCGGTTCGCGCACAAACCTGAGCTGGCCGACGTGTCGCTGCTCGCCGATCCCCCGCAGCAGGATCTCGCTTAGCTCGGCATCGTGGAGTGCGTCGTAGCAGGCCACGCCGTCCTGGTGGCCGATCAGCGCGCCGCGCAGCGAAGGTGGCAGGCCGGGCGCTGGCCGGTAGCCGACCGGGACCTGGAAGCGGGCCCGGCCACCCGGCAGCTCGGCATCGACGATGAGGTGCCGGAGCGCCGGGCTGCCGCCGTGCAGCGGCACGTCCGATACCAGGTCAAGTCCGGCGAGCCGCGGGCTCCGGCCGGGGAACCAGCGCTGGCGGGGCAGCCACGCGGCTAGCAAGTCAAGAAGGCCAGCCGTTGCGTCTGGCCTCGCCAGCGCAGCGAGACCCGGTCGCTGCTGGGCGCGCCCAGAATGACCAGGCACAGCGTGGTCAGACACGGTCACCTACTGCCCGGACCTGCACCCGTTCACTCTAGATCGGGCCGGGTTCGCCGCCACGATGGGCACCAGAGCGCGAAGCATGACCGTAGATGGGGGAGATTGTCACCGTAGTGCCCTATCGGCGTGGTTGGTCGGCGGCCTGCGGCCGCAGGCCCGTCAGGGGCCGTAGGCCGACGGCGGCTTCAGCATCAGCCAGTAAAAGCCGTAGCCGGGCAGGGTCAGCAGGTAGCTGAGCTCCCCGATGGGCGGGAACGCGACGCCGCCCATCGTCTCCACCGGCACCGCACCGGCGAAGCGGCTGAGGTCCAGCTCGACCGGCTGCGGATAGCGGGACAGGTTGTTCACGCACAGCATCCGGTCTGCCTCGCCCTCCGGATCCGACGCCCGGTACTCCCGCACGAACGCCAGCACGCTCGGGTTGGACGAGTTCAGCTCGTGGAACTCGCCGAGCGCGAAGACCGGGTGCCGCTTGCGGATGTCGATCATCCGGCGGGTCCAGCTGAGTAGCGAGCCAGACATGCGCTCCTGTGCCTCCACGTTCAGCGCCTGGTAGCCGTAGAGCGGATCCATGATCAGCGGCAGGTACAGCCGGGCCGGGTCGCAGCGGGAGAAGCCGGCGTTGCGGTCGGGCGTCCACTGCATCGGCGTCCGCACGCCGTCCCGGTCACCGAGCCAGATGTTGTCGCCCATGCCGATCTCGTCGCCGTAGTAGATAACCGGCGAGCCGGGCAGTGACAGCAGCAGCGCGGTGAAGAGCTGCAGCTGGTCCCGGTCGTTGTCCAGCAGCGGCGCCAGCCGGCGGCGGATCCCGATGTTCGCCTTCATCCGCGGGTCCCGCGCGTACTCGGCGTACATGTAGTCACGCTCGTCGTCGGTGACCATCTCAAGCGTCAGCTCGTCGTGGTTGCGCAAGAAGATGCCCCACTGGCAGCCCGAGGGAATCTGCGGCGTCTGGGCCAGGATCTCAGAGATCGGGTAGCGCTGTTCCCGCCTGACGGCCATGAAAATGCGCGGCATCAGCGGGAAGTGAAACGCCATGTGGCACTCGTCGCCGCCGACACTGGCGTCGCCGAAGTACTCGACCACGTCGGCCGGCCACTGGTTGGCCTCTGCCAGCAGCACCCGGTCCGGGTACAGCCGGTCGATCTCGGCCCTGACCCGCCTCAGGTATTCGTGCGTCTCCTTGAGGTTCTCGCAGTTCGTGCCCTCGCGCTCGTAGAGGTAGGGCACGGCGTCCAGCCGGAACCCGTCGATCCCGAGATCGAGCCAGAACCGCAGCACCTCGAGCATGGCGTCCTGAACGCGCGGGTTCTCGTAGTTGAGGTCGGGCTGATGAGCGAAGAACCGGTGCCAGTAGTACTGGCCGCGGACCGGATCATAGGTCCAGTTCGACTGCTCGGTGTCGACGAAGATGACCCGGGCGTCGGTGTACCTGTCGTCGGTGTCGGACCACACATAGAACTCCCCGTACGGCCCGTGCGGGTCCGACCTGGAGGCCTGAAACCATGGGTGCTGGTCGCTGGTGTGGTTCATGACCAGGTCGGCGATCACCCGCATGCCTCGCTCGTGGGCCTGCTCCACGAGCTCGACGAAGTCGCCGATCGTGCCGAACTCCGGCAGGATCGCGGTGAAGTCGGAGATGTCGTAGCCGCCGTCCCGCAGCGGCGAGGCGAAGATGGGCAGCAGCCAGATGCAGTCGATGCCGAGCCAATGCAGGTAGTCGAGCCGCTCGATCAGGCCGCGGATGTCACCGGTGCCATCGCCGTTGGAGTCGCTGAAACCCCGGATCAGCACCTCGTAGAACACGGCGCGCTTGTACCACTGCGGATCTCGCGGGGTCTCGAACGAGAACGAATCGGGAACCGGCTCCGTCGCGGCAGCCTGGAATTCCAGCAGCGGGGCGGCCTCGGCCGCCGCCCTGCTCGCCTCGGCCGCATGTCCGGACTGGTGATCCACTCCTGCTCCCTCGACCGGTCAGCCGCGCATGTCCAGGCCAGCCGGCTATCCCGCCACCGGCGTCACGCCGTGACGCTGAGGATGTGCGCGGGAGCGACGGCCGGATCGAGGCGGACGTAATTGCCCTGACCCCAGCGAAAGCTCTGCCCGGTTAGTTCGTCGGTGACGTCGAAACCCGCCACCGCGTCCAGCCCCAGGGACTCGGTGTCGACCCAGACAGTAGCCTCACGCGGATTGTTTGCATCCAGGTTAACCACCACGAGAACGATGTCGGACGCGGCGGGAATAGTGCCGGCCCGGGTGAGCGCCCCGCCGCCGCGCCCGGACGCGCCGCGGCTTTCCGGCTGTGTGTGCTTGGAGTAGCACAGAATGCTGCTCTGATCGCTGTAGTGGAACCGCAGGTTGCGCAGGTAGTGGAGGGCGGGGTGCGCCAGCCTGATGGCGTTCAGCCTGGTCAGTAGCGGGGCGATGGTGAGGCCGAGTTGCGCCGCGCGGTCCCAGTCGCGCGGCCGGTAAGCGTACTTCTCCGAGTCCAGATATTCCTCGCTCCCCGGCAGCAGCGGAATGTTCTCGCCGAGCTCGAAGCCCGAGTAGACGCCCCACGAGGGCGACATCGTCGCGGCAAGCACGGCCCGGACCGCGAATGCGGGCAGTCCGGCGTGCTGCAGGTAGCCGCTCAGGATGTCGGGCGTATTGACGAAGAAGTTGGGCCGCATATAGCCCGCGGCGGAGCCGGCTAGCTCGGTGCCGTACTCGGTCAGCTCAGCCGCGGTATTCCGCCAGGTGAAGTACGTGTACGACTGCTGGAATCCGATTGCCGCGAGGGCGGCCATCATCGCTGGCCGGGTGAAGGCCTCGGCCAGGAAGATCACGTCTGGGTCGGTCCGCGCCACGTCGGCGAGCAGCCGCTGCCAGAACGGCAGCGGCTTGGTGTGCGGGTTGTCCACCCGGAAGATGCGCACGCCGTGGTCCATCCAGTGCTGCACGAGCGCGCGCACCTCGGCGTAGATGCCCTCGGGGTCGTTGTCGAAGTTGAGCGGGTAGATGTCCTGGTACTTCTTCGGCGGGTTCTCGGCGTGGGCGATGGTGCCGTCGGACATCGTGGTGAACCACTCCGGGG
>Ga0126381_100003262_pt1 | contig 17671 bp, 15 predicted proteins | sample PanSoiMetPlot_28_FD_96465 | JGI IMG/M metagenome (GOLD analysis project Ga0126381, IMG submission 96465) | Tropical forest soil microbial communities from Panama - MetaG Plot_28 | ecosystem: Environmental > Terrestrial > Soil > Tropical forest > Bulk soil | place: Panama | collected 2016-02-17 | reverse complement strand
TGAGCACTGCGAACGCATTGACCATGGCCGCGGCGAAGGGGGCGAAGAACAGCCATGCAGTGAACGTGATGGCCGCGGCAATCAGCACGCCTAGCGTGAACCAGCTGCTGACTACGTCGGCCAGCCGGGCCACCGGTGCGCGCGATCCCTGTGCCTGCCGCACCATCTCTACCATCTGCTGCAGCAGCGTGGCGCGGCCCACCTTGCGCGCTTCGTATTGAAAACCGCCGGAGCGGTTCAGGGTGCCGGCAAATACCGCGCTGCCGGGACGTTTCTCTACGGCCATGCTCTCACCCGTGAGCATCGATTCGTCCACAGCCGACTCGCCTTCCCGCACCACGCCATCCACTGCGATGCGTTCGCCGGGACGCGTCACCAGGACGTCGCCCGTATGGACTTCGGCCAGCGGAACCTCGAGTTCGGCGCCGTCGCGAATCACACGCGCAACGGGTGGCTGCAGATCCATCAGCCTGCGAATGGCTTCAGACGCTTTGGCGCGGGCGTGCGCTTCCAGCACTCGGCCGGCAAGAATGAGGGTGATGATGACGGCCGCGGCTTCGAAGTAAACCTCGTGACCACCGCGCAGGATTTCCCAAACCGAATACAGGAACGCCGCGCCGGTGCCTAGCGCAATCAGGGAGTTCATGTTGGCCGAGCGGTGGCGCAGCGCACTCCAGGCATCCGAGTAGAAATCGGCGCCCGCATAAAAGATGACTGGCAACGTGAGAGCGAACTGTAGCCACGGCAGGCGGTGCGTCATACCAAGGAACACCACCGGGGCGGAGAAGACCGCTGCGACGATCAGGCGAGGAAGATAGCTGGGCTCGGCCGCGGAGTGGTCGTGTTCCGGTACACCATAGCCCAAGTCCTCTATAGCGGCGACGAAATCGCGCACGCGTGCACGCTCGGGGTCGTATTCGATAGTGGCTGTGTTAGTTGCGAGATTGACGCTGGTGCGCTCCACACCCGGCGTGCTGGAGAGCGTGCGCTCGATAGTGCGCGCGCAGGAGGCGCACGTCATGCCCGAGACGGGCAGATCCACACGCTCGCAAACGGTAGCGTTCATGCCGCGACTTCGTATCCGAGCTGCCGCACCTCGTTCGCCAGCACCTCGGGCTTTACCAGGTCGGCGTCGTACTCCACCACCGCCACAGCCGAATTCCGGTCAACGGATGCCTTCGTCACGCCCGGAGTGGATGAAAGTTTACGCTCGACGCTGCGCGCGCAATTATCGCAAGTCATACCGCGCACCGCCATGTTCACGGTCTGGATCGCCATACTAATATGATACCGGCGGGGGATTGGTGGTCGCGGGATTTGCGCCGTCACTTCACCGAATGTTCGCGCACATAATTAGCCCACCTTGATCTGGAGAGGCGCAGCAACCGCGAAGCTCCTGACGTTGCCGGCGACCTGGCCGGCCAAGCTGCGGCCAACTTTCCTGAGGGGCGTCTCGAACCAGCGATACAGCGCGGATGGCCACAGGAACACCAAAACAAGTCTGAACGTGAGCGGAATCGCGAGGAAGAGCAATAACTCCTGCCAGAGATAGATTCCGTAGGACCGCTGCCCAATCCACACCAGCGGTTTTGATTCGAGCGCTCGCGAGAAAATGGATTGCGGATTCTGTACGGTCCCCAGAATGCCCAGGCTTAGCAGCATCGGCATGACCGGCAGAAAACCCGGAATACTCCAAACCATCACCCCGGCGACCAGGCACGCCCCCGATAGTAGCGGCCCCACTCTCACAGTTCCCTTTTTGAGACAGAAGGCACTCAAACATCCCCACAGGAGCCCGTCACATCGTTGCTCCGTGCGGACGTAGAATACCTCGCCATGCGTCCATGCGTACGTACGCCAGGCGCAAACAGCCGCGATGACGAGCACGGCCACCAGATTCGCGCGCTTGTGGGCGCAAATCAATAAAAGTGGCCAGATCAGGTAGAACTGCTCCTCCAGGGAAAGCGACCAGAAATGGCCCGTGTACCATGGCCCGCCGCCGTAGTTTCTGAGGAATAAGAGACAGTGCAACACGTCTGTGACATTCGTCAGATGAAAGACAAGAACGGTGCCCAGATATAACAGAGCGGGCGGCAGGATGCGGAAGGCGCGCCGAATGTAAAACCGGCGCAGATCTCCGTCCTCCAATAACTGCGAGGTGATCAGAAGGCCGCTGATCGCGAAGAACAAATCGACTCCCATTTGCGCCCGGGTGGAGAGGAGCGATTCATTGTGACAAGCCCGAGAGGCGTGCGAAAAAAGGACGGCGAGGATGGCGATGGCTCGCCAGCCATCGAGTGTGGGAATTCGCTTCAAAGGTCCTTTTCGCTTTAGCTGACGGCAGGATAGAATTGCATGCGCGTCGAATTCAAGATTGGCTTTTGACGCAGGATCTGACGTCGCCCTTAGTTAGCAGACACCTGCGGGTTGCCGTTCGGGTGGGTTTCTGAGAACGTAAGTTCCGATAACGGATATTATGTAAACTTTCTAATGGCCGGCCGCCAGCACATCCCTGTGTTCCCCCTCAGGTCTCGCGAACTCCTGCCATCTGCATTTTTCGGCAGCCGGCAGCAGCACTGCCGCCTCAATCAGCCGGCGTGCCTGTTCCAGCGTGCCCGATGCCCAGACGCCTGTCGCAGCGTGGTGTGCCGTGGCGATGATCAACAGGCAGCGAGCCGCTTCGGGGTGGCCGCTGTGCTCCAGAACTTCGAATGCCGACCGCGCGTTTTCCCCGGCCTCGTCCAGTTTGCCCGCAGCCAGGTATGCGCGACCCATCAAGCTGGTTGCAATCGCGATTTCCGGAGCGCATTCCGCAGCTTCGGCCTGCCAAAGCTGAAGAAGCGTTTGCGAGTGCTCGAGTGCCACTGGACCGGCTTCGGCTAAGATGGCCAATTCGATAGTCTCGGCCAGCAGATTCCGGCGCAGGTGCACAGGCAGGCCGCTCTCGGGCGGGAGCGACTTGACGGCCTCCGAGAACCTCCCCAGTGTGCGTAGGATACCGCAGAGTTGTATTCGATAAGCTGTGGCGATACTGGAAAGGCCTGATTGTTCGAGAGCCGCAATGCTCTCGCGAAGATATTCGATCGCCGACGCGGGCTGCCCTGCTCTCCACAGCGCTTCGCCGAGTTTGCCCAAGTCGTTCGCCGCCAGATTCCGTTGTCTGTACGGCATGACCTCCGCCCGGAGCGTTTCGGCGGCATTGCTCGCTGCCGTAAGGCCCGTGTCGAGTCGGCCGACCCGGAGATGCGCCTCGGCTTGAAAGACGAAAAGATTCGCGTAGAGGTTTAGATACTCAGGCCTAAGCGGCAGATATTTCAGCCCATCGGCCGCTTCCACCGCCGCCTGTTCCCAGTTGCCTGCCTGAACATGGACTTGAGCAAGCATGGCGCACGTCATGCCACGGTGGACAGGGTCACGGTGCTCCTTTTGCTGCTGGATGATTTCGACGGCTGCGGAATACGCCTGGCGCAGTTCTACGAGAAGCTGCCGCCGCGACCGAATCGCGACCAGTCCGCTCCAGACATTCGCGGCTAGCGAGGGGTTGGCAGCCAATTCCGTTTCGAAAGCCAGAGCGCGGCTCATTTCCTGTTCGGCGGCCGGCGCATCCCCGGCCGAGTACAGAGCGTACCCGAGGCTCTGGTGACAACCGGCAATGGCCATCGAATTGGCATCACCTGCGCGCTCGGCTTCTGAGAGCATGGCGCGCTTGATTTCAATCTCCCCGGCGAAGTCCGCCTCATCGTGACGCTCCTTGGCCTGCTCCTCGTCGGAAGCCGCAAGCTGCTGAGCGATTAGCAGGCGTCCCGGCACGTTCCAGCGGATCAGGTGCAGAAGCATGCTGCCGTCGGAGCAGCCGACCGGAATCAGGTTCACGATCGTGATGACGAAGCCCATCATGGCGTTAACTGCAAACACCCACCACCAGGCTTGCCACGAGCTTCCCTTCGCAAGCACGGCGATGCACGCAAACACGAACCCGCCGAGCAGCGACACGACGGGTCCGGCAGCGATGACGGCGACGTGCTTCCCGCGCGCATTGTCCTGTCGCGTGGCAATAGAGCCTGTAAACCCGTCGCTATAGAACAATCGGCGCCAGTCGAATCGGGAGTGGAGACCGGAGGAGTCGCGCCAGAACGTAATGGGCCCCATCACGATGACGCGCACCCGATAGTACTGCGACCACGCTACGATGGCGTGGCCCAATTCGTGGATGGTGATGTTCAGCAGCAGGGACACCGGCAACCAGAACCAAAAGACCAGCCCGCGAGGCATTGCCGGCATTCCGGCACGACGCGCCCACACCTGGCAATACGAGAGCGAGAACAGACCCGCGATCGATAGGCTGCCGAAGAGCACCGGCTGAATACGCGATTGAGATTTTGAGAGCCAATAGTCTCTTGAACGGCGAGCAGCCGCCCGGCGGAAACCCGAATTGGTGCGACGGTCAGATGACTGACCCATTACAGCAACAGTGACAGCCTACGAGCGATCGCGAAAGTCCTCAATGGATATCGAGCCAAAGATATGAAGGAAAATCCGCCTGCTGTTTTGCTGGGCGCCGAGGGAAAGACCTACACCGGCTGTACGCCCACAATAAAAAACGGCCCGGCCCCGCTGAATTGGGACCGGGCCTATGGGAAGAAACTGACTGTTTGCTCGTCTAGGGAAACTCGTTTAACGGTGGTGCCCTCCGCCACCACCGGAGTGGCCGCCGCCTCCTCCGCCACCTGACGGGTGGCCACCACCGCCGCCTCCTCCTCCGCCACCGCCACCGCGCGACGGAGCCGGAGCGCTATAGTGCGGCGCCGGAGCAGGCGCGTTGTAGCGCGGCGCGGGCGCGGGCGCAGGCGCACTGTAATTCCTCTGAGCCGGCGCGTTGTTCGATCTGGGAGCGGGAGCGTTGTAGCTCGGCCGATCGTTCCGCGCCGGTGGAGCGTTGTACCGCGGAGGAGCAGCAGGCCCCGGATTGGAACGTGCGCCGCCGACGGGCTCGCCGAACCTCTGCAATCCGTTGCTCGAGTTCGATCCGCTGGCGCGGAATGAATTCGCGTCACCGCGCGGCGCCGCGCTCGAAGAGCCTTCGCTCTGGCCGAACCGCCTCCATCCGCCGGCGCCCGAAGACGCTGGCCCGCCCGCCTGCGGACGGTTCATCGGCGTAGTTCCGCCTCGGTTGAAACTGTTCGCGGCCCTCTGTTGCTCGAACACGGTCGAATGCTGCACTGCCGATGGCTGCTGATGCGTAAAGAACCTTTGGCTCCCCGGAGTGGCTCGCGGAACGTAGCTCGCCTGCCGGTTCGCAAAGTGGACCGCTCCCCCGCTCGGCGCCAGTGGCATTGCGCCGTGAATTGCGCCAGCGTTCCGAAGCTGCTCGCCGCCGGGTCGCATGATGTTTGTGAAATGCCCTTCGCGGAAATCGGTAGCCGAGACCCCGCTGATCCCATTGGTAACGCGCGCGTTTCGGTAGACATTAGTTACGTTTACGTTGGTAATATTCGTGTAGCGCGCGAACCCTTCACGACCGTAGAAGCCACGGCCCCACCAGGGATGGAACGTCTCGTAAGGCGCCAGAGGCACCCAGCCCACATGGCCGAATCCAAAGCCCACGCCCACGCGGCCCCCGAAGCCGAAGAACGCCACCAGACCTGGGGACCAGAAGTGCCGCACTCCGATCACGCCCGGGTACCAGCACCAGCCGGAATTCGCCGCAAAGAACCAGCGGCCGTAGTGGAACGGAGCCCAGCCCCAGGGATCAGAGCTGACCCAGGTCCAGCCATACCAATCCAGCCACACCCAACGGCCATAGTTGTAGGGTGCCCAGCCGGGGCCAACCGTAGGCCGCCAGACGTACCCGTAGTCGGGATTGTCGACCCACGTGCCGTACTGATCGAGATCCTCAGCGCCGTCCACGCCCGGCGGCACATATTGGTAGCTCTGCGACTGCATGATCCGGCGGTCGCGGCTGTCGCACCAGCGGTCCCAGTCGTCGTAAGGATTCGCGGACACGATCTGGAATTCGGGGTCCGACATGGAACCGCGCGCCACCAGCATCTGCCCGGCATTCACCCACTGCGATCCGCGCGGCGTAAATACCTCGACATCGCCTGCGCGAACTTGGATCTCGGTTTCGCCGTTGTCGTTGACCGAAATCCGGTACGTGCCGACTTTTGACGGACGCACGGAGATACTGGGAGTATCGATTTCGACGCTGACATTCGCCGGCCTCAAGATCCTGTACGTGATGGTTCCGTGAGCCAGCTCCATCTGGTATCGGCCGTATTCCAGCGCCGTCAGATGGATTTCCGACGTCCCGCCCATGTACATCACGTTGGAGGAATCGAGTTCGACCTCGGCGCGCGAATTTGGACCCGCAGCGATGCGATCATCGGCAAGCAGCGGCGCGTTGATCACGCCCGCCACCCAGTCGCCGGAATCCCCACGACGAACCGAAACCTCGCCATCCATCAGGCTGATTCGTGCAACGGCGCGCTTGAGATCGTCGGGATCCTGCGCGCGCGCGGGAGCCGCCAACCCGGCGCCCAGCACCACTACGCCCGCCAGAGCCAACCACCGCAACTGAACCCGTTCCATGGCGAACCTCTCGTTTCCCGCCCGCCCGACTGCACCCCGCGGGCCAAACGATATCTCATTGTTCTCCTGTAACTTACGCTATTCGACCTGAAGTCGCCGGTGGCCGAAAACCACCACCTCTGGCCCGGTTGGCGCAGTACTGCATTGTTTCGCCAAACGTCGTGCGGATCACCTAATTGTTCGCGCAATGGATTATACTTGCCTGTACGTGTCTTGGGGGGTACTTCAGGACGGGCGACTCGCGCTGCGAGGCCTTGCCCGCAATCGCGCCTTCGCTTTAGTCGCGGTCCTGTCACTTGCCCTGGGAATCGGGGCGAACACAACCATCTTTTCCCTGGTGAATGCGCTGCTTCTGCAGCCGCTACCGGTGCGCGAACCTTCCCGCCTGATGGTTGTGTACACGACGGATGCGCATAACCCGGGCCTCTGGTTAAACTCTTACCTGAACTACCGCGACTACCGCGATCGCAACCAGGTGTTCTCGTCGCTCGCAACCGGCACCACCGTTTCCGCATGCCTCTCCGGGAAAGGCGATGCCCGGCGGGCGATGATTCAACTGGTATCCGCCAACTACTTCCCTACTCTGGGCGTGTCTCCCGTGATCGGACGATGGATCCTGCCCGAGGAGGATCAGGCGGCCGGAGCAGCCCCGGTTGCCGTGCTGAGCTACGATCTGTGGACGCGATCCTATGCGTCCAACCCTAAGATTCTCGGCGAAAGCATTACCTTAAATCAGAAGCCGTATCGTATTGTCGGCGTGGCTCCCCCAGGATTCCACGGAATTGATGCCGCCTTCGCGGTCCAGGTCTGGGTGCCGTTCATGATGTATGAGCAACTGCACCCGTTTGCCCGCATGGTGATGCAGAGGCGTTTCCTGGGAGAGGCGGTCGTGGGCCGCCTGAAACCGGGGATTACCCAGGCGCAAGCGGAAGCTGCGATGCAGGCACTGGCTGCGGCGCTGGAGCGCGAATATCCCACGGATAATCCAAAGCGACGCGTTAAGCTTCTGCCGGTAAATGAAACATCTTTCAACCCAAACACGACTCGCGCCCCGATGACGAAAGCCAGTGGAATCCTCTTCGTGGTGTCCGGGCTGGTGCTGCTGATCGCCTGTGCGAATGTCGCCAACCTGCTGCTGGCGAAGGCCGCAGGGCGGAAACGGGAGATTGCCGTCCGGCTCGCGATCGGCGCTGGACGTTGGCGGCTGATGCGGCAGCTTATCGCGGAGAACCTGCTGTTGACGCTCGCTGGCGGAGTCGTCGGCCTCGTGCTGGCGCAGTGGACTCGGACTTTGCTGTGGGCAGTCCGGCCTACCTTCTTCAAATATGCGGCGGATTTGCCTGGGATCGACTGGCCCGTCCTGGTATATACGCTGGCCATTTCAGTCGGAACCGGCGTGCTATTCGGGCTGGTTCCTGCATTGAACTCCACCCGCAGCGATCTGGCCGTGGACCTGAAGGAGCGTACGGGAGAAACTGCTTCGCCGCACGGCGCATTCCATATGCGGTCGATGCTTGTGGTGGCGCAAGTGGCCTTTTCGCTGATTGCACTCGTAGGGGCCGGCCTGTTCGTGCGCAGCCTGATCAACGGCGCCGCGCTCGACCCGGGCTTTGATGCCGCTCACCTCGCCACCATCGATTTCAATATGGCGGATGCCGCCTATGACGAGGCCCGCGGCCGCGACTTCCGCAGGCGTGCCGTCGAAACGGCGGCGGCCGTTCCCGGCGTGGATGGCGCGTCCCTGGCGCAGGACCCGTTCTTCAGCATCTCCCTGCAGCGTTTCGTGCTGCTGGGCGGCCGCGACAACCAGAGCGCCGGCCGTCCCACGCTCACCAGCCTCACGGGCCCGGGCTATTTCCATACCGCGCGCATCCCGGTGCTCCAGGGCCGCGAATTCATGCTGGCGGATGCCCAGTCCGCGCCGCGCGTCGCGATTGTGAACGACACCGCGGCGCAGCTCTTTTGGCCGGGGGAGAACGCTTTGGGAAAAACGCTGCAATTCGTTGGCGATGCGCTGCCGGCGCAGGTGATCGGCGTGGTGCGGACCATCAGCCATCGCGGTCTCGCCGACGCACCGCAGCCAGTGATCTATCTCGCGATGGAGCAGTTTTACCGGCCCTATGCCGTCGTTGTAATCCACACCACGGGCAACCCGGACGCCGCTGCCGCCACCGTGCGCCGGCAACTGCAAAAGATGGAGCCGAACCTGCCCCTGGATGCGCATAGTGTGCGCGCCACCATGGGAAATCTGCTCTGGGCACAGCGAATCCTCGCGCTGTTGCTCGGCGCGTTCGGAGGGCTCGCCCTGGTGCTCGCCATGCTGGGAATCTACGGCGTAGTGTCGTACACCGTGCACCAGCGCAGCCGTGAAATCGGAGTGCGTATGGCTCTGGGCGCCACCGAGACCGACGTGCAGCATATGATTCTCGCGCAAGGGATGCGGCTGGTTGCCATCGGGCTCGCGATCGGAATCGCCATTGCGCTCCTCTCGAGCGAGCTGGTGTCAAAGCTGCTCCTCGTGGTGAGCCCGCGCGATGCCGTCACCTTCATTCTGGTCCCCGCAGTGCTCGCGCTGGTGGCGATTCTCGCCTGCTGGCTCCCCGCGCATCGCGCCGCCCGCATCGACCCATCGGTAGCGTTGCGGAGCGAGTAGATGATAGCGTAAAGCTAACGAGAGACCGCTCCCTGACGGTCGCGGCTCCGTTACCACGCGCACCCGATCAGAGCCGCGACCGTCAGGGAGCGGTCCTAATAGCTCAAACCGTGATCCACGTCCAAAACGTTTCCAAGCTCTACCGTTTGTACCGCCGACCCGGCGACCGGCTGCGCGAAATGCTGCCGGGCAGTAGTCCGCTGCACACGGATTTCTGGGCGCTGCGGGATATAGGCTTTGACTTGGAAAGGGGTGAGATGCTCGGCCTGGTCGGGCCGAACGGATGCGGCAAGAGCACGCTGCTGCAGATCGTCAGCGGTATCCTGCAGCCCACGCTGGGGCGCGTGGTCACAAGAGGACGGATTGCGGCGTTGCTGGAGCTTGGCGCCGGGTTCAACCCAGAGTTCACCGGCCGCGAAAACGTGTACCTCAACGGCGAGATCATGGGACTGAGCCGCGCCGAGATCACGAAAGCTATGCCGCTGATCGAGGAGTTCGCCGATATCGGCGAGTTTATCGAGCGGCCCGTCAAGGAGTATTCGAGCGGCATGTACGTGCGGCTCGCGTTCTCCACGGCAATTCACGTCGATCCCGAAATCCTCATCGTCGATGAAGCGCTGGCGGTGGGCGATGCCGTGTTCGCCAATCGCTGTGTGCGCAAATTCCAGGAGCTGCGCGAGCGCCGCGTGACGGTGCTGTTCGTTTCCCACGATCTTGGTCTCGTGAAGCAGCTCTCCGACCGTGCCATCCTCCTGCTGAACGGGCGCATCGCCGCGCAGGGCGAGCCGAAGGACGTGATCAACCGCTACATCGGGTTGGTGCTGGAGAAGCAGGCGCCCGAAGCACGGCAGGAGCGCGTGCGGGCGAGCTTCCGCCACGGCGACGGTGCCAGCGAGATTCGCGGCGTCCAGATCCTGAACGCTCGCGGCGAAGAAACGGCATGCGTTGCCAGCGGCGAGCCGGTGACTGTACGGGTGCGCTCGCGCTTCTATCAGCCGGTCGCCGATCCCATGGTCGGCATCCTGATCCGCACGCGCATCGGCATGGACGTCTACGGCACCAATACGCGCATCGAGCAGCTTTCGTTGGGCGGCATGTCGCCGGGCGATGAGCTCGAGGTCGATTTCCATATCGACTGCTGGCTGACGCCGCAGTCCTACACCCTGACCGTCGCCACGCAGAACGCCGACGGATCGAGCCACGACTGGCTGGATGACGCCATCGCGTTCGACGTGGTCGATACCCGCATCGCCGCGGGCGTGGCGAACTTGAGAGCCAAAATCGAATGGCGCGTATCGCAGTGAAGGTGCATCCGCGCGCTCGGCGGACAGCGATCGCGGGTCGCTTCGGCGAAGCCTGGAAGCTCGATCTCGCCGCACCACCGGTTGACGGTAGAGCAAACGACGAGTGCATCCGCTTCTTCGCCGGGTTGGCACGTGTGCCGCGCCATCAGGTGCGGATCGTCACCGGCGCGACGTCCCGCCTCAAACTAGTCGAAATCGACGGCGTCGCGCAAGAGGAACTAGAGCGGCTGATCGCCCCACCGGAGCCGCGACCGTAAGGGAGCGGAGCTGGCGCACCTTAACTCCCCGTCCGATCGGATAGACTGGAGATTCCTTATGGACCTCGCAAAGATTCAGCAGCAGCTCCGCGACCAGAAATTGGACGGCTGGTTATTCTTCGACCACCACCTCCGCGACCCGCTGGCCTACCGGGTTCTCGGCTTCACGCCGGCGCGAACGCCCACACGCCGCTGGTATTATCTGATCCCCGCTGAGGGCGAGCCACGCGGCCTGGAGCACCGGATCGAGCGCAACATGATCGGCGCGCTGCCCGGCGAGAAGTTCCCATATTCGAGTTGGACCGAGCAGGTGGAAGGCCTCCGCCGCATCACTTCCGGGTTGAAGCGCGTGGCCATGCAGTATTCGCCCAACTGCGCCATACCCTATGTCGCGATGGTGGATGCCGGCACGGTAGAGCTGGTGCGCAGCGTGGGCGTCGAGGTGGCAAGCTCGGCCGAGCTGATCCAGTATTTCGAGGCGCGTTGGTCGCCCGAAGCGCTGGAATCGCACCTGGAGGCCGGCCGGCGCGTCGACAAGGTGCGCGCGCAGGCGTTCGCGCTGATTCACGAGCGCACCCGCAACGGCGCGGCCGTCACCGAACTGGACGTGAAGCAACTGGTGCGCGACGGCTTTGCCAAAGCCGGACTGTTCACCGATCACGGACCGATTGTCGGTGTGAACGCCAATGCCTCCAATCCGCACTACGAGCCATTCGAGGACAAGAATTCACCGATCCGCCCGGGCGACTGGGTCTTGATTGATATGTGGGCCAAGCTGGACCGGCCGGATGCCGTTTACTACGACATCACGTGGACCGGGTTCTGCGGCGACTGTCCGACCGACGAAATTAAGAAGGTATTCGAGACGGTGAAGAACGCGCGCGATGCGGCCATCAAACGCGTGACCGACGCATCAGCAAAAGGTGAGGATCTGCGCGGCTTCCAGGTGGACGATGCCTGCCGCGGAGTCATCCAGGCAAGCGGCTATGGCGAATACTTCACCCACCGGACGGGCCACTCCATCGGCATCGAAGTCCACGGTAATGGCGCCAACATGGACAACTTCGAAAATCACGACGAACGCCGCGTGGTGCCGTGGACCTGCTTCTCGATCGAGCCTGGCATCTATCTGCCGCATTTCGGAGTGCGCTCGGAAGTGAACATGTTCGTGGGCGAGCACGAAGCGCGAGTGACCGGCGAGATCCAGCGGGAAATGCAACTGCTGTAGGATTGAGCCATGCCCCTGCAGGCGGCCGCGGCCGTAGCGGCGGCGTTGATCTCCTTTGCCGCCGATGGCGACCGCGTTGGCCTTACGCTCGATCGCGGCAGCGCCGAGATGGTGTGGATCGACGACGGCGCCTTTCGGTACCGCCGCACCCTCGACGGCCCGCTGCCGGCAGCCCCGCCGCCGAAGCACGATCCCGTCGCCATCCAAGTCAAGGACACGCCGGAGCGTGTGCTGATCTCGTCGCGTCTTGTCGAAGTCGCCATCTCGAAAGAACGCCTGCTGCTGAGCGTCCGCGCAATCGGAGGCGACGCGCTGATGCAGGACGCGGGCGCTCCGCAAAGTGTGCCCGGCGGAGTGGAGTGGTCGCGTGTTTCACCGCCGGGGCCATTCTACGGTCTGGGTCCGCGCGCTGTGCCCACACTCGACCTCCGCAGCAGCGTCGTCGATACGGACCATCCATTTCTGGTCTCCAGCGCCGGCTACGGCGAGTACCATCCCGGAGGCGGAACATTCCACTTCGATTTCCACGCCGCCGACACGTACCGAATCGTGGCTCCGCGTATCGACTACTACTTCTATTACGGCCCGCGCTTCAAACAGATCTTCGATCACCATCACGAGGTCCGGGCATCGTCGCCCGAATGGAGGGCCAACGACGCGACATCGGGCACTTGGAACGGCCTCCGCGATTCCCTGCTCCGACTCGTCCACGCCGCGATGTCGGCCGAGGTCGATCCGTCGTTCGATCTTGTGCCCTTCCGCGACGCACCGGAAGACCTCGCGACGCGGGCTCGGCAGATCGGCTCGCTCGTTCCGAAGGTCGTAACCGGCCGGGCCGGGCTCAGCGGATTTCGCCAGCAGCTCGATACCTTTTTCACCTCTTATATTCCGGACGTGGACTTTCACGGCTATCCCATGTGGCACGCGCTGCCGTTCCAATTCCCCAACGACCCGGAATGCGGCCGCCACGCTGACGAGTTCATGCTCGGGGATGAAATGCTGATCGCCCCGATTTACGATCCCAGCGGCAAGCGCTCCGTGTACCTGCCGCAGGGCACATGGACCAACCTCGAAACCAACGAGGCCATCCCCGGCCGGCGGACGATCACCGTAGAGACCAAGGCCCTGCCCGTCTTCGCGCGCAACGGCACGATCGTACCGCTCGACGCCCAAGCCGGCATGGCGCTCCACTACTTCCCTACCCTGCCGGCTGAGTTTTTCCTGTTGGAACAGGACATCGAGCAGTATTCGCAGATCCACGCCGCCCCGGCAGGCGAAGAGATGCGCCTCGAGATCGAATCCGCCAAGCCGCGTGACTACGAATGGGTGCTGCACCACGTCGACGCGCCGTCGTGGGTCGGCTTCGGCGAGCGCCAGTTCCGCCGCTCGCCCGGCCCGAATCCGATGCAAGACGGCACATGGTTCTATGATGCGTCGCAGCGCAACTTGTACGTTCGAGTTAGCGTGAAGGCCGGCGAAGATTCGATCGTAAATCTTCGGTAACTCCTGCGGTTCGCCCGAAGGGCGCCTTGCCGCCGGTGTGGTTGTCCTGCAGGAAACGAGACTCTATCGACCGCAGCCGTTATAACCAGAATTGCACAGCACAAAGCGATGGACCGCATGATTGTCAGACTCCATGGAACTCGAGCGCTGTAGGCGGTGTCCAACCAGCAGCGAGTATGACCTATGCCTTCGTTGTGGCCGGGCTGATCGTTACTTCCGCCCTGGCCCAGCCGAAGCCGGATTTTTCCGGCACGTGGAAGACCGCCGGAAGTTCGGGTGGGAATTTCCATATAGAGAAGATCGTGCAGGAGGATGCGACCTTTAGCCTCCATTTGCAGACTCGGTTCATCAACAGCCGCCTTTCGGGCGGCGAATCCAGCGATTCTACCTATGCCATCGACGGCGTGGAACGCACCAGCAAGACCGACAAGGGCGCGCAGTTGTGGCGTACGATTTCTTGGGAAGGTTCCACTCTGGTGTTCCTCACCGTCCGCAGGGATGGCTACCACGTCGTCGTTACGCGCGAAGCCTGGAGCCTCTCCGACGACGGCAACACGCTCACCAAGGCGAAGCGCGTGATCGACATGGACGGCGTCATGGAATCGACTCAGACTTTCGTGAGGCAGTGACTTTGCGCAATGAAGTCCGCAAACGCCGCACAACGTCTACTGAGCGACTAGAGGGACCGTGCCGAGACACGGGATCGCAAGGCCTGGCGCGACCGGCGCCGGCTGCTCAGCGATGTTTGCTCCACCGGTCGATATCGACTCTCAGGTTGATCACGGCTGAAGGGCGCCAATCGTACCTGCTTAGGTGCCGGATGTTACCAGAGTAGTTTTGATATTTCGCCTGTAACTGGTAGCCTTGGGCAAATTCTACCGCTGCGAACCGGTATGTTCCGTCGCTCTTGGTGACGTTTGACCAGACTTGCTGCGAATCCATATTAATCATTTGTACGACCGCTCCCGCCAGCGAACGGCCCTCCTGGTTCGTAACGATTCCGGTGACTATGCGAGTGTCCTGTGAGGTAAGCGGCATGAGCAAGATCAGGGGCAACGCGATCTTGAAAAACGTCATATTGCTTGAGATTCAGGAAAAGCGCGCTGGACTCATAGAACTCGCCACGATACACCGACGCGCCAGGCCGCCCGATTTTGCTGATAACCGGCGTTGGTGGCCGCTAGTTTCGTGAAAACGAAAGGCAACGCCATTACTAGTGCGCCGCCGGGACGGTCCAGTTTGGTCCGGTAGTTTCCGATACAGTCCTACGCTTTTCGACCTCTGACTGGGACAGTCCGACTAAGGTGCTGCTGATCAACTGCTAACCGAAGGCAACTACTCTCTGGACGGATAACACCAGCTAAACTACGCGGTGTACAGCATCGTGGGACGAGGTATTGAGGCTCGTTCAGGAGGTGTGTTTGCCCGCATTGACGATTGATATCCCGGAGGTGATGGCACGGCGCTTGGGAGGCGCTTGCTGCCGCATCCGGCAAGAGCATCGAGGAACTGGCAAGAGAGGGCATCGACTCGCTGGCCGCATCGTTCAAATCCAGGAGGGCGATCCTGAAATCAAGAAAGGCGGCAGCGAAGTCTGCCGGAACCGGTTATAGCCTTGCGGATCTCGGGTGGCTGGACGGCTACGCCGGACAAACACTGGACGAATTGCTCTTGTTTGATGGCACGGAATCTGGAACTGACATATTGTTTGCCATTGAACAAGCCATCCAGCAAAAGAGCGCGAGAGACTTGACTGGTATAGAGCGAACCGTGCTGTCCGTCCTGGCTTTGAACCGGGAAGTGGATAACGGCGGATTTGATCAGTACTTTTTCAACTCTTCGCGGCAATTCGCTCCGGTCATCGTTGCCGATCTTGTCCGCATTGGCTGCGTGGAGTTAGCAGATATCACGCAACGCGCGCTGGACGCCCTCAACCTGCCCGACTTAACCGTGGCGTCGATTGAGATTGCCCTGAAGACAGAGAGCACGGAGCGAACCCGCGCTCTGAACCGCTGCGATATCGCGTTCTATAACACTGGTGGGGTATACGACCACTTGCTCGCCTACGTGAAGGCTCATAAGGACGCGATTCGATTGTAGTTGTTCTTTGGGCTTGAGGGCGAAGTCAATTCTGAACGGCATTAAGGGACGCGGCTATCGGACAAGTGGACGACCAGCCACTTCAGACTGTTATCGGAAACGACGTGCGTTCGGCGGTTGAAACGGCCAGATCTTCGCGACCAGTTCACTGATTAGTCGTAGATCTATCCCGCACCTTTAGGCTCTTCACAAAATATTTACCAAATACCGGCGAAAACGTTGTTCCAGTCCTCCACATCGCCTGTCCTAGACGAGTGAGGGTTTCGCACCCTCGGAAATGAGGACTTTCGATGAAACTGACGACTGTAGCAATTGGCGCCCTGTGGGTTCTAATGGCTTCGGTACAGGCGCGCGCTCAGGTGGCACCGACGGTTTTACAGTCGGCGACCTCATCTGATCAGCTACTCACGCTTGTACTATCATCCACTAACGCTTCTGACGCCACCGGCGTCGACAACACGTATACCTGGACCGCAATCAACAACTCCACGACCATCACGCTCACTGGGGTCCTCCTCGGGAGCCACTGGGGCGACTGGTGCGGTGGCAACTGCACGCCCCCGGGCCCGACGCTTATCTCCATCGCTCCGGGGTGTGCCGGCCAGGGCGCCAGCGAAATCCCGCTCGATGCCCATTTCGGCGTGTGGTGCACGCCGACCGTAGGCGTGACCCTCTCACCCGGCCAAAGCGTCAGCGGATCGGTCACGCTGCGTCCCGGCAGCGGCGGTCCCCCGGATTACACCGTATACACAGGCTACAATGACCCCGTCACCGGGAAGCTGCATTTTCCCCCGGACGCTCCCTTTATCACGCACAACAGCGTCGTGGCCCCGGCGGCAACCGACATTCAGATCAATGGTGCCGCGAGCAATGGCTCTCCGTCGAGAGGCTCCGAATTCACGTACACCTATCAAGTCAGGAACGCAGGGCCATGGGGCACCTCCGGCGGCATCGTCTTCGTGGATACGCTCCCCGCATCGCTAACGCATGTCAGCTCTTCCGTGACGTTGACCAGGTTGTCGCCGCAAACGGGGCAGCCAGCGACCGGGCAATTCTTCTGCAGCGCGGTGGGTCAGACCGTGATGTGCCCGATTCCCGACCTGCAGAACGGTGGTCTGTCCGGTCAGGTAACGGTTGTGATCACCGTCAGCGCGTCCAGCGTTGCCCAGCAGATCGTGAATACGGCCTCGGTCCACACCGTCCTCCCGCAGGAGGACTCGAACACTGCGAACAACAGCACGACAGTGAGCGTCACGACAAAGTGATGTTGTCATGTGACCGGCCGCTGTCGTGGCGAGGTCCTTGACGTTCTTCCGGCCTGGGCGAGCCCAAAACTGCGCAGTACGCGCACGCGCACGACTTGGACCCATGGAAGCCGCGTACCCATATCAGCAACCGTTGCAATCCTGAGTTTGGGCCTCGGCTTCCGTTCGGTGCACCAGGGTCACCTCCACCTCCGGGGTCGCGCCGTAGCCGCAAAACCACGCGAGCAGCGCCAACCAGGGCCGGTTCAGTTTGAAGGCGTTACCTCCGATGCTGTAAAGACGATGCGGCATTCCATAGCGTTAGTTTCGGAACGCTAACGGTTAAATTAAAGCCGACTCGGGTTGTGGACATATGCGCGGATACCAAAGAAAACGTCATGAAACTCACTCTTCGTCCACTGGCTGCTTAGTGCTGTGCAGGATCGGCACTCGTTCCTCGCCGCGTTCTAAAGGCACTTCCTGGTCTCCAGCGACGACTCGCCCTATTTGAACGTGACGTCCGTCGAAGCTTCGAAGTGCCGGTGATTCTTGAACTGCGTCGCAACGTGCCACGCGCCCTTCGAAAGGGTCCAGATAAAATCGGTGGCTACCGGTAGCAAATAAGTCGAGTCTCCGATCTTGACGTAATCCCACGAATAGCTTCTCTCGACGCCGCCGCCGAGTTCGGGGGGCGTTCCTATATCCTTGTATTCGATCTCGACGAGCACGTTGCCGTCGGTTTCATCTACCAGGACTCTTCCCGTCTTCGCGGCCGCATATTGCTGGTAACCATA
>Ga0126381_100003261_pt1 | contig 17671 bp, 13 predicted proteins | sample PanSoiMetPlot_28_FD_96465 | JGI IMG/M metagenome (GOLD analysis project Ga0126381, IMG submission 96465) | Tropical forest soil microbial communities from Panama - MetaG Plot_28 | ecosystem: Environmental > Terrestrial > Soil > Tropical forest > Bulk soil | place: Panama | collected 2016-02-17 | reverse complement strand
CATCTTCGGCTTGAGGCAGAAAATTTTTTCGCAGGTCACTTTGTAATGCAAAGTTAATTTTGAGGTCCCATGAGCGATTTTTCAGCGTTGCAATCAGTCTTGCAGTCAAGGATTAGGTCATTGGGCGTGAAGCTGTTCGTAGTCTGCGGCTTGGCATTGCTCATGATGATTCCGGCGTTCTTAGTCGAAGGGCTTGTTGAAGATAGAACTCAGCGGTCGCAGGATGTGATTCGAGAAATCAGTGCCCATGCGGGGGGCCAACAGACTTTTCTTGGGCCAACGCTGGCCGTTCCCTACCAGCAAACCAAGTCAGCGGGGGCGGCGTTTGTCCGGCGGGGCATGTATTTGGTCTTTCCGACCCGTGCTGTAGCCAACCTCAAAGTTTCGACCGAAGAGCGTCGTCGTTCGTTGTTCAAAGTTCCGGTATTTCAGGTCGACGCGAAACTGGACGCATCGTTCGATTTGTCCGGCGTGGGTGCTGCCGCTCCCGAAGGCGCCGAACTCGACTGGAGCCGCGCTGAAATGCTGGTCGGGGTTCGCGATGCTCGCGGAGCATTGGCGGACGCAACATTGACGGTGGCGGGCAAAACTTCGACGCTCGTTCCGGCGGAGATTGCCCAAAACATCTCGTTTGGTGGGGAGCAGGGCTCGCAGTTCCGGCTCACACTGTTTGGTTCGAAAGTTGACGGCGTTCAAAAACCCGATGGGCAATTCAGTGCCAGCTCCAACCTTCGATTCTCCGGGGCTCAGAGGATTGCCGTCCTTGCCTATGGCAAGACTACCCAACTTACGATGCAGGGTGATTGGCCGAATCCGAGCTTCGATGGGGGATTTTTGCCCGTGAACCGCACTATTTCGCAGAATGGCTTCACGGCGTCATGGTCGGTTCCATTTATTGCTCGCGGAGTTCGCGCCGAGGGGCAAAGCGAATCAATCACCGGCCTGGACGCGACCGCCCTTGGCGTTTCGTTCATTGAGGTAGCCGATCCCTACCAATCCGTCAATCGATCGCTCAAATACGTCCCCCTCTTCCTTGGATTAGTGTTTCTCTCCTACTTCATTTTCGAAGTGAGTTCTAAGAAGAGGGTTCACCCTTCGCAGTACGTGTTGATTGGCCTTGGCCAGATCATTTTTTATCTGTTGCTACTGTCCATCGCGGAGAGAATCGGTTTCGACTACGGGTTTCTCATTGCCAGCGCTGCAACAGTAATCCTGCTCGCTGCCAATGCCGGGTGGATATTCTCCAACCGATTGCAGGCACTAAGAGCTCTACTGATCTTTTCTTCCTTGTACGGTCTTATCTACGTGCTGCTGCGGCTCGAGGACAATGCCCTCCTGGTGGGCGCGATCGCAAGTTTCATGGTGATAGCTGCGGCGATGTATTTCACGCGAGGCATCGACTGGTATGGCACAACTCCGGGAACGGGTTTTAGTAAGGAAAATGTTGCCACACTGGTTCCAGGGGACTAGAACCGTGCAGCTGAGCTGGGTCATTGCGAAGCGATTTTGTCCTTGCGAGGTTACTTAACCATGTCCAGCCCCCCGCTGAGTGGACTGCATGTAGGAATCATCATGGATGGAAATGGCCGCTGGGCTACAGGGCGCGGACTGCCGCGGGTCGCTGGCCATCGTGCCGGAGTAGCGACTGTTCGACGCATTGTGGAGCACGCGCCCTTGGTTGGCGTAACCCGCCTTACGTTATACGCGTTTTCCTGCGATAACTGGCGTCGGCCGCCAGAGGAGGTCGAGAGCCTCTTTTGGCTGTTGCGGGCGTACCTCAGGCTTGAAACCAAGAAACTCAGAGAACGTGGCGTGCGCCTCGAAATCATCGGCCGGCGCGATCGGTTGCCCCGTTCCCTGGTGCGTGACATCGAGCAGGCAGAAATTGCGACCGCCGGAGGCGAAGAGCTTCTTTTGCGGGTCGCCGTCGATTACTCCTCGCGTGATGCAATCACGCGCGCCGCTGCTAGCGTGACCACTCGAATCGGGCGAAGCTCACCGCCCTCGATCGAGCTGCTGCGGCGGATGCTGATGGAGGTATTGACGAGGGAAAGCGGCGAAGTGGACTTGCTTATTCGCACCGGCGGGGAAAAACGCCTTTCTGATTTCCTGCTGTGGGAATCTGCTTACGCGGAACTTTTCTTTACCGACCGGATGTGGCCTGACTTCGGCGTCTGCGATCTAGATGCGGCACTTGAGGAATTCAGACGCAGGGAGCGTCGCTTTGGCGCCGTTCCCTTGCTGTTTTCGAAGCCTGTGACCACAGTTACGGGCGGTCAACTGTGATCGCTCGAAATTGGCGACCTCTGCAGGTCAAATTTATCCTGCCCGCACTAACCGAGGCCACAGATCCGTATTGGCGTCCGATCAAATATTCGTTATTCCCGCCCCTGGGCCTGGCGACCTTGGCCGCGTATCTATCAGCAGACGACCACGCAGTCATCGTCGACGAGCATGTAGAATCCCTTAGGTTTGATGACCTGCCTGAACTGGTCATAATTCAGGTTTACATCACCAACGCGTACCGCGCCTACCGCATTGCGGACCATTATCGCCGGCAGGGAGCTTTTGTCTGTCTTGGTGGTCTGCATGTCACTTCCCTACCTGAAGAGGCGGCTGCTCATGCAGACGCCATTTTTCTCGGTCCGGCAGAACAAACTTTCCCCAAATTTCTGCAAGATTTTCGCACCGGCAGGCCAGAGCAGGTCTACGTTTCACGCACAGGCCGCACGCTCGAGCGTGTTCCCCCAGTTAGGCGTGATCTCATCCGACGGGCGTACTATCTGGTGCCGAATTCAATCGTGGTTACCCGCGGCTGCCCGCAACACTGCGATTTTTGCTACAAAGACGCATTTTTTCACGGTGGTCGCGGCTTCTACACCCAGCGGGTGGACGATGCGCTGGCCGAGATAGACCTCCTCCCAGGGCGGCATCTTTATTTCCTCGACGATCACCTCCTGGGCGACCGACGCTTTGCCGAAGCTTTGTTCGACGGCATGAAAGGTATGGGGCGCCTGTTTCAGGGAGCCGCAACGGTGGATTCAATTTTGCGCGGTGACCTGATCGAGCGCGCCGCGGTCGCCGGTCTGCGCAGCATTTTCGTTGGTTTTGAGACGCTAGCCGCGGAAAACCTCAGGCGGAGCAACAAGCGGCAAAATCTAGGCCGCGACTACAAGGCGGTAGCCGACCGCCTCCACTCGCTCGGCATCATGATCAACGGCAGCTTTGTATTTGGCATGGACAATGATGGGGAAGATGTTTTTCGTCATACCGTAGATTGGGCGATTGCGCATGGAATAACCACGGCAACCTTTCACATTCAAACGCCCTATCCGGGCACCCAACTCCATGCTCGCCTGGTACGCGAAGGACGCATACTGACACGAGATTGGAACCAGTACGACACGAGACATGTCGTCTACCGCCCAGCACAACTCAAGCCGGAGGCGCTAAGAGCAGGGTACGACTGGGCCTATCGTGAGTTTTACCGCTGGTCCTCGATCACTCGCGCTTCCCTATCTCATGGCACGTTCAAGCACCAGGCCAAACATTTCTTCTATGCTGCAGGGTGGAAGAAGTTCGAACCCGCGTGGGATCTGATAATTAGAGCTCGACAGCTGACGCGGGTTACACCTTTTCTTGAAGCTGTGCTCTCCCGCGTAACCCGAGCGGAGGCCGAATGCGGAACCCAGGCTAAGGAGCGAAGCTTGCCGGCGATCACCATGTGAAAACGGTTGCATCTCTCTCTGGCCACGCTGATCCACCTGTTACCAGGAGCAGCCCATTGTGAGAATAGGGGCAAGGGTCTTTCGTAACATGTCGACTTAACCCAGCGCGTGATCCTATGAGTGCTGCAGGTAAGCGGAGGCTGACCCGCGAAACATTCCTACTCAACACGTGTTTGTTCCTCCAAGAGCGGCGCAGCCGCCACACAGACGGAGAAAGAGCGACAGGAGAAGATCACTATGAAGAAGGGAATTAAAACAACTTTGTTGGGCGCCGCGTTAGCTGTTTGTGCGCTGCCAGGGATGGCCCAGAGCGACAGTGCCTCAAGCCCAGTAACCAGTCAGACCATTCAGGAGCGCAAAGAGAATCAGCAGGATCGCATCGCTAACGGCATTGGGAGTGGGCAGCTCACGGCTGGCGAGGCTTCGAACCTGGAAAGGAAAGAATCTGCCATCAATCACGAAGAGCGTGATATGCGCAAACTCGACAATGGCAAGCTGACAGCGGCCGACAAAGCGACAATTAACCAGCAGCAGAACCAGCTTTCAAAGCAAATCAATCAGGACAAGCACAATGCTGCGGTGCAAAATACCAGCCCCAAGAGTAAAGTTGGCAAGCGTGCTGAGAATCAGCAGGACCGCATCGCCCAGGGCGTTAAGAGCGGCCAATTAACCGCCGGTGAGGCCGCCCGACTGGAAGGGAACGAAGCGAAAATCAACCGGCAAATTCGGGCCGATCGGCAGGCCAATGGTGGCAAGTTGACGGCGCAAGAGCGTCAGCAGATCAATCACGAACAAAACCAGGAATCGCGCAAGATTTACCGCGCTAAACATAACCATAAGAAGCAGTAAGAGAAAGAAAATGTATGGCCAAAGGCCCCGGGGAATCCCCTCGGGGTTCTTCATTTCTGATTGCCTGGGGAGTAAGTTTTCACAGGTGTGAGTCAGTCGAGGGAACTACTCCTCGACAGAGCTGACCCCCTCCATCCCGATTCGTCCCCGGCGGTTCCTGTTGTGTAGTTACCAAAGTATAGTGGGTGCCCTTCTGAGTATTGCCGCCCAGGATGGTGCGCCCGCACCATAGCAGAAACGCAACATTACCTGAATGCGGCGAATCGATTCGTAACTGCATTTGGCGCAATTATCGGAAGTCAAATTCCGGTTTGGAGGTTCGAATGCTGTCGCGTACTACCCTGTGGATCCTCGCAGCAATAGCGGCTCTCGGCGCGCTATCTCCTGCCCACGCAGAGAACCACGTGCTTGCCGAGATTCAATTCGTTGCTCACAACACGGCCGAGAAAACGGCTGGCGTGTGGGTCGATGGACAGTATGTGGGCTACGTCAAGGAACTTAACGGTGACAAGAAACTGTTGATCCTTCCCGGACGACACGAAATTCTGGTTCGCCAGCCCTGGTACAAAGACTATGTCGAGCAGGCGATTCTGGAGCCGGGCGAGGTACACACTATCCAACTCGCGCTCATCCGGGACACGCGTACTCCTCCCAAGGACGCGACCGGCGAATTGACGATCTCGGCCACGCCGTCGAGGGCCGCAGTCTTTATCGACGAACAGTTCGCTGGGCATGTGCATGAGTTCGAGGGAGGTGGCAGAGCCATGCTGCTCACTCCAGGACAACATCGTGTGCGTGTCGCTTTGCCCGGTTACCTGCCGTTCGATACGGTGGTGGATTTGCGTCCTCACCAAAAGCTTAAGATTCAGACCGCGCTTGTGAAGGGCAGCATCGTCGAGGCAGGCTCGTTGGTGAAGCAGAACTAAATGTTGGTGATTGGCGAAACTTAGCTGCAGATATATCCCTCCCCCGCTTGCAAAACCGCTCGCGCACGCGAGCGGTTTTGCCATTCCGGCGCCTGGAAGCCGAACTACAGACCCAATTGTATGAGTCGAGGCAGGTTCGTATTTGTAACCTTACCGTGCCATTGCCAAAGGATCGATTCGGAAGGCTCGAACTGGGGATAGTTGAACACACGAAAGAACTCGGTTCGAATTCGATGTTCGCCCTCCCTGCGAATGCCGGTTTTGTTAAACATAGCGAAATCAAAGTTATCGACTTTTTGTTGCCGTAGCGTGGCGTCGACCCGTGGCTCGTCGCTAAAACTTTAGGAAGGCCCTGCCGCAAAACACCAGATGTTGAACCAGCCGTTCGGCCTTGCAACCGCGCTCTCCCGCTGTGTTCTTGGGGCATCCAGGGATTACATTCCGGCCCGAAGCGTGCCAGTACCCACGTTCAAGGCGGTCAGGGAATTGCCGCTGCCGTCGCTGATCTTAACCGGGAAACCACGCAGAAACGTTGTGACACCGTCGAAGCCCCAAGCGGAAAACAATTGTTCCGCCAGTCACAAGTGAGTAGTTGAAAGGCCTAAGCAAGGCAGGCAAAGGCTAAAACGATAAGAATTAGTCAGCAGTCAAGATTAGCATCATGATAAGAAATGGTGGACCGGGCAAGCATGCCCGGTCCGAAGACAATCCACCTAGAAATTCAACTTCAGCGCGAACTGTATTAGTCGTGGATTACCAACCGTGCTCGAAACCACTCCAAACCCATTGGCCGCAGTATTCCCTCCTGATGGGTTAAAACTGGTGCCCGGGAACCCGAATTGCGGGTGATTGAACAAGTTAAAGAACTCCGTTCGAAACTCCAGGTTTATGCGCTCGGTGATACCGGTTTTCTTGAAAACGGCGAAATCGAAGTTGTTGATTCCTGCTGCGCGTAACGAGGAATCTACGCGCGATTCATTACCAAAACCCCACTGCGGAGGGGTTGCAAAGCACCCAGTATTGAACCAACTCGCAATCGAGCGGCTGCCGGATTTGCTGCAACCGGGCACGACGTTGGGGCGTACATTGCCTATACCCAAATTCGCGTTTTGCAAAGCAGTGGCGGGGCCACCCCAGGAAATCTTCAGCGGGAAACCGCGCTGGAAAGTAGTAATGCCGTCGACCCCCCACCCGGAGGCAACTTTGTTGGCCACTCCTCCAAGGTTGTTCAGGAACATTTTTCCTTGACCGAAAGGCAAGTCAAGGACGTAGCTGATGACCAACCGTTGCGGCACGTCCTCGGAAGAAACAGATCTTTCTCCATTGACGTTATTGAAGTCTTGCACCTGCCCGACGCCCCCTGTGGTGCTCTCAAGCCAGCTCGTTGTCGTATCCGTATTGGTCATGAGTTTCGAATTGGTATAGGCGACCAGCAGCGTGCCACCGCCTTGGAATCGCCGGGTCACGCTGACCTGCAGCGAATTATAAGTGCTGCCGCAGCACCCTTGTCCCGCCATGCTCACCCTGGTGTACTGCGGGTAAGGACGGAGGAGCTGTCCGGCGAGAATGGTAGGGGTACTCAGCGTGGTCGTAGCACCTTGTAGTGGATTTGGAACTGGCTGCGCAATCGCCACGGGTTGACCGGCGGCGAATTGCGCGCCGGCTTGGGCAATATAAGAATCTGCGATTTGGTTGATAACGAGACTGGGGTTGTAGTTCGACAGGTGAACGCCGTGTGAACCCGCATAGGCCACATCGGCAAAGAAGCCCCCGGGCAACTGACGTTGGATATCCAGATTGTACTGTTGCACGTATCCGGGTTTCGGCAGCAGGTAGGGTGCCAAGGTGGGAGCACCAAGCGCGGCAACAAATGCTGAAGTATTTCCACTTCTGCCAGGAGGCTGCAAAATTCCAGCGCTACCGAAGGGACCGGGAGTGCAATTGGTGAGTGTGCCCGGCAGGCCACCGGCACCGGGGACAAAGATGCAGTTACTTTTGTCCAGAGTTGCATTCGGCGACAGGCCATGAGACAAGGTAGCATTGTAAGGCGTGCTGGCCAGGTTAATCACGTCGTTATCGGGATTAAGCTGAAACACAACGTAATTCGGAACCCAGAACACCCCATAACCGCCGCGGAGGACGGTCTTCGGGTTGAAACTATAGGCAAAACCGATGCGTGGAGAAAACTCTTTCTTATCCAAAGGCAAGTTGTTGCGGCTCGTATTTGGACCGTTCTGGACTAACAACGCGTCACCTAAACACGGGGACCCTGCAGTGCCACTGCAGCCCGTAACCGTTGCATTCGTCACGGTTGGATCCCAATAGCTCAAACGGTTGTAACGGTCCGACCATGGTCCTTGAAGCTCATAGCGAAGCCCCAGGTTGAGCGTCAACTTAGTGGTGTAGTGCCAGGTATCATTCACATAAAACGCGCGGTACGTCTGACGGCCCGCAGTTTGCGCTGGTACCTGGGCAGCACCTGCGGTCTGATTTATGAAAGTAACCGGGCCGTTCTGAGACAGGCCGAGAAGAAAATCTGCGAAAGAAAAGCCTGGACTGCTGCCGGTTGTAAGCGCGTTTTGTGCGGTCCAGGCTCCTGTAAAAGCAAATGCACCGGTGGCGATGTTGGTTTGATAGTAATTATCCAAACCCAGTTCATACTGGCCGCCAAATTGGACCGTGTGCTTGCCTCGAATCATAGTCACTTGCGGCGAAACGTTATATTGGGTGTTGTGATCGCCAATTGCACTGTTGCCCTGGGTTCTGCCGATATCGCCGGGAAACGCAAATTGGGGCGTGGGGGGGGTCCGCATAACGGAAGGAGCTTGGGTGTTGTAGCTGGCTGGCCACCCAAGCTGCGTGAGATCGTAACCGGCAAGGAGCGGCGACCGGAGATAAACAAAGCGGCTTGCTGAAAAACTCAAATCACCGACTAGGGTCGGGCTGAATGCGTGGTTGAGATCGAACGCGAGTGCCTTGGTGTTGTACTCTTCCGAGCAGCGATCTTGACAGAGCCCTGTGCCAAAGGGATTTTTTGGCAAATCAAGCAAGTGAAAAAAAGTGAAACGCCCGAACAAGCGAGTCTTGTCGGTGATGTTCTGGTCACCACGTGCCACGAACTGATTGATATTTCCCCCGCCGCTGCTCGAAGCTGTGAAGTTGTCGGTAATGGCAGTTGGGTTGGTGGGAGGAACGTAGTACTTATCCCACATCACGGTCGCGGCCTTGCTAAACTCCGATTGTGGAATGCGATTATTTGGGTACAGCGTGCGCGCTCCCGTGGCCGGGTTCACCGTATACGGATCGTAAAGTTGAATCCCCTGCGCCAACAGGGCAGAAAAATCACCCTGCCGGAACGCAGGCAACGGCACGGTGGTCGAGACAACGTTGCCAAGGCGCTGCCGATACTGCTCCCAACTTACGAAGAAGAACGTCTTATCTTTAATCACCGGGCCGCCGACATTTAATCCGTACTGGTTCTGAACGTAAGGAGGAGATTGGTTTTTTTTCCCGCTAGTGAGTTGGGTCTGTTTGTTGAAATATTCGTTCGCGTTCAGAACCTTGTTGCGAAGGTATTCGTACACCTCGCCGTGGAACGCGTTAGTCCCGGATTTGGTACTGAAATTGACGACGCCGCCGGAATACTTGCCCCAGTCCGCGCCCACGTTGTTGTACTGCACTTTGAATTCGCCGATAGAATCCTGAATTGGGATTATGATGGGAAGGTTGATGTAGCCGATGTTCAGCGGCTGGCCGTCCAGGTACTCGGCGCTCTCATTCGCGAACGACCCACCGACTTGATAGTTCCCCCAGCTGAAAGGATTCTCGCCGACAGGTGTTCCGCCCGACCCGCCTTGAGCGACGGCCGCGGGCGAGACCGTGATCAAATTGAAGATGTTACGCCCATTTAATGGCAACTCGTTGGACTTGCGCTCCTCAATGACTTGGCCGAGCGATGAGGTTTCCGGCTGCAGCAAAGTTACCTCGGATGTGACCTCGACGCTCTCAGTCGCCTCGCCGACGGGAAGACTGAAGTCAATACGAGCAGCCTGTTGCACTTCCACTACCACATCGGGTCGCGTGGTCTTCTTAAAACCCGCCTTCTCCACATCGATCTTGTATCTGCCCGGAAATAAGTTTGGAAACGTGTACAGCCCATCCGCGTTCGTGGGCTGAGTACGCTTTTCGTCGGTGCTGAGGTTGGTTAAGCTAACTTGAGCATTCGCAATCGTCGCCCCGGACGAATCAAAGACAGTACCAGAAATAGAGCCGTAAGTAGTCTGTCCGTACAAGGGAAGGGAAGCCAAAGCGATTAGCGTCGATACCGACACGAGGGTCCAAAACCGAGAAGACATACCTCACCCCCACAACGGTCGATTGATTTGACTCAGTCTTGTGCCCTCGAATGGTGCTTGTCAAGGAAAAAGTAACAGGTGTATACGTTTTCCGGAAAAGGGGCAAAGTAAACATTCCGCCCGGCACGTTTGGTGTTCGGCTTCTTGTACGCCTGATGTTCGGGATCTTATGCGCCGTTCTTGTTCGCCGATGGAGGAAATGTGCAATGCATGTCACGGCGCGGTATGCTAGGCGATTGATGGGAGTGCCGAATTGTTACGGATCTTAGTTTTCGCATCGTGAGTCATGGGTATGGGCTTGGTTCGGCGGAAACGGCAAAACTGGGATTGCCTGGCCATCCGGCATTCATCAGGTGTTCAACGATGTTCGCGCCGATTAGTTTTTCGAAATTCGGCGAATCGGAGAAACTGTGATTTCCGCGCTCTTAGCTCTGTGGTTTGCTGCACAGACCGTTTCGACTGAGGCCGCGCAGCACATGCAAGCGGGAATATCCGCAGAGAAAGAACGGAAGCCGGCCGTAGCCATCGAGGAGTTTCGAAAAGTTACCGAACTCGAACCCAGTCTGGCGGAAGGCTTCGCACAACTGGGCCAGGCTTACATGCAGAACCAGGATTACGGTTCTGCAATCGCACCTCTCAAGCGCGCCCTCGAACTCGACCGAGACCTGATCCCGGCGCACCAACTACTGGGATACGCGTTGCTGGCGCAAGGTTATGCTTCGGAAGCAATTCCACATCTCGAGCGTGTACAAGATAAAGCGGCACTGGGCATTGCGCAGGTTCAGACCGGGCAATTGACAGAGGCGATGGCCAATCTGGAGGCCGCGTTGGCCGCACATCCCAACGATCCCGACCTACTCTACTATGTCGGCCGCGCCAGCGGTCTCATCTCGAAACAATCCATCGATACGTTGATGGCCAGATATCCTGACTCCGCTCGAGCACACCAAGCCATGGGAGAAAACTACTTCGTTCTGAGGCGTATGCCGGATGCGGAACAGGAGTATCGTGAGGCGCTGCGCTTGCGGCCAGATATCCCCGAAGTACATCTCGAGTTGGGCGAAGTGTATGCTGGCGCCTTTCAGTGGGCCAAAGCGGAAGAAGAGTTTCGAGCAGAGACCCAAATGCAGCCGGGAAATGCCGAGGGGTTTTATCGATTGGGAGCCGCTTTGCTGGAACAAGGTAAAGTGGGTGAAGCGCGGGCGCAGTTGCAGCGGGCTGATAACTTGATGCCCGATATGCCTGAGACATTGTATTCGCTTGGCAAAGCGGCTTTGCTCGACGGAGATGCCGCCGCTGCCGAACAAGCATGGACCAAAGTGCTTTCGATTGAGAAGGAGAGTCCACTTGCCGCGCAGGCACATTTCGCGCTGGCCAGTCTGTATCGCAAACAAGGGAAAACAGCCGCTGCTCAGCAGCAAATGCAGGAATTCCAGAGACTGCAACAAAAGTCCAACCCGGCGCAGCAATCCGCAAAGCCGGACACGCGCTAGATCGCTCCCGGCAAGTTTAGGAAATTCCAGCCGGTCCAAATCCCTTCGTAGCTGGCCAATTGAGCGAAACTGGATGGCCCCAATTTCGAGAAACACGTGCAGCTTTGCATCAGCTCAAGCTCATGCACAAGCATAGTTCGGGCGCCAATCGTGCCAGGCCGGCAGCGTGCATTCGGAGATTGGGGCATCCGGCTTGAACAGGCCTCCCTCAGCTCTGGTTGGGGGAAGTCAACGAGGAATGTATATGAGAACAAGGCCTAGATTCATAATCGGTTTCATGTCTCGTCCTATTGCATCTTTTGTCTGCTTTTTCGTGATTTCAATCCCAGTCAATGCTGCTGAGCCCGTTTCGCGAGCACTGAATTCGGGATGGCAGTTTCGCGCTCTTGAAAGCACGGATCACCCTGGTGTCCAGAATTGGCATACGGCGCAAGTCCCCGGCGTGGTGCACACGGATCTGCTGCGCAATGGTCTGATTCCTGAGCCATTCGACCAAGATAACGAATTCCGCCTGCACTGGATCGGCCTGACAGACTGGGAGTATCAGACCACGTTTCAGGTGGACGCCGACACGCTCGCACATGCTCACGTTGATCTCGTATGCCAAGGGCTGGACACATTTGCTGACGTCTACCTGAACGGTCAAGCGATCCTTCGGACTAATAACATGTTTCGTACGTTGGCGCCTTTCCGCCAAACCGTCGTTGGTGGCCGGAAACAATACGTTGCGAATTGTCTTTCACTCAGCCGTGAAGTACATGCTTCCTTACGCAAAATCTCTGCCTTACTAGTTGCCCTTCATTTCGACCCATAATTTCGGCAACGAAGAGAACATTGCCACGGCGCCCTACGCGCGGAAGGCGCCATATCAATATGGTTGGGACTGGGGGCCGCGTTTTCTTACCGAGGGGATCTGGCAGCCTATTCTGCTCGAAAGCTGGGACTCACTCCGCATTGACAATTTTCACATCCATCAGCGAAAGGTCACGTCGGACACGGCCAGCTTAGAAGCCGAACTCGCCGTAGAAGCCAGCCAGTCGACCACCGCACTAATTTCCTACGCCCACAGCGAATTGTCCAGACGGCAGAGCAGTGACGGATCGCAAACTGTTCAACTGGATCCGGGCATCAATCAGGTATTCTTTGCATTTCGCATTGCGGCTCCAAAGCGCTGGTACCCAGTCGGATACGGCACGCAAGATCGTTACCGATTTTCCACATCGATTCGCCTCGGCCACGAAACCGCAGCGCGAGCTGAGGTGACCACCGGACTGCGCTCCCTGGAATTGAGACGGCAAGCCGATCAATGGGGAAAAAGCTTCGAGTTTGTGGTGAACGGAGTCTCTGTTTTTGCCAAAGGCGCTAACGTTATCCCCTTTGACAGCTTCCCCAACCGGGTTACGCCAGAGGTGCACCGGAGAATTCTTGAAGCTGCTCGCGACGCCCACATGAATATGGTTCGCGAGTGGGGAGGTGGGCACTACGAGTCTGACGATTCCTACGATATTTGCGATGAACTCGGCATTCTGGTCTGGCAGGAGTTTATGTTCGGCGGAGACATGGTACCGGGAGACATTGATTTCCAAGAAAATGTGCGTCAAGAAGCGATCGATCAGATCAAGCGTCTACGCGACCATCCCAGTATCGTGATCTGGTGCGGAAATAATGAAATCGAAACCGGCTGGTATCACTGGGGCGACCGCCAGGAATTCAAAGAATCCATTTCACCCGAAACGCGTGATCGGGTCTGGCAGGACTACATAATTATGTTCGCGGATATTCTCAAGAGGGCGGTAACGGAGTTGGCCGATCCCACTCCGTACTGGCCCAGTTCTTCCAGCGCAAATTTCGAGGAGATCCCAGACAACCAGCACAACGGCGACATGCACTACTGGGCTGTGTGGCATCAAGAGGCACCCGCGGAGGATTACACCCGGCAACTGCCGCGGTTCATGACCGAATTCGGGTTTCAATCGTTTCCGGAAATGCGGACCATTCGGACGTTTGCCAAACCGGAAGATTTCGACATACGCTCTACCGTCATGCAGGCGCACCAGAAAAATAAAGGGGGAAATGAGCGCATCCTGACGTACATGCTTCGCGAATACCGTCAGCCCAAGGACTTTCCTTCATTCGTGTATCTCAGCCAGGTGCAACAGGCGGAGATCATTAAAATTGGAGCCGAACATTTGCGTCGTCAGCGTCCACGCACGATGGGGTTCGTTGTATTGGCAGTTGAATGACTGCTGGCCGGTCGCCTCGTGGGCGAGCATCGACTATTACGGACGCTGGAAAGCTTTGCACTACCATGCTCGCCGCTTCTACGATGACGTTCTGATCTCACCCTTTTTGCGCAACGAGAAAGTGGACGTGTATGTCGTCTCGGATAAGCTCCAGCCGCTTTCTGGGGATATTCATGCGCAGCTGCTTGATTTTTCGGGGAAAGTTTTGCTCGATCAGACCAAAGGCATTTCCATACCCGCGCAATCCAGCGCCGTGTACTTTAGCATCGAAAAAGCAGAGCTGTCTGCAAAAGCGGATCTGCGCCAGAGTTCCTGGTTTTCGATCTGGAAATGGCGGGAAAACGAATGTCCCGTAACTTAGTTTTCCTTGATGTGATGCATAACCTGCAATTACCGAAGACGCCCAAGATCGAAAGTAGTTTCAGCAAGACCGGCGAAGAGTATCGCCTAAAGTTGCAATCCGACAGGCTTGCTCGCAACGTGGCCCTGTCTTTTGGAGAGCTTGACGTTCAAGTCTCGGATAACTATTTCGATCTGCTTCCGGGAGAACCGGTAACGATTGATATGAAGTCTTCGGCCACACTCGAGCAGCTTAGAAACGCGCTGAAGATCATCTCTTTGAGCGACGCGTTTTCGACGAATTGAGTGCGATCACACGGGATGAATCTCCACCGCCAGCCAGACGCAATCTGTGTCCGCATAATAGCGGTGCCATGGGTAGTTGAAGCTACGGTCATTTGCCACGGTAAAGAACGGTTCATGAGTATAACCGGGTGACATCACAACGTCCTCATAGAGTGTTTCTGAATTGTTTTCCCGAAATTTTTGCATGTGACCCGTCCCCAAAATCTGCGTATGTACTTCCAGAAACTGATGTCCGGTATGGATTCCGCAATCGGTTTCTTCCGGCGTATACCACAGGTTTAGCTTGAGCCGGTAGCGGCGTGGCGAACTCAAGCCCGAAGTCTCACGCCTGAACGCACTCAGAGGATCGAGTTGCGCGTCCCCGATCTCATCCTGCGATGAAATGTAAAGAGGAGTCTTTCGGGGAAACTGAGAATTCCGTTGACCATACCAATCCCAGCTCAGTACGAGACCCCCGAGGTTGGTGCGCTGATGTACCAGAAGCAAAGCAGCTCTTTCGCCATTCGTAATCGTACAATGCCGCAGCGAAACCGATTTCCATGGGAGAATTCTACCCTCGTCTCCTCCGGCCCGGTAATGCAAGTCGGTAGTAGAGAGGTTTACGACAATTGCATCTTCAACCGGGACATCGTGAAAGTTGGTTACCAGCAGGCTTTCTATCCAATCGTTGGAAAAGGAAAGCCGACGACTCTGGGTGTTCCCGGGCATATGAGTCTCAGCGAAGATCCTCGAAGCAAGCCCCGTCGTTGCGAACACCTGGCCGCAACATGACAGAAACACGCGACGATTCATTTTTTTGGCTCTGAATGTGAGCTGGATTATACAACCATACTCTTGTTTTCATCTGTTTTCATCGCTGCCTTTATGCATCGAAACTTACATTTAAAGAGTAAAATGTTGCGGCCACAAGCGCGAGGAGGTTGATTATGCAGCTTACTGTGGGACAGATCATCGGAAAAGCTCTCAAAGCTTATGGTGTTCCCTACGTAACCGGCCTGCCCGGTCACGGGAACTGGAGCGTGATCGACGCCTTCAATGATCCAATTTCCAAACTGCGCTTCATTCAGGTCATGCACGAGCAGAGCGCGGTTCACATTGCTGATGCCCATTATCGGGTTACTGGTGAGCCGATCGCCGCATGCACCTCCATCGGGCCGGGCGCGACGAATACAATCATCGGGCTCGCGACCGCGCACTGCGATTCGACGGCCCTCCTGCTGATCACCGGAAGCGCCGCCACTCATATGCGTGGCCATGGCGTCATGCAAGAGCTGGACCGCTTCGCTTCCCCTGATTTTCCGCACATTGTTGCACCCGTCACGAAGCGCAGCTTCGACGTGATCCGCGCTGATCAAGTGCCTTTCGTTCTGCATCGCGCGTGGAATGCGATGCTGACCGGACGCCCTGGGCCAGTGCACATGGAACTGCCTCTGGATATTCAGGTGGAAACGACTGACGTCGACGTGGCCGACATAAATAAGCGGCTGCCTATAGGAAAACCTCGGGCCGACGCTAGAGCAACCGAAGCTGCAATCAACTTGCTTCTTTCTGCCAAACGCCCCTGCATTGTGGTTGGCGGGGGCGCAATCAGTTCAAATGCAACTCCAGAATTGACGGCTCTCGTCGAGAAGCTCGCAATCCCGGTGGTCTTCACCTGGAACGGTAAGGGCGCAATTGCCGAGGACCACCCAATGTGCGGTGGCACGGCAGGCTGGCCCGGATCGCTGCCCGGCAACAAAACAGCCACAGATGCCGATGTGCTAATGTCGTTGGGCTGCCGCTTTACCGATTGGTCAGCCTCCTCCTACCGCAAAGGTGTTACCTTTTCGATCCCCCGTACGAAGCTGATTCAGGTCGATATCGATCCTCGCGAAATCGGGAAAAATTATCCTGCGGAGGTCGGCATCGCAGCAGATTGTAAGCTGGTGTTGGCCGACATTCTCGCCGGAATCTCCGACGAGCAGGCTTGCAAATCTCGATATGCCAGAGCTTCTTATGTCACCGATCTTCAGGCTCTGAAAAAACAGTGGGAAGAAAGGCTCGAGCGCCGCCGCTCTTATAAAGGCATGCCGACGACGATGCTGCGTACATTGCGAGAGCTGCGTCGGGTTCTCCCACGGCACGCGATCGTCACGGTCGGCTCAGGACATCCGCAGAGCACTACAAAGCAGGCCTTTCCGGTATACGAGCCGCGCACGCATATCACATCAGGTTCATTTTCCTCAATGGGGTTCGCTCTTCCCGCGGCCATAGGGGCAAAGTTGGCGAAGCCAGACGTCCCGGTAGTGTGCATCATTGGAGATGGCGATTTCATGATGTCGGTTCAGGAGCTCGCGGTTTGTGCCATGTACGACATTCCAGTCGTTTTTCTGGTGCTTAACAACTCCGGTTATATCTCGATTCGCGATGGCCAGAACCACCTCATGGGCCGGCAGATCGGGTCGGAATTCACTCAGCATGACGGTAAAGGCCAAGCCTATTCCGTTGACTTTCCAGCACTCGCCAAGTCTTTTGGCTTCGAAGAGGCAGTCAAGGTGCAGGCCGCGGAAGATATCGGCCCTGCAGTAATACAGGCACTCGATTCAGGTGCGCCAGCTCTGGTAGAAGTTCCGATTACGAGAGACGTCTCCGTAGCTGCTGCCGAGGTTGTGGGTTGGTGGGACTTTCCTGTACTACCGACGGCATCAGCGGCGGTTAAGGCCGATTACAAAGCAGGCTATGCAGCCGAACAGCACCGGTGGAACACTAGCGATGCTGAACTTACAGAACCTGTTTCGGCTACTGGCTAAGGATTAAGGGGGACGACGGAAGGCGTCGAAGGAGGTCACAGTGGCACGCCATCTGAAAACCGGTCGCACGCCGGAGCAGACATCCGCGGACGCGAAGAAAGTGCGCGAGATCGTCAGCGGGATTATTGAGGAGATCGAGGTCCGGGGCGAAACAGCTTTGCGTGAAATCTCGGAGAGATTCGACAATTGGAACCCACCTCGGTTTCGCTTGACAGAGCAGGAGATCGAGGCTTGTTTGTCTGAGCTATCGAAGCAGAACATCGAAGATATCAAGTTCGCCCAGGAGCAGGTGCGCAATTTCGCGAGCGCACAACGCAGCGCGCTAAAGGATATTCAGGTCGAGACCCTGCCCGGCGTTGTTCTCGGTCACAAGAACATGCCGGTGGACTCGGTCGGCTGCTATGTTCCCGGCGGCAAATATCCGCTGCTAGCCTCCGCGCACATGAGTATAGTGACGGCGAGGGTCGCGGGAGTACCGCGTGTGCTCGCGGCGTCTCCTCCCCATCACGGAAAACCGAGTGCGGCAGTGGTGGCTGCCATGCACCTCGGCGGAGCCGACGAGATCTACTGCATGGGTGGAGTTCAGGCCATTGCTGCCTTGGCGCTCGGCGCCGAGAGTATTCAGCCGGTCTCGATGATCGTT
>Ga0126381_100003260_pt1 | contig 17675 bp, 16 predicted proteins | sample PanSoiMetPlot_28_FD_96465 | JGI IMG/M metagenome (GOLD analysis project Ga0126381, IMG submission 96465) | Tropical forest soil microbial communities from Panama - MetaG Plot_28 | ecosystem: Environmental > Terrestrial > Soil > Tropical forest > Bulk soil | place: Panama | collected 2016-02-17 | reverse complement strand
GTTCAGCGGATCGCGCTCGTTTAGCGAGAGGCCGTAGTCCACCCCGCTCACAAACACTTTCGAGCGGTTCAGGATTTCCTGACGTTCCGAATCGCTGCTCGCGCGCGACATCACCCAGGCGTCGGCGCGGTCAAACACCACCACCAAGATTTCTTTCCCTTCAAAATCGTAGCTTCGATCGTTGGTGCGCGTGTGATGCGCGATCTCGAAGCCGATTCCATCGCACGCCAAATCTTCAGGCAGCGCCGCGGCGACGGCCTGCAAAATTGGAAGGATCACGGAACGAAACGTTGCGGCAGCGCGTTCGTTTTGTGTCAGGCGAAGCGTGTCGTACGCCGCGTTGTAGTTGCCGCTGACCTTCAGAATCACGCGGTCCGCGAAACGCACAAATTCCAGGCCCCGCGAATCTGCTTCCGCCTGCTTCGCGGGATCGAGACCGACGTAGCGGCTCAGATAAAAAGGGAAAGGGAATTTGACTTTGGCGATGGACTGGTTGATCCCGATCAACTGCTGAAAATACGTCTGCTCGAGAGCTTTGAGGTCGGGATTCAGGATTTCGGTGGGACTCACTTGCGCCGAGCCAGGCATGGCACAAAGCGCGAGCAAGGGCAACGCGAGCAGAGTTTTCTTGCTTGGGAAACCTAGGGAGCGTCCGGATTTCATGAGCGAAGAATCTCCTATCTGGTGGAATATTGCGATCCTGGCCGGCCAGCAGGCTGGTAGGGCGGCTCGGCAATCGCGCGCGTGAAAGCGATGACCGAGCGAATCTCTTCCGCCGAGAGCGCGCGTCCGTAAGGCGGCATCATCGCGGATTTGCCCATGGCGCTGCCCCCGAGCGTGATCATGTTCTCGAGGTACTCGTCGCTCTCGGAGTTGAGCGTCGAGCCGTCGTCGAGCAGCGGCGGGACTGGCGTGAGATTCGAGCGATTTGACGGGCCCGCGGGAGTCGAGTCCGCGTGGCACCACACACAATATTGGTAGAAGACGCGCTTACCCTGAGATTGCTGATAACCGAGCGAAATCATTTTCGTCGAATCGTTCCAGTCGGGTTCGGAATCGTAGGCGGCGAGGAGCGGGTCAGCTTTAGTGGTTTCCGCGTGCTTGCGGCAGCCGGACGCAGTCGAAAGAGCCACGATCAGGAGAGCAGCGATTGCCAAGTTGCTGATACTCATCGGCCTGCTCCCAGCCTCAAAGCCAGGGCCCCGGTATGGAAAGCAGTCCTCTTCGGCTTGATTCGGGCGCGCAGCGTCATGAGGTAGGCGGTCAGCGCGGTGATCTCTTGGTTGGTGAAGTTCCGCCGCGGCTCGATGGAATCCGGAACAAGCTCCTGCGGATTCCTCAGCCACGCCGCGATCCAGGCAGGCGTCAGCCAGCCTCCGGCATTAGTCAGGTTGGGTCCCACGTACCCGCCCGAGCCCCCGATCGTGTGGCAGGACTGGCATTGAAATTTCACTTCATAGAGCTGCTTGCCAAGCGTGGCCATCGCCGGAGTGAACTGCTTAGCGTCCGTGGTTGCCGGATTCACGGCTGGATGGAGGAGGACCGTAGAGATGTAGTCGGCGAGCGTCGTCGCGTCCTTGTCGCTCATGTTGAATTGCGGCATGCGCAAAATGAGCGTCGGGCGCAAGGTCTCAGGGCTCTTCAGAAACCCCACGAGCCACTGGCGCTCGGCGCGGCTGCCTTCATAGCTGAGATCGGGCGCGAGGTTGCCGCCGTAGCCGTTGAATTTGTGGCAGGTGTAGCACTTATAGCGCTCGTAGAGGTCGGCAAACGAACCGGTGGCGCGGAAGGAGGGTTCTTTCAGCGGCACCACCAGGTTTTGCAAGGCGCTCGTTGGCGGCGGGCCTTTCATGCTAAGCAACGCCGTGGTGACGGCGTCCCGATCCACCTGATTCCAATTGTATTGCGGCATGCGCGCCGCGGGATTGACCGAAACCGGATCTTGCAGCTTGGCCTGGATGTAAGCGACCAAGTTGTGCGGAACTTTCGCTGTGCCGAATTCGAGTTCCGAGGCGTTTTTTCCTCCAAGCGCGCTCAAGTCCGGCCCAAAATCCCTTTGCGGGTTCAAGCCTTCGAGGACGTGGCAGCTCGCGCAACCTTTCTCCACAAACAGCCTGCGCCCCAGCTGGATTTCTTCATCCGTTGGCGGATCAAGTTTCGGAACGTCGCTAAGCAAATCGGAGTCCACCAGTTTTGTCGTGATGTATTGCGTGACTTTGTACAGGTCGTCATCTGACCATCCGTAACGCGGCATGCGCGTGTGCGGCAGGTAAGCTTGGGGATCGCGGAGCCAGGCGATGAGCCAGTCCGGATTGACCTTGCTGCCCACTTTGGTGAGCTCGGGGCCAATATCGCCGCCGATCAGTTTCGTCTCACCGGCGCGCGTGACTGCCAACGGGTGACAGGTCGTGCAGAACATCTGCCGGAAGCGAAGCTCCCCTTGCGAAATCAGTTCCGGATTCTTGCTCCAAGCGACAACGACGGCCGGAGAAATCCTATACGGCGCAATCGACTTCGCCTTTTGAACGCCGAGGTAAGCCGTGAGCGCACGGAGTTCCGTCTCGGTGAGCCGGAACTTTGGCATGCGCGGCTCTTCCTCGGTTTCGTAACCATTGACGGTGACGTTTCCGTCCTTGTCGACAATCGTGCGCGGTTCCTTGAGCCACTTGTAAATCCATTCGCGGCTGACTTTCGTGCCGATGCTGGAAAGGTCCGGGCCGAGCATTGCGGGCCGCTCGATACCCTGCATTTTGTGGCAACCTTGGCAATTTAATTCGGCCAGGAGCTGGCGGCCGCGAGCGAGCTGCGGCGTCTGCGGAAGATCCGACTGATGGCAGGTGCCGCAGGAAGCTTGAATGAAGTGCGTGGGCAAAACCGGCTGCTCCCAGGCCAGCGTGGAGGTGTGCGCTTCGGCCACTTCCGTGGCCGGCCCTTGCCCGCGATGGCATATCGTACAGCCCCACTCGCGCACATTGTGCGGAATCGGCGGATGCGCGCGAAAGGGCTGGGGAACGGAGTTATCCGCAAGGCTCGGCTGCGTGATCCCCTGGTGGCAGGTGGTGCAGCGGTCCACCACGTTCATTCCCGGAAGCCAGATCTGATCGATGTCCGGGGTGTAATCGGCGGTCAGCCGCTTGGTATCCGGGCGACTCTGCGCAAAACCGAGATAAGAACGTTTGTATTGCTTCCACTCTCGGCGGTAGTCCTTGAAAGGCGAAATGGCCAGCACGGCCAGGAAGATCAAGCTGGACACCGCAAGAAGCAAGCGCATGCGGTCGGTTACTTTGCCCATCTCTTCAGCCCGCATGAGTCCCCCAAGGCCACACCCAAGACCAGCCTGGGCCGCGGAAGAAGGTGCCCACGGCAGTGAGGCAAATCGCAACAGCAATGAACCAAGTCATGATCCACCAGGAGAGCGGCTTGCTGGCAAAGGATCCGAACCACGCTTTCTCCGCCTGTCTGCCGGTATAGGAGAGGAGCAGGAGCGTGGCCACCAACGCGGTCGGCACAAAAATCGTCCAGCCACGAAACGCGGCGAGGAACCCGAGCAGGAATAACACCACGATCAAGATGGTACGCAGATGTTCGGCAGGGTGGTACGCCCACAGGGCCCGACCCTCGATGTTCACGTTGAAATAGGGAATCACGATGAGTGCGATAACCACGAGCGTCGGAATCAGGATCCCGGCCACAAACGGCGGGAAGAAGTGCAGCAATTCCTGGAGACCCAGAAAGTACCACGGTGCCTTGGCCGGGTTGGGGGTGAGCAGCGGATTGGCGAGTTGCTCGAGTGGCGCGTCCCAGAACAGCGCCACGATCACCATGGCGATCACCAAAAGCTGAAATGCGATTGTTTCGCGGATAAGCAGATGAGGGAAGGTCATCAACTGCCCTCCGCGCTCGCCAACGACCTTGGCGGAAGTCTTCTTGGTAACGAAGACCACGCGGCGCGGGTCTTTTTTCGCGTCCGAGCTAAACCCGGTTTCAATTTTATTCTCGTCCATCTTCGTCCCTGGGCTTGACGGTCAAACCGCCGTCTTTTTGCACACGCCAGAAATGAATTCCGATCAATACGAATGCGGCAAGGGGAAGAATCACGACGTGCAGCACATAAAAGCGCAGCAAAGCGTTCTCTCCCACGATGTTGCCGCCGAGAAGCAGAAAGCGCACTTTGTGACCGATGAACGGCATGGCGGAAATGATGTTGGTTCCGACGGTGACGGCCCAGAACGCCAGTTGATCCCAGGGCAGCAAATAGCCGGTGTAACTGAGGAAAAGGGTCACCAGCAGGAGCACCACACCGACAACCCAGTTGAATTCATGAGGCGGTTTGTAGCCGCCACGATAAAAGACGTGAAACATGTGCCAGAAGACGGCGAAGACCATCAGGTGCGCGGCCAGGCGGTGCAGATTCCGGAGGAATACGCCGTTCGAAACGACAAACTGGAGGTCTTTCATATCGCGGTAGGCATGCGGCGCCGCGGGATGATAATAAAACATCAGCAAGATTCCGGTGACGAATAGCACGATGAAAAGGATGAAAGAGATCGAGCCGAGATAGTAGGAGGCGCGCACGCGAAGCGACTTTTCGCGAACTTTCACTGGCATCCAGTGGAGGAACAGATTTCCGAAAATCGCTAGGCTGCGCGTGCGGTTGGTTCTGGCCGGGCCGCGGCGGAAGATGGACTTCCACACTTTCGTCTCGCGAAGGTTGTGGAGCGCGGATTCGAAAGAAGTAGCCATGGTTGTCCCTCAAACTTTCAAAACCTGCGAAGGCTTGATGATTTGCAGCTTGTCTACGAGCAATTCGCCGTCGGTCGTGAGAGAGATCGCAAAGTGAGGAAGTGGCTGCGGCGCGGGCCCTTCGATTTTTACGCCGTCGGGACGGAACTTGCTGCCATGGCATGGACACGCAATCATCTCGGCGTCGGGTTTCCATTGCGTGATGCAACCAAGGTGCGTGCACACGGCGGACACGGCGTAGAAACCTTCCGGCATGCGCACGATGTACACCTGCTGGTCCTGAAGAAAGGTAACCGAGGGTACCGGATAAAGATCGGGATTACCCGCGCGAAAAGTCGTGGAAGGTTCGAACAAAACGTTCGGCGAGAAATATTGATAGGTAACCGCAACGGAGCCGAGGCCAGCGATGCCGAGCGCGCCCATGGTGATCTCGTTGAGAAAATCGCGCCGCGTGACTCCATTGCTCGCCGGGATGGCGTGTGGCGAACCCACAACCGAAGATGTTTTTGTGTCACTCATAAGAGGGAAGTTATCTCCTCGATTTGGACTAAACTCGGGTTCTCATCGTAAACCTCGAAGGCTTCCATCGTGATGGTGTGGACCGGGCAGCGCTCGGCGCACAGGCCGCAGCGGATGCAAATCGTCTCGTCCTTGACCATCACCGAACCTTCCGAAGTTCCCAGCTCCCCGGGCGCAAGGTGCAGCAGTTCGTTCGCGCGTGCTTCGGAAGTGGAGGCGAGTTGCTGGCGCGTCTCATCCGAAAATGCAAATTGACTTAAAGGGCCCAGCTGCAGGCAGTTTTCCGGACAAACATCGACGCAGCCGCCGCAGAGGACGCACTCGCTGCCATTGGCCTCATTGCCTTCGAAGATCGTATTGATCCAGCACCGCAAGCAGCGTGAAGCTTCTCTCCGCGCTTGCTCTTCCGTAAATCCGGTCTCTACCTCGGAAACACCGGTGCGCCGTTCGAGAGGGATCGTAGGAATGGCCAGGCGGGAATACTCGTCGTATTCCTCGGCCATTTTGTGATGATCGAGGACGGTGATTTCGACGAACTGTGGCTTCCTTTGCCACCCCGGGCCGCGAAGGAACTTGTCGATGTGCTCGGCAGCCTTTTTTCCGTCGGCGACCGCATTGATGATGAGGCGAGGCCCGAAAGCGATGTCGCCTGCGGCAAAAATTCCCGGCGCAGTGGTCATAAGCGTTTCGGGATCAATCCGCAAAGTTCCCTGGCGCGTGGTTTCGATGCCATCGGAAGGTTGCAAGAAGGAGAGATCGGAAGCCTGGCCTATGGCGAGAATCACGGTGTCACAAGGAATGATGGTTTCCGTGCCCTCGGCAAACTTCGGGTTGAAGCGCCGCTGCTCGTCAAAAACCGAAGTGCAGCGAATCACTTCCAGGCCAGTGAGTTTTCCGTTTTTGTCAACAAACTGCTTAGGGCCAAGAGAGGGATGAATCTTGATTCCCTCCATCAGGCCTTCTGCGATCTCTTCCTCCGAGGCGGGCATTTCTGCGCGAGATTCCAGGCAAACCAGATGGACTTCACGGGCGCCCATGCGCAACGCTTGGCGGGAGACGTCCATGAATTCCTTCATGGCCACGTCCGACTCGCTGGAGGTCAGCTCGTTGGGAAGAACTACGTCGGCGACGTCCTTCATGAATTTTTGCTGCTGTTCGCGCATGGCGGAACGCGCCACGTCAATGGCCACGTTTCCCCCGCCGATAACGACAACTTGCTTGCCAATTTGGAAGCGATAGCCAAGGTTGACATTCAGGAGAAAGTCGATGCCCTTTACCACGCCGTCCAGATCGTTGCCGGGAAGATGGAGGTCGCGGCTGCGGTGCAGACCGAAGGCCAACAGAATGGCCTTGTAGCCCTGGCGGCGGAGGTCTTCGAGAGAGAAGTCGCGGCCCAGCCGCATATTGAGGCGCAGTTCCGGGCCAAGGTCGAGGATTTCGCGAATCTGGGCCTGCAAGACGTCGCGCGGAAGGCGGTATTCCGGAATCCCGAGGTACATCATGCCGCCCGGCACCGCAGCAGCTTCGAAAACCGTGACCGGATAGCCAAGCAACGCCAGATCGTGCGCGGCAGACATGCCCGCCGGGCCGGACCCGATGATGGCCACCTTTTCGGAGCGAATGATGCGCGGATGCCCCGAAAAAAGGTCGAGGGGGTTGCGCGATTCCGGCCCATGGCGCTCGGTCACAAAGCGCTTCAAGGCGCGAATGGAAATTGGCGCGTCAAACTGCCCGCGTCGGCAGGCTGCTTCGCAGGGATGACCGCAGACCCGGCCGCAGATCGAGGCAAAAGGATTCGGGACCCGGGCGTAGCGATAGGCCTCCTCGTACCTCCCCTGCGAGATAAGCGAGACGTAGCGGCCGGCCTGCGTATGGACGGGACAGGCCTGCATGCAGGGAAAGTTGGACTCGAGCCACTCGAGATCCACCAATTTGGTTCGGCTCTTCAAGGAGCACCCCGGGTCCCGGTCTAGGCTACTTCTTGACCGTCAGCTCAACGGTGGCCGACGCGCCGCTGACATCCACAGCCTGCGTGGTTGGCTTTCCGTCCTCGCTCCAAGTCTTCAGCGTGTACTTTCCGGCAGGAACGTTCTTGATTGCAAAGTTGCCGTCCTTGTCAGTGACTGCGAAATAGGGAGTCGGAGTGACGACCACATAACCAGACATTTCCGGGTGCACATTGCAGAGGAGTGAGGCCACACCTAGATCATTAAATTGGAACGGCTTCTTCTCGCCCTTCGGCCAGGTGCCCAGGTTGTGGGCCAGCTTCTTGTTGCCGCTGATCGAGGGCCAGTAGACGTTGTGGCCTACGGGGTCACTGTTCAGGAATTCCACCGTGGTGCCCTGCTGGACCGCAACGACGTGCGGAACAAACGCCATTTTCCGCTGGTCGATTACCACGGGATCTTTCGGAGCATCGAATTTCTTGTCCGGAATGACATCTATGTACACAGCGATGTTTTCCGCGGACTTGAGGCCCTGGACACTCACCCTGCCCTTGATTTCATTGGCCTTAACAACGCTGACCAATGCCAGCGTGAGACCTGCTGCGGCTGCGGCTTTTGCTGCGGTTCTGCTGAGACTCATGACATTCCTCTCTTATTCGAATTCTTCCGGCACTTCAGAGTTTCAAACGCAAACTTGGTTAGAAAACGTAGTCGATGCCCGCCTGGAACGTGTTCGGGCGGAAGAACAGCGTGTTTCCCGTCACGGGATCGGTATATGGCTGGCCAAATGTGTATTGATATTCGCCGACGATTTTGATGTTGGCACGCGCCAGTATCTGGAAGCCTGGGCTGAAGCGATTGCGGGTCTGGTGTTCTGACGCCGGCGTAGCATTGGTGAAGTCGGTGCGGGAGTTCACGAAGTCGTAGTGGAACGTGCCGATGACCCACGGATAGAACCAATAATTGGCGCCGGCGAAGCCGCCGGAGAACGTCACCGGCGACGTAGGGGCAATTGTCGCGGGAGGTCCAGGGGTGAACAAATGGTTGTCGTCGTGGCCATGCATTCCGAGCCCGAATAGCTCCAGATGGCGGTATTTGAAGCGGAGGTCGCCTCCCACGCGGTAGAACGGGTCCTCGACAGTGGTCAGAATGCCGGGGAAGGTCGCACCGTTCTGATTCTGCTGATTATTTCCGCGGTAATAATAGAAACCGAAGCGGATCGAGGTGTGGTCGCGGGGACCAGTTGGCCCCGCAGCCTGGATGGCGTTGCGGCTTTCCGCGTCACGCTCCAGATTGAATCTTTGGGAAAGACGAATGTAGAGATCCTTTGAACTGCGGACAGCGTCTCCCGCGTTGTTGCCGTTGATCACGGCCACCGACCAGTCAAAGTTTGCGTTGTTGGGTGTCCCGCCGAATTCGATGCCGCGTTGCGGCGAGCCAAATATAAGCGGATTGTTCGTCGTTGTACCCGGGGGCCCGACGGCGGTTTCGAAGTAAATGTCATATGGGGACAAGTAGATCGATTTCGCCTGGGTGAAGGGCAAATCCATCTCAAATTGTCCGAATCGCACGTTGAACGCGTTCTTCGGCAATCCGATCCCATGGCCCAAATCGCTGTATTTCAGCCAACCGTCGCCCATCGAGCCATTGGCATTCCCGGCGTCTACGGAAATGTCATCGTCAACCCAGAAGGAAAGGTTTTGGCCGAAGCTCCCGGCACTGATGATCGTGAAGGTGTTGGGGGCGAACAGGTCGGTGCGGGGAGTGAAGCCATTTTGGGCGATGAAGCCGGCCGGCTGCTTGCGGTTCAATGTGAAATTACCCTCGTACCGGAAGGCAATGGGCAGAAAGCCCGGAATTTCGCCCGGGTACACGGCTTGGGGAAATGCTTCCTTCTGGGCCTTCGCGCCGAGCAAAACCGGGGGTTCCTTGACAAAGGTTTCGTCATCTTTAGGGAACTTGAAGCCGTTTTTCTTGAAGGCTTCCCCGAAGTCGTTTAGTTCCGGGTAGTTATTGTGGCAAGTGGTGCAGGACGTCTGGTACTTTCGTGAAAACGCGGGAATGGCAGAGCTCTTGGGAGCCGACGCCAGTACCGCCCACAGCACAACCAAAGCAACCACTACCGCAAAGAGGCTGATGTCGCGCGTACGGTATCTCATCACTATAGACCCTCCTGAATAGGCCAAGAAGCCAAAGCAACTTCCGGCACCGATTCGATTTGCAAGCTTTCGAGGTCACAAGCCTGGACCTCGAGGGCAAATCGCGCAGTGCCACGCGTCACGGCGGAATGTGACGGGCATCACCCGCTAAGCCGACGAGTTTCGGATACGCATAAACTAGGTTTGAAGAAAGCAGACACGTGGGTGATCGAGGTCACATCCCCTGGTGACTCCGGTCATATCCGTGAGGCAACCGATGAGCTAGGAATAGTGATGAAGCGCAGGGCAGGCTACCGAGGCGCTGGTCGCCGACATCCGCGCCCTAGAAGTCGGGGAAGGTCTGAGCCATCTGCTGCACGACAAGAACCGCATGGGACTCGCAGGCAGTTCCAACGTGGACCGAGCAGACCATTCTAATCAAAAGCGCAAAGACCTGGAGGACGCAATCCGGCGAAACGAGCGAGTCAGGGTTTAGACCCTGTTTTACTCCTGTGGCGTGTACGGAGGTGTTTATGGAGACGATCAAAGCTGACCCCGAGCAAGAGCAGGAAGATTTGACAAGAGGGCCTATGAGCAACCGCTTCTGGTTTGTTCCCAAGGACAAGGCAGGTACCGCCCGGCGCGGATCCCTTACGCGTGCTCCCTACGGGTTGGAAATCATTGAGAGCTGTCTCAACTGCCCTCACCACGAGGAGCGCCTGTTCTGCAATCTTCCGCCGGCTGCGTTGAAGCATCTGGAGGCGATCACGGCAGCGGCCAGTTATCCCAAGGGCGCCACTCTGTTCGTGGAAGGCCAAAAGCCACGCGGGGTGTTCATTCTCTGCAACGGGCGTGTAAAGCTGTCGACTTCCTCGGCGGACGGCAAAACCTTGATCCTGCGCGTGCCGGAAAAAGGAGAGATTCTCGGACTTGCCGCTGCCGTGTCCGGCCAGCCTTATCAAGCTTCGGCGGAGGTGCTCGAACCGGCGCAAGCGAATTTCGTTGCTCGCAATGACTTCCTGGAATTCCTGAAGACTTACGGAGAAGCCGCGCTGCGCGTTGCGCAGCAACTCAGTGAGAACTACCACCTGGCGATCGGAGAGATGCGGACCATCGGACTTTCGCATTCCGCCGCGGAGAAGTTTGCGCGGTTCCTCGTCGAACAGGTCGCCGAAGGGGAAAAGGTAGAGGGCGAAGTGCGCGCCACGCTTACGCTAACTCACGAAGAAATCGCCCAGATGATTGGATCGTCGCGAGAGACGGTGACGCGCTTGTTCTCGGGCTTCAAGAAGAAGCAACTCCTCGGGGTGAAGGGTTCAACCGTGGTCATTCGGGACCTTGCGGCACTCCGCAAATTAGCAGAGGGTTAGCAGCGCGTCGCGCGCTTACATTCTCTTTGAGGTGAGACCAATTCTCGCTCCGATGATTTCACCGGAAACTATGATCTCCACGCGGCGGTTCTGCTGGCGTCCCTTTGGCGTGTCGTTGCTTGCGACCGGCATGGCTTTACCCAAGCCTTTCGCAACCACGGTGTTTTCCGGAAGCCCCTCACCAACAAGATACGTCCGGACCGCAAGCGCTCGCTGTTCGGAAAGTAGGTCATTAAAGACGTCGCTCCCAATGCTGTCTGTATATCCTTCGATCGTCAATTGCAGTCCAGGATGGGCCAGGACAATCCCCGAGAGTTTAGCCAGGGCCTCGCGCGCCGGTGGCCGAAGCTCATACTTCCCGGTGTCAAACAGTACGTCCCCTATATTTACCTTGAGGCCGCGCTCGGTGTCTCTTGTAGGCAGGATGCGGTTGAATTGCTCGAGCAACTGATTGCGAAGATCTTCCGCAGCTCTCCGGTTCCGGTCTGCTTCTGCCTTGGCGGCTTCTTCTCTCACCTTCGTCACTTCCGCCTCAGCCTCTAACTGAGCTTGCTTCGCAGCGGCCAACTCAGCCTGTCGCTGAGCCTCTTCGGCGGCCTTTGCTTCTGCTTCAGCCCTGGCTTTGGCCGCTGCCGCATCTTTTTCTGCTGCTATGCGGGCCTGCTCCTGGCGTTGCGCTGCAAGTGCGCGCGCATCTTCGGCAAATTGCACCGTCTGGCGCGCCTTGGACATGATGTCCTTCGTGTCCGCCTTGCTCGCAAGGGCGTTCTCGGCGATCTGTAAGCTTCCCGTTGCTTTGGTGAAGATTTCTGGCGCATCCTTCTCGGCACCGTGCGACCTCGCTATGTCTACCGCGTTGCGTGCTTCGTACATCTGCAATGGGACACGCTCAAGGTCCGGCGTCATCGCGAGCGGGTTTCCAAGCTTTTCGTACTGTGCACGCTTCATTAGCTTGAAATCATTGATCGGGAAGATTTGGCCCTTCGTATCTTTTCGCGTGTCGTTTTCCAGAATGACCATCTCGCTGGGCACATGCACCGCAAAATAAGGTTCAGCTGTCACAATCATCGCGAACGTTTGCGCCGGAGTCGTCGCGCGCAATCGGCCTTCGCCGTTCTTGTTAATGAGAATCTCGCCGGTATTCCCGGAGCGGCCATCAGGGGTCACCACCCAAAGCACATAGGTCAAGAATTCTGCCCCGAGTCCGGAAGGTCGCGTCAGGTTCTTGAGCGCGATTGCAATGCTGGTGGCCCCAGTCTTGGCTTCTACCTTCGCCTCCCCGGTTGCCTGGGGCATCAGAGCGGTCCCGTGAAAGTCTAGTTTTGTGCTTCCACCTCTTACGGTGTAACCGATGGCCTTGACGGACTTCGTGATCAGGTCCGATTGCGGTGCCTCAGACTGCTCCTGCGCTTCGGCTGCTTCAACCGAAGCCGTGAAACAAACTAACAGAAACGTAATACCAAGGACCTTGTTCCCACACATGCCTCGCTCCAACTTTCTGGAGGAACCATTCGAGAGTCAACAATATAGGGCGACAGGCGACGGGGCTCCCACTGGCAGAATTAACAGACAACGGCATGTTGTTGCCGCCGGTTTGTCGGAGAGAAATCAATTACGAGCAGCGCTCGGCCTATGAGCGCACTTACTTTTCCCATTATCCGGTCAGTGTTAATCGGGACCTTTGCGGTCACTATCCACAAACAGTCGCCCGAATACGGCACCAAACAGGAATCCACCTACGTGTGCCAGATAAGCGACTCCTCCTGTCTGGACCGTAGCTACGCTGCCCGCATTCCACAGTTGGATGAGGAACCACACACCGATCAGAAGGGCAGCCGGAATAAGCGTGACGCGTACAAAAATGAAGATGACCAGGAGCGCGCGAATCCGATCATGCGGATAGATGACAAGAAAAGCGCCCATCACTGCGGCTACGGCTCCACTTGCACCCAGGTTGGGAATGGTAGAATGGGTGTCGGCGATCACCTGAGCCAGCGTCGCCACCAATCCGCCAAGAAGGTAGAATGCCGCGTACCGCAAGGGATTCATAGCGTCTTCAATTTCCGGCCCAAAAGCCCACAAGAAAACCATGTTCCCGATGATGTGCGACCAACTTCCATGCATGAACATGGCCGTGAGGATAGTGATCCAATGATGGCCGCTCACAATGTTGGCTGGGACGGCGGCCCAGCGGAGCACAAACGCGTCGCCACCTAGCAATTCCTGCAGAAACACAAACCCGTTGATCACAATAATGAGCAGCGTGATCAGCGGAAAGTGTGTCGGACGCCGCGACGCATCCGATAAAGGGATCACCGTACCCACGCTTCTTTCAGCTCCTTGAAACGCTTTGATGCCAACGAGACCGGTTCACAGACGTTCTATTGCGACTAAATTACGCCGGTTTGGTCGCCACTCGACGCGCGGCAACGCAAAGCAACAATCTAGTTAAGCCGCTAAAAAGCATGCTGACCCCGACATTGCCAAAGCGAGTGTGAGCGACATACTATCTTCTTGTTAGCGAAGATCTTTGAGCGCCTAGCCTGACACCACCTCGCCAAGTTTCATCAGAATTCCGCGGCCGATAACCCCCCAATACTCAGTGACCAAGCCATATCGCTGAACGACTCGAATAGCTGTCCCCGCAAAACCGATGCCCTGTTGTCTCGAACGGACTCCCCGCGCTCGCTCCAGAATTCTTACCGGGGTAGTGCCTAGGATGGGAACCGTCAGGCGAAGCATAGCACCTCCGAATTCGAATACAAGGACAGACTTTGCCACGTTGGGATTGCAGGGGATTGCGGATAATCTCGCAAGTAATTTTATTTCAGCGCCTGACTGCTTATGGTCCATGGTGGGCCGACTTCCGGGCATCGGTAAGTGTCGATGCAGGGTGGACAAAGATGCGCGCCCCACGGTTCCATCTCGTCGGCCAGCTCCACGACGCTACTACGGGATGGTACACCACTCAGGTGTATGTAGTCGTCGAACGTCCAAGGGAACGAGCAAAGATCTGCGAATCAAAATGACCTTGGGAATATAGGTCGGGTCTTCAAACCGGCAAAGTTCATTGCGCCGAAATCATCCTCGGTGATTACGCCGTTTCAGAGAGCCTACTCAAGCTCCGAACTGCCTCAAATGATGATCGATGTGGAGGTACGCATGCCGCATGCGCTCGGACCTCGACATCTGCCCAAACATCCCGTGAGGGGCGAACTCGTTCTCGCTACTACAGAAGCGCTCAAATAAGACACAGAACTTCTCTGAGTCGGACGCAAACTCCAAGGGCGGAGTACCACCCTGCTGCTGGTCCATTTCAGGAAGTGTCTTGATGCCATACGGCCATCGAAGCGGAACCCAGAGCGCGACCCATTTCAGCAGTGTGCGTTTGAAAAGGCTCGTGGCCGGACTTACATATTTCTCGCCCAGTGATCCCCGAAATGAATCACTCAGGTGACAGATCATCTGATGAGCAGACATCGCGCCCCAGCGTGGCTGGCTGTCCGCGCGTACGTTCGCGAATCGGACAAGCAATTCATTTCTGTCGCGTGGATTTGAGAGCGTCTTCATGTATTGCATTGATCCAGCATTGTGGCGTCTGTCGCCCACCGACCACCACACGTGGAGAGGACCTGGCGTGCTCCATCCCACGACAGTCCGCGCCGACTTCGGCGATTATCCCGTGAACCCAGTTCCCACAAACTCAATCCGCGAGAGAGCGCCAAGCGTATTTTTATCTCACGAACTCGTAATTCATCACTTTTTCATCACTTTAGCTGGACAGCCGGCCAGCCCTATGATTTAATCCCCCACCTACCAGCCATGCTTTCGCCGTTCCATATCTTTAGGGTGCAAATCGATGGCAGCCGTCGCTGGATGGAAGGGGCGGTAAGTTTGGAGAGCGCCAAAACGCGTGTGAGAGTGCTCGCGGCATCCTCACCCGGTGAATATGTCATAACCAACTTGACGGGCCAGAAGATTTGGGTCAAATCGCAGCTGAGCGGATCGTATTTCAGATGGGCTACGCCGAAAGAGAACTGAACCGCAGGGCCGAACTGCTTTGGCGCGTCAGGCATGGGGTCATATCGGTCGTTGACATCGAGGCCGCGAAACGCGCTTCGAGTTCGTTTTGCGATGTCGTCGATGTAGGCGTGGTTGGTCACACGGCACCCGAACACGCAACAAAGGGTAATGGTCGATTGGCGAATTTTCCAACGGTTAATTGTTGCTCTGATTCCGTCCGCGTAGTCGTCAGTTGCGTTGCGCCGACTACAACGTCGTGCTGAATGATTTGGACGAGCGGATGAACCCTAGTGGCGGCCACTGCGAGTCGATTCCGCGCTTATGTGTCGTGCTCGCGGCTCGCATCGCGCGTGGCCCTTGGGTAACGAACCGTGTGGGGATCCGCATCTAAAAGGATAGCTGGGGGCCAAGTCCATGGTGAAACCTAACGCTCGTCTTGCAAACGAAATCATAGATAGAATTCTCGAGCTTTCAGCGGATGCCCACGCACAGAGACGCGAAGTCGCCGAGGACTCTCCGGCGTTTCACGGCTTGACAGGAGCCATAGCCGCCTACGGCAAACTGCTCGCACTTCTCACGTCGCTTCAGAAGCGGGAGGAATTCGACCGAGTGGTCGGTCAAAGGTTTTCCGAGCACGTTGCAGCGGTTAACTGAAGTAGGAAAGCGCGGTCGGTTAATCCATCCCGCGAAGTGCTAGAAAGGCCATGGTGTGGGCCTTCAAATCTCAATCCGGGAATCCGCCGATGTCACTATATTGGACCTTCGGGGAAGAGTGACCATCGGCGTTGACGGCGACCTGCTGGGGGTCCATCTGAAAAAGCTGGTTAGCACGGGCGTCCGGAAGTTGTTGGTGAACCTGGAAGACGTGACCCAATTGGATAGTTCCGGCATCAGCGCTGTCGTCGGAGCGTATGTTACTCTCAGCCGTCATGGCGGTAGCCTGAAACTGCTTTGTCCGGGTGGTCGGCTTCAGGACGTGCTACAGGTTATGCACGTTCGAGAGTTCATCCCCACCTTTGAGAACGAAACCCAAGCGCTGGCCAGTTTCTGACCATCGGGTCACGCGGCCAAGCCCCTGACAAGCCCTGATGGGCTGAGGTCATCCTTCCTGGCGCTACGCTCTTGGTCCCCTACGGAGAGAATCGCGAAGAAGTCTTTTGTGAGCGTGGCATAGAGGATGCGTCGCTTCACTCCTAGACTTGTCTCCGCCCCAGCAAGAGTCATACGTTCCAAACTTGTGCCACGGATTTCCGTCATTCCGCAATGTTTTGCCCAGACTCATAGGAGAGCCGTCGTCAAGTCGCGTGGTTTGTTTATGTTATACGGCCAATGGCTGAGGCCGCTATCTTGCTCTTAGCAACGATGTTCCCGTGAGAAGAGAGGCGGGCACCGCCTCTGGGGGTGCGGGGACAGCCACCCAGAGTCTACGGGGTCTGCCCTCTCTTCCTCACTCATCGGACGGGTCGTGTCGAACAAGATTCCTTCGATGGCGGGAGCAACCATGAGTCCGGACAAGACGATACAGCAAATTCTAGAACTCTCAGCGGACGCACAAATAGCCAGACGGAGTTTTCCCAAGGACTCTCCGGCGTTTCACGCTCTAACGGGAGCCATAGCGGCCTACGGAACGGTGCTTGCGCTTCTCGTGGGAGTGCGAACGGCAGGAAAGAATTCTCGGCAATTAATCGATCAGTTCGAGGTGGCTCAGTCTGAGAGTGGCCCGCAGACTCCTTCTCCGAGTCCATTCATGAGCTCGTTGTTGAAGCACATCACTGTTTCCTCCTCCAACTAACGACGAGCACGCGGAAGCCATTGTCGTGGATTGGAGCTGCTTGGCCTAGGCATTCTTCTTCGCGGCTCGGGTCTTCGCCCACCGGGCCTTTTGCCGCCCAGGACTTGGATGGCCGCATTGACCGTGTCTAACTGCTGTTCGAGCTTTGACGCTTCGCTCTTCAACGCCGACAGAATGTCCATTGCTCCTCCGGCACTCTCCTTTCCGTGAGTTAAGAGGGTTTTTCAGACGACCAAACCGACCTCGTCAGTGTAATTCAGGAACCAGGTTTCAATCGCTCGCGCGGTACGCACGGCATGGAATGCGAATCGCCACTGGGTTGCGGCAGGATTTCTCGCATCGACTCGTGGGCAAAACGAGCGCCGTGTTATCAGCCAGATCGCGACACGGATCCGATCAAGCGGTCTCTGACGGCCATACAGTGGGACTATGCATTGCGACGGGGAGGAATGGCAACAGATGTGCCAGTAACTTGTTGAGAGGAGTGCAGAACCGCGCGTTCGCCAGTTCAGCCCTGGGCGGTTCCTTGACCACTTATGGTTAGCCCCATGACACAAATGACTCTGGCTCCGATGAGTATCCCGCATCGGGTTGAAGATACAGGAATTCGTAAAGGACTCCTGGAGGATCTGGTTCTGAAAGTTCTTTATCTTCATGGAGAAATGTCACTTATTCAGTTGTCTGCACTGACCTGCCTGAGCCTGGGTGTTATTGAAGAAATCTTTCAGTTCTTCCGCCAGGAACAGCTCTGCGAAGTGAAAGGGATGACCGGGGGCACCTATCGAATCGTGGCCAGCCAGCAAGGCCGTCACAGGGCTGCCGAGCTACTGTCACTCAATCAGTACGCCGGACCGGCACCAGTGTCCTTGGCGGATTACACGGCGCAGGTACTCGAGCAAAGTGTGAGAAACACACGGATTCAACCAAATGATGTTCGAGGGGCCCTCGCTGATCTGGTTTTGAGTGAAGATCTACTGTTGAGGATAGGAACTGCTGTGGTTTCAGGTACTTCGATGTTCCTCTATGGGCCTCCGGGTACTGGAAAAACTAGCGTTGCCATGCGTTTAGCCTCTATCTACGCAGACAAGGTTTGGGTGCCCTATGCGATCGAAGTGGACAACCAAATTGTCACCGTCTACGACCC
>Ga0126381_100003258_pt1 | contig 17684 bp, 13 predicted proteins | sample PanSoiMetPlot_28_FD_96465 | JGI IMG/M metagenome (GOLD analysis project Ga0126381, IMG submission 96465) | Tropical forest soil microbial communities from Panama - MetaG Plot_28 | ecosystem: Environmental > Terrestrial > Soil > Tropical forest > Bulk soil | place: Panama | collected 2016-02-17 | reverse complement strand
CTGGCCTCTTTCGCTGCGCCAGGCGGCGGGCGAAGGTCAGGGTGGGCTCCGAATCCATGCCCGTCAGATGGCGATGGCGGTCCGCTCCCCAGGACTTAATGCCCAGCATGACGAGATCGATCTTCTCCAGATCGGAGTCACTCAACCGATCTCCGAAGTAACCGTTGGTTTCGAGACAGGTATGAATACCCGCATCCTTCGTAGCCGTAAGCAACCGCATCGCGAAGCGATACTGCATTAAAGGTTCGCCGCCACTCAGCGTGAGCCCTCCGGACATGACGTTCAGGCCCCGGCGATATTTGCGGAGTTCTTCCATTGCTTTTTCAAGAGTGACGGGGATGCCGTTCCTCATGCTCCAGGTATCGGGATTGTGGCAATAGAGGCACCGCCACATACATCCTGCCAACCAGCCGACCACGCGAACACCGGGGCCATCCACGCAGGAGCCTGTGGTGAAGGAATGAAGAAAACCTACATCGCCGCGCAGGAGCGCATCCCTGAATGACGTTTCGGCCAAGTCCTTGCTGTGATTCAGGCGAAGCTCAAACGGACTCTTGGCTTCAAGACCTACGAGTGGCACGGTTTGTTGAGCCATACATTACTCCCCGTGAAAAGTGCGATGGATGACGTCCATTTGCTGCTCGCGACTCAGCCGGACGAAGTTCACTGCGTATCCTGAAACGCGAATGGTCAGGTTGGGATATTTTTCCGGATGGTCCATCGCATCGCGAAGCGTGTCACGATTCAAAACGTTGATATTCATGTGATAGCCAGTGCTTGAGAAAAACGCGTCGAGCATGCTGGTGAGATTCGCGACGCGGTCTTCCGCGATTCTGCCGAGCCCCTGGGGAACCAGCGTGGTGGTAAGTGAAATCCCGTCGGCGGCATCACGGTAAGGAACCTTCGCAACAGAAGCCGCGGAGGCATGAATGCCATGGCTGTCCCGCCCATGCATCGGGTTGGCGCCCGGCGCGAACGGCTCACCGTGTTTGCGGCCGTCGGGAGTGTGCCCGGTGTTTTTGCCGTAGACGACGTTTGACGTAATGGTCAGTACCGACTGGGTATGCATTGCATTGCGGTATGTCGGATAGTGCCGGAGTTTGTTCATGAACGTGCTGACCACCCACGATGCAAGCTGGTCCACACGATTGTCGTTGTTGCCGAATTTCGGATATTGGCCTTCGGTCTGGTAACTGGTGATAAGACCGCCGTTATCTCGAACGACACGAACCTTTGCATATCGGATCGCCGAGAGACTATCAGCGACGACGGAGAGCCCAGCAATGCCGAACGCCATCGTCCGTAGAGGAGCATAGTCATGCAAGGCCATCTCCACACGCTCATAGGCGTACTTGTCGTGCATATAGTGGATGACATTCATCGCATTCACGTACACACGCGCGAGCCAGTCCATCATCTGTTCGTAGCGGGTGAGAACGTCGTCGAATTCGAGAACGTCTCCTTCCACGGATCCATAGGGCGGCGCCACCTGAGTTCCCGTCAGTTCGTCTCGGCCGCCGTTGATAGCGTAGAGGAGGCACTTCGCAAGGTTGGCTCGCGCGCCAAAGAATTGCATCTGTTTGCCCATCAGCATGGGCGAGACACAGCACGCGATGGCTCCGTCGTCTCCCCACGTGCGCCGCATGATTTCATCGCTTTCGAATTGAATGGCGCTGGTGTCAATGGCGACCTTCGCCGCGAACCTCCGAAAGGTTCCTGGGAGGTGAGGCGAATACCATACGGTGAGATTCGGCTCGGGCGAGGGACCGAGGTTGTACAGAGTCTGCAGAAAACGATAGCTGGATTTGGTTACCAGAGGACGGCCGTCGTCCCCCATGCCGGCGATGGATTCCGTAACCCATGTTGGATCGCCGGCGAAGAGCTCATCGTATTCCGGAGTGCGCAGGAATCGGACGATACGCAATTTGATGACGAAGTCATCCACGATTTCCTGGGCGTGTTCTTCCGTGAGAAAGCCCGCCGCAAGGTCACGCGCGAAGTAAACGTCCAGGAATGTCGACACGCGGCCCAAAGACATCGCCGCACCGTTTTGCTCCTTCACCGCCGCCAGATAGGCAAAATAGAGCCACTGCACGGCCTCGCGCGCGTTATTCGCGGGCTGAGAAATATCGAATCCATACGAGGCCGCCATCGCTAGGAGTTCTTTGAGCGCTCGGAGTTGTTCACTCAATTCCTCGCGATCGCGAATGACGGCCTCGGTGGACATGGCGGAATCCAGGCTCTCTTTTTCTTGCTGCTTATGGGAAATGAGCCTGTTCACACCATACAGAGCGACTCGGCGATAGTCGCCGATAATCCGGCCTCGGCCGTAGGCGTCCGGGAGGCCGGTAAGAATATGAGAACTGCGGCACTTTCTGATCTCCGCCGTATAGGCGTCAAACACGCCCTCATTGTGGGTCTTGCGGTATTTCGTGAATGTGTCTACGACGTGAGGGTCGGGCTCATAGCCGTAGACCTTCAAAGCATTCAAAACCAGGCGAATGCCGCCGTTCGGCATGATGGATCGTTTGAGGGGCGCGTCCGTCTGAAGTCCGACGATTATTTCACTACCGCGGTCTATGTAGCCAGGCACGTGTGAAGTTATGCTGCTTGGAATGGGAGATATGTCCAGCACTCCCTTCTTTCGCTCCTCCACGAAAAGCTCATTGAGCTTCGCCCACAGATTCTTCGTTCGCGTTGTGGCGGGAGCCAGAAAGGACGCGTCGCCCTCATAGAGGCTGTAATTCTGCTGGATAAAATCGCGAACGTTTATTTCCTTTTGCCAGAGACCGCCCTGGAAGCCGCGCCACGGGTTTCGCGAGTCGGATGGCGAAGGTGTTTCAGGGGTTAAAACTGCAGCCATTTGCGGATCGTTCCTCTCAATTCGTGCGTTCAATTCTTTAACGTGCTTTGGAAACCGAGCAGCGCGCCGGTATGCTGTGCGATTATGATCTCTTCGTCCGTGGGAATTACCCACGCAGAAACCTTACTGGTTGTGCCTGAGATGCGCTTGTCGTGCCGGTAGTTTGCCGCTGGATCCAACTGGACGCCGAGCCATTCAGACGCCTTGCAGATGCGCGCGCGGATCTCCGACGAGTTCTGCCCGATTCCCGCCGTGAAAACAATAGCATCCACGCCGCCGAGCGCTGCCGCCATCGCTCCGATCTCCTTCGCGGCGCGATAAACGAAATACTCCACTGCTAAGTGGGCGGCCGGTTCCTTGCTTTCCAGCAAATCGCGCATGTCGCTACTGATGCCGGAAATGGCCAACAAGCCGGATTTTCGATAGAGAATTGTCTCAACGTCTTTCAGCGAGAGGCCGAGATCTTGGAACATGTAAAGCACCACGCCGGGGTCGAGGGATCCCGGCCGCGTGCCCATGCAAAGGCCATCCAAGGCGCTGAATCCGAGCGTGCTATCGATGCTCTTGCAGTTTTTCATCGCGCACATGCTGGCGCCGTTTCCGAGATGGGCGACGATCACTCTCGCCTCTGCTAGTTCCGGCGCAACCTGCGGCATGACGGAAGCGATGTATTCGTAGGACAGGCCATGGAAACCATAGCGCCGCACGCCGCCATTGCGAACTTCGCTCGGAAGGGGCACTAGCTGGGCAACGGAGGAATGGCCCGCGTGGAAGCTGGTATCGAAACATGCGACCTGCGGAACGTCCGGCATCCGCTCCGCCACTGCTTCGATAACCGCGACATTGTAGGGCTGATGGAGCGGTGCGAGCGGAATCAAACGCCGAAGCTCGCTGATCACTTCCGGAGTGATTACCGTAGGTCCCGAAAACCGCGCGCCGCCATGGACGACTCGATGTCCAACGCCTGCGACCTGGACTCCCTCATAGCGCGAACGCAGCCAGTGCCTAAGTTCCTCCAGAGCTTCGCGGCTGTCATAGAGTGTGGCTTCCGGGATTTCATCAATAAGAATTCTGCCCACGCCGTCCTTGGCGTAAATTCGTTGCGATGCTCCGCTTTCTACGGAGCCGCGCGACTCCAGCCGCCATTCTTTTCCTTCTGGCTGGCGGTAGACGGAGAATTTAAGGCTTGAGGATCCCGCATTGAGAACCAGAGAGTAATCGTCCATTAGGCGGCCTTCTTTAACTGATTGCGCCGGGCGTGCGCCACGAGCATGCCGACTGCACAGCTTGCGATTCGTGAACGAACGCTATCGGAACGGCTGGTAAGAATAATGGGAACGCGCGCGCCGAGAACGAGTCCCGCGCTATCGGCATTCGCCAGCAATGATAATTGTTTCGCGAGGATATTGCCTGCTTCCAAGTCGGGAACGAGAAGGATATCGGGATCGCCGGCGACTTGCGATTGAATGCCCTTAATTTCCGCAGCTTTGGCGCTGATGGCGTTGTCGAACGCGAGCGGGCCGTCCAAGACCCCGCCTTTAATCTGCCCGCGATCCGCCATCTTGCACAGAGCTGCGGCGTCGAGGGTCGAGGGTATTTTTGCGGTGACCGTCTCGATTGCGGAAAGAATTGCCACCTTCGGTTTTTGAACTCCCAACGTGATTGCAAGATCGATCGCGTTCTGGCAGATTCCGGCTTTCGAGTCCAGGTCCGGCGCGATGTTGATAGCGGCGTCAGTCACCACCAACACTTTGTGGTACGTGGGGACGTCCATGAGGAACACGTGGCTGATACGACGATCCGTGCGTAGACCCGTTTCTCGCGCAACGACGGCGCCCAGGATCTCATCCGAGTGCAGGCTGCCTTTCATTAGCATTTCCGCGCGGCCGTCGCGAATCATTTCCACAGCCTTTGAAGCCGAGCCGTGGCTATGAGGCGTGTTGACGATCTGCACTCCCGAGAGGTCCATGCCGTTCTCGCGCGCAATCGCTTCGATCTTTGCCGAAGGCCCGACCAGAATTGGCGTAATCAAACCCATTTGGCGCGCTTCCATAGCGCCGGCGAGTGCGGTTTGCTCACAGGGATGGGCGACCGTAGTAGGAATCGGCCCCAACCCGGAACATCGTTCGATCAGCCGTTCGTATTTGCCCGTTCCAGTGTTCATATCGCCTCCGCCGTTTTGAGAGAAACTCGCGCTCCAGGTCCGGATTCTTTGAGCACACAGGTCAGAAGAATTGCGAGCGCTACGCCATACAACAAGGGTTGAAATGTCATTTGGTATCGCTCGATTGCCACCGGGTTTGTTTCGGAAACTCCCTCCATGACTCGGGAGAAGGCCGGACCAGCTACTGCGCTCAATGCGAAGTTCAGCAGGTTCAGAACGCTGGTCGAAGTTCCGGCATGCTCAGGCAAGTTGGATTCCTTGCTGACCGTGAAGAGAATCATCGCGCCTCCGGACGAAGCGCCTGCGATCAGTCCGAGTAAGTATGGAGGGAAGAAGTCGGGATTGCCGTAGAGAATCCAGGCGAGACACATCATCAGAACAACGCTGGCCCCGATGACCACTGGTTTCCTGCGGCCCATTCTGTCCGAAAGCCAGCCCAGCAATGGACAACCGATTACCCAGCCCAGAGGCACCGTGGCGGAACGAAGCACTGCTTCGCCGTAATCAAATCCGTGAGCTTCTTCCAGAAATCGGACGCCCCAGATCATGTCGAAGATTGTGGTGGGGAGAAAGAGAAGTCCGGCGATCAGCCCGCATAGGATCGTTTGCGGGTTCCCGAATACCGCGCGCAGTGCGGATAGAGCGTTCGCAATCCAACTCTCCTGAGCGCTCTTTGGTTGTTCGGAAGGAAGAACACGCACGAGCACCACTGCAATGACGGCGCCGGCCACGCCCATTGAGATCCAGAAGGTCTGCCAGGAAAAGCCTTGGGAGATGAGAGCTCCGGCAAAAAATGGGCCAGCGGCTCCTCCGGCCATTCCGAACATCTGCGTTACCCCGATCAATGTCGCCGCACGATCCACGGGGAGACCGGTGCTCACGATGTAGACGGCGCCAATCAACGCGCACGCGGCGCCGCCGCCTTGCATAAGCCTGCCGAGATTCGCGGCGAAGGCGTTGCCTGAGCCGAACAGCAACACTCCGGCTGCGATGAGGAAAGCCCCCGCGGGAACTACGGCGCGGGCTCCGAGACGATCAATCGCTACGCCCGCAACCAGTCCGAATGCCGCGTAGCTGTAATAAAACAATCCAGCCATGGCTGCCGCACCGGCTGCGGTCACATGGAAAGCTTCCGACAGCTGGGGGAGCATCGAAGCGGGCGCGGATCTCAGGGCGTATTGGTAGAAATATAGGGCCGAGGCCAGCACCCACGCGATCCAAACGGTGCGGTTTTTCATTCGTATCGTTCCGACGACGCACCTCTCGCTTAGCGCGCCTGGAAAGGTGATTCCTGGTGGATATTCAGGAATTCTTTTATTAGGCGGGCGGTCTGACGGATCGCCCGCGGGAATTCAGTTTTGGCGTTGGTAAGTGACACAAGTCACCGATCTAACGTCGGCATCGCGGCTCCTCCCTCTCGAGTTCCCTTCAAAGACGAGTTCCCTTCAAAGAAAAGAATCATGCCTACGAGACATGAATCTGTTTTCACAGGGATAGCTGCAAAGAGAAGTACATATGACGCACAGAGTTCCTCATGGCGTGAAGATGATTCCTACCATTTTGGGGATCTGCGCCATCCTGCTCCTGCTCACGTACTTCGTCGCCAAGGGCCAGGAAGTGACCAAGCAAATTATCCCGGGGACGCCGTCAGTCAGCACGGAAACCCTGCAGGCCACGGTGGAGACCGTGGAGGGCAACGACCTGGTGGTTCGAACGCGGGATGGAAAAATTCGCGAATTCAGGGTTCCTGAGAGCAGAAAGTTCATCATCGATAAACAGGAGAAAACGGTACACGATCTGAAACCGGGCACAAGGCTTACGGCAAAGGCGACCACCACGACGACCCCTGTGATCGAGCGCACCATAACTGTAGGTACAGGGACGGTTTGGTGGGTTTCCGGGAATACGCTCATTGCGACTCTGCCGAGCGGTGAAAACAGAATATTTGCGGTGAATGACGATTTCCGATTCACCGTGGACGGTGAAAAGGCGCCGGTGTGGCAGTTCCGGAAGGGAATGAAAATTTCCGCTGAAAAGATTGTCGAGGAGCCCATCACGGAGATCGAGGAAAACACGGTAATTACTGGACGTGCGCCGCGCAACAAGAAGCGCTAGGCATCTCGTCGAATTCGCCAAGGAGTCAGGCGCCAAGGAGTCAGGCAAAGAGTCATGTTGACGTTTTTGAAACAAGCCAGAGAACTGCGTAGTGTTACTTTTATTGTGTGTGTGGCCGGAATTCTCGGCGGATGTAAAGTCGGTCCGAATTACGCGCGCCCGACGATCCCCGCGCCTCCGCAGTTCCGCGCGGCACAGCCGCAAACGGACACGGCCTCGCTGGGCGATATCAAGTGGTTCGACCTATTTCAGGACGAAGTTCTGCGGCAGCTCATACAGCAATCGCTCGACAGCAATTACGACGTTCAAATGGCCGCTCAGCGCATTATCGCCGCAGAGGGGCAGTTTAGGGCTACCCGCTCTGGCTTGTTTCCACAGTTCGGCGCGGAAGCCGGCGCTAGTCGTGTCGGTCTGAATTCGCCGATCGAGTCTACCGGTGGAATTTACGGAACTGCCTCCTGGGAAATCGATCTCTTCGGGAAATTGCGGCGCGCGACTGAGGCGGCGCGGGCGGACCTATTGTCCGACGAGGAAAACCGGAAGGCCGTGATCCAGACTCTGGTGTCACAGGTCGCCGCGGCGTATTTCAGCTTGCGTGAATACGACGCGGAGATTGATTACGTACAGCTTTCCATCCAGACGCGCCAGGAGTCGCTTCGGCTGGTGACTTCGCGCGAGGCGGGCGGAGTAGCGAGCCTGGTGGATGTGGATCAGGCAAAGACGCTGGTGCAATCCGCGCAGGCCGATCTATCGCAGCTCGAAAGAGACCGCGAGCAGACGGAAAACTATATCAACGTGTTGCTGGGCCGCCCGCCCGGCCCAGTGATGCGCGGAAGGAACCTGGTGGACCAAAACCAACCACCTCAAGTGCCCGCCGGGCTCCCTTCCGCGCTGCTGGAGCGGCGTCCCGATCTTCGCGCCGCGGAACAGCGCCTGATTGCCGCGAATGCTCGGGTGGGCGTAGCGAAGGCCGCGTTCTTTCCGAGCATTAATCTCACCGCTACGGGCGGATATCAAACTACGGATTTGCTCGGAGTGATTAACCGGAGCGGCTTCTCCTATACGATGAACGGCGTTGTGGATTTGCCTATTTTCGATGCCGGGAGACGTTCGGGCAATTACACGACAGCGAAAGCTGTGCGCGATGAATTGGTGCTCGATTACCAAAAGACCATCAACGACGCCTTCCGCGACGTTTCAGACGCGCTGATCGGCTACCAGAAGAACAAAGAAACCACGGCTACCAAAACGCTTCTGGCAGGGACTTTGCGAGATCAGAGCCAGTTGGCGAATCAGCGCTATGCGGGCGGCGTTACCAGTTACCTGGAAGTGCTCGATACGGAGCGCCAACGATTGACGGCGGAGCGTGAGCTGGCACAATCGCAGCGGGATGTGCTAACGTCCCTTGTGCAACTTTACAGCGCGCTTGGCGGTGGATGGCAATAGCGGGAGCTTGGCTTGAATGGAAGGCGCGGACAAGCAGGCCGCCTGGTCCAGGTTCTTTCGGTCCGAGGCGACCGGCAGCATCCTGCTACTGATCTGCACGCTGACGGCGCTGATCTGGGCGAACTCGCCTTGGTCTGCGGCGTATTTTCAGATTCTCAACACGAAAATCGGTTTTGCCTGGAATGGGTCGACGTTCATTCTGGGGTTCGACCATTGGATTAACGACGGTCTGATGGCCGTGTTTTTCTTCGTTGTCGGGCTTGAGCTGAAGCGCGAAATTGTCGTGGGTCGGCTTTCCACTTTGAAGAAAGCTATTCTTCCGGTCGCCGGCGCCTTCGGCGGAATGATCGCGCCTGCGCTGATTTATTCGACTTTCAATCATGGCGTAGAAGGAGCGCGGGGCTGGGGCATTCCGATGGCGACGGACATCGCTTTCGCTCTGGGGATTCTCGCTCTGCTCGGTCCGCAGGTTCCCAAAGAGTTGAAGGTCTTTCTAGCGGCACTGGCCATTGCCGATGATCTGGGAGCGGTGCTCGTCATTGCATTCTTCTATACGGATCAGCTGTATCTGGGGCCGCTTCTTGGGGCTGCTCTAGGCCTGGCCTTAATTGCGGGCGCGGCTCGGCTCAAGGTCAAATCGATCTTCGTTTACGCTGTTCTTGTCGCGGGTGTTTGGCTAGGGATCTTTGCGTCGGGCATTCACGCAACCGTGGCGGGAGTGCTCGTCGCGATGGTCGTGCCGGTTCGCAGCCGGATTGAATCGGGGAGTTTTCTCACGCTCGCGCGGGAGCAACTCGCGGAGCTTGAAGCAGGCGGTCTAGGCGAGGCGAGGCTTAAGGCTGAGCAGATCGAAGTCCTGGAACGCCTGCAGCAGACCACCTCTGAAGTTGTTCCCGCAGGTCTCGCATTCGAACGATACCTTCATCCTGTGACGGCGTATGCGATTCTGCCCTTGTTTGCGCTGTTCAATGCGGGCGTAGCGCTGGATCGCGGAATCGGGGACGCTTTGCAGAGCCGGGTGTTTTTTGGGGTGTTGCTGGGGCTGGTGATCGGGAAACAGGCAGGCATCATGCTGGCCATCTGGATTGTCGTTCGTTTCCGCGTCGCGTCGTTGCCGGATGGAATCACTTGGGCGCACGTTCACGCGTGTTCCGTGCTTGCAGGCATCGGGTTTACTATGGCGATCTTTCTGACGGATCTTGCGTTTGCGGATCGAGGCTTGATTGCTACGTCCAAGTTGGTGATTCTGGCGGCTTCGGTGATTTGCGCCGGTGGAGGGTATCTCCTGATGCGGAGGGCGCTAAATCGGGCTATTGTTCGAGGGGCGGCGCCGAGGTTGCCTGTTGCTGCTAATTGAGTTTTTCGATACAGCCCCGCACATAAAGTGAAGGGGACTTCCAGCGCGACTGTTCAATTTATCTCGGGGCTTGGTCCAACTTCTCCAGGGGAATGTGGAGCACAAACGCGGGGTCGTCGTATGCGACCTTCATGTTGTCGCCATTACGAGGCAGGAACCATACGTTCCCGTTGCGCTGATCCATCAGCAGTATGCCTTGCTTGCCGTTGTAAAGGAAGACGGGCGAGATCACATTGACGTAGTCGAAGCGGTTCGAATCCGCCGCTACCTTGGTCTGCGGCGCGAAGTAGGGACGCAGCGCAATCATTCCCAGAAAGCCGGCGATCGCGAGCAACAGTCCTTGAGTGATCCTCATGGCGCCCGCCTATTGAACCTTGACGTCGGAGAGCAACTGAAAATCGAGCCGGGTCTCGGCCGGAATCTTCAAGTGCGGTTGCCCGGTCGCGGAGAGAATTGTGCCCCCAGCCAAACCCGCTAACGCGCCAATTCCAGCGCCTTTTCCGCCGCCGGCAATGCCTCCGATGATCGCGCCCAGGCCGGTCCCGGCAATGGTCTTCGTTGCGGTCTTCTTGCCTTCGCCGCTAGTCTTCGACTCTGCAAGGCTGGTTACTACGGGATAGGAGCGTCCTCCCTTTACGATGGAATCCACTTTGAGCTGCACCAAGTCACTACCCTTGAATCTTCCGCCCTGCTCCACGCGGGAAGCGACCAGAACCACGTCGGCTCCGCGCGGGACGACAACGGTCCCGTTCTTCATGATGGGATCGTCCAGAGTGCCTCGGAAGTGAGCGCCTGCCTGCGTGGAATCGACGTCGATCAGCTCGGCTGTGCGCACTCGAAATGATGTTCCCGCCGGGATGGTTACTTGCGCCCAGGTGACCTGCGCCATCGGAGCACAGCTAAGGAAGAGAACCGCTGCGATTGTTTTCCCTGCAATTGTTTTCATTGCTGACCTCGATCGATCACGGGAAGCTCGGACGCGATTTGTAAGTCGATCACTCTTTCGATCTGGTTTTCCACTTGAAGGAATCTCGCTGCGGTAACAGCGTCGAGCGCGCCCTTGAAGCGGATGTAGTATTTGCGTTTCAACTCCTGCCGTTTCTCTTCGAGGTCCAGCAGGCGCATGGCGAGGCGATCTGCCACTTCCGGTGTCATCTTCGCGTAGTTGGAAGCGTAATCATGCACCATGCCAATTACGCCATCGTAGTGCTTCTCGATATCAGCGTCGTAATCTTTGTAAATCGGCCAGAATGCCGCCGCTTCTGACGCGTCCAGTTGCATCACGGCGCCCATCACCTGCGCCTTTTCCTTGCGGAGATCGTGGCGTAAAAGTTCGATGTACGCGCTGATGTTCTTTTCCTTATCCGAAGAGCCGTTGCTGACTCCCGTGCTCACTGAAATACCTTGTGTCGCTTGAGCGTGCAGGCCCGCTGAGGCCAGCGTTACACCGAGTGCAAAAAAGAACGTGAATCGCATGTGATTTACCTCTTGCCCCTTGTAGGGACACTTCTCCAGATGCGATTTATTGATGCGCGCTCGATCCCTGCGATCCAGAACTTTCCTCGAAACAAAAAGTAGGCCGACACAGCATTGTCGTGAATCTCCCCAAGCGAAAGGGCCGGCAGGAGGCATCCCGGGCTCGAATCCGAGGAGAGACCGAAATGAGTATTCTCCGATTACTACTCGCCATAGGAGTGTTCGCGGCGACGTGCGCAGCACAGTCATTATTGCTGGGCGCGAAGCCCGGCGAGACACTTCATTTGCAAATCGACGATGCCGTGCTTCTCGACCAGGAACAATCCCATGACGGCCTGACTTGTTCGGTGACGCCCGCCAAGGCTGCGGCATTGGATTTCGATTTTACGTTTCACGCAGGATACGACGTCACGCTTCCCGCGCGGGAACTCGAACCGGGAACACGGCTTACTGTGCTGATGCGCGTGACGCCCCTGCCCCCGGAAGGCGAACCACATAAGGCATCCAACAAATCGGAATCGTTTTATTTGTTTCAGAGAGTGGAGGTTCCCAACATGGCCGTGCCAAACAGAGGGGATGGACTTTTTCACGGCTCTTTTATTGTGGGCGAAGGGCAGTATCGCGTGAAGTGGATGCTGCGCGATTCGCTCTCACGCGCCTGCACGCGCTCTTGGGAATTCCAGGCAAAGCTCAATCCCAAGGATGGCGCCATCGAGCCTCGCATCGAGGCAGGAGCCGTCCGGCCCATATTAAACGCGGTCTTTGGGAAGGATCCTCCGGTAGAGCGTACGCGGAAGGACAGCCTTTTGAAGGTGAAGGTAATCGCCAACTTTGTTCCGCGCGTACAAAACGGTTCGCTACTGGCCGACCAGGACATAGAAGTCCTGATTGGGATTCTGCGTCGGATTTCCCAAGATCCGCGGATCGGAGAGTACTCGCTTACGGCTTGCTCGCTCGCCACTCAGCGCGTGTTCTTTCAGCAGGAAAGCTCGAGTTACATCGACTATCCTGCGCTCGGCACGGCTCTTAAGTCGATGAATCTTGGGCTGATCAACGCGAAACAACTGGCGGCGAGTAAAGGTCCAGCGCTCTTCATGGTGAACCTGCTTGAGGAGGAGGCCCGAAAATCGGACTTCGATGCTCTGATTCTCGTGGGTCCCAAGACGGTCTGGCGGGACAAACTTCCAAAAGAAATCGCAAACTCAGACGCACTTGATGGGCGCTTATTTTTTTACTTGAGTTACGATCGAGATCCCTATCAGAACCCATGGCCGGACCTCCTGGGGAGTCTGGTTAAGAAAACGCGCGGCATTCAGTACACGATTTCACATCCGGAGGACCTTTTCAACGCCTGGACCGATGTAATGTCGCGTGTAACAAAAAGTAAAACAAGGCTTAACGATGTGCGAACGCAGTAAAAACTTTACATCCTGTTTACCCGGAAATCATCACTGGGTCAGGTCGGAAGTCTTTGATGTTAGTCAGGCCGTGGAGGGTAAGTTCAATGAAGTCTCGCATTTACGGAGTTCTAGGGGCGCTGCTGATAGGATGTGTGGCGTCTGCGCAGGATGTGCCCAAAGTAGACCTTTTCTTTGGCTATTCCGGCTTTCGCGCGAATCAGGCGCAAAATCTTTCCAGCTTCAATATGCAGGGAGGGCTTTTTAACGCCGGTTACAATTTCACCAATCATTTGGCCGCGGAATTCGAATTCGGCGGCTATCACAATGGGGACGTCCACGGAGATCGCCTGGACGCGACGAACTATAGCTGGCTGCTGGGCCCGCGCTTATCGCTGGCCGGAAGGACGCGCCGGGTGGATCCCTACATTCACACGCTTTTCGGCATCAATCGAGCGGAGACCAGCATTTCTTCAACGTCCGTGCTGATCCCCCAGCCGTTGACTGGAACCTTACCTGCCCCGGACTCAGACGGACGGTACAGGGAGCATCAGGCGAACTTCGCCATGGCCGCCGGCGGCGGGCTCGATATCAAGCTCAACCGGCACGTTGCGATCCGTCCCGTTCAGATCGACTACTATCTGACGCGATTTGAAGCCCCCTCGATCTTGAATCCAGGCGGAGTGACCTCGAACCGGAATCAGCACAACATCAGGGCTGCTGCCGGTCTTATGTTTAATATCGGCGGCGAAAAAGCGCCACCGCCTCCGATTCCCGCGCCGACTGCGGAGGCTCCTAGAATGCATTCCTGCCCGGATGGAACCTCGATTCCTGAAGCCGATGCTTGCCCGAAGCTGAGTATGGGAGCCGGGATCAATGTGACGCCGTCATCTGTATGCCAAGGCGCGGCAGCGCAGGTTTCAATGTCCGGCAATGTTCCGCGCGGCGCCACTTATGCCTGGACTGTGAATGGCGAATCCGTCAGTCACGATCCGACCTTCCAGTTCGGCGCGAATGGGCGTAATGCTGGCACGTACACAATCGGCGTAACGATTTCCGCGGAAGGTTACAACGACGCGAATGCCCAAAGCCGCGTCACCGTGCTCGGGTATGAAGCTCCTAGGGGTACGCTGACGGCTTCACGTCCGGAGATTTACGTTGGCGAAACGGCGCTCCTGACTCCTTCATTCACAGGCGGCCAGTGCGGCGGGCAGATTGGGCCAGCCACTCTCACCGCGTCTGAAGGCACGATCAATGGCAGGGAATTCAATTCCCAAAATGTCCGTTTCGATCCTCCGGGTCCGACGGAACAGCGCAAGACTGTGACGATCACTGCTCGCGCGACCGATAATCGTGGCGCCGCGACCGCGGAGACGACTGTGGTGGTGAAGCAGAGAGCAGCCGCGGGCGCGCAGCGCTTTTCGGATATCCTGTTCACGCAAAACAACAACCGCGTCAACAATTGCGGAAAGCGCGTATTGCTTGAAGACCTGCAGAATAAATTCAATTCCGATCCGGGTGGCAAGGTCGTTCTGGTTGGCCATACCGGCAGCGGTGAGAGGAATCCCTCGGATCTGGCTCTGAAGCGCGCGTTGAACGGGGCGGCGGTGATTAGCGCGGCCTCGGGAATCTGTGCTCGCTTCCCGGCCTCATCCGTCCTGGTGAAGAGCGTAGGTTCTGACGACGACGGCGTTGATTACCAGCCCAACTTCTGCGCGGCCTCGAATGAGCGGCCCGGGCAGAACGTGGCGCAGAGCGATGATGCCAAGTACCGTCGCTTAGAGGTTTGGTTTGTTCCGTCCGGTGGAACGGTTCCGGCGTCGGCAAGCGACGCGAAGGACGCATCCACTCTCGGAGTGGCCAGCCTGGGTTGCCCGAGGTAACGTTGCCCGAGGTAACTCGGACGAGGCAGTGTACGGCATCCCATGCGTACGCTGCCCAAAAGTAAGGCAAGAGGCCGCGGCTTACCGAAAGTTGCCGCGGCTTTCTGTTGTGGAGTGAGTGTTCTGGAGAGTGCCGCAGGAGGCGGAGGCCTCCCCGGCAGGTAGAAACTTGCCGCGGGCTTTCATTACGGCACGAGTTTCCAAGGAGATCGTCAGGCGTTACATGAGAATTTTTCTCGCGGTATTTTTCATTTGGATTCCGATTCCCGTACACGCCGCGTGGAATGCGCTTGGTCCCTTTGGCGGCTCGGCTTCGTTCGTTCAAGTGGATCACCACCGTCCTCGCACGGTGATCGCAGCCACAAGCAATGCCCAACTGTTCCGGTCCGACGATTCCGGAGACACGTGGAAGGTCCTCCCTTTTCCCGCTGAATTCCGGGGAACACTGAAGGCCTTTGTCGTCGATGCGCAGGTTCCGGATTTCTATCTTGTAGGCATGATCAGCGAAACACCCGAATACTCCGGGCTCTTTCTTACAATGGACGGCGGCGAGCACTGGCGGAAGGCAATAAGTGAAGGGCTGCTGAACGTGCGAGCCATTGCTGTCTGGCCGCACGATTCCGGGATCGTTGCGGCTGGCACGGAAAATGGCGTGTTCATGTCACGCGATTGGGGCAAGACATGGGACCGGATCTCCTCGGAGGATGATCCAGGGCCTAAGCCCGTTGTCTCACTCCAGTTCGATCCTCTCGATTCGAACATTCTCTACGCAGGGACTCCGAATCTCGCGTGGAAAACAGAAGACGGCGGAATGACGTGGCGAGGAATCGATACCGGGATGCATGATGATTCCGACGTCTTCTCAATCTTGATCGACAGCCGCCAGCACCAGCGCGTCTTCGCGACCACCTGCCGGGGAATCTATCGCAGCCTGGATAGCGGGGCGACTTGGAAAAAAGCGGTCGGCGCGAAAGATGCTTCTGACAGGACCTTTCAGATCGTGCAGCATCCCCTAAGGACGAACATGTTCTTCGCATCCACGGCGCTTGGATTGATTCGCTCAGTGGATGGGGGCGTTACATGGAACCGCCTTTCCACTCACCTTTCACGATCCGTCGCCTTCGATTTCGGCAGGCCCGATCGCATTTTTCTGGCGACCGACGATGCGGGCATTCTGCGGAGCGACGATCTTGGGCTGCACTTTGAGCAGGTGAATAGCGGTTTCACCAATATGCGTCTAAATTCGCTGGCGACGGACAAGAACGCGCTTTTCGTAACTGTGCTAACTGCCGAAAAGAGCACTGTATTTCGATTCGATCCGATACTCGACACGTGGGAAACCATTCCGGAGGACCAACTCACGGACGAATTGCCAGCCGCGCCGAAGAGCTTTTTAGCCAACGCAAATTTCCATGTGTACAAGATCGTGTCGTTGGGCGGCCGAACCCTGCTTGCCGCCACTTCCAGCGGTCTCATGAGATCGGAAGACAACGGCCATATCTGGGCGGCGGCCGCCGGCAGGCTTGGAAACAGTACGGTCCGGGCGATCGCAAAATATCCAGGGATTCCCGGTGTTGTGCTGGCCTGGCAGTTCGGAACAATTTTTGTGAGCAAGGACTCAGGACGAACTTGGAACGCGATGGCGAACGAGGCGGACTCCCCGGATGCTGTTGCAGATCTAGCCGTCCTTTCGGACGAGCCCAATCGTGTGTTCATCCTTACCGAGAATCGTGGAGTCTACTCCCTTCCCGTAAATCTCACTTTGAACCGGAAATAAACCCAATGAACTTCAACGAAGATCGCCCGGTACTCGCAATCCTCACGAGCCATTGGTTGAGTATGGTGGGGGCGTTAATCACCACGATGGCAGGCTGCGCGTGGCTACTCATGCTGCCGAGCCAGGTCCGTGGCCACGCTTCGAATCCCTATGTCGGAATCGTCGGTTTTCTGCTGCTCCCCTTCTTTTTCATCATTGGGCTAGTGTTGATGGCGATCGGCGTATGGCTCTCCCGGCGGTCCATTCGCGAAGGTCATGGGCGGCTGCTGACGCGCAAGGAATCGCTCAAACGCATTGGCATCTTCGTCGTCATCGCCACCATTTTGAATCTCGTAATCGTCTCGCAGCTTTCCTATGGAGCCGTGAAGTACATGGAGGAAGCACAATTCTGTGGGCAAAGCTGCCATGTGATGAAGCCGGAATTCAGCGCGTACCAGGTTGCCTCCCACGCGCGCGTGCTCTGTGTGGAGTGTCACGTCACTCCGGGGGCGGTGGGATGGGTGCAAAGCAAAATGAGCGGGACCCGGCAGTTAATTCAAGTGATCCTGAATAACTATCCGCGACCCATAAAATCCGCCATCGAAACGGACCGTCTGGTTCCCACAGCGGGCACTTGCGAGTCGTGCCATTGGGCCGGGCGATTCGGTGGCGCGCAGGTCAAAGTAATTCCTGAGTATGCCGACGATGAGGCCAACACGTCGACCCAAACCGTATTGACGATGATGGTCGGCGGGGGACACCTGGGCGGAATTCACGGAGCCCATCTGGGTCCTGGAGTTTCGATTCGTTACGCCGCAGCCGACCCGAAGCGCCAAACGATTCCCTGGGTCGAGTACCGGAACACAACAAAGAATGAGTCGCGAACCTTTGTGGCGGAAGGCTCAAACGCGGCGGATATCGCGAAGCTGCCCACGTACGCTATGCAATGCGTGGATTGCCACAACCGGCCGGCCCATACGTTTGAGTCTCCGGAGCGCGCGATGAACCGCGCGATGGCCGCCGGCGAGATCCCCGTGTCGCTGCCGTTCATCAAGAAGAAAGGCCTCGAGGTGCTGAAGGCCACGTATGCGAGCAACGACGATGCTGCTCAGCAGATTCCCACCGCACTCAAGAATTACTATGCTTCGGCTGCTCCGTCCCGGTCAGAAGATGTAGATGCGGCAGCGAAGGCGATCGTTGCGCTTTATAACCAGAATGTGTTCCCGG
>Ga0126381_100003257_pt1 | contig 17686 bp, 18 predicted proteins | sample PanSoiMetPlot_28_FD_96465 | JGI IMG/M metagenome (GOLD analysis project Ga0126381, IMG submission 96465) | Tropical forest soil microbial communities from Panama - MetaG Plot_28 | ecosystem: Environmental > Terrestrial > Soil > Tropical forest > Bulk soil | place: Panama | collected 2016-02-17 | reverse complement strand
GTGGTCCTCGATGAGCAGGGCCGCTCCTCGTTCTCGCTCATGCAGCAGCGAACCGGCATGCGAAGCCACGGCCGGCAAGCCGCCCCGCGACATGAGTTGCCCATCCTCTATTACGTCTTCGATCTGATCTATCTCGACGGCTACGATCTGCGCCGAGTCGCGCTCGACGATCGCAAGCGAATTCTGAGAGAAATCATCCAGGATGGCGACCTGGTCCGCGTTTCCGATCACTATCCCGGGCAAGGTAAGGCTTTGTTCGAAGCCGCCAAGCAGAAAGGCCTCGAAGGGATCCTCGCCAAAAAATGCAATAGCTGTTATGAAGAGAAGCGCAGCCGTGAGTGGCTCAAAATCAAAATCACGCAAACCGTGGATTGCGTCATCGGCGGCTACACCGTCCCCGAAGGCGCACGCACGCACTTTGGCGCGCTGGTGCTGGGCCTTTATGACAAGACGAAACAGCTCATCCATGTCGGGAACGCCGGAACCGGATTTACGCAATCAACGCTGAAGCAAATCTTCGACGTCCTCAAACCGCTCGAAACCCCAAAGAACCCTTTCACCGGACCGGTGGAACCGAAAAACCCACACTGGGTCAAGCCGGTGCGAGTCGCGGAAGTAAAGTTTACGGAGTGGACCCACGAAACCGGGGGAGGCGGCCTGAAGCTACGGGCCCCGGTCTTCATGGGACTGCGCGAGGATAAGAACCCGGAAGAGTGCACATTTGCGGAGCAGGGCGCATGAATCCACCCGAGTTGCATACCCGAGTCATGGGCCTCGACGTCGGCTCCAAGACCATCGGCGTTGCCGTCTCCGATCTCCTGGGCATTACCGCGCAGGGGCTCGACACCATTCGCCGCAGAAACAAACGCCAGGATTTCGAAGAACTCGCGCGTTTACTTCGCGAATACAATGTGCAAGAAATTGTGGTGGGATACCCCCTACGGCTCAGCGGAGCCGAAGGTACGCAGTCGGAGAAGATTCGGCAGTTCGCCGAAGAGCTCCACAAGAGATTCAAACTGCACGTTCACTTATGGGATGAACGCCTCACCTCAAGCCAGGCGAATCGCATCCTGCGCGAAGCCGATCTCTCGATCCGGAAACGGGGCCAAGCCGTAGACCGGATGGCCGCGGTTTTGATCCTGCAAAGCTGGATGGACAGCCGAGCAGTTTCTAACCCGCGCTAAGCCAGGGCATCGTCTTCCCCCAACCTCGCTTGCTTGAGCGGCGGTCGAACCACATCACTCAGCCATCGGGCAGGGTTGCGGGTCGGCAGGAGAGCTCCACAATAAAGGACGGGAGGGCAACAAAGAATCCGAGCTCTTCGCCAGAGGAGCCCAGCTCTCTGGCGCTTGGCGGGATTCTCAGCTGTAAGTTACCTTGCGCTCGCCCTTGGTGATTCGCCCAACGCAGTAATACTTTTCGGCGGCGCGGTCGAGGACGCTTTCCGCTTTCTTGAATTTCTTGGCGGGGACCACCAGCAACATGCCGAGCCCCATGTTGAAGGTGCGCATCATTTCGTCGTGGGGAACGTTGCCGAGCTTCTGTAAATGGGTGAAGATGGGCAGCACCGGCCAGGATCCGTATTCGATCGCTGCGGCGGCGCCGCGGGGCAGAACGCGTGGCAGGTTTTCCGTGATGCCGCCGCCGGTGATGTGGGCCATGGCCGCAATGCACTCCGCTGCGACCAGCTTTTTGATGATTGGCCAGTAGCTGCGGTGCGTCTGCATCAGTTCGTTGCCGACTTTGCCTTTGATCTCGTTGACGTAAGTCTCCGGCTCGTATTTGGCTATTTCGAAAAGCAGTTTACGGGCCAGGGAATAGCCGTTGGTGTGGAGTCCGGTGGAAGGCAAACCGAGAATGATGTCCCCAGGCTCGACGGCTTTTCCGGTGATGACCTTGTCGCGCTCGACCACACCCACGATGAAGCCGGCAAGGTCGTATTCGCCTTCAGGATAGAAACCGGGCATCTCCGCCGTCTCCCCACCGATCAGGGCGCAGCCGTTGTGCTTGCAGGCTTCGGCCAGGCCCTCGACCACTCTCTCGGCGATCTTCGGGTCGAGCTTGCCGGTTGCAAGATAGTCCATGAAGAACATCGGCGCCGCTCCCTGTACGGCGATGTCATTCACGCAGTGATTCACCAGATCGGCGCCAACCGTGTGGTGCACGTTCATCTCAAAGGCGAGTTTCAGCTTCGTGCCTACACCGTCGACGCTCGAAACCAGGACCGGATCGGTGTATTTGGTCTTATCCAGCGAAAACAATCCGCCGAAGCCGCCGATCTCGCTCAGAACGCCTTTCGTGAAGGTCTTATGGGCCAAGTACCTGATTCGCTGTTTGGTGCGGTTGGCCTGATCGATGTTGACGCCGGCATCCGTGTAGGTGATGGGTTTGGAGTTTTGGGCCACGTGTCTATGTGGGGGAGCCGGTACTCAGGAGAAAACCACTAAGAGGGGCCATTGTAGCACGATGCGCCTTGAGGAAAGCGGCTCGGTTCAGCGGAAGGGTCGTCTTCTCTGCCTGCGCAGGGTTCGATAGCGAAAGAATGGAAGTAGAACCACACCGTAAAACACGCTGCCCCAAATCACCATGGAGCTATACATCGGCAGCGTGAGGCTTGGAAGGCCGGCGTGGCCGTGTGCGGCGGTGAACGGCAATATCCCAAGAGGAATCATGAGAGGAAGGAACAGCGGCAGCAAAATGAGTTGCAGCCAGGTGTGCGTCCCCAAAATGCTGAGTGCCAGGATTAGGAGTGTCAAAGCCAGTCCGGTCAGCCACGATTTGAGAAGATCCCGGCGCATAAGCTATCGAAAGCATAACTGACGATTCCTGCGCAATGCTGCGTAACGGCGGTTGTTCGTTTGGGCAATTTTCCACTATTATTTTGAGATTCGCCTTTTATTCGCCATCACGGCGCGATATACTCCAGCCAGTTTCAAGAAAAATCCGGCGGGCAGAGCGCCCGCTGCACATACAGAGGAGAACATTCATGGCGGACGAGCGGACCCGGGCGATTGATCTGGCTTTCGCGCAAATTGAGAAGCAGTTTGGAAAAGGCTCCATTATGCGGTTGGGAGCCAAAGAAGCCATCGTCCCGATTTCCGTCATCTCGACCGGTGCGATCTCATTCGACTCCGCTCTCGGCGTCGGGGGCTTCCCCCGCGGTCGCGTGGTCGAAATCTTCGGCCCGGAGTCCTCCGGCAAGACCACCATTGCCCTGCAGGTGATCGCTTCGGCCCAGGCCCAAGGCGGAATGGCGGCATTCATCGATGCCGAGCACGCGCTCGACCCCGGTTATGCCAAGAAGCTGGGTGTCGACGTGGATAATCTGCTGGTCTCGCAGCCTGACTATGGTGAGCAGGCACTCGAAATCGCCGAACAACTGGTGCGTTCGGGCGCCATTGATGTCCTGGTGATCGATTCCGTGGCCGCGCTCGTTCCCAAAGCCGAGCTGGACGGCGAAATGGGCGACAGCCATATGGGCCTGCAGGCGCGGCTGATGTCGCAAGCCCTGCGCAAGCTGACCGGAATCGTTTCGAAATCGCGCACCTGCCTCATCTTCATTAACCAGATTCGCGAAAAAATCGGGGTGATGTTCGGCAACCCCGAAACTACCACCGGCGGCCGCGCCCTCAAGTTCTATGCCTCCGTCCGCGTCGACATCCGTCGTATCGCCGCCATCAAGGAGGGTGACCAGGTCATTGGCTCTCGCACCAAAGTCAAGGTGGTCAAGAACAAGGTCGCTGCCCCCTTCCGCGAATCCGAATTCGACATTGTCTATGGCGAAGGAATTTCTAAGGAAGGCGACTTACTCGATCTGGCGGTCAATAACAATATTGTCGAGAAGTCCGGGGCGTGGTTCAGCTACAAGGGTGAACGGATCGGGCAGGGACGCGAGAACGCCCGCCAGTTCCTGAAAGATAATAAGGACGTTACCACCAAGCTGGAAGTCGAAGTTCGTAAGGCGGTAGGACTGACAGCGGCATCGCCAACGCCCCAGGCCCAAGGAGCGGCGCAGGGGGCGAGCCCGGGTGCGCGGGTGACGACCATGCCCACGGGCACGGAGGGGAAAGCGCCGGCGGCCAGACGCTGACCGTTAAATGGCGGGCGTCGACAAGTCCTCACCAACCAGGCCCGGTTTCTGTGGCCCCGTACCCCAACCGACTGAATAGCCGGCCTGACAACCTTGTGGTAAGTACTTCCATCCTAAGATCCGGTTGCGCGCCGGATGATGCCCCATGGGTTCTTTTGTGCCAAGGGTCTTGCCCCTTCTGGTGATTTCAGAGCTGGCGTTTTGCCAACTTCCCTCGTTTCGCTGCGATTCCGCCGCATCCCCCCTCGCGAATTGCCCGTTTCTGACCGACACACATACACCCTCAGAACAGGAAATGTCTTCGCTTGCGCCCGGCGATCGGTCAGATCGAGGGTCCGGTTCTCCCGAGCGGCAAGGGCCCAACTACTTCGTTTCCCCGGTTTCCAACACCGCGCATGAGAACTTTCACTGGGGACGAGCCCTGTTCGAGTCGTTCGTCTACTTCTCGATTGCGCAGGCATATGTAGTGAAAGACGATTACCGATGGGTCGTCGTCGAGAATGGCGTGCCCTTCAATCACTACTGGCGTGATTACAAACAATCGCTGAACGCTTGGATTCATTCCGGCTGGGACGATGGCGATCCCAAACTGTACAGCTATGTGGGACATCCGAATGAGGGAGCACTGACCGCATTCATCCAAATCCAGAATGATCCCCAAGGTCGTGACCTGGAAATTGCGAACACCAAGGCGTATTGGTGGAGTCGATTTAAGGCGTTCTGGTTTGCCGCAGCCTATAGCACCCAGTGGAGCATCGGGCCGCTGAGCGAATTGACGGTAGAGAAATACGGAACCCAAAGGCGCCACCCCTGGACTCATGCCGGCACCTGGCCTTGCTATCAGCACTGCGTGGCCGGGGTTGGACAGGTGGATCTGGTGGTTACCCCGGTCGCGGGCATGGGCTGGGTTTTAGGGGAAGATTTCCTGGACAAGAACCTCACGCGAAGGCTGGAAGGCCACACCCGCAACCTGTTCGCGATTGACGCCACGCGTTGCGCGCTCAATCCCATCCGCAGTGGAGCGAATGTTCTGCACGGAAAGCGACCCTGGTATCGCGCGTCGCGCGATGCGCACGAGGTTTATTTTGGGAAGCACGCCATTACACCGTGATTTCTCGCGCGACGCGGCCTGAGTTGAGCGAAGACGTTCACTGCGTCTGGGAAAACAAGGGACACGTTCCGGGATAACTCGAGGACGATGCGACACCCCGATCAGAGCTACACGGAGGAAACCCATTTCTCGTCTTAGGAACATTCGACGAATCAGCGCCTTACTGCTGATTGCTGGTGCGGCAAACGGGCAGGCGGCGTCTCCGGAATGGCAAAGTCGCAACTGGGACGTTGGTGTGTTTGTGGCTGCAAGCACGGGAGAGGAGAACGCGAACTCCTTTTCGGAGACGCAGATTTTAAGCGGCGGATTCTTCGTTGGTAGGGTGCTCACGGACAAAATCGGCCAGGGCTGGCGGCGCGGGCGGGTCGAATTCGGAGCCGATTTCATTCCGCTCTTTGTGCAGCTGACTCCCCAGCGCATCTACGGGATCGGCTTTGATCCCATCCTCCTGCGCTGGAACTCCAGCGCGCGAGGGCGTATTGCGCCTTTCCTCGAACTGGGGGGAGGCGGGGTGCACACGAACAAAAACCTACCGGCAGGAGATACATCGAATTTCAACTTCATGGCGCGCGCCGGCGGGGGAGTCCAGATCGCTGCCCGGCGGCGTCAGGTCTTCGAGATCGGCTGTCGCTGGTTGCATATCTCGAATGCGAACCTGGGCAACCGCAATCCCGCGTTCAATGGGATACAGGTGAGCCTGGGCTGGCACTGGCTTCGATGAATTGCCCTACACCACCACTCAGTCGCGACGGGGAATCAGGTTACCCTCGGTGGGATTCTGTTCAAATGGCCGGATGACTCCTGGATGGAGTAATGCTCTTTTGCGGTCACGTCAACATCCCCGAGATCAGTCTCGTGGACCGGTTTTGGGTGGCCACTGAGGCTGGAAGGGGAAGGGATAGGCGGTTCAACCTCGGGGTGTTTTTCGTGGAGAGACATAAATTCATAATTTCAGATGTTGCTGAGCGTCGACAATTTCAACCCGTCGCGAACATTCTTCGTCATCGTTGGCTGCGCTGTTAACTCGTTTTCCCACTGGATAACCATGCATCAGCTCTGCGTCGTATGGCTTCAGCAGTGCGGTGAGGACACCCACGTCGCTCATTCTCGGGTTGAGCCAAAGATCATAGGCATTGGGCTCAAGTATTACCGGCATCCGGTCGTGAACCGTTGAGGTTAGAACATTCGGGGTCGTCGTCAGGATTGTGCAGGTCCTGGTCCAATTGCCATCGGGCCTCTTCCACCCATCCCACAATCCTGCAAACGCGAACAGTTCGCCCGTACCCACTTCGAAGCAGAATGGTTGTTTGCGGTTACCAGTGCGCTTCCATTCATAGAAACCGTCCGCGGGAATCAGGCATCTGCGAAACTTCATCGGATCTCGAAAGGCGGGCCTGGTCGCGGCCGTTTCCGACTTCGCGTTGATCGTACTGCTGGCAATGGACGGACTCTTCGCCCAGGAAGGAATGAGCCCCCACTTCATCAACGACAAATGTCGGATGGGATCTTTCGGGTGTTGGCGTACGACCGGAACGGGTTGCGTTGGGGCGACATTATAGCGCGGAGCCCATTCCTCATCCCAAGGAGCCGTGTCGAAGTATTCCTCGAGGATCTGTTTCCGGCGCGACAATCGGTACCGGCCGCACACGAACGAGATTATATCCAGATCGTCGATATGGGCCTGATCCGGATATTCTTCCCGCTCTTGATGGCGGGAACCGCTTGCAAAAACCGGGGACAGTCTCCCAGCACCCATGGGCGAACCATCATTCCAACCGCCGGCATTCACAAAACGTCCGAGACTTCCGGTCCTCGAGTGCGAGGGGCACGAGCAGAAGTAATCACATGAGACATCGCACCCTCGTGCTTAGCTTCCGAGGGTGCGAGCTAGAATCGGATTCCTTTGCTAGTCGTCGATTCGTTGAACCACGGAAAGAATTTTCCACCCACCATCGGTTTTTGTCAGGGTCATGTAGTCCGTCCACCCGGGAGTGACCAGTTTGGCGGATGCAATGTTTGCCGCCACATCCAGCACAATAATCTGTTCCGTGCGCTCTGCTTCGCTCAGATGAGTGCCTTCCCCGCTCCGTGCGGCTTCGACCAAATCCGCGCCCGTCTGCTCCCGGACCGGAATGTTCCCATGAATTTTGTGCTTCAGGTAAAGGGGATGCAGGGTTTGTTCCATCCTGGCAGCGTTGCCGGTGTAATACGCTTCGATGTAGTTCATGACCGTGGAACGCACCGCCGACGCATCGTCGCTGGGAATTTTTTTGTTCTGTGCATTGGCTGACAGGCCGAAAAAGAGCAGGACGCTCAAGCCGAGGCCGAGGCGCTTCATGTTAGTTTGTCTCCGTGTCGCGAAAGGGGTCGGACAACGGGATTATGGGGCCTTATATTCACCCATGCAAGCACACCAAAGTCCATGTCGAGCTCGAACTTGCGACCGACCATTGGACTTCACTCGACTGAATGAGAACTGTCCGCCTGACGCCAAGGATCGACGATTAAGGGCTGCCAAGGGATTACACTAGTGGGTTAGGTACCGCCCATGAAGATGGCGTACTGTTCCAAGTGCACGATTGGCGAAGATGGGGGCCCTTCGCACGCAATCACAAGCCGCCAGCGACTGGCGCGAGTAGTCGCCGGTGTCGGGTGCCTGGCGCTGGCATGGGTTTTTCTCCGCGTCCCCGTTCCTGCGATCGCATGGCCGCTGGCGATCATGGCGCTATGGTTTGGAGCCTCTCATGTCGTGGCTGGTTCGATTGGCTATCCCGATTGCCCTGAACTGGGTGCGATCGCGAGTTTGCTAAGTCGGCGGTATATCCCGACGCGATGCGGTCCATGGCTGACGCTGGATTGTTGGTTGCAGCCCCGAAGCTGACTACCCCCTCCCCTGTGGCAGCGCCCCGAGTTTATGGGGCGACGAAAAAGCGCAGACCTGTGAATCGCCGAAATCCTCCTCAATTGAAAAGTCTAAGAGGATGGTGTGCTTGTGGTCGATCACGATCTGGCCTTCATCTGTCGCTAGGAACCTTGGTACGCATCGCGCGTGGATGAATGTATCCCACTCGTGACAGAAGTGCATCGCTCCGCCACGTGAGCATACCCAACATCCCCCTTGGGTTGAATCGAGGTGCTCGCGAATGGTTCCAAGCTGGTCGTTGTCGATTGGATGTATCCCACCGCAAGGCATCGGGTTAAACCCTCCGACCACATTTCGACCCGGCAAGAGTACGACGGTTTGACGTTGGCTCCAGAGGCGGTGGCTGCGGAGATGGTAAGTCCAGCGCGACTGAGAGCGGCAGAAGTGGGCATCATCAGCAATTAGCATATGTAGACCAACGCAGGGATTGCCGGTGTCATGGAGGCGTAAACAGTGTGTCAATAGTTGTGGACAAAGGGTCGTTGATCCGTTCTTTTGCCGCCTTTGAAAAAAAGAGACGCCGCCCAACCGGGTAATTCACGCCTCAACGTACTTTCTCAAGGGAAGGAACAACCTACATTGTGCGGAGGAGCTCTTAGGGCAATTTCACAACGCCCTGGCGCCAGGCAACAGCCAAACATGTGTTCGCAGCTGTACTAAAGACGTGGATGATTTATCAAAAACTAACACTCCGTTCACCTTCTTATAAGAAAGACCTGCTATGGCTTAAGGGTAAGCAGCCGGCAAGAATACAGTCCATAGCCGCTCGCAAATCCTATGTCTGGAGGGAGTGAATGTCGTACAGCAAACGTTTCAGTATCCTAGGCTTGCTTGTCCTACTGACTTTAGTGGGGCAGAGGGACGCCCGCGCACAAAACGGTAACGGTGGTGAGATCGGTAAGGTCTTTGTCATCGCCATGGAAAATCACAATTGGACGCAGCCAACCAACCAGTTCTCCGGTCCCATCCAGCAGGTTTTCCAGAACCCCAGCGCCCCCTTTATCAACAGCCTGGTCAACGGAACCGCCGTAGCAACGATCAATGGCCGCCAGGTCAACATCAGCCAGCAGGTAGCCTATGCCACCAATTACACCAATGTCCTGGCCACGGCCAGCGGGAATAACCCCCATATCCATCCTTCCGAGCCGAACTATGTCTGGTCGGAGGCGGGGTACAATTTCAGGATCGCCAACGATGCCGATCCCTTTTCCCCCAATGGCTCCACGAACCAGCCCAACGAGTTGGACAATCAACTGCACCTGGTTCGCCTCCTGACCCAGGCACGGAAGACTTGGCGCTCGTATCAGGAAGACACTGATCTGACCACGGTCAATGGCCAGCTCACCAATGTTGTTCTGCCACCGAGCCAGTGGACGGTCCCCCTGAGCAGCTTTTCCGGAGTCTTTGGCTCGGGCGTGAATCAGTTCAACGGCTCGACCCAGTATAACTATGCCGCGAAACACAACCCCCAGGTGTTCTTCACGGACAGCAGCGGCGGCAATGATGCCACACCTGCCAACCCCTTGTCGCACCAGTACGCTCCGCTGCAGCAGTTGTTCATCGACCTGGGCAACAACGCTGTGGCCGACTACAACTGGATCTCGCCCGACCAGTACAACGACATGCACACCTCGCTCACGGGAGGTTTTAATGGCGCGACCGGAGACGCCGCCAACATCAGCCAAGGCGACAACTTCCTGAGCATCATCGTTCCCCAGATCATGGCCTCGCAGGCATACAAGAACAACGGCGCGATCATCATCTGGTGGGATGAATCCGAAGCGGCCTTTTTGGGCGACAACCCGGATGATCTCAACCACACGGTTGGTGAAATCGTGATTTCGCCGCTCGCCCACCCGAACGAGGGTGGACTGCCGTTTGCCAGCTCCGTGCCTCTTACCCACTCCTCCGATCTGCTGACCATGCAGGAAATCTTCCAGGTCACGAATCCCTTTTTTGTGGGCGACGCAACCCACGCGAACGATCTTTCCAGCTTGTTCGCTGCCGGCGCCATCTCCAACCAGAACCAGCAGTAGACTCCGCAGACTTGCTCGACATTGATTCGCGCAGAGACCCGGGATGGGTCTCTGCGCTTCGTCCGTCTGTGGTCCGTGACAGGGGTGAATTGAGCGTGTGAATCTATGGCCCGCAACCGTCCGCGCTTTGCCCGCTCCTTCGCCAGATTGTCAATCGATGACGCCTCGAAGACTCGATATCGAGCGAGAAGCATAGGTGCGATCTCTGGGTCACCTCATCGCGCACAGAGAGTGGCGGGGGGCGAGTTTCCTATTCCGAGTCACAAGAAAGAAGCGCTTGGTGCTGGTCCCGAAGCGAGTCAAGTTCGACTACGTCACGCAGCCGATTCAAGCGCGACCGAGTTTTTGAGAGGAACGTCCGATTTCCGCAACTGACATCCGGATTGCTCCTCACCCCAGAATTTTCGAACCAGTCGTTGTTCAATCCCGTAACATATCTGAACGGCAGCGACACATGCAAAGCGAATTGATCGAGCAAATTCCTGGCCAGATGGACCGATCCCTTCGCCGCGACAACTTAACTTTGTTGGCTATCGCGGCGTGCATGGCGGTCGTGCATCTGGCAACGAATGGCCGCTACGGCTTTCATCGCGATGAGTTGCAAACCCTGAGCGATGGCTTGCATATGGATTGGGGATTCGTGGCCTATCCGCCCTTCACGCCTTTTGTCGAGCGAATCGGGTTGGCTCTGTTCGGTCCTTCCCTGGTTGGATTGCGCGTGTTCTCGGTGATCGCGCAATCCACAGCGATTTTCACTACCGGTTTGATGGCGCGGGAATTCGGCGGGGGAAGGCTGGCCCAAGCCATAGCGGCAGTAGCCGTGGCGCTAGCTCCGCTTTCCATGTTCGAAGGCACAGAGTTTCAATACACGACCTTCGATTATCTGTGGTGGGTGCTGATCGCCTACTTCGTGATTCGCATGCTGAAGTCCAACGATCCCCGGTGGTGCTTGGCTATTGGCGCGGTCGTCGGCATCGGCTTCATGACCAAGTACACGATGGCATTTTATGCGACCGGCATGGTGGGCGGTATGGTGTTGACAAGAGCGCGGCGCTTTATCGTGACCAAGTGGTTCTGGATCGGAGTCGCGCTTGCGTTCTTGATTAGCCTGCCCAACCTGATTTGGCAGGTACGGCATGACCTGATTTCTCTTCATTTCTTGCAGGTCATTCACAGACGCGATGTGGGGCAAGGCAGGAACGAAGGGTTCTGGCGCGATCAATTTCGGATTGACACCAACCTGGCAACCGCGCCGTTGTGGATTGCCGGCCTGATTTTCTTGTTCCGTGATCGGAGGTACCGACTGCTGGCCTGGATGTACGTGATTCCGCTAGCGTTGTTCGCAGTGACGAAGGCCCGTTTCTACTATGTCGGCGCCGCCTATCCGATGCTGCTCGCGATGGGCGCAGTCGCGGGCGAGCGCTGGGCGGTGAGCTTGCGGCGCGGATGGCGCAGGACGGTCAAGGCAGCGCTGTTTGCTGGGATCGCGCTCTGCGGAATCTATTTTGCTGTGGTGATTATTCCGTGGGCCGCGGGTGGTCGGTTGAAAGAGTTTGCGCTGAAAAACAACGGTGATCTCCGCGAGGAGATCGGCTGGGAGAATCTGGTCCAGTCTGTGGCAGATATTCGGGATGGACTGACTGCCCAACAGAAGCAGAATCTTGGAGTGGTCGTAGGAAACTATGGTGAAGGCGGTGCGATAACGATTCTGGGAGCGGAGTATCATCTGCCACCGGCAATTCAACTGACGAACTCGGGATGGCTGCGAGAATATCCAGTGCCTCCGCCAGACACGTTGATCGTCGTGGGGTGGACCCGGCAACAACTCGAAGAGGCGTTCACCGGATGCCGGTTGGCTGGTCACAACGGGAACACCATGGGCGTGAAGAATGAGGAGAGCGAATCGCATCCCGACATCTACGTTTGTGGTCCTCCGAAGCAGGGCTGGGCAGAGTTCTGGAGAACCCATCAGAGGTTCGGGTGAGGCGGGCTGCAATCTCAAAGCTGTCTTGGATGGGAAATCTGGCTTTTGGAATCGTCAGGTCGTGATAAGTCGTCCTGATACTCAAAATGGCTGGCCGCGGTCAGGTTCGTGTCGGCCCGAAAAGGATCTCACAACTGGTACTACACAACCATCCGACCGTTGTCGTATCATCGTGCTCCCGATGACTAGCACACACGAACAATATGCGTTGGGCCGTTCGCCTCAAGAATATGCACGCCTGGCACGACAGGCAGAGATTATGAGGCCGATGACCCAGCGGGTGTTTGCTGAGGCTGGCATTCGTTCAGGCATGCGCGTCGTAGACCTCGGCTCCGGTGCAGGTGACGTGTGTATGCTGCTCGCCGAAATGGTTGGGCCTAGTGGCGCTGTTATCGGCATTGACTTGGATCAGGAAGCCACGCTCCACGCCCAAAACCGGACCGCAGCAGCAGGGATTGGAAACATTGAATTCGTGCATTCAGATTTTGAGCACTATGCTCCCGCTGCTCCGGTAGATGCAATCGTAGGACGTCTTGTTCTTATGTACCAGGCTGATCCAGGAGCAGCCTTGGGTGTGCTGGTGAAGCATCTGCGGCCCGGCGGCGTGGTTGCGTTCATCGAGCCATGGTTTCAGACACCAGCGGGACCCGAGAGTACGATGAAAACAGGGATCACTATTTTGGTGGAAACCTTGCGTCGTTCCGGCGCCCATGTCGATTTGGGACCGCGTTTACACCGGGTGTTCCAGGCCGCTGGCCTCCCACTACCCAATATGCGTTTTGAAGCAATCATGGATCCCCGAGATGATTCATCTATCTATCAATATGTTGCTGATACGCTCGAAAACCTTCTACCCAAGGCAATTCAGTACGGGATTCCCGGGGCTGCTGAACTGAATGTTGCTTCAATTCCGGCAGGCATTCGAAGGGAGTTGAGCGCAGTCGGTTATGCGATGGTTACCACACCCGTGGTCTGCGCCTGGGGTAGAAAGCCCGCTTAGGACTTCCGAACCGAAACTCCGCTATCTGTTCCCTCAAGGTAAAAGTGCGAAGCGGCGTGTTCTTTCACAATGCATTTACCGGCCGATGTACAGCCGCTCGAGAGCAGGCTGGGACGTCCTAGGACGCCTTAGCCGACTTAAGCTTGTAAGGCGCCGGCTCAACATGAAATTTCTTGACCGCAAGCGTCGTCAGCACCAGGAAGAGCAGCAAGGCCGCGATTTGAGCAACCGCAAAAGGGGGCTCTTTTTGTGTCGGTGCGATCGCTTTTAGCTGGGGTATCTTTTCGAAAGACTGCACCACTAGGACGAACACGTTGAAGTACAACGCCGCGCACGCGGTAATTACATACGTCTTGCGCCATGCCAGGTGTAAGGGGTAGCGCACCACAACCGTAATCGCCAATACCAGCAGCGAGATGACACCGAGCTTGATTGCAGGCGTAATCCCCATGAATGGGAACAGAAAGCCGGTTGCGCTGGTCAGTGCGGTTGTAGCCAAGAACACCGCCGTCCATCCGTTCAGGCATTTGTTGGTCAGAAAGCCGTACATCACTACAAATCCTGAACCAATTCCAGACAGGCTAATAAACACATGAACTAGAGTGAAAGTTCTTAAACTCATCCCCAGAACCATGGCAGGCGTCCTTTCGAGGCAGCAAAGTTGGCGGCCTGATGCTACGCCGCCTCGATATAAATTGCCAGCGGAGCCGATCTCGGTTTCTCAGCAGTCCGGAAAACTTAAAGTGCAGCCATGATTGGCGCAACCCCCATATCGCTCATCAAGACTGGGTAGCTTCACGATCGGGCCGCAGCAAGATTCTCACTGCTCCAGCACGATGGCAACATGCCGGTGAATCGTTTGCGGATTTGCATCGCCGCACTGCGTGAGCGCCGCGTCATGGCACTGGCGACGCCTGGTTACCACGGGGTTGTCCATGTCCGCTGAAAGAATTCTGCCGTCGGCCGTGCTTACGACAATGGATACATCGAAAGTTTCCTTGCCCACAGCCGCAAGGTAGTTCCCATCCTCCGTCTTCCTCACTTCAACCCAGTTGTTCGAGGTGTCCGCTACCGGGGCCAGCATCCACGCTGCGGGAAACTCCAGGTTCGGATGCGACGGCGGCACATGGTGAACCATGATCACTGCAGTCTGTTTCGCCTGATCGATGGACTGGAGGTTCAAATCGAACTCGATGTGGTCCTTGCCGATAAGGACATGTGTTCCATCTCCCCAGGAGCCTACCTGCGGGTTGGGCACGTGGAAGTGATCGCCCGGTTGACGCAGGGCCCCGATTTTGTTTACCAGCCACAGGTCAACATAGAAGGTGAAAAGGTCCGTGATCGGTCCCACCATCTGCCGTTCCGCTTTGGTTAGATCCGGCCCGGAAGGCATCCAGCCGGGATCAAGCGAGAGAAGCTCGCGAGACTGAGCCGTCGCCGGCTGCAGTGTGACGGCCTGCCCCTTGGATGTCATATTGCTCCAGCGGAACTCTTCGACATAGCTTCCTCCGGTCGTTTTTTTCACCCTACCGGAAGCCTCGGCGGTATAGTGCCAGTCGTCGTTCGTGGCAGTCATGCGGTACGCGATTGTTTCCCCCTCGCGATAGTGACGCGTAAGAGGTGTCGGGGCAGGCGCGGGTGTTTGCGCCGATACGAACGTTGAGGTAAGAAGAACTACGATTCCAGCGAGCGAATTCTTCATCTGGGTCTTCAGATTCCTTCGGAGATTCTCATTGCAGTGGAGATTTGCGTGATACAGAATACTTGAAAGCTCTTACGACCGATAGCGGGTTTCTCGTCGGCTGCTGATAAATCTGAAAAACTGACGCGAAAACCGACGCGGACTAGAAACCACCCTCCCTCCGCCCGACCGTGCCCTCTCGTTACTTGCCTTGTAGCGTCCACCCGAGTGGAATTACTGGCAGAGGACCTATGGCGCGGATCTTTGGGTTTCTGGCAATGGTAATAGCTATGGCTGTCGGTCTGTATCTTTATGCGAGACAGTCGCAGGGAATCTCAGAACCGGTCCCCGGCGGTACACTCCAATCCGCACCGAACCTCGCCGGGGTCAAAAACGACCTGATTGTCATCGCGAACGCCGAACGCGCATACTTGGCCCAACAAAACCGATACGCGTCCCTGGAAGAACTCGTTGCAGCACAGTACAGCGCCATTCCCCAAGGACGCCCCCCCTATTCTTACTCAGTCGAAGTCGGTGAAGCGGGATTTCGCGTGATCGCCACGCGCTCCGGGCCGGGTGGTCCTTCCGCATTCTCGATCGACGAAACCATGCAGATTCGCTCTTCCGAGTAACCACACACGTTCAGAAAACTGTCTACAGGGTCCGGTGGTTGATTCCGCTCACCCTTGTAACATCGTCATAATGCTCATTGCCCTCGATGGGAAGTTCCAGCCTGCATTAGACACGTGTGATGGGTACGCGATTGCCGCCACCAGCGGCGAGAGCAAGCGTTTAGTGATCAGCCGTTCCGTCTGACCACTGTCGCACTGGAACTAAGAAAACAGTCAGTTGCTCCCAGGAGTCGTTAAAGGCAATGATTGGAGAACCAGGCAGACCAGCTCCCCACGCGGCAGGGCCGGCTTGTGAAATGAAAAACATCAGATGGGGATGCCAGTGTGGGTCACGATCACTCAAGTAGCCCTGCTTTGACAGCATGTAGCACATAGCTCCGAGTTCCATCGGCGGCAGCTCTTTTTTGTCGATTGCGGCGGCGATGGCCTCCATCATCTGAGCTTTCGTGCGTCCGGCTAATATCAGGTCTGTCTTCTTGATCGTGCGGGGAAGGTAGGAATGTGCGGCAGCCGCGTTATAGCAGACCGGAGCGCGCCCCTTCGGATTCCAAAAGCCTGGGTCATCAATTGGTGCAGTCCAGGAACGTTCTACCATGCACACGAAACCGTTCTTTCCCTTAACCGCAGTTTCGTAGCCGTGACGCCCAAGAATCAAGACCTCAGCATCACGCGAAATGGACTCCGGTGCCGCACTCCTTGCGAGGGCAACTTCGGTCCCTCGATCATCCATCAGGTATTGTTCAATCGGGGCCATGTTCGGATAGAGCGCCTTAGCATCCTGTGCAATCCCGTGCCACGCCGTGCCGAGCATAACCGCCAGGAAGATACTCCTCGTCGCAATCATCCACATATATTCCTCTCTGGGTCCGAAGATTCTATGCCAGCCGAGACACCACGACGTGGCGTTCCTCCTGCCAGCATTAAATCCGAAATGTGAGTTGTATTTATTCTCCTGCGGGTTGGTCAATGGTTCGGTGGCACGAATACGGGAACATGCAACAAGCGACGTGGATTCGGTGACTAATGGCAGAACTCGACGCCCGAGGATTCGACCCTATGAAAGATATGAATTCGGCAACTCGAAACAGTCTCGGTGCACCCTCGGCGGTAGGTACTGCATGACCCACTGCTTCAGTGACTCGTGGTTTTCGGGGCGGATGCCGGGTCTCCGTGACTGCAGTGATCGCTGTTCAATTGGCTCGGGTTAACGATACTTTTATGGACGGCGACTCTATCCGACAAACATTCGTCGCTTCTGCCTCTGGCAGTTGCTTGCTGGCTCGACGACTTCGGTTGGGCTCTGGCTATCCGATGGTTGAGGCACGCCCACCCTTGGCCACAGGTCGAAGCGCATATCACCTCGATCTCCCGTGATGAGTCCGAGTTAGAGGTCGGGTACAGCTTCGACTTGAATAGCGGTACGTCTGGCGGGTTGAAGATGACGAAGGAGAAAGGCGTCACTTACATCCCCGGACAGCGGGTGGAGATTGCATACGACCCGCTGAATCCTGATGAATCCGCACTGGTTTCTGGAAACCACTTTTAGTCAAGTGGCGAAGAATCTCTATATCACTCATCTCTCATCGCCAAACTCGCAAGGCGACCACTCACGGTGACTTTCAGAGGCAAGGACTACGCCGGAGAATACGAAAGGAGAGTTCGTATGCTCCAAGCAAAGCAGGCGCGCAGCGGAGCGCACGAAAATAACCGTTAGGGAACTGCGAAAGCAACGTTCGGCGAGTCAACTCTCGCCGGAGAACTCGCCGTTGCTGTAGATGATACGATACGTCGCAGGAGTGGAAGCGTTATGGCATTCTGTCGCTCATTGATACTGATGGCGTCTGTGGTATTCGTTTCATGCTGGATAGCGACGACTTCAAGCGCGAAAGGATCGCGTGATCGAACGGTAATATCCCGTCCGCTGCCGAGGATGGACGGAAACCACCTTAAGGCAACAGTTATAGAAGTAATTTACGCGCCCGGGGAATTTTCCCCACCTCACAGCCATCCTTGCCCGGTTATCGGCTATGTGCTCAAAGGTGCAGTGCGCACGAAAACCAAAGGAGAGCCTGAAGCCGTCTACAAAGCGGGCGAGAGCTTTTACGAGCCCCCGAACGGAACCCACGAGATTTCCGCAAACGCGAGTTCAAGCGAACCAGCGGAATTTCTTGCCTATTTCCTTTGCGATCGTGAAACACCCTTGAGCGTGTCACCCCCAAAGAGTTGAGC
>Ga0126381_100003256_pt1 | contig 17688 bp, 17 predicted proteins | sample PanSoiMetPlot_28_FD_96465 | JGI IMG/M metagenome (GOLD analysis project Ga0126381, IMG submission 96465) | Tropical forest soil microbial communities from Panama - MetaG Plot_28 | ecosystem: Environmental > Terrestrial > Soil > Tropical forest > Bulk soil | place: Panama | collected 2016-02-17 | reverse complement strand
CGAAAACAATCCTGTGGTCGTGGCAACCCAGCCGTTCCTCTTGGGGATGAGCGTCTCGCCGGACGGCCGTTACCTGCTGTTTGACCAGCTCGACGACAAGAGCGACCTCATGATCATTCGGGACTTCAGGAAGCCTTAGCCGCTGTATCCCGCGCCAAATCAGTGATCAGCACGCGAGGCGTGATGTGGCCTTTGTTCTCCCCAAAGCTCTTCTGGTTGCCATTGGAAGGGAATCGAGCGCCGGTTGTATGTTGCCGTAACCATCAATCACTTCGGAGGGATACGAATGCTCGCCTTGAAAAAAGCGTTCGCTAGTCAAATTCCACAACCTCCTGGCGTACTCGGATCCCTCCGAAATTCGCAATCTCACGGGTGCTTACAAGTCCAGGCTCGCAGAGTCCAGGCGAACAATTCGAGAGTTTATCCGCACCTCTTACTGCGCAAGGAGGAGAACGCAATGGCATTGTATGCAGCTACCCACCAACTCGCTTCAGCCAAATTCCCCGCCACCGCGACGGCAGCGTCTTCTCAGAAACCTTGAAGGAAAGCGCGCCGGCTCTCTGCTCAGCGGCGGCCTGGCGCTCGGGCGTGGCGATGCGGGGAAGAAGTTCTTCTTGCCAACCACAAAGCGCAAGCAATATTCGATCAAACTCAATGAGTACAGCCTGATCGGAATATTTTAGAAGCTCGAGCGGAAATTTTATTTCCAGATCAGCTGTAAACCGGCGTATTTCTTGATCGCGGTCGCCGCTGATCAGGGGAAGTTGCTCGGTCAATGCAGTGGCGATGATAATGCGGTCGAACGGATCTCTGTAGTGTAGGGGCAACGAGAAAATTCGGTAGATGTGCTGCGGAGTAATCGGCAAGATTGTGACGACCAGGTCGCGTGCCGCTTCTGTCATCTGCTGCTCGGAAATCGGCGGCAGTTTCCCCTTTGCACTCTTGATGATGACCTCCCAAAGCGCCGCCGCGCTGAGATGACGGTCGTTCTGTAGTATTGCGCGAGTTGCTTTTTTAGGAGATCACCCAAATAAGCAGACAGAAACGCCTGGGTATTGAGCAGCACGCCCTGCGCCATTAGTAGCGGCCTTCCAGAAAGGCCTCTATTTCTTCGTCGGTCATGGATTTCGCCCAGCTCGGATCGAGGATCTTAATCTTGCCCTTGCTCGTGCCAAACTTCGGAGTCGGACGCTCCTCCGGGGTTGGCGGACGATCTGGGCCACCGGCTTGTTGTAGCGCGAGATGGTCACCCGCTCTCCGCGTTGGACCCACTTGAGTAGCTCGGGAAGATTCGCCTTGGCATAGGCAGCGGTTACGGTCTTCATAGACAAATTGCACAAGAACCTTGTACAACACAGCGGAAAAGTTCAGGCTGCTGACATTATCAGAGGATTGGGTTAGTAGGCCGCTGGAATTTCACCATCAGCCTCTTGCAGAACTGAGCGTGAGGCTCTCGCCTCAATCGGCCTCCAGGCAAACACACCAGCACTATCAATCCAGCGTTTCGAGACCGCCCGATTCAACCGCTCTCGCACCTCACCGCAACTGACTTCCCCAAGATACCAAGCCCTGCCAATCCAATACCGCCGGAGTCAGCGATCAGTGTAGAGTCGATACTTCCGAATTGAGACTCGCACTCGGACAGCCTTGTAATCCCTTCACTCAAAGGGCGCGGTATCTTCACCCGTGTCAGAAGCTAGGTTTTCAAATTTTGTATATCGGTTTAGAAACGCCATTTTTAACCGACCCGTAGGACCGTTCCGCTGCTTTGCCAGGATTAGCTCGGCTAATCCTTTCAGGCTCTCCTTGTCTGGACGGTAGACCTCCTCCCGAAAGATGAAGGCCACGATGTCGGCGTCCTGCTCAATCGATCCGGATTCTCTGAGATCGCTCAGCATTGGACGGTGATCGCCTGTTCTCGTTTCCGGTGCCCTGCTTAATTGCGATAAGACCAGAAACGGTACCCGCAATTCCTTCGACATTAGCTTCATGCCACGCGACAGCGAACTGATCTCCTGAACGCGGTTCTCGAACCGACCTCGTCCCTGCATCAATTGCAAGTAATCAATAATTACCAGGCCCAGGTCCTGCTCTGCTTGCAGTCTTCGCAATTTCGAGTGCACATCAATCAGGTTGGTCCCGGCCGTATCATCAAGATAAAGCGGTGCTTCCACAATGCAGTGGAGCGCCTCCTGGAGCGCGTGCCTTTCGTCCTGATTGAGATAGCCAGCACGGAAGCGTTGCTGGTCTACGCGCGCGGCTGCACAAATCATACGCGTGAGCAGCGATTCCCTCGACATTTCGAGCGAGAACACTGCCACTGCCTTAGGATTCTTTGGATTTGTTGCGACATGCTGTGCGACATTGAGGGCCCACGCAGTTTTGCCCATCGCTGGACGGGCGGCCAGAATGAAGAGCTCACCTTCTCGCAGACCGCCGGTCATTTCATCGAACTTCAGGAAGCCGGTGCTGATCCCCTTGATGCGCTTGCTTGCATCCAGAAACGCATTGATGCCGCCGTCGTACTCCGTAATGATCTGCGCGGGGCTCACCAGCGCGTTTTTTGATTGTGTATCACCAAGTTTTATGAGTGCGTCTTCAGCGGCGCCTAGAATTTGTTGCGGATCCTCCTCAAGAGTGAAGCAGCGCGTCATGATGTCTTGCGAAACCGTGATGATCCGACGCAATAGCGCCTTCTCCTTCACGATTCCGACATAGCTGTCCAGGTTATGAAGCTGCGGCAGCCCGTCATCGAGGGAGACCAGGTAACTCAGGCCATCCACAGACTCAAGCTGGCCCTGCTTCATTAACTCGTTTGCGAGCGTGACCCGATCAATTCTTTCACCGCGCTCATGAAGCTCACTCATGCGCAGGAAAATTCGTTTGTGCTTTTCCAGGCTGAAATCGTCCGCAGTCAAAGTCCCGGCAGCCTGCAAGTATGCGGTTTCACTGCTCATGATGGCTCCGAGTACGAAGCGCTCGGCGTCCAAATTATCGGGGAGCGGATGATCGATGCTTATGTCACGCGTGGCCATAAGGGACTCGCTTAACTTAACCGAGCCCGATGGCACTTCTCAAGCACAAATCCGTAGGAAATTTCGAATTCACAACGTGTTCGCCAGCGCGTTCCGGCTTCCCTGCCTTTGTGCCTATCGATTTCCACAAGCTTTCCTCAATACATTTTCCACCAGAATTGTTTTATCAAAAAGCGGCGTTGATCTGAATTTGTCCAGATTCCCTTGACTGAAAAAACTAGACCGTTTAGTATAGGTTGCTGTTCACTTGAAGCCCATCGTGATCAAAGCAACAGACCTGGTTAAGACATTCGGCGACTTCACAGCCGTAAACGGTGTTTCGTTTGAGGTACAAAAGGGCGAGATCTTCGCGTTCCTCGGTCCGAATGGAGCCGGAAAAACTACAACCATCAAGATGCTGACGACCTTGCTGAAGCCCACCAGCGGTCATATCCAATTGGACGGTTTGGATCCGACTGTGCAGCAAAACGAGGCCCGCCGCCGCTTTGGTATTGTTTTCCAGGATCCCAGCCTCGATGGTGAACTGACTGCATACGAGAACATGGATATTCATGCGGTCCTGTATCATGTGCCTCGTCGCGTACGGGCCGAGCGCATTGAATTCTTGCTGAATACCTTTGAGCTCTGGGTCCGTCGCAAGGACTTGGTGAAAACATTCTCCGGCGGAATGAAACGGCGCTTGGAGATTGCACGTGGGTTCTTACACACTCCGAAGATCCTATTTTTGGACGAGCCTACACTTGGCTTGGATCCCCAAAGCAGGAATCAACTCTGGACCGAGGTTAAAAACCTAAATCAGAGCGAAGGCGTGACTGTGTTTTTGACGACTCACTATATGGACGAGGCGGACCGGGTCGCCGAGAGAATCGCCATTATTGATCACGGCCGGATTGTAGCCCAAGGATCATCGCAACAACTGAAGGAGCAGACCAGCAGCGAGTCGCTTGAAGGCGCCTTCCTGGCGCTGACTGGCTCTTCGATTCGTGACGAAAAGGCTAGTTCTGCTGATCAATTACGGCAGATGGCGCGTATGTGGGGGAGTAAGCGGTAATCGCGCTGAAGTAAGGAACCCATGACTGCGATCTACATTCTCTGGCTTCGCGAACTGAAGCGCTATGTCCGCTCGAGGGCTCAGATTGTCGCTTCCCTCGGCCAGCCGTTGCTTTATCTCCTTGCGCTCGGCTTCGGCCTTGAACCTGTCTTCCGAAAGGCCGGAAACGGGAGTTACATGCAGTTTGTCGCTCCTGGAGTCATCGGCATGACGGTCTTGTTCAGTTCTATTTTTTCTGGCATCGGGCTCTTATGGGACCGCCAATTTGGATTCTTGAAAGAAACTCTGGTGGCTCCCGTACCGCGCATCCGGATCATGACTGGGAAAGCGCTAGGCGGGGCGACGGTAGCCATACTGCAAGGTCTACTCGTCGTGATTGTATGTCTTCTCGTCGGTTTTCGGCCGAGAAGTGTCGCGGCGATTCCAATCGCCATTGTGTTTATGGCTCTTATTGCTACCGTCTTTGCTTCCCTTGGTATCGCGATCGGATCCAAGCTGGAGAACATGCAGGGATTTCAGTTGATCATGAATTTCCTTGTTATGCCCATCTTCTTCCTTTCGGGTGCGTTATTTCCGCTAGCGAATCTGCCAAGACCTCTTGCAGCCGTCACGAGTCTCGATCCGCTGTCTTACGGAATTGACGGCTTGCGCGCGGCGCTGATCGGCACCTCACAATTCGGGATCACAACGGACATTCTGATCTTGTGCTGCGTGGCAATCTTGCTGATGGCGCTCGGCAGTTACTTCTTCTCGAAAATACAGCTCTGATCATGGCTCGCCCGCGAAGTGCCGAGGCCCATCGCCACGTATTGGATGCAGCTCTAATGCTATTTGCGGAGCGAGGCATCGATGCCACTAGCATGGACGCGATCAGTGAAGCTTCCGGCGTCAGCAAGGCGACAATCTACAAGCATTGGTCCGATAAGGATGCCCTATGCCTTGAAGTGCTGGCGGAGTTGAGTGAAGACTTGCCCATCTTTGATTCGGGCGACCCGCGTACCGATCTGATCGCGTTACTCAACCATCGCCCGCCAGAAAAACAATCGCAGATGCAAAGCCGTATGGTTCCCCATTTGATGGCGTATGCATCCCGCAACTCATCCTTCGGGGAAGCATGGCGCGCCCGCGTGATGGATCCGCCCCGCGTCCGCCTCATGCAGATACTCAAACGCGCCATCTCAGACGGACAATTGCCTCACGATCTGGATTTAGGGCTTTCCGTCGCCTTACTCATCGGCCCAATGATGTACCGTCACGTCCTGCTCATGACCAAAGCGAAGTTGCCAGATGAAATGCCAGAGCGCGTCGTGAACGCGTTTTGGAAAGCGTACGCGTGCAAAGAGAAGCCGCGGAGACGTTAGCGTGAGGCTTCTCGGCTCCGATTCTGTGTCTTGGTATACTGCGGTTTGATGTTCAGAACCGTTCGCCATTATCATCACCACCATCGGTTGATGGTTTAACCGGCGAGCCTGCGTTTCGACGTTGAAGTAAGATCCGCAACCGAGCCCGCCACATGGCGGGCTTTTCTCTTTAACAGGAACCCGAATGACTGAAACTCTCAACTTCGACCAACAAAGCGGCCTCCTCACAGCCGTTGTACAGGACGTGAACACACGCCGTGTGCTCATGGTTGGCTACATGAATCGCGAGGCGTTCGACAGGACCATTTCAACCGGTCACGTTACGTTCTTCAGCCGCTCGCGGAAAAAGCTTTGGACGAAAGGCGAGACATCAGGGCACTACTTAGTCTTAAAGTCGGTTTCGACCGATTGCGACTGCGACGCCCTCCTGATCCAAGCGGAGTCCCTCGGTCCTGGTGTCTGCCACAACGGCTATGAAAGTTGCTTCTATCGAGCGCTCCGGGACGATGAGTGGATAGAAACCGAAGAAAAGACGTACAATCCCGTCGCTGTGTATGGAGCCACGCATTGAAGCTGAAGGTCGGCATTCCGAAAGGCAGTTTGGAAAACGCTACGATCGATCTCTTTCGCCGTGCCGGCTTTAACATCACCACTACCAGCCGTAGCTATTTCCCGTCTATTGACGATCCGGAGATCGAATGCATGCTTATTCGGGCCCAGGAAATGGCCCGATACGTGGAGGATGGCGTGCTAGACGCGGGGCTGACGGGTCGTGATTGGGTTGCGGAAAATGAAGCCAACGTTGAAATTGTCGCTGACCTGATCTATGCCAAGCAGAGCTTCGGCAAAGTGCGTTGGGTGCTTGCTGCTCCGGAGTCTTCTCCGTACCACCGTGTTCAGGATCTGCAAGGCAAAATCATCGCCACTGAGCTTGTCAATACAACCGAGCGCTATCTGGCTGCCAAAAACGTGCGGGCAAAAGTGGAGTTCAGTTGGGGCGCGACCGAAGTGAAGCCCCCTGAACTGGCAGATGCGATAGTCGAAGTTACTGAGACCGGATCCTCCCTGCGTGCCAATAAGTTGCGAATTCTTGACACTGTGCTCGAATCAAACACGCAACTGATCGCCAATATCGACGCATGGGCAAATGCGGACAAACGACGCAAGCTGGAAGACATGAGGATGCTTCTCGAAGGCGCTATGAACGCGCTCGGCAAAGTCGGTCTAATGCTCAATGTCCGGAAAGATGATCTCACGTCCGTATTGAATGTGCTCCCGGCGCTGAAGAATCCGACAATATCGCAGCTCAGTGATGAGGCTTGGGTGGCCGTGAACACAATACTCGACGAGACCACAGTCCGCGACATAATCCCGCGACTCAAGGGTGCTGGCGCGCAAGGAATTGTCGAGTATCCCCTTAACAAGATCGTGATGTAGTCATTTTTCACTTCATGATTAAGATTTTTCACGGAAATCCGTCGCTAGTTCAGAACCGCGACCATTTGAGAGTGGTAGGCTCTGCGGTCTCGCCAATCATAGAAGCTGTGCGTGAGAAGAAGGACGCCGCTCTCCTGCGCTACGCTCGCGAACTGGACGGGCTGGGAGATCTCCCTCTTCGCGTCGCAGAAGAAGATCTGACGCGAGCCGCGGCCGCTCTGAGTCCGCAAGTCTGTTGCGCCGTTGAGACAGCGGTCGCCAACATCCGCCAATTCGCCAAGGAACAACTGCCCCGCGAACGTTTTGAAGAGTTCGCCCCAGGCCGCAAACTCGGCTGGATCATCCGCCCGCTGGAATCGGTCGGCTGTTACGTTCCATCCGGACGCTATCCCCTTCCCTCCACGCTTCTGATGACTGCCGTGCTTGCACAGACTGCAGGTGTTCACCGCATTTGCGTGACGTCCCCCCGGCCGTCTATTGAAATCCTAGGTTGTGCTCGTTTGCTCGGCATTCGAGAGGTTTATCGCGTTGGCGGCGCGCAGGCCGTTGCCGCGATGGCGTTCGGAACTGAAACCATTCCGCGCGTAGATAAAATCGTGGGGCCTGGCAACACGTACGTGTCGGCTGCCAAGAAACTTCTTGCTGGTGAAGTTGGGATCGATTTTGTAGCTGGTCCTACTGAAATCTTGATCCTTACCGCTGAAGGCGATCCTAAGATCGTCGCGGCTGACATGCTAGCCCAGGCTGAACACGATCCGGCCGCGCGTGCCATGCTGATTACCACTTCTGAGGCTCTGGCCAATGCAGTCTCTCTTGAAATTGAACGCCAGCTTGAAACTCTTCCAACTGCCGAGGTTGCCCGCCAGTCCATTGACGCCAGTAGCTTCATCGCAATCGTGCCGGACATGGACGTCGCCATCACACTTTCGAATGCCATTGCGCCCGAACACTTGAGCCTGCACGATCCTTTGCTGCTTTCCAAAGTTACAAATGCAGGCACTGTCTTCTTGGGTCACAGTTCGCCCGAATCCGCCGGTGACTATGCAGCCGGCCCCAGCCATGTCTTGCCGACCGGTGGCGTCGCACGACTGCGTGGCGGTTTGTCTGTAACCGACTTTGTGAAGGTTATCGCGGTTCAACAGCTCTCGCCGTCCGCCTTGCGGGACCTTGCTCCTACTATCACCACCTTCGCCCGGGCAGAAGGTCTTGAAGCGCATGCGCGCGCCGTGGAGGTTCGTTCTGTCAACTAAGTCCGTTGTCGAATCAGCATCGGAATCGCCAACAAGAAATCCGCTCCCCAGGGAAGCTGTGCTCCGTATGGCTCCGTATCATCCACCCACCGGCGGACGGCGCAACAAGCTACGTCTCGATTTCAACGAGAATACCGTCGGGGCGCCACCTCACGTTTTGGATTTCATAAAACGCTATCTCACCGCTGCCGACCTCAGTATCTACCCCGAGTACGATCACGCGCTTGAGGACCTCTCGCGCCATTTTGGGGTTGCGGTTAACGAACTGACCCTCACTAACGGAACAGACGAAGCCATTCAACTCCTTATAAATACGTACATCGACGATGGTGATGAAGTGCTGGTGCTTCGACCTTCCTACGCGATGTACCGTTTCTATGCACAGCTTGCTGGGGCGACGCTCGGGGAAATCGACTACCGTTCTGGTACGCTAGCTTTCCCACTGGAAGAACTGCTTGAACGAATTGCGTCCTCTACGCGCGCTGTTTTGCTCAGCAATCCGAACAATCCCACCGGCACGGGGACCGGCGTTAGCGAAATCGAGAAGATCCTGAAGAAGGCGGAGAACGCGGCGGTACTGGTCGATGAGGCTTATTACGAATTTAGCGGTGTTACTGTTCTGAACCTTCTTCCTAGATACCCGAACCTGTTTGTCAGCCGCACCTTTTCCAAAATCTATGGAATGGCTGCCATGCGTTGTGGTTGCCTGTTTTCGCAAGCTGCGAATATGGCGTACGTTCGCAAGGCTCAATCACCCTATAGTGTGAACGCCCTTGCTGCAATGGCCGCGCGCATTGCAGTTCAAGATCAGGCATTCGTTGAAGAGTACGTCCTGGAAGTACTCACCGCTCGCGAGTTACTCTGCGTTGGTTTAGAGGATTTGGGCATTCCTTATATAGAGAGCCAGGCGAATTTCGTGCTCTTCCAGGCCGGTGACCGGGCGGTCGAGATTCGCGACCAGCTTCGGGATCGCGGCGTCCTGATCCGCGACCGCAGCTATGAAATTCCTGGATCGGTTCGCGTCACAGTTGGTACGCGCGATCAGGTCCGTCGATTCCTCGACGAACTGGAGCAGATTTGGTAGTCCCTGGATCCTCGCCAGATGTACTCGTCTTCGACATGGACGGCGTGCTTGTCGAAGTCACCGCATCTTATCGGGAGGCCATTCGGGAGACTGTCCGGCACTTCACTGGCGATCTTGTCTCGCACGAAACCGTCCAGGATTTCAAAGATCAAGGTGGCTGGAATAACGACTGGCTGCTTTCCCATCGTCTCATCACGGATCGCGGCAAGCTGGTCGAATATGGCGATGTAGTCGAATACTTCAACACGATCTTTCTTGGCGAGAATGGCGATGGCCTGATTCTTCGCGAGAAGTGGATGCCACAACCGGGCCTTCTCCAGCGTCTTTCCGAGCGTGTGACCCTTGCTATCTTCACCGGACGCGCGAAGTATGAAGCTGATGTCACATTGGGGCGCTATGCAAGCGAAATTCGTTTCCAACCGATCATTACCGATGAATGTGTGAGCAACCCCAAGCCTGCGCCCGATGGCTTGTATCTCATCCGGGAGCAGTATCCCGACAAGCACATCTGGTACCTCGGTGACACCATTGATGATGCGCGCAGTGCACAATCGGCCGGTGTCCCTTTCATCGGCGTGTCTATGCCTCACAACCCGCGCCATTCGGAAATCGCCAAGCTGCTCCGCGACTTTGGGGCTTTCACTGTTCTCCAGGACATCAACGACCTTGAGCAGTTGGTCAATACCTCTAACAGAGCCGGGACCATGCAGGAACGGTATCCATGAGAACCGCTTCCCTCGAACGCAACACGCGCGAAACCCAGATTACCGCCTCGCTCTGCATCGAAGGCACCGGCTCATACAAAATCTCTACTGGCATTCGTTTTCTCGATCACATGCTCGAACTGTTCAGCAAGCATGGCGGATTCGATCTGGAAATTGCAGCGCACGGCGACCTCGATGTCGATCAGCATCACACCGTGGAAGACACTGGCATCGCGCTCGGTGACCTCTTCTCGAAGGCCTTGGGTGACCGCCGAGGCATCAATCGCGCTGGCTACTTCGTTCAACCCATGGATGAGTCGCTCGCCGTGATTGCTGTCGATCTTGGTGGCCGTCCCGCGCTGGTCTACGATCAGCAGGTCAATGTCGTTCACGTCGGCGATCTCCAAACCGAACTTCTAGAGGACTTCTTCTCCGGCTTCGTCAATCACGCCGGCGCCAACCTTCATGCGAAAGTTCTTTACGGCCGTTCCACTCACCACAAGATTGAGGCGATCTTCAAAGGCTTCGCACGAGCGATGCGATACGCCTGCTCAACCGACGAACGCCTGAAAGATCAGCTTCCGTCCACGAAGGGCTTGTTGTGACCACGATTGTCGATTACGGCGCCGGAAACATCCGCTCTGTGCGGAACACTCTCGAAGAGCTCGGCGCGCGTTATATCGTAACGAACCAGCCGGAGACCGTCACTCGTGCATCGAAAATAATCTTGCCAGGCGTCGGTCATTTCGGACAAATGATGAGCGCTATCGACCGCCTCGGATTACGCGAGGTTTTGATCGAGCGCATTCGCGCCGGAGTTCCGTTTCTTGGCATCTGCATCGGTTTGCAGTGCCTGTTTGAACTAAGCGAAGAGGCGCCGAACGTCAAGGGTTTGAGTATCTTCGAGGGTTCGATCAAACGTTTTGTCGGCAGTGAGCGCATTCCGCACATGGGCTGGAACTCTCTCTCGAAGGTTCGGCCATCGAAGCTGCTTGCCGGACTCGATGAAGATGCATTTACGTATTTTGCTCACAGTTATTACGCTCCGGTAATCGGAGCGACCTCAGCCACCTGCACCTACATTCAGCCCTACACCGCCGTTATTGAGCAAGACGATGTACACGCGGTTCAGTTCCATCCCGAAAAGTCGGGCCCGGTCGGCCTGCGTGTCGTCTCTAATTTTCTGGAACTCTGATGCTCGCCAAGCGAATTATTCCCTGTCTCGATGTTACCGGCGGGCGTGTGGTGAAGGGCGTAAACTTTCTGGATTTACGGGATGCCGGCGATCCCGTCGAACTGGCCGAGCGCTACAACGCGCAAGGCGCAGACGAGCTCGTTTTTCTCGACATTACTGCTTCGAGTGACGCCCGCGAAATTATGGCTGATCTAGTCGCACGCACCGCTCGAAGGGTGTTCATTCCGCTGACTGTGGGTGGCGGAATTCGCACTGTTGCCGATGCGCGCAAGATTATCCTGGCCGGTGCCGATAAGGTCAGCCTCAATACCGCGGCTGTTCACCGTCCGGCTTTGATCCGTGAACTTAGTCTGGAATTTGGCGCCCAGGCTGTCGTCCTTGCGATAGATGCGCGCCGCGCAGGAACCGGTCGCTGGAACGTTTATACGAAGGGGGGCCGCCACAACGAGGGAATCGGCGCCGTTGAATGGGCGCAGCGAGGCGAGTCGTTGGGCGCCGGCGAAATCCTCCTCACCTCTATGGATACCGACGGCGTCCAAACTGGCTTTGATTGCTCCCTGACGAGCGCTGTCGCGAATACGACTACCATTCCAGTGATTGCTTCGGGTGGCGCGGGTACACCCGCAGATTTCGTGACAGTTCTGACTGAAGGACGCGCTGACGCCGCACTTGCCGCGTCTATCTTCCACTATGGGAAATACACAGTCGCCGATCTGAAACACGTCCTTGAGCAGGCGCAAATCCCTGTAAGGCCGGTTCAGTGATCATTCCCTGCATCGATCTGATGGAGGGCAAGGTGGTCCAGCTTGTGCAAGGCCGTGAAAAAGCTCTGGAAAGATCCGTTGGAGAAATGCTGCGAGCTTTCGAGGGTTTTCCGCAGATCCAGGTTATCGATCTCGATGCAGCTATGGGCCGCGGTTCGAATAGTGAATTTGTAAGAGATCTGGCTGTGCGAGCAACCCTGCGCGTCGGCGGTGGCGTTCGGAATGTCGAGCGAGCCCGAGAACTGGTAATGCAAGGCGCTTATCGCGTCATCGTAGGAACGGCTGCGTTCTTGACAACCGGTCCGAATTTCGATTTCCTTCGTTTACTCGCGGACGAAGTCGGCGCAGAACGTCTCACAATTGCTCTCGACAGCAAGCACGGTCGTATTGTCGTCAAAGGCTGGCGCGAGTCCACCCAATGGTCCGCCCTCGATATGATTTCGCAGCTTGAACCATACTGCTCGGGCTTTCTTTGCACTTACGTCGATAAGGAAGGGATGATGCAAGGTACAGACCTCGGATGGTTTGAGAGCTTGCGTAGCAAAACCGGCCGTGAGCTCGTCGCCGCGGGCGGAATCACCACTCTGGACGATGCGAAAGCTCTCACCGCGATGAACATCCACTGCGCGATTGGAATGTCAATCTACACCGGCCGCCTGAATCTCGATGACCTTCGTCAATTAAATGGTTCCTCCTCTTGACTGGGAGTCTGCTACATTCCGGTTTGAATCAACATCTCACTCGGTGAAAAGAAAAATGACTACAGCTCGTTGCATTACTTTAGCTGCCTGTTCAGTTCTTGGCGTTGCGCTTGTTGTCGCTGATGATTCCAGTGTCAAGAACGTCATTACGGGCGAAGCCGCATTTGGCGACTTCAAGTCGGAAAGCCCCGGGACCGTTCGCAAAATTACTGTTACCGACTTGCCCGCGCCGTTTGCAACGAAAGGCGTAGCAAACAACGCCAAGATGGTCCCCCGGCCCGCGGATGCATGGCCCAAAGTTAAAGAAGGATTCAAAGTAGAGCTTTATGCCGGGAATGTTACAGAGCCTCGCGAGATCCGACGCGCACCAAATGGTGATCTCTTCGTCGCCGAAACCTATGCTGGACAGGTCGAAATCTTCCGCGGAGTGAAGGACGGTAAGCCCGAGCAGCGGTCGGTATTCGCCAAGGGTCTTAAAAACAACTTTGGCATCGCCTTTTATCCGCCTGGCGACAATCCGCAGTGGGTCTACTTCGGTAATACGAACTCGGTTGTTCGCTATCCCTATCACAACGGTGATCTGGAGGCCACCGGCCCTGCGCAGACGATCATTCCAAAGCTTGCGCCCTCTACTGGTGGCCATACCACACGGGATCTCGCTTTTTCGCCCGATGGCAGCAAACTCTTTGTCTCTGTAGGCTCGGGTTCCAACATCGATGATCCAGATACACACCCGAAGGAGTTTCATCGCGCCAACATCTTGCAGTTCACGCCTGACGGCAAGTTCCTTAAAGTCTTTGCTTCGGGGATCCGTAATCCGGTCGGAATCGCGATCAATCAGACGACAGGGGAGCTCTGGTGCTCCGTTAACGAACGGGACATGATCGGCGACAATCTCGTTCCCGACTACATCACTTCCGTAAAAGAAGACGGCTTTTATGGTTGGCCGTGGTACTACATTGGCAATCACCATGATCCGCGGCTGCCTGAGAAGCCTGATCTGGGGTCCAGGGCGAGCGTTCCCGACATCCTCTTACGGGCGCACAATGCCTCGCTAGAAATGACTTTCTACGACGGGAACCAGTTCCCGTCACAATATAAGGGCGATGTCTTTGCCGCCGAACACGGTTCATGGAACCGGTCGAGCCGTACCGGATATGAAGTGATCCGGGCTCCCCTCGACAACGGTCATGCCAAAGGCGAATACGAAGATTTTATGACCGGTTTCGTTAATCCAGACGGCACCGTTTGGGGGCGTCCGGTTGGTGTTGCGGTTGCTCCCGACGGGTCCCTGATGGTGACGGACGACGGTTCCAAGTCAATCTGGCGTGTGAGTTATACCGGGAAATGAGATCCTGCAGGGGATGTCCCTTGCGGACAAGCTAAGTTCCGCCGCGTTTTTCGGCATCCTCGGCGCGTTCACGTTGTGCACGCTCGACGGTGGTGAAGTCGCGCCTTGGATCATATCTGCCGCGCTGCTTGTCGTGGCGGCCTTGTATTTCGGCTTCTCAGGTCGGCGCCATCTCACGCTCAGCATTCCTGCCGTATGCCTGTTGCTGATGACTTGCTTCGGAGTGATCCAGACGCTCTGGCTCCCTCGAAAAATCTTATACAACGGCTGGACGAGCACTTTGTTTTGGTTCACGGCGGCCGTGATCGTCCTTCTTGCGACGCAGATCTTTCAAAGCGGCGAGTGTGCGGCGCGCTTTCGGCTCTCGTTTGTCCTATTCGGCAGTGCCGTTTGCCTGCTCGACCTCTTGCAACAAGCCTCGCATACGAACCGCTTTTATTGGCTGATCTCAAGCAAGTTCCCGGCCGTGTTCGGCCCTTTCGCCTACTGGAATAACTTCGCTGAATTTGTAGAACTCGTGCTTCCCGTGACACTGTGGGCTGGTCTGGGTCGCCGCCGGCCTGACATCCGGTTCTTGCTACTCGGCGCGCTGCAGATCGCGGCAGTTGCCGCCTCCGGTTCGCGTGCAGGCACTGCGCTTGTTTTCGCGGAGCTGGTTGTTGTTGTTCTCTTGGCGTACCTTAGAAACCGCACTCGTAGGATGCTTTATGGTGCAGCGCTGGCCATCGGCTTCAGCGCATTACTCGTTTATGCGGCGGGTTACGACGAACTTTTATCGAAGCTGAGAAATTCTGACCAGTTTGCCATACGACGCGACCTCAACAAATCCTCCCTTGCGATGATCCGGGAACGACCCCTCACTGGTTGGGGACTCGGCACGTATGTGCCTGTTTACCCGATGTTTGCGCGTTATGACGATGGAACCTGGGTGAATCGTGCCCACAACGACTGGCTTCAGTGGGCTGCCGAAGGCGGCATCTTTTTTGCTGCGCTGATGCTCGTGATTTTCATCTGGAGTATTCCCCGCGCACTCCGTTCCGGCTGGGGAATTGGTGTGATTGCGATCTGCCTGCACGCGCTGGTCGATTACCCCTTTGCCCGCTTTGGCGTATGCGCGTGGTACTTTGCGCTGACGGCAATGTTGTCGGCCACTCCGGCAAACGCCGCCGATCTGAATACCTCCCGAGTTCTCACACCGTTCTCTACTGCCTCGAACTTGAAAGAGCTACATATCGTGACCTGGAATATCGATCGCGGGCTGCACATCACCGAGCTGGGGTCAGAGCTGGAGCGAAATCCTGCCGATGTCTGTCTTCTTCAGGAAGTCGACTGGAACGATACCCGATCCGGACAGAAGGACGTTGCCTCCGAACTGTCACATCGCCTCCAACTGAACCTGGCCTATGGCATCGAGTTCGAGGAGTTGAGCCAGGAGCACAATGGGGCCGCCTACATCGGGCAGGCTACGCTCACCCGCTTGTCGATTAACCGCGCGCGTATTCTTCGGTTTCAGCATCAGTCCACGTTTTGGAGGCCGCATGGCTGGATTCCTTCCGGGCTACCGCTCTTTCAGCGTCGGCTTGGGGGTCGGATCGCACTCATTACTGAGTTGGAGTTTGCCGGCCGCCCGCTGGTTGTGTACAACGCACATCTGGAGAGCCGCAGCTTCGGACCCATCCAGTCCGCCCAGCTTGATGAAATGCTGGCCGATCTGCAGCGGTATCCGTCAGGTACCACGATAATCCTCGGTGGCGATTTGAACACGAAGTACATACCATCCGTCTACTTGCACAAATTGGAACAGGCGGGGTTCCATAGTGCCACGGGCGAACGAATCGAACGGACGCACACAATTGCAATGGCCCTCGATTGGATCTTCGCGCGTGGCCCGGTCAGCATCAAAGCTGGGCAAGTTCGCCGCGACATGAACGGCTCCGACCACTATCCGGTTTACGCCGAGCTGGTCGCGCAGTAGGGCACCTTTCGATCCCATACCTTGACGTCCGAGACGTCCGACACGCGTTTGGAATACCCAGGCGCGCAGGCCGCAGGCTTGTTTCACTGGTTCCCTTGGACGGAAGCAGCCAACAAATTGCGTACTGGACCAGCGCGGACACGATTGCTCCCCGAACGCACCGACGGCGCAGGCCTACACGCCAATACCCTGCTACTTGTAGGCCGTGAAGGTTAACAGGCTTCCAACTCGTATGCTTGCCGGGGTTGCCGGGACTGCTTCCGGGCGCTGTTTGCCGCTGCCCTTGCCAACTCTCTGCTCTTCCGGCTGCGCTGATCCTGGAGGATTCCCCGAGGAAAGTACCAGAAAAAAGCCTTGCAGCGTACCAGCGGCTTTGATATTCTGAACGAGTCGCCGTGAGCGCGAGTGACCGGTGTCGCGGTCAATGTAAGCAAAAAGAATAGAAGGGCTTGCAAACGATCGAGCGGGTTTGATAGATTAACAAAGGCGATGTGAGTCGCCAAAGACTAGGTAGTCGAGACCCGCAGGAAAAGCGGGTTTTGATTCGGACTCCATAGCAGTTTCCAAGCAGTCCAGAAGTAATTCCAAACTACCGTAAATAGGGGCTTTACCCGAACTTTTCTGGGTGTTGCGTGGCTTGTTGCCGAAAATTGGGCAGGCCGTACGCAGCCCAAACGGCTTTCGAGGCCGGCAGCCATTGAATCTTGAGCAGAGTGATTTGCTTATCGTTCAGTGATCTGCGCAGTTGATTGACAATCTGGTTGGACGCAATGAAGTAATTCGTCAGACTTTTTGAGTCAAAACCGGAGCGATTAGAGGTCCTGGGCTGGATGCAATAATCCAGTGTCCGGGGCCTATATTCCACAAGATCAAACGAGAGTTTGATCCCGGCTCAGAATCAACGCTGGCGGCGCGCTTAACACATGCAAGTCGAGCGAGAAAGGGGAGCAATCCCTGAGTACAGCGGCGTACGGGTGAGTAACACGTGGGTGATCTACCTTCTAGTGCGGAATAACCCTGGGAAACCGGGGCTAATACCGCATAAGCCTGTGAAGGGAAAGCAGCAATGCGCTGGAAGAGGAGCCCGCGGCCGATTAGCTAGTTGGTAGGGTAATGGCCTACCAAGGCGATGATCGGTAGCCGGCCTGAGAGGGCACACGGCCACACTGGCACTGAAACACGGGCCAGACTCCTACGGGAGGCAGCAGTGGGGAATCTTGCACAATGGAGGCAACTCTGATGCAGCGACGCCGCGTGAGCGATGAAGCCCTTCGGGGTGTAAAGCTCTTTCGGCAGGGACGATAATGACGGTACCTGAAGAAGAAGCTGCGGCTAACTACGTGCCAGCAGCCGCGGTAATACGTAGGCAGCGAGCGTTGTTCGGAATTACTGGGCGTAAAGAGTGTGTAGGCGGTGCTCTAAGTTCGGTGTGAAATCTCCCGGCTTAACTGGGAGGGTGCGCCGGAAACTGGAGTGCTCGAGCGTGGGAGAGGAAAGCGGAATTCCTGGTGTAGCGGTGAAATGCGTAGATATCAGGAGGAACACCTGCGGTGTAGACGGCTTTCTGGACCATTGCTGACGCTGAGACACGAAAGCGTGGGTAGCAAACAGGATTAGATACCCTGGTAGTCCACGCCCTAAACGATGCATACTTGGTGTCGGCCATTCAGTTGGTCGGTGCCGGAGCTAACGCGTTAAGTATGCCGCCTGGGGAGTACGGTCGCAAGGCTGAAACTCAAAGGAATTGACGGGGGCCCGCACAAGCGGTGGAGCATGTGGT
>Ga0126381_100003255_pt1 | contig 17689 bp, 17 predicted proteins | sample PanSoiMetPlot_28_FD_96465 | JGI IMG/M metagenome (GOLD analysis project Ga0126381, IMG submission 96465) | Tropical forest soil microbial communities from Panama - MetaG Plot_28 | ecosystem: Environmental > Terrestrial > Soil > Tropical forest > Bulk soil | place: Panama | collected 2016-02-17 | reverse complement strand
GTTGGTGCTTGAACTCCTCATCGACCTCATGGTGCGCCTCACCGGAAAGCGTATCCGAAAGCAAGATGCTCCGTGGCTGCGTTGTTATCTCGGCAAACCCGGGGTGATCGGCACGGGCGTTTACCAGCGCATCGCCAGAGAGGAGCACCTGCAGCTTCGCAATTCTCCACACGCGGGCCTAATTCCCGATTTCCATGCCCTTCGCGGACCGTCATTCGATCCAGACGGCATTCACCCCGGTGTTCGACACTTTTACGAGCACGCCGCCGAATATCAGATGGAAGTCTGGAGCGAAGTATATTTTGTAGGCCGTTTTTTCCTGTGGCTGCTGGTGGAATTCCTCAGCCGGAGAATGGACCAGCTGAACTTTCCGATCTCTTCGCTCGAAGTCGCCAAGGGCATGGCCAGCGAAGTCATCCAAATGGTGGAACCCGAATCAGGCAAGCTTCTGTACACGGGCTGGCTGCGCCGGTTGAAATCCTCCGGGCGCGTCATCTACGCGGGAATCTACTCCGTGGCGCGGGTCCCCGGGGAAGACAATCCGTGTGTTAAGGTTACTTTCCCCTGCCGTGGAAGCGCCAATGTTTATTTGCGTCCGGTGGCCCACAGCGACGGTTCGTTCGGCTTGGACTCTTCGGGTTCCGGGTTTGGCAAGTCCGGTTTCTATCGCCTGGTGGGGTCGGGCAACGACCACTGGCGCGTGCGCAATTTTCGCTCGCTGCACGAACTCTTTCACGTTTACGTTGACGAGGAGGGCGTGCTTCGCGTGGACCACAAAATTTCCTTTGTCGGGCTGACCATTCTCCGCCTGCACTATAAAGTGACTCCGGCAGCAGATCGCGGGAGCTTTTCCGGCGAGAGACTACTCGTGGTTTCCGAACGCTCCGTGTGATTTCGTTCTTATCGAGAGACGTATAGTTGCTTGGCAATCCCGTTGCCGATCCCCCAGCTAGGTGTGTTCTCTAAGCCTGGCGTTCTCCAGCCCGATCTGGTGACAAAAGATTAATCGTTCATTCTCCGCGCCGTCATATCGGGCGGGTATCAACCTTAAGTTCCACCCGACTAACTACGTCAGGTCATTTACCCAGGAGGAATTACAGATGCACCCAGTAAAGCGCTTGTGGCAAACGCTTTCATTCGTAGTAGGTTGCGCGCTGCTCACCTTAGGGCTAGCGGCTTCGGCCCGCGCCCAGTGTCAACTCAACTCCCCGACAGGAAAAATCAAGCACCTGGTGTACGTCGAATTCGACAACGTCCATTTCACCCGCGACAACCCTAACGTCCCTTCCGATCTCGAACAGCTCCCCAATCTTCTCAACTTCATCAAGCAGAACGGCACCCTGGATACCGGAGATCACACCGTGCTCATCTCCCATACCGCAAATGGCATCCTCACCACCCAGACCGGACTATATTCCGATAACACCGGAATCTTCATTGCCAATAGTTTTGGTGATTTTTCGCCCAGCGGCGTAGGCTTGTTCCCTTCTTCGTTTTTCTACTGGACGGACCTGGTTTCCGACATCACCCCGGCCACCGCCGATAATCGTTTTGCGCTCACCACGCCTGCCGGACAGAATGTGCCGGCGCCCTGGGTGCCATTCACCCGCGCGGGCTGCGATGTCGGCGCCTTCTCAACCGCCAACATCGTGCTGGAACGTCAGCCCTTCGATGTAAAGAAGGTTTTCGGCGCCAACTCTCCCCAGGCTGCGGAAAGCGGCAGCAATCAGACCAATGATTTCGTCGGCGCTGCGATTCACTGTGCCCTTGGCAGCCAGTTCTGCGCCGCGCAAAATAATCCCGTTGCGGATCTGCTGCCCGACGAGCCCGGCTCCTACACCGGTTATCAGGCGCTGTTCGGCCTCAAGTACATTGCACCGGCGCTCGGCGGTCTTGCCGATTACAACGGCACCGCAATTACCGGCTTCGGTCAACTCAACTTCAGCCCCACCCCGGCGCAAACCCTGGCGGTCATCGAAACCATGCTGAAAAAAGGGATTCCCGTGGTTTTCGCCTATATCGCGGATGCCCATGACAATCACGGAGGCAATAAGCTGAGCGCGGAATCTACGTTCGGCCCCGGCGAAGCTCCCTATGTGAAACAGCTCAGCGACTACAATGCCGCGTTCGGCACTTTTTTCACTAACCTTAAGGCCGCAGGCATCGATCAGAGCAATACTCTTTTCATTTTCACTCCCGACGAAGGCGACCATTTTTCCGGTGCCGCTCCCAGCCCGGCGAATTGCGACGGCGTGAACGTGCCGTGCACCTATCCCGTAAATGGCGTCGGCGAACTGGATTTCGATCTAGGCCTTGCCGTGTCCAACGCGGGCGACTCCACGCCGTTCTCCTACCATTTTGACGACTCAGCGACCATTTATGTACAGGGCCAGCCGGCTACTGGCGACCCCATTGTCCGCCAGTTGGAAAAGACCCTGGCTGGACTGAGCACGGTGAATCCACAAACCGGCATCAACGAGAGCTTGCTCGGCACCGGACTAGGCCCAAGTCTGCAGCGAGCGTTGGTCGATCAGGTTGGCCAAAAACTTCTTCACATGAGCTCCCCATCCGATCCTAACCGCAACCCGACCTTCACGTTTTTCGGCAGTCCCGATTTCTTCTTCGAGACCACCGGCAATCCCAATCCCACCGTGGGCCCCGGCTTCGCCTGGAATCACGGCGACATTCAGCCGGAGATTGCTCGCACTTTCATTGCCATGGCAGGTCCCGGCGTCCGGCACTTGGGCGTAACTCAACCCGGCGATTTCTTCAGCGATCACGTGGATTTGCGGCCGACCATGATGTACCTGCTCGGCCTGCGCGACGACTACCAGCATGATGGCCGGGTCATCCTTGAAATGGTTGACCCGAACATTCTTTCCAGCTCCCTGCACGCGCACTCCGACACGCTCCTGCAGCTCGGCCAAATCTATAAGAAGATCAATGCGCCATTCGGCGATCTCGCGCAAAGCGCCTTGCTCGTTTCCAACTTCGCTTTGCAGAGCAACTCCGACGGGGATGCGGTCTATAAAAGTTTGGAAAGCCGCATTGCCTCCTGGACTGCTGAGCGCGATGCGCTGGCTTCTCAGATCAAACAAATGCTCGAGGGAGCCGAATTCAGCGGACTGGCGATCAACGAGCAGCAAGCGAAGCAGCTCATCAGCGATGGGCAAACACTGCTGGATCACGCCAGCGCCTGCGCCTCCAATCCGGGAGCTTGCAGCAACTAGCGAGCAAACCTTCTCATCGCCGGCGGTGATTCACGGCCGCGAAGGAGGGCAGGAAGCTTTCTGCCCTCTTTTCTTTCCAACTCCACACTAAGAACGTGCGCGGGCCTGCACGCGGCGGCGCTCTGCGGCCCAATCCACAAAGTTTTGCATTTGATGGCGGTACTTCCAGAGGATTTTGAGAAATTGCGAAGCGTCGGAATTTTCTGCTTCCTTGCCCAGGAAGGTCTCGAGTCTCCAACGAACGTACGGGCTGTCCCACGGATGAAGTCTGTAGCCGCGCGCCGCGATCCAATAATAGCTGAGCAAATTCCACATCGCCTGTACTGTTTTCAGCCGTTTGCAGAATACTTGGCCATTCCCACACTTCGCGCGGCTACCCGCACTCAGCTCATCGGCACGGACAAATGCTCATGCACCAGCAACCAAGTTGAGCCACGCCGCTCCCAAATGCCAGTGTAACGGACTTCGGCTTCGGTGGTTTTTCCGTCTTTGCCGGTCACGGAGAGATGCATAGGCACGGTCATCCAGGCGATATTTGCGCGCCGCGTGATTTTCAGATCCTGGCCGGCAGTCAGCTTGGCGGCTGCCTGGTTATCGAAAAATTGCTTCTGCACGCCGGCCCGATATTCTTTCCAGTTATGGTAGGAAAATGGCGCCAGATCGTAGAAAATCAGTTCGTCATCCTGGGCATAAAATCTTGCGGCATTGTCGGGATTCCCCGAACTCCACGCAGCGCAATAGCTGTCGATCAATTTGCGGAAGGTAGCTTCTTCGTTAGCTTTCTGCTGCGCGCGCGCACCTACGAACGTGCATGAGCCACCGATCAGCGCCAGCAACACGTAAAAAACCCAGCGTGTACGATGAAAACGAACAGAAAGCAACTGTGGAGCGAGGAAAATCATCTCCGGTTTTCTCCAAACGAACATTGCCGCGACCGGAATAGGAAACCGTGTGCCATACCGTAGTGGCAAAAGGCTCTTTTTGCAAGCGCAATCCATGTTCCGGCAAGAAGCGTCCGCTCGCGCCCAACGCCGTAGCCCTGTGGCACGCCACAAGCCGAGGCCAGTCGACATTCGCCGGTAACCGGGTGCTATCCACCGAATTGGCCGTGCCACCCGCCTCGATGGCCTTCTAATCTGAGCCTGCCCGCAAGGTTCAGCGGTGTGGGAGGCAACAATGGTAGCACTCATGCAAGCCCCGGTAGCAAGGACGGCGAAAACGGCGCCGAAGCGTTCGGTCGGAGGGATTCTGCTGGCTATCGGCGGCGCAGCGATGATCCTGCAATTATGGGCGTTGTGGCTGGAAGCCGCCCCTGCATGGAGCCCCGGCACAGCAGAAACGCTCGGCTGGATGGGTGCGCTGGGCATGGCCGCGCTGCGGCTGGTGGACTTTGTGGCGTGGAATCCCAACGGCATTTTACTGAGTCTGGCCAGGGTGCTGCTATTATGCTGGCCGGTAGCGGTGATGGTCGCCGGAGTGATTGTTTCGCGAAAGGCTCATTAGGAGGTCCGTGAAAAGCAAATCGAGGAAGTCCGGGGCAGGCGGACAGGGGAAATGATGGAAAACGGCGGAGACAGATTCAGACGCGATTTGGAGGAACAGATCAAGTCGCGCGTGCACAACGGGATAAGAAACCGCGGGCGTTATCAAGGTTTGCTTCCCGGTGCCATCCTGCTTGCCGTCGGAGCAATCTTCCTGCTGGATAACTTCGGACTGATCAGGGCGTGGCGATTCTGGCAGTTCTGGCCATTGATTCTGATTTTTGCCGGACTAGTTAAGCTCGCGGATCCTTGCCGGCGCGCCTTGGGCGCAGTCCTCCTGGTCTTTGGCGTGCTCCTGCAAATGAACGAGTTGGGATACGGCCATTTCTCATGGAGCGAGATGTGGCCGCTAATTCTGATCGCGGCGGGCGCGATGGCCATGTGGAGCGCGCTGCAAGCGCGCAAGCTGACCGAAACCGTGGGCGCCAACAGTGCCGATCCGCGCACCGCTCTCAATGAAAGTGCGATTTTCGGCGGTGTGCAAAAGCGCATCAATGCAAAGGAATTTCGCGGCGGACAGCTGCAATCATTGTTCGGCGGAATCGAAATCGATCTGCGCGACGCGGACATCGACGGCGCGGAAGCGGTGCTGCACACCAATGCAATTTTCGGAGGCATCGAAATTCGCGTTCCGGAAACCTGGTACGTCGCGGCGCGTGGGCAAGGAGTGTTCGGGGGATTCACAGATTCGACTCGCTACATAGCACCGATCGATCCGGACAAACCAAAGAAAACTTTAATCGTGGTGGGCTCGGCAGTGTTCGGGGGCGTGGAGATCCGCAACTGAGGCTGCGATGGTCAACTCCACGAAGAGCAAGAAATCAAACTTCGGAAAAGTGAATAAGCTCTTTTGGATCCCCGCGGCGGTGATTCTGGTGCCGGCGTTGGCGACCTTGGGCAAGCTTTCCTGGGCTTCCAGCGTTCTGTTGGGCGTCCCACTCGCCTTCATTTCTTTGTTCATTACAATCGATGCAGCGTATATTTGCCGCTACGCGCCGCTTGGCAAGGCTCCGATGTGGCGGATCGTGGTGACGCATTTTACGGCCGCGCAGGTACTGAGCTACCTGTGGATGCTCGTCGCGGGACCTTACTCGCGGGCGCTGGCCTACATTCCGCAACTGCATGGCATCGACAAACAGTTCGCGCCCGAACGCTGGATCGTCTATGTCGCCGGTTGCTTGCTGTACGTATTTGCCATGGAATTTCATTATGTGGCCATGGCCCAGGATGCCGCGCGAGCGGTTGAATTGCAGGCCATGGAGACCAGCGTGATGGCACGCGACGCCGAGTTGCGAGCCCTGCGCGCGCAGATTAATCCGCATTTTTTATTCAACAGCCTGAATTCCATCAGCGCGCTGACCAGCATTGACGCTTCGCGCGCGAGAGAGATGTGTCTGCTGCTGGCCGATTTTTTGCGGCTCACACTGGGCATGGGCGAGAAAAGCGTAATTCCCTTTTCCGAGGAGCTGGACTTGCTGGAAAAATTCATGGCCATCGAAAAAGTGCGCTTCGGCGAACGCCTGCGCATGGAAGAGAATATTTCAGAGGAGGCCATTCACTGCGCGATTCCGGCGCTACTGCTGCAGCCGCTGCTGGAAAATGCTGTGAGCCACGGAATTGCGTCCATGGCGGAGGGTGGGGTGATTCGCCTGGAAGCGCAGGTGCAGGATGGCCGGTTGGGAATCACGGTGGAAAATGACCGCGACGAAGAAGCTCCTTCCCGTAAACGGAATGGCGTGGGATTGAAAAATGTGCGCAGCCGGCTGGAAGCGCGGTACGGAAAAGAAGCGACGTTCCGCGCAGAAGCGGAAGAGGACAAGTTTCGCGTGAGCATGTCACTGCCAGCCGAATTCGGAGAGTCGAATTGAGCCAACCCGATAAGAAGAAACTGCGAACGATCATCGTTGATGACGAGGAGCTGGCGCGGCAGGTGCTGCGCGAATTGCTGTCCGCGGACGGGGAAATCGAAATCATCGCGGAGTGCCGCAACGGGCTGGAAGCGGTAAAGGCGGTTGCGGAGCACAAACCTGACCTCCTTTTCCTGGATGTGCAGATGCCGAAATTAACGGGCTTCGATGTGTTGGAGCTGGTGGGCCCGGAAGTGCCAGTGATTTTCGTCACCGCGTACGACGAATACGCCATGAAAGCGTTTGAAGTCCATGCCGTCGATTACCTTTTGAAGCCGGTCGGTAAGGAGCGGCTCGCGGCTGCCCTACGACGAGTGAAAATGCGCTCCGCCAAGCAGCGCCCTGACCCCGGGGAATTGGCCAGCGCGGCGCGGCATCCTGGCCAATTCGCGGAACGACTGGTGGTGAAAGACGGAACACGCGTGACGTTGATTCCTGTCGGCAAACTCGAGTACGCCGAAGCGCAGGACGACTACGTGGCGCTGGCCAGCGAAGGCAAGAAACACCTGAAACAGCAGACCATCGCCAGCCTGGAAGCGGCGCTCGATCCCAAAATGTTCGTGCGCATTCACCGCTCGTACCTGGTGAATCTGGAGTGTGTCACCCGGATCGAGCCGTACGGAAAAGAAAGCCGGGTGGTAATTCTGTCGAACGGCGCGAAGCTGCCGGTGAGCCGCGCTGGCTATGCAAGGTTGCAAGCGCTGCTCGAAGAGCGAAGGTAGCTGCAGAGAAAGTAGGCTCACTTAACGCCGCGAATGGAAGAGACCTCGAGAACCAGATGATCCGGGCGCTCCACGCCGATATGGTGGGTCAGTATCCCCTGGACCTTGACGCGCTGATCCTTCAGCTTCTCGAACTGCTCGGTTGGCCCTGAAATTTCGACCGATCTCATCTTCCTCCCTTCCAGCATGATCTCGCGCTTCAACTCCAGCGACCAGCCAGTAGTTTCTGCCGCGATCGACATGACCCGGGTAAGCTGGCCATAGACGGTGATCTTTTTCGCCGGATGAGCTTGCTGCGCGACGACCCAGGCTCCAGCAAAGGACGCCATGGCGAAAAGACAAGCAAGAACTCGAGCGGTTCGCATTTGCAGCCGGCCTCCGGAGCGGTGCTAGGGATTTTATCCGAGTTGCGGGGCGCTAACGGCAATCTTTACTGGCTGGTTCGTTTGGCGATGATCAGAGTGATGTCGTCGTGCTGTTCGTGGGGACAGAAGGAGCGAACATCGCTGACGATGGAGGTGAGCAGCGATGGTGGAGCATGATGACGATGGCGGCGGAGAGATTCGAGGAGGCGCTCTTCGCCAAACTCTTCGTAGTCGTGATTCACGGATTCCGTAACGCCGTCAGTGTACAGCGCCAGCAAATCGCCGGCGCGCAGCGAAGATTCGCCGACCGTGCATTGCCACGTTTTGAAGATGCCTAGCACGGTCGATGTGGACTCGAGACGATCGACAGAACCGTCGCGGCGCAGCAGCAGCCCGCAGAGATGGCCGCAATTCACGTAGCGCAGAAATCCCGACGAGTCGTCGTAGTCGGCAAAGAAGAGCGTGGCAAATGTGCCGTCGGGTGTGTTATCGCAGAAAAGCCGGTTAACCTTTTGCAGCAAACGCTGCGGCTGTTCGAGCGCGAGAGCAAACTGGCTGCGCAGGTTGGCCTGGAGATTGGCCATCAGCAATGCAGCGGCGATTCCCTTCCCGGCCACGTCAGCAATGACGAAGCCCAGACGATCGGGGCTAAGACTTAGGAAATCGTAGTAATCGCCGCCCACGGCGCGCGCCGGAATGCAGGCGCCCGCATATTCAAGTGATCTCAGACTTGGTTGGGATTGCGGGAAGAGCCGCGCCTGCACCTGCGTGGCGATGGCCAGCTCCTGCGCGGTGCGGCGTTCGGCTTCGAGCTTTTCCGCAGCGACGCGACGCTCGGTTTCGATGGCGTGAGTGAGTTCGTCGAAACTGACCAGCGAAAAGATATTGCCATCGACGTCGCGAAAACGTACCGAGACGCTGCCCCAGATGGGCGCCTCGGCACCAAGCAGTTTCGGACTGGCCGGCGTCGTCGAATTGATGACAACCGGCGAGGATGCCGGTGGCGTGTATTTGATGCGCCGCAATCGCGGCGTACCGACAAAACGCACTCCGTTTCTGGACCATTCCTGAAATTTCGCCGCCACGTCCGAGGTGACCAGCACCACTTGCGTGGAGCGCCCGATCAGCTTGTATTCGGCGCTGTTGGATTTTGGCGCAACTAGCGTGAGGATGGCGGTGCCATCAGGCGGCGACACCGCGACCCAGCGCTCACCGGATTGCAAGCGAGTGTCAATGACCAGCCGAAAGCCAAGTTGATCGAGGTAAAACGCCAGGCTGCGATCCACGTCGCGCACATACACGCGGATAGCGTGGATGCTAAGGAAGGGATTGGCGGGAGTTGCTTGGTCCACCGGCATGAACGGAATTATAAGGCCGAATCGAGCGCCCGGGCCTTTGCGAACATTTCGCGATCCATGGCAAGGGCACGATCAGCTACCAAAAAAGATAACGCAGCACGGGACAAAGAGGCACATTGGAGAAAAACTACCCGCCTCCTCGACAGGAGCCGGAGCAGGCCGAGGCATCCGCCACAAATTACGAGGAGAGGCGGCGCACCCAGATACGCGAAGTGGCGGGCTTACCGAGGTGGTGAGTGCGTCCGGAGGCGCGAACGGTCAGCGTTTCGTCGTACTCGCGGCGGGCGATGGTGAGTTGCGTCCCCGGACGCAAATGCAAGCCCTCGAGAAACTCTAGAAACCTACCATCCTTTTCGTACACACAGATGATCTCGGCGCGTTCGTCGGCTTGCAGATCGGAGAGCAGCACGGCTCCCTGTTTACGGAGCTGTCGAAGGCCGCCGCGAAGAGGAACTCCGTGAGGACAGCATTTCTTGCCGGCAAACCGTTTGAGAAGCAACGCTTCGACCTCAGGAGAGATGGCGTGCTCGAGGCGTTCGGCTTGGTCATGCGCTTTGGACCAAGGCAGGCCGATGACGTCGGTCAGCAGCATTTCAGCGAGCTGATGGCGCAGGGCCATGCGTTCGGCAACGGCGCGGCCTCTGCGCGTCAGATCGATACGGCCATCGCGCGCAACGCAGACTAGTTCGTCGCGGCGCATCCGCTTTAGCGCGGCGGTCACCGCGGGCGGCGTGACGCTGAGTTCTTCCGCCAGCCGCGCGCTGATCGGCGGTTGGCCCTCTTCGACAAGTTCCCAGATGGCTTTCAGATAGTCTTCCTGGGAGACGCTGGTTTTTTCACGCATAGTAGTGATGAAATCCCGTTGCAGCAGAAAGAACAAGATGGCGGTTTCGAAACCGCCGCTTCGAATACCAGCTAGCCTATGCGCCGCGCGCGCGAAGGCGCGCGGTCAACACTTTTATTCTAGTTCGGATGTCCTCAAAAGTTCTCTGATAGAACTCCGGATCTTCTCCGTAGGGATCCTCGACTTCCCAGTCTTCCACTTTGTACCATTCGGCGCGCGGGAAGGTATGTTGTTTCTGGTAGCCGCTCATATTGATTACCAGGTCGGCGGCAGCCCATTCGCCAGTGAGAATGGGTTTGGAGTAGAGCGCGTCGGTGGGATAGCCATTGCGGCGCAGCGTTTCAAAGGTCAGCTTCTGCACCACGCCGAGGGGCGACAGACCGGCGCTGCGGGATTCGAATAGATCGCAGGCGTCGCGCAGCCCGATGGACTCTGCCATGGGACTGCGGCAAGAATTTCCGATACAGACGAAAAGAAGGCGCAGTTTGGGAGCAGGTGTCGGCGAGGGTTGGTCGCTGGCGATCATTGGCTGGCGTGAAGCGGTTCCAGCTCAGCCGATTTGTTCCCAATCAGGGCCAGAAAATATTGATGCACCGTCGGGTCGTCGGTCAATTCCGGATGAAAAGTTGCCGCGATGACGTTGTTTTTTAAGACCAGCGCGGGTTTGCTGCCATATTCCGCGAGAACTTCGACGCCAGGTCCGACCGAATCAATGATCGGGCCGCGGATAAAAACCATTTCCATCGGCCCGGATTTCAGCTTCGAGAAGCCGAACAAAACATCGCTGGCCAGCTGGCGGCCATAGGCGTTGCGCAGCACGGTCATATCCAGGAGTCCCAGCGAATCCTGCGCGGGATTCTTGACCTGAGTGGCGAGAAGAATCGCGCCGGCGCAAGTACCAAAAACAGGCCGATCATTGGCCGCGAATTTCTTGATTGCTTCAAAAAGGCCTTCCTCCTGAAGGAATTGCAACTGCGTGGTGGATTCTCCGCCGGGAAGAATTAAGCCGTCACACTGGGTAAGATCGGCGACCGTTCGCACCTCAAGGGTTTCGGCGCCCAGCGATTCGAGCATCGCCGCGTGGGCCGCGAAGTCACCTTGAATGGCAAGGATTCCGATTTTTGCTTTCGAATGCATGACTATTTTCAAAGTTTTCCGAAGTCATTCGCACGCGCGACCTCATGGTGGTTGCCTGGAGTACGGCCGTGATTCCGAGCGAAGCGCGATCTCTCTTCGTCTTTCGCGGTGGACAAATCACCAGCCGCGTGTGGACAGCAGGTCCTTCTCCTGCATCTGGCGGACGTCGAGGCCGGGCATAGCTTCGCCCAACTCTTCGCTGGCCTCGAGAACCGCTTTGGGATCTTCGAAATGCGTGGTGGCCTTGACGATGGCTTTGGCACGCGCTTCGGGATCGCTAGACTTGAAAATTCCAGACCCGACAAAGACCGCTTGCGCACCCAAGCTGCGAACCAGCGCGGCATCAGCGGGAGTCGCAATGCCGCCTGCGGAGAAATTGGGTACCGGCAATTTGCCGGTCTTGGCCACCTGGCAAACCAATTCGAGTGGCGCGCCGAGCTCTTTCGCCTGCCGCATCAATTCGTCGTCGCGCATGGTGGTGAGCTGCTTCATCTGGCTGACGATGGTCCGCATGTGACGCACTGCTTCAACCACGTTGCCGGAGCCAGCCTCGCCCTTGGTGCGAATCATTGCCGCGCCTTCGCCGATCCGGCGCAGCGCCTCACCCAAATTGCGTGCTCCGCAGACAAACGGAATGCGGAAGTCATGCTTCCAGACGTGGTTTTCTTCATCGGCCGGTGTCAGAACTTCGCTTTCGTCGATGAAGTCCACTTCAAGCGATTGCAGCACTGCGGCCTCGGCAAAGTGGCCGATGCGGACTTTAGCCATCACCGGAATGCTGACCGTCTGCATAATTTCACGGATGACCTTGATGCTGGCCATGCGCGCAACGCCGCCTTCTTTGCGAATGTCGGAAGGAACTCGCTCGAGTGCCATGACCGCGCAGGCGCCGGCTTTCTCGGCAATTTTGGCTTGCTCCGCATTGGTGACGTCCATGATGACGCCACCCTTCAACATTTCCGCGAGACCCACTTTCACTCGCCATTGGTTCGCCGCGGACCCGTTGCCGCTGCCATTTACTTTCTTGGTGTCCATGTTGCTCTCCTCAAGAACAGAATCTTTTTCAAACCTCGCACCGACTCTTGTCGCCGCCCTCACCGCGTGAGCACCCGCTGGCGACCAGTGACGCCACTTGATCATCCGCCTCGGAGGGCGGCCCCTATAAAGCCGATGCCACGACAGGCTGGCCGACGACGACAAAACGGCCGCGGCCGCGCGCCAGCAGATTTCCCTGCCCATCGTGAATTTCTCCAATGCGAAAACGATTACGGCCCTTTTCATCTTCCTGCCAGCCCGACACGACGATTTCCGCGTCCACTGGAACCGGCTTGCGATACTCAATGTTCAATTCCGCGGTCACCGCCCGCTCGTCGTTCAGCTTGGAAATTTTGCCCATTGCTTCGTCCAACAAAATCGCAATCACGCCGCCATGCGCGAATCCCGCGCCGCCGCCATAGCGCGAGCCAAGAATGAATTTGCCGGTGGCGCGCCGCGCCTCCTGATCCAGTTCAAACGTCAGCTTCATGCCGGATTCGTTCCCGCCGCCACAGCCAAAGCAGTGGTTGGCCGGACTAGGCTCGAGAAGGACTTTCGCGCACATTTTCTGAACCGCCCTCAGACCAACGCCACGCCGCTGCGTTCGGCGCGGCGAACGCCGCGCTGGCGTTTACGCATCTCAACGCGAAGAAGATCGGCCAGCGTCGCGGCGCCGCGGACCAACTCCTTTTCGTTCAAATTCGCAAAGCCTAGCCGCAGAGTATTGGGCAAATGCGACTGCACGTAGAAATATCTACCGGGTGCAAAAAGCAGGCCGCGTTCTTTCGCGTGAATCAAAAGTTCACTGGCATCGAAGCCGGGTGGCAGTTCCAGCCACAAACACATCCCGCCTTCCGGGCGGGTCCAGCGCGTTCCTTCCGGCATATGCTTGCGCAGCGCCTCGTCAAGTACTTGCAGGCGCGTGGAGTAGAGCTTGCGCACTTTGGCCAGATGCTTGGCGAAATAGCCGCGGCGCAGAAATTCGGCCAGCGTGGCCTGCGCAAGCTGGTCGGTGTGCAGATCGGTAGTCTGTTTAACCAGCCGCAGCCGCTCAATGGCAGCCGCAGGAGCGACGATCCAGCCTACGCGCAGGCCCGGGAAAGCTACTTTGGAAAAACTGTCGATATGAATGACCAGATTCGAGCGATCCAACTGCTTCAGCGACGGCGTGCGCTCTTCGCGCCCGTGCAACCGCGCATAGATGTGGTCTTCAACCACCGGAACCTGGTGCCGCGCCGCCAGTTCGAGAAGTTTGCGACGGGAGGCCAGCGGCATGGAAGTGCCGGTAGGGTTCTGAAAATCCGGCGTCAGCAAGATGAGCTTGACGCGATTGGCCGCCAGAGTGGCCTCCAACGCTTCCACATCAACGCCGAGAGACTTCCCGGGTTCCGCGTGGGTATTCACCGGAACGCCCAGGACGCGGGCGCGGGCACCGTTGAAAATGGCTCCGGCACCCGGATAGGTCGGATTTTCCATCACTACGCAATCACCGGCACGAACAAACGCTTTGCTGATCAGGTCGAGCGCCTGCTGGCAGCCGTCGGTAATCAACAGGTTTTCGTCCTTTAGGACGAGTCCGTCGTGGCTGAGGAGTTCCAGCAGCGCCTCCTTAAGCGGTGCATAGCCGTCGGAAGAGCCAAGGTTAAGCACCTCGGTAGCTTCCCGCCGCAGCACGGTGTTCACACAAAGTTGCAGCTCTTCGATCGGAAAAAAATCCGCAGCGGGACGCGCCATCACAAAGGAAAGCGAGTCTTCCGGCGCGCTGGCGGTCAGTCTGCTGAGAATTTCGTCGCCGCGTTCGTCGGCAAACAGCAGTTCCCAGCGCAAGCCATTCCCGTTTCCGCTGCCCAACATCGGCGGTGGGGGAGGGGTCAACTTGAGGCCGTCGCCATTGCCCTGAATAAACGTGCCGCGGCCGACGTGCCCCTGAATCAAGCCTTCGGACTCCAGCTCGGCGTAAGCGTTGGCCACCGTCGTGCGGTGGACGCCGAGCAGGGTAGCGAGTTCGCGGCTGGCAGGAATGCGATCGCCGGGGCGAAGATCGCCGGCGTGGACTAAAGCGCGAAGCTGGTCGCGCAGTTGGATATAGAGTGGAACATGGCTTTCTGGTTGGAGATGTACGGGCAGCATTGTCTCTCCCAAAAAGTCAATTGTAGCAGATATTGGACTGCCGCAAGAGCCAAATTGTCTTTTTGCGATTCTGCTGGAGCAGGCCGCATCCTGGGTCGCTGCCTGGCTCAGTTTTCGGTGCCGGAGTCAGCGTCCCGTGCAGGTACAGGAACGGGCTCCGATTCGGGATCTTCGGTCTTTTGCCCTTCCCTGAGTGGCAAGGCACAAAGCTGAGTAAAGTCGGCGTCATCGCACTGGTAAACGGAGGTCAACGGCAGGTCTTGTTGGCGAACAATGTAGTCGCCGCTCGCCATCTCGTCGGACTGATCTACGGATGTGGTCACAAAATAGTTCCCGGGCAGCGCGCGAACCCGGAATTGCAGGGACGACGGCTCGTAGTTGGCAAAACTGAAACAGCGGCCGACACAACTGCGTTCAATGGCGTGGTAGATAAACTGAATGCGCCAATCACCAGGAGGATTGGCCACAGCCACAATCCGCGTTCCGATCGGCAGAGTCTGTATGACGGCGCGGGCGCTGGCTTCGAACCGATTAAGTTTACCTGTGTCCTGGTAAAGAAAAATGAAGAACGCCAAGGCGATTATGCTATTCCCATAAAGCGTCCATCGCGGCAGGCGAAGCGAAGCAAGGACCAGCAGACCAAGGATGGCGGTAACCAAAGTCAATCGTGAAACCAGCAATCCCACCCAACCCGCATAAAGACTCACGCGAAAATTTTCCGGTAGGCACACCGTTACGATGACCGCGACAATGTAAACCTCCGCGGCAAAACGTAAAGACCACCCCGCGGGTTTCGCGCGGAAGACCCAGTCGTAAATGGCGGCCAGAACGCAGAAAACCGCCCAATCCAGCAACAACCATGTAAGAACAACGTAACGATAACCGAAAAGATCGAGCTGATCCTGGCCGAGTAGCTGAAGAAATCCGAACTCGCGCCAATCGGCAGCATAGGAATCGTGTGAGGCGAAGAAAACTCTCAGCAAAACGAATGCCACCAGCGCAATCGCGGGAAGCCCCAGCCGAATCCACCCGCGCAGACTTCGCCAAATCAAAACGTAGGCAGCCAGCGCCGCGGCGAGGAGCAGACCAATGGGATGGGCCAGGAAACTGACTGCCGCCAGAACACCGGCAACGACCCAGTTCCCTGCTCCGCCTCGCCATGCCACCGCCAGTGCAGAAAAAGCGATACCCAGGGAAAGGTAATAATTCATGAAACCCATGTGAAAGGCGTAGCCGTAGGCAAGCATCCAGAGAAACGGCGTAAGCAGCCATGGCGTCTTGCCAGAGGCCCGCGCCAGGAAGGAAAAACAACCCCAGAAAAAAACCAGTACTGCGAAAGAAACGACAATTTTTTCCGCGACCACAAAGCCGAACAGATTTCCGGCACGCAGTAGAAGCAGATCGAATAAAACGTTGCTCCGCTGGCAAGCGATACTGAGACCCGGAAGCTGGTGATGCTCGACCAGTTGCGCGAGCCAGGCGTTATAGACGTGGCTCCCCAAATCGCCGGCCTCAATTCGCGAATGCCAGAAACACGGAATGAGCAGTAGTCCAGACACCATCAGGACAACCAGCGTATTGAGGCGAAAAAAATTGTAAGCGGACCGGATGGCAAGCCGGGAAGAGTAACTAACCGAAGACTCGGCGGACATTCAGTGGCGGCTCCGCGAGCATTTTACACGGATCGCTTGAACCCCCGAGGTTGAAAGCGCTTAGACCTAGCGAATGGCGTGATTTTCCCCCAGTCGCTTCAGGCGGTCGCGCAAACGCCGTTGCAGCGGCGTGGGAGTATTCGGATTGAATGCCACCAGATACCAGAGCGGCTGACTTCGATCCTTGCTGAGATAGGTCAGCGTGTTGGCGTCGGCATTAGGATGGCGCGCCACATTTTCGCGAATCGCTCCGTACGGATGGCGTCCCAGCTTCTGCAGTGTCTTGGCGTTCGAGCGAGGATGCTCGCTGATCAGCCGCAACAAGTAATAATCCTCTTGCGGCGCTTGCTTGACCAACTTCTCCAGCATTTCCGGTTTGGCGTCGGCACTCAGCACCAGCCCAATTTTTTCGTCCCAGGCGGTATTGATCTGATTGAGCTCGCGAGTCCGCGCATGAATCAGCTCCTCCAGCGCGCGGCGCTCCTGTTGCGCCCGTGGCAGCGGCAAATCCGTTCCTTCCAGCGAATCCAGCACCCGCAACAAATGCTGTCGTTCGCCAAAAATAATCTGCGAAGTGCGCGTGTTGGTGGCTTTCTCTTTTTCCTTGTGTTGAACCAGATCCGAACGTCGCATGTCACGCTGCTCCAGCCCGCGCCAGAATTCGAAAGCGGGCAATCCCCAAACAGAAGGTGCAAGTTTCCGTTGCCTGGAAATATCTTCGGGCGAAAGCGATTATGTTCCGCGGCAGGGGTGGGGTAAAGTTTTCAGCACTGAGGCTGTGCCCGATGCGGCACCGTCTGAATTCACCCGCGGGTGCGTGCGCTCCAGCGGCGCATAGGCACGGAGAGGACGCAATCCATGTCCGCGTTCACCGACCATAAAGAAGAACTGGAACACTACGAACAGATGTTCGGCAAAGAGCGCGGCCGGCTCGCCGTGGGACTGGACAGGCTGACCAATGCGCTGGTCCTTGTCGGGCAGCACGGAGTCTATTGCACCAGCCAGCGAAATCCAACGCTGCCCGCAATGGACATTCGAATGATCGCTCAGGAATTGGTGCACGCCAAAGAGCTGGTGCAATCGGTCATGGAAGAAATTCGCCTTGCCCAGGAAGGCGGAAGGAAATAGCTATTTTTCGATCAGGAACGGATTGCTCTGCCGTTCTTCGCCAATGGTCGTCGTCAGTCCGTGTCCCGGATACACCACGGTCTCATCGGGCAACTCAAGAATTTTGTGCACCAGAGAGTCCATCATCTTTTCCATCGAGCCGCCCCACAAGTCGGTTCTTCCGATGCTGCCTGCGAACAGTGTATCGCCCGCGAACAGTTGCGGCGCGGGAACAGTCACCTTCCCCGCCTCCGGCAGCAAGAACAGGCAGGAACTCCCGGGCGTGTGTCCGGGCGTGTGAATCACCTGCGCCTGCAGATTGCCCCATTGCAGGTTGTCGCCTTCACGCAAAAACTGGTGAACCTCGACGACCGACGGCGGCTCCACGCCCAGAAATGCGGCCTGCATATCCATCGCATGATACAGCGGCACGTCCTCGCGATGCATCATCACCGGGGCGCCCGTGTAATCGTGCAGTTTCTTCAGACCGCCAACATGATCGATGTGCGCATGGGTGCTGACGATGGCCTTCACCGTCAGCTGGTGCCGCCCGAGAATATCCATGATGCGGTGAACTTCGTCGCCCGGATCAAGCACAATCGCCTCGCGCGCGACGGGGTCCGCGATGATCGAGCAATTGCACTGCAGCAGTCCGACCGGC
>Ga0126381_100003254_pt1 | contig 17693 bp, 15 predicted proteins | sample PanSoiMetPlot_28_FD_96465 | JGI IMG/M metagenome (GOLD analysis project Ga0126381, IMG submission 96465) | Tropical forest soil microbial communities from Panama - MetaG Plot_28 | ecosystem: Environmental > Terrestrial > Soil > Tropical forest > Bulk soil | place: Panama | collected 2016-02-17 | reverse complement strand
GAGGCCTTGTGGCCGCAGACGAAGTCGTCGAACAGGTGATGAGCGGTCGTTGTCCGGCGTCGGCCGAAAGGTAAGCGCATACTTAAAATCTCAACCGTGACACCCGCGGCGGTTGAAAATGCGCCTTTTTGTGATGGTCAACACAGCGCGCACACCCCATCCATCTAGTGTGAGGTTAGGGACATCGAATTTTTGCCGGGTCAGAGGAGGCTATGATGAGTTTCAATTATCTGACCAATTCCAGCGGGATCACCAGAATTGCCGCCTATGTGTAGCGACTGGTCGACGGCGCTGTAGATGGGCACATCGAAAAGCTTTCGCAAAAGCTCCGTGCAGATCCTGGACGCAGGTTTTTAAAACGCGACCTGAGCGAAGTCATATCGCGGACAATCATTCATTGAACTCTAAGCCCGCTTTGATCTCACACTAAGCGGCTGCGGCAGGCGGATTGTAGCTTCTAATCTCGCTTTAGGTTTGGAAAGCTTTCGCGGCGGCATTGGGCATGCGCAGTATTTGATGATGAAGAGGCTCGGGATCGAACCGAGTAGCAGTGTGACGCCGCGGTTAAGTCTCACTTACGCCACGGCGGTCCACCGCTGCGAAGTTTGCCCATATCACGAAACTTGCCGTTACTGGCTCGATCGAGCGCCTCCGTTGATCGGCTCTGCCCCCAAGTTTTGTCCAGACGCAGATGTCTTATTCGAATTGCAGTTCGATCAAGTCAGACCTTGCTCGGCAACGACGTCCAGACCGTTCGCGCTCTAACTTCAAACGGATTTAAAATTAAAGTTGTCGCACGAGGACTTTAAAAGAATTTCCCTTTTCGCGTCGAAAAAACCTTTTGCCCATCGTACGGAATTCGCCTTAAGGCATGGTGTCCATTGGACTAATGCGATTTTGATGTCCTCAACTGAAGACGCCCTCTCTTCCAGGCCAACAGAAAGTTGGCATGCGGAGGCACCTTCGACTATGACTGTGGCCTCAACCACTACTAAAGCGTGGTATTAACGCAATGGAATTGCGCCATCTCCGATACTTCGTGGTTGTCGCTGAAAAACTGCATTTCTCGCGGGCAGCGGAGCAACTCAATATCACGACTCCGACGCTGAGCCACCAGATCCAAGCACTTGAGACGATGCTCGGTGCGCAACTTCTTTCTCGCAAGAAAAAAAGCGCGGTATCGCTCACGCAAACCGGCAAACGGTTTCTTGAGGAAGCGCGCGCGACGTTAAGGCAAGCCGAGAATGCGGAGCTTGTCGGCAAGCGCGCGGCGCGTGGCGACATCGGCTCGATCGCAATTGGTTACATATTGTCGGCGGCCTGCATCGGATTGCTGCCCGAACTGATCGCGGCTTTTCAAAAGGAAAATCCCAACGTTTGTTTCCAGATCAACCGCATGGAAACGTTTCCGCAGATGAAGGGGCTGATCGACGGAGTAATCGACGTCGCGTTCATCAGAGCACCGCAACGTTATCCCGCCGAACTCACAGGGTTTGTCGTCGACCGGCATCCCTATTACGTGGCTGTCCCCCAAGGGCACCATTTGGCCCATCGAAAGCAGGTGACCCTCGCAATGCTAGCCGATGAGGAATTCGTCGCCGGCTCCCTGGAGATGGAAGTCGGCTTTTGGGGAAACCTGGGCGCAGTGTCGAAGCCAGGTCAAACGCTTCGTATCGTACAAAGAACACCGGACATCTTTTCCTTGCTGACATTGGTTGCAGCCGGGGCAGGACTCGGCATTATCTCCGCACCCATGCAGTCGGTCGTAATTCCGGGTATTGTCTATCGAAAAATCGTAGGCGCTCTGCAGGAAGCCGAGATTGCAGTAGCCTATCGAAAGAGAGAAAGTGCGCCGGTTGTTAAATCATTTATTCATCGGCTGCGCGCTAGAGCGGCTACGGATGCGTGAGTTTAGTGGGTTGTTCAGATGCTAAGGCCCCCTTTCATGACATCCGATTCCGGAGTTGACCGCCATGCATGATGCTGGCGTCCGCCTTCCAATCCTGCTGCAGCCTATTTCCTTGCGTGGGATTTTTGCCCGCAATCGCATCGTCGTGTCGCCAATGTGCCAATATCACTCGGAGAGCGGCGGCCCGACCGATTGGCATCTTGTCAGCCTCGGAAAATACGCAATAGGCGGTGCCGGTATTGTATTCACGGAAGAAACGGCGGTGGAAGAGCGCGGGCGCAAGACCTACGAATGCGCCGGCATATATGCAGATTGTCACGTTCCGGCGTATCGCAGGATCACCGATTTTATCCGTGGCCTGGGTGCAATCCCGGGAATTCAGCTCGGTCATGCGGGCCGAAAGGCGTCCAGCGACTTGCCATGGAAGGACTTCAAGCCTCTTGACGACAGTGATACGGCGCGTGGGCTGAGGCCATGGACTAGCGTGTCGGCGAGTGCCATTCCCGCTCCGCGCGCGGGTTCGTCGATACCGATCGCGCTGTCGACCAGCGATATCGCCGACATGGTCGGAACTTGGCGGGATGCAGCTATACGAAGCGTGGACGCAGGATTTGATATTTGCGAAATTCACGGCGCGCACGGATACCTGATCCATCAGTTTCTCAGCCCGCTTGCGAACCGGCGCAATGACGGCTACGGCGGAGATCTGAAAGGCCGTATGCGCTTCGCGCTCGAAATTACCGAGACAGTAAGAAAGGTTTGGCCGAATGATCGGCCGTTGTTCTTTCGGTGCTCGGCGACCGATGGTCCAGGCGGTCAGTGGGCTATCGAGGATACGATCGTTCTCGCGCATGAATTGGCCGAGCGCGGCGTCGACGTCATCACTTGTTCGTCAGGTGGCATAGGCGGGCCGATCAATACCGAAATTGTGCCGCGTGTTCCGGGCTACCATGTTCCATTTGCGGAACGTGTGCGCCGAGAAACCGGCGTCAAGACTGTTGCAGTCGGATTGATCACTGAGGCTCGTCAGGCAGAGCAAATACTCAGCGCCGGTCAGGCCGATCTCATCGCGCTTGCGCGTGAACTTCTTTATAACCCGCATTGGCCTGTCCATGCCGCCAGAGAATTGGGAATTGAAAACTACCTCGACACTCTTCCCTTCGACCTTTCATGGTGGCTCAAGAGACGCGAAGAAGTACGTCGGTTGAAACCGAGCTAAGCGCGAGCAATTTGCTAGAGAGCGATTGCGGAGAAGGTGAATGTTTCGGCGCGTGACCTTGGCGATTCTGCTCGCGGCTGGATTGTTCTCTCACCAGACCGCTTTTGCGCAATATCCGACAAGGCCGGTGCATGTCGTTGTTCCCTATCCGGTGGGAGGCGCGGTCGACGCCTTTGCACGCGTGCTATCGCAGCGACTTTCCGAAGTGTGGGACCAGCAGGTGGTGGTGGATAATCGTCCGGGCGCCAGTACCATAATTGGTGCAGAGCAAGTGGCGAAATCACCACCCGACGGCTACACGCTGTTGCTGACGGCCGAGCTGACTTTGGTAACCGTGCCACATCTTTACGAAAAAATTCCGTACGACCCGCTCCGCGATTTCGCTCCTGTAATTGCGCTCGTTTCGGCGACCCAGGCCTTGGTCGCCAACCCATCGCTGCCCGTGAAGACGGTGAGAGATCTCGTCGCGCTTGCAAAAACCAAGCCGGGCCAGTTGACGTATGGGTCTTTCGGCAACGGTTCCACCGGCCACCTGAATATGGAAGTGCTTCAAGTCATGACGGGTGCACGTTTCAACCACATTCCTTACAATGGTGCAGGTCCGGCTCTGAACGATGTGATCGGTGGTCACATAGACTTGATGTTGGTGGCGCTCAGCATCGTCAAAGGCTATGTGCAAGCCGGCAAGCTGAAGATAATCGGTGTTGGAAGCGATCACCGCAGCCCTGAATTTCCCAATGTTCCGACGATTTCGGAATCGGGAGTGCCGGGCTATGAGGCAAAGTCCTGGTTCGGTCTTGTGGCGCCCGCCAGTACACCCCCGGGCATCATCAAAAAGATCAATCAGAACGCGACAACCGTTATTTCAGATCGTGCCTTTGCCGAAAAATATCTTGTCGCCCAGGGCTTAGAACCGATTCTCGGGACACCCGAGCAATTCGCGGCTTTTATTCGCGCCGAAACGGTCAAATGGGGCAAGGTCGTCAGGGATGCGAACATAATGTTGGTGAAATAGTCGCGGCTAACAGTGCCGGGCATTGCTGGCAAGATTGCTTTTCATCGACCAGATCGAGCCTTCGCGTTGAGTCGCTGATGGAGACGGGGCAGATCGACAACCATGCGCTCGTGGGTGCCATTGCCTATTTCCTCGACCTCGTCGCGGGCAGTCACCTTGAATTCAATGCGCCGACCGTCAACTTTTGTGACCTCGGCTTCGGCGGTTATGAGGTGGCCCACGGGCGTCGCCGCAAGATGACGAATGTTGACTGCAGTTCCGACAGCGCTTTCGCCAGGATCGAGATAGCTTCGCACTGCATTGAGTGCGGCATTTTCCATGGCAGTCACCATCATCGGCGTCGCGAATACGGGTGGCAAAGCAGCATCCTTGAATTGATTGGCAAGATGTCCGGGCGTTACGCGGAGCGCGTAACTTCCTTTGGCTCCGACAGGGATTGCTCGCATGGCATTAATTTCCGGTGCGGGGGATATGATTGATCGCTTGCGCCAGGATAACCAGCACGACCCCGCACAGGGCGATGGGAAAGAAGGCCGCGCCCGCATTGCCGGTCAGGTCCCAGGCGAGCCCGCTGATCACCGGTACAATCACCGCGCAGCTATAACTGATTGTAAACATCGCAGCAGTCACGCGATGCACGTCGTCAGCGGGGCTCAATAGTGGAGGCAGCGCCAGCGCTAAAATCAAGATTGTTGCGCCGGCGAAGCCTTGCAGGGCGGCGGCCGCCACGACCCAGGCGCCGGTGGCAAATACAATGCCGCCAGTTGCAGCGATGCACAGCAGGCCGCACGCGACGTAGGGCCAGACTTTGCGCTCGAGCCGTCCGGCAACGGCAAGCAACAAAAACGACGCGGGCAATTGGCCGAGATTAAGGCCCGACAGGGTCGCACTGATCCAGTCACCCTGCCCAGTGCTCCTCATGTAATCGGGGATGAAGGCGTTGGTCGCAAAATATGTGGCGTTGACTGACCCGAGCACGATGCCAAGTCGCCAGATCAGTGTGCTACGCCAATCGGGCCACCAGCGACGCCGAACGAGTGCTGAGCCGTTCGCCGCTGAGAGCGGTGCAAACAACATCACGATACAAGCGATGAGCGCGACCGGCACGCTCCAGAATACGAAACCGCTTTGCCAACTGCCACCGACAAGCGGCAACACCACGGGAAGCATCAGGGCCACCGGCAGAATCTCGCCAAGGAGCAACCCGTTGGTGTAGACGGCGGTGGCAAAACCAATTCGATCAGGCAGCCACGCACGAACAGCGGGCGGCATCGCAACCTGCATGATCGCGACACCCGCTCCCATGACAATGGTCATGCCGTAGAGCCAGAACACATCCGGTAGAGCGCCACGAAGTGCGCCGCCGGCCGCGGTAAATGCCAGTCCAACGACCAGCGCGTTGCGAACGCCAAGGCGCGCAATGAGCAAAGATCCCGGCACTGCCGCGAAAGCGAACAACATCGACGGCAGTCCGGTTAAAACGCCGATCTGCGTTGCGCTGAGATTGAGTTCGTCGTGGATGAGGGGGATGACAGGCGGGACGGCCAGAATGGTCAGCCGCAGCGCGACGCCAGCAAGCCAAAGCAATAAAAATGAAGTCAGAACCCGCTGTTGCGAGGTGAGGCTAACAGGCCTATTCATGAACGATGTCGATCTTGGAAATTTAAATGTTCTGCCAGCGCCCGGCGCACCACATCGACGAGAGACGCGGTTTGCGAATTGAATTTGATCCCGCGAATGTTGAATGCGGCGGCAGCGGCCATGTCGTGATCTCTGTCACCGATCAGGAAGCTGGCACCGATATCGATCGGCCATTCGCGTGCAGCCTGCTCCAGCATGCCTGGACCGGGTTTACGGCAGCGACACTGCACTGCCAATGATTCTATGCTGCCATCAGGATGATGCGGGCAATAGTAGAAGGCGTCGATATGAGCGCCACGTGCCGAAAGGATCTCCTGCATATGGGCGTGGAGTGATTTCACGTCTGTTTCGTCATAGAGACCACGCGCAACGCCGGACTGGTTCGTGACGACCAACACGTAATATCCAGCCTCATTCAAGAGACGTACTGCCTCTGCCGCGCCTTCAATCCATTCGAGCTGTTCGGGCCGGTGCGCGTAGCCCCGGTCAATGTTCAGGACGCCGTCACGGTCAAGGAAAGCCGCCGGACGAAGGGGACCGGCCCTATCGTGCACTTCGTCGCGTTGACTCTTGGGTTCGATCATCTGCTTGATGTTTGCACGAGCATCACGAACGATCGGCGACAACGTAGGCGTCGGCGACCGCTGGCGTGAAAGCGGGACGGCTTCGCATGCCCCTTTTGCTGGCGCAAGTGGGTCGCGCACGAACGCCCGTTAGACTGAGTGATTGCGGCCCGAGCGCATCGTAAAGGCGGTCATGACAGCCGATCGGATAATGTGAACTTCGAAAAACTTACCGCGGCTATAAAAAGGGCTGTTGCCGGACCTTGGGAATTTGCTAGCTAAGTGATTGGAAGTCGGCCCGATTAGCTCGTTTGACGTACGAACAGGGCCACGCTGTGGCAATTTGCTAAGGTATTCCACGTTCCGGCAATAAGGGGTCCAGTTGAATTTTGCATCAACCGAAACGGCGCCCTCCGGCACCGCCAGCGCGAAGACCGCCGACATCACCGTTGTGGGCGGTGCCGGCCACGTGGGTATCCCGCTTGTGCTCGCCTTGGCTGATGCTGGGCTGACGGTGAATGTCAACGATCTCAATGAAACCGCCCTTGCGACGTTGAGGGCGGGCAAACTTCCGTTCATCGAACATGGTGCGGCACCGGTGCTGGCAAGAGCACTGGCGGGCAACAAGCTGCTTTTTACGTCGTCGCCCACTGGGATTGGCCGCTCCGGTCCCGTGGTCATCACCATTGGCACGCCAGTCGATGAATTTCTAAATCCGGTGCAGAAGGAAGTGCAGCGCTGTATCGATAGTCTGCTGCCGTACATTGCCGACGATCAATTGTTGATCCTTCGGTCGACAGTTTATCCGGGGACTACGGATTGGCTGCATGACTATCTCAAACGGCTGGGTCGCATGAACAGCGTCGCGTTCTGTCCAGAGCGCGTGGTGCAGGGATATGGCATCAAGGAATTGCGCGAGATGCCGCAAATTATCAGTGCGACGTCTGCGCGCGCTGAAAAAGAAGCAAGCGAAATCTTCAAGCAGATTGCGCCTGAGCTTGTTGTCGTAAAGCCGCTCGAGGCCGAATTCGCAAAGCTCTTTAACAATGCGTACCGCTACATAGAATTCGCCGCGAGCAATCAGTTTTACATGATTGCCAAATCGGCGGGCGCCGACTATCGGGCGATTATGCGCGCGATGAAGCAGAATTATCCGCGCGCCAAAGGCTTTCCCGGCCCAGGTTTTTCGGCAGGTCCATGCTTGTTCAAGGACACTATGCAGCTTGCCGCTTATGCTCGAAATCAATTCGGATTGGGCCATGCCGCCATGCAGGTTAATGAGGGCCTCGTACTCCAGCTCGTCGACGACCTGCGGCGTGGCTTCGAGATTTCGAGCATGACGGTCGGGCTATTGGGAATGGCTTTCAAAGCTGAAGTCGACGATATCCGCGCATCGCTGAGCTACAAACTCAAAAACGCTCTCGAAATCTGTGCGCACAAAGTCCTCATAACCGATCCTTTCGTAACGACAGATCCGAACCTTCTGTCGCTCGACCACGTGGTTGCCCAAAGCGATATCTTGATCTTGTGCACTCCGCACTCGGTTTATGCCGAGGCGGATCTCAAAGGCAAACCTGTGGTAGATGTTTGGGGTTTCCTCAAAAACGCGAATGTCGTGTACTGAGTATGATGCAGGTCCTGAAACTGACACCTCGCCAGATTCTGATCATATTGCACGATCTGCTGGCTACTGCCGCAGCGATTGTCGCCACATTTTTCATGCGCTTCGAAGGCGCCGCCCTCAATGAGCGGTTGCATGGACTTTTTGTATTTCTGCCATTCTTCTTGGCCTACGCGGCGGTCGTCTATTTCGTCATAGGCCTGCAACGCAACAAGTGGCGATTCAGTTCGATTCCCGACCTCTACAATCTTTTTCGGGCATCGACGGTTCTTGCAATTTCTCTTCTGGCGCTCGATTACGTTTTGATTGCTCCGAATTTTTACGGCACATTCTTTTTCGGCAAGATCACCATTCTGCTCTATTGGTTCTTGCAGATGTTCTTTCTGGGTGGTCTGCGCGTCGTCTACCGTTACCTTCACTATAGGCGAACAATCAGGCGCGTGCGGGTCGCGGATGCCACGCCGACCTTGGTCCTCGGTCGGGCCGCCGACGCGGAAGTTCTATTGCGCGGGATCGAAAGCGGTGCCGTGAAAAAAATCTGGCCCGTCGGTGTGCTCTCGCCATCGACCGCCGACCGAGGACAATCGATCCGCGGCATTCCAGTGCTGGGTGAGGTTGATGACCTTGAACGCGTGGTGGCCGATCTGGAGGCGGGTGGCGACCGCGTGACACGCCTTATCCTGGCGCCTTCGGCACTCGATCCGGATGCGCGCCCGGAATCGATCTTGATGCGAGCACGCCGGCTTGGGCTCAGCATGAGCCAACTGCCGTCGCTTGACGCTGACGGACACGCCGTGCAGCTGGCACCGGTCTCTGTCGAGGATCTTTTGCTGCGACCCAGCGTCAAGATTGACTACCGCCGCCTGGAAGATTTTGTCAGTGGACGGGCAATCGTCGTGACCGGCGGTGGCGGTTCGATTGGTGCGGAAATTTGCGACCGTATCGTAACATTTGGCGCCGCGCGGCTGCTCGTGATTGAGCACTCTGAACCCGCCCTGCACGCCGTTCTGGAATCCCTGAAGAGCAAGCAGGCTTACGCGGAGATCTCCGGCCGTATTGCCGATATTCGCGACCGGGTGCGAATCATGAGCCTTATCGCTCAATTTAAACCCGATATCGTTTTTCACGCCGCGGCCCTTAAGCACGTGCCAATGCTCGAGCAGGATTGGGATGAGGGCATCAAGACCAATGTCTTCGGCTCGATCAACGTTGCTGATGCTGCCGCAGCTGCCGGCGCCACCGCCATGGTTATGATTTCCACAGATAAAGCGATCGAACCGGTATCTGTACTGGGTGCCACCAAGCGGCTCGCCGAAATGTACTGCCAAGCGCTTGACGATGAGTTTTCGCGCCGCAGTGGGCCCGGCCAGCACGCGATGCGTTTGATCTCGGTGCGATTTGGCAATGTGCTTGCCTCCAACGGATCGGTGGTTCCAAAATTCAAAGCACAGATCGAAGCAGGAGGCCCGGTTACCGTCACGCACCCGGACATGGTGCGCTATTTCATGACCATTCGTGAAGCGTGCGATCTGGTCATCACATCAGCGAGTCACGCGCTCGAAAACCGCAACGGCGACGTGTCAATCTACGTTCTCAATATGGGTCAACCGGTCAGGATCGTCGATCTTGCGGAACGGATTATCCGGCTCTCCGGCTTGGAACCCGGCCGTGACATCAAAATTTCATTTACCGGTATTCGTCCTGGCGAACGGCTGCATGAAATCCTGTTTGCCCGCGAAGAGGCGACAGCGGATATCGGTATCCCTGGCGTTGTGGCAGCGAAACCGGTCCGGCCGCCACTCGATGCCATTCGGGCTTGGGTTGCGACCTTGGAACAGGGTGTCGCTCGCGGCGAGCGAGCAGTGATCTACAATGTCCTTCGCGACGCCGTGCCAGAATTCCGCGGCGAAGCAGCCTGAGAGGATGAGCGGAGTGGATCTGGCAGCATTCTTCAAATCCGAGTTTGCCGAACACCACGACGTCGCTCGGCGGTCGGAAGCGACGCTGTCCGATATCCTTGAGAACGTCGTGCACGCTTGCGTCAAGTCTATTCGTAACGGCGGGAAACTTTTGTTTTTTGGCAACGGGGGTAGCGCGGCTGACGCCCAGCATCTCGCGACCGAATTGACGATCCGCTACAAGCGCAACCGCTCAGCCATCGCGGCGATCGCGCTGACCACTGATACTTCCGCACTCACCGCCGCGGGCAATGATCTGGGATTTGAACAGATCTTTGCCCGGCAGATCGAAGCTTTGGGTAAGCCGGGTGACGTCGCGGTCGCGATCTCGACATCCGGCAAAAGTCCGAATGTGATCGCCGCTCTCAAGCAGGCCCGCGCGATGCGACTTGTCACGATCGCACTGAGCGGAGGAAACGGGGGTGAGTTGGCCCCTTTGGCGGATCACCTACTGCTGGTGCCTTCCATCACCACCGCTCGCATTCAAGAGATGCACATTACGCTTGGCCAAATGCTCTGCGGGGCCTTGGAAATCGAGCTCGGCCTTGCGACAGGCTGACTTAATATTTCGATAAGCCAATGAAATTACTGTTTTATTTTGTATTTTTCATATAGAGAAAATACGCTTCTTGATCCTGAAATTTTCTTGACTCAGTCGCGCCAGACGATTTCCCTAAGCGCAGGGAGAAATCACCATGGATGCAACAATCCTGCCCGGACCGGGCTCCAAGTCTCGTCCCCCACGTGTAGCTGCCCAAGGCGATCGCCATAACATTCAGTCGGTCGATCGTGCGCTGTACCTGCTGGAAACCATAGCTGAGGCAGGCGGTGAAGCGACTCTCACCGACCTCGCCACACGCACCGGCCTGAACATCTCCACCTGTCATCATTTGCTGGCAACACTGATCCAGCGTGGGTTTGCGGCGAAAGTGCCGGGCCGCCGGCTCTATGCGCTCGGCGCCCGCATTCTTTATCTCGGACACGCGTGCTTGCAGGTCGACCTTCCGCGCCGCGCTCAGCCGTATCTCGAGTCGATCAATCAGACGACCGGCGAAACGGTGCATCTCGCAGCTTTGCAAGGGGACGCGGTGATCACGCTTGCTGTACGCGAGGCTCGCCACGCTGTCCGGGTTGACGCTGGCAAGGTTGGAAAACTGGAAGCACCGCATGCGACTTCTGTCGGCAAAGCCATTCTGGCTTGGCTCCCCGAGGATGAAATGCGCCGAATCCTCGCGCACGGTATGAAGCGCTTCACTGAAAACACCATCACGGAATTTCCAACGCTGGTCGAGTCTCTGCGTCTCGTCCGTCGTAACGGCTATGCCATCGATCGCGAGGAATTTCAGCCCGGGGTCATTTGTGTCGGCGCTGCGATCCGTGATCAGGCCGGTACGGTCATCGGTGCCATCAGTGCCTCGACTCCGACCATGCGCGCCAGTGACGAACATATGGCATTGATGCGTGAGGAGATCATCACCGCCACGCGCGCGTTATCCGCAGAATTCGGTGATCCCGCCGCGCAATCCAACGTTCAACACGCCACCGCTAATTGATTGATCGAATTCACTGACGAATATTTTCGGGAGAAGCCATGTACGCACCGGCTGGCGTGAAGACCAATCATAACGAATTTCCAATCCCGGACAGCCAGCGTGCCTGGGTGCTCGGTGAGCCTGGGCAACTCAGCATCACCAGCAAGCCAATACCGGTTCCGAAAAAGGCGGAAGTGCTGGTGCGCATTGACGCGGTCGCGATTTGTGCCACCGATCTTGAGATCATCTATCATGGTCCGCCGGCGTTGATTCAAGGTGGGCTGCCGTTCAACAAGGACTTCACGCCCGGCCACGAATACATGGGCACGGTCGTTGCGCTTGGGCCCGGTGTCGACGAATACAAAATCGGTACGCGCGTGGCGGTCGAGATTCATGCGGGGTGCGGACAGTGCAAGCGGTGCCGTGAAGGCATGTACACGTCTTGCCACAACTACGGACTCAACTACGGCGACGTTGACAAAGGCCATCGCGCCAACGGTTTCACGACCGACGGCGGTTTCTGCGAATACCAAGTGAACAACATCAACACGCTAGTAGCGATCCCGGACGAGATGTCAGACGAAGAAGGCACTCTCGTTGTAACCGCTGGAACGGCCATGTACGCGCTCACAGAGCTTGGCGGGCTTATGGCCGGCGAAAGTGTTTGCGTCACCGGCCCAGGTCCTATCGGGCTGATGGCGGTCGCCGTCGCGAAAGCTCTCGGTGCCCAGCCGGTGATCCTCACAGGCACCCGTGACAATCGACTGCAGATTGGCAAAGAGCTAGGCGCCGATGCGGTCGTCAATATCCGCAAAACGCCAGATGTTGTAGCCGAAGTTAAAAAGCTCAACGGCGGCAAGGGCGTCGACTATGTCGTCGAATGTTCGGCCGCGACCAGCGCGGTCAATGACGCCGTGCGTATGGTCAATCGGGGCGGCCGCGTTTGCCTGGCCGCCTTTGCGCACGAGGAGGTGCCGGTGGATGTGGCGCACATTGTGCGCAACAACATCTACGTCTATGGCATCCGCGGCGAAGGCAAGAGCGCGACCCACCGCGCTGAGGCCTTCATGAAGCAGAAGCGCTTCGACGCCACCAAGATTCATACCCACACCTTCCCGCTGGACGATCTCCCGACAGCGATCCGCTATGCGAAGGATCGCGTCGAGGACGCCATCAAGGTGGTGGTGAAGGCGAAGATGGACGCCGCGCAAAAGGAAGCGGCGGAATAACGAAAGAGCAGCCATGCTCACTTGCGACGACTATCTGACGCCGGGCTCGCTCGACGAGGCGTTCGATATGATGGCGTCCCATCGCGGATGCCATCGCATTGTCGCTGGCGCGACCGATACGTTGCCGTGGGCACGCGATGGTCGTGCTGGCGACGTGCACATTCCGGCGCTGATCGACGTCGCGAAAATTCCAGATCTTCGCGAAATATCGGTCGGTGACAGGCGGGTGCGGCTCGGAGCGGCCACGCCCCTCCAACGCTTTCTGGATAATAGTCACCTTGCTCATGCGCTACCCGCTATGCCGCGCTGTGCAGTGTGGTTCGCCGATGACCAGATCCGGGCACAGGCAACCATCGGCGGGAATATCGTGAATGCTTCACCCGCGGCCGATGTGACGCCCTGTCTGATTGCGCACGAGGCCGAGGTTGAACTGGCGAGGAACTCTGGCGGCGAGGTCGTACGCCGGCGCATGAAGCTCGATCAGTTCGTGACAGGACCCAATCGCACCGCGCTAGCGGACGATGAATTGCTGGTCGCTATCGAATGCGACGCTTTGCCGAGGTACGGTGGCGGCTTCGAGAAGGTTGGTCACCGCCGTTCACTCGTCATCTCGTTGGTGTGTCTGGCAACCTTGCTCAAGCTCGACGATCAGGGACGCAGGATCGAAGACGTGAGACTGGCCATCGCGGGTATCGGGCCAAAGCCCGTTCGTCTGGAAGACGTTGAGACATTTCTTTGCGGGAAGCAGCTCAGCGCGGAATACCTTTTGGAAGCGGCCGATATGCCGACTTCGCTAGTCGCTTCGCGTACCCGTCAGGAATATCGTCGCGAAGTGGTGCGCGGTTTCATGCTGCGTGGTCTAATCAATGCCGCGCGACGCGCTGGCGCCGATCCTGAAGTGCTCGCCTCTGAGTTGGAGGCGGCCTATGCCTGACCTGCAGTTCAAAGCCACGATCAATGGCCGCAAAATTTCACGCGCTGCCAAGCCACATCAGCGGCTACTCGATTTCGTCCGGGACGATCTTAATCTGACGGGCAACAAGGAAGGCTGCGGCGCCGGCGAGTGTGGCACCTGCTCGGTGTTCGTCAACGGCGTGCTGATGAAATCTTGTCTGTTGCCGATTGCCAAAGCACATAACACGACAATCGAGACTGTAGAGGCTCTGGCGAAGACTGGCGAGCTCAGCGTCCTGCAACAGGCTTTCCACAAGGCGGGTGCTAGCCAGTGTGGCTACTGCATTCCTGGCATGGTGATGGCAGCGACTGCGGCGCTTCGAGCAAATCCCTTCGCCGACCGTGAGGAGATCAAGGAGCGCCTAGGCGGCAATATTTGTCGCTGCACCGGCTACCAAAAGATCTTTGACGCGGTCGAGCTGGCGCGCGATGTACAAAATGGCAGTCTGCCCGCGACTGTTCTCTTCGAAGACGAAGTCGCGCAAGGCGACTTCATCGGAAAAAACGTGCGCCGTATCGACACCCCGGGCAAAGTCTCGGGCAGACTTAAATATGCCGGTGATATGACGATGCCCGGAATGCTACACGTGCAGGTGCTGCGTTCGCCGCATCCGCACGCTCGCATAGCGTCGATTGATATCTCGGCGGCAGAAGCAATGGAGGGTGTTGAAGGCGTCATCACATGCGCCGATGTCCCGGGCGAAGACGGGTTTGGCGTCTTCGTCAATGACCAGCCGATCATGGCGCGCGGCAAAGTCCGTTATGTCGGTGAGGCTGTGGCCGCGGTTGCCGCGGAAAGTCCGCTCATCGTGAAGCGGGCACTTGCCGCCATCAAGGTTATTTATGAGCCGTTACCAGCTGTCTTTGATCCGGACGAGGCCCTATGTCCGGGGGCACCGATATTACACGACTACGCACCGGACAATATCACCAAGCACATACCTATTCGCGTCGGCGACGTCGACAAAGGCTTCGCTGAGAGCGATCTGGTGATGGAGGAGACCTACACCACTCAGGCTATCGAGCATGCCTATCTCGAGCCGGAAGCGGGGCTCGCTTATGTTGACCAGGATGGCGTCGTCACGATCGTATCGCCGGACCAGAACGTGACTCATCATCGCCATATGCTGGCGCGCATTATCGCGAAGCCGATCAGCAAGGTGCGTTTCATCATGAGCCCGGTCGGCGGCGGGTTCGGTGGCAAGGAAGATATGATCTATCAGGGCATGCTGGCCCTGCTGGCAATGAAGACCCAGCGAGCCGTCCGTCTGGTATTCACGCGCGAGGAGTCGATTATTTCCACCGCGAAGCGTCATCCCTCCCGTACCGTGCTGCGCATGGGCCTCAAGCGCGATGGACATATCCACGCGCTGCAAATGAAGATGATCTGCGACGGCGGCGCCTACGGTCTGTCCACCGAAGGCGTCATGCGCAAAGCGGCCATATTGGCGGCGGGGCCTTATGTCATTCCCAACGTCAGGATCGACACATTCGGCATCTACACCAACAACACGCCATCGGGAGCATTTCGATCCTTCGGTGCTTTGCAGACGGCCTTCGCCACCGAATCTCATTTGGATATGTGCGCCGAGCGGCTCGGACTCGATCCGTTTCGGATCCGCCGCATCAACGCGATGCGCGATGGCGCTGTAACGCACACAAAGGCCAGACTTGGTTCGGTCAGCCTTATGCGGTCGCTCGATGCATTGGAGAAAGCGTCCGGTTGGGAAAGCGGCGCACCGACGTCTCGTGGCGACCGGCGGCGCGATCTCAATCGCAACGATATTCGGCCACCATGCACGTTGGGCGCGCGCTTTGTGGAGGCAGAGAAACCGGAAGCGGCGGAGTAGGCAATGGCCCGCAAACGCGGACGAGGAATGGCGGCGTGCTGGTACGGCATCGCGCGGACTGCCGTGATCGACCGGGCTGCCGCCTGGGTCGAGCTTGACGATGGTGGCAGCGCGAAGGTCGTGACCGGTGTAACCGAAATAGGCGAGGGCATCCTCACGGTGCTCGCACAAATTGCCGCCCACGAGATGGGTGTGAGGCCCGAACATGTCGTTATCGGCGACAATGACACGGCGCGCGCGCCAGAAGCATCACATGCCGGGGCCAGCCGTCAGACCTACATGATCGGCAACGCCGTTGCGCTTGCGTCGCGCGAAGCGCGCAAGCGCCTCGTCGATGTCATGGCCATTGTGTGGGACGTGGAGGCCGAAACAATTCGCACGAGTGCCGGAGAGATTTGGGCCGAGAATACCAATCATCACATCACTATGGGTGAAGCCGTGCACACCGCAAAAAGCCGTGGCGTCGTCCCTGTCGGGTCGGCCAGCTTCGGTACTGATACGACAGGTCTCGACCCTGTCGACGGTTCGGGCCGGCCATGGCAGGCGTACGTGTTTGGCGCTCAAGTTGCCGAGGTCGAGGTCGATACGGTGACCGGCGAGGTCCAGGTGCTTGGCATTTGGGCGGCCCATGACGTCGGACGCGCCGTCAATCCGCAAGGCGTGGAAGGCCAGATCGAAGGCGGCATTGTGCAGGCGCTCGGGCAGGGTCTGATGGAGGATTACAAGCTGGAAAATGGTCGCACGAGTACGTCGGGCTTCGCCAAATACATATTGCCGACGGCGCTCGATGTGCCGCGCGTCAACTCAATCATCATTGAAGATCCTGATCCGATTGGTCCGCTAGGAGTCAAAGGCGTCGGTGAGCCTGCAATGGTGCCGACAATTCCAGCAATCATGAATGCGATCTATGACGCGGTTGGCGTTCGCATTACGGCGTTACCGGCCACGCCTGAAAAAGTGCTCATGGCGATCCGGGAAAAGGATCAACTGGAAGCGCATATGGCGGCACAAGCCGCCGAGTAAACACGAGGTGGGGAGAGATTCATGAGAAGAATTTACACCGTGTTGTTGGCGGCAGCAGCGGTTGTGGCGGCCGGTCTGCCAGGGGTTGCCCAAGACTATCCTGTGCGCCCAATCACCATGATTGTTCCCTATCCAGCCGGTGGCCCGAGCGACGTGGTGGCGCGCATCATGGCGGACGGCATGAGCAAGGCCCTCGGCCAAAATATCGTTATCGAAAATGTCGGCGGGGCTGGGGGAACCATCGGCACGGCGCGCGCCGCCGGCGCGGAGCACGATGGCTATACGCTCTTGGCCGCCAGTATGGGATCCCATGTGTCGGCGCCAGCGCTCTATGCCAATCTAAAATATGATTCGACCAAGGATTTCGAGCCCATCGGTTTGACGGCAAATGCACCGGCGGTGATTGTGGCGCGCAAGGATTTTCCCGCGAAAGATTTCAAGGAGTTCGTGGACTACCTCAAAAAGAACGGCGACAACGTGAAGCAGGCACATGGTGGCGTCGGCTCGTCCTCGCATATGGCCTGTTTGCTGTTCACGTCCGAACTGGGACTGAAGCCAAACCTGGTGGCCTATCGCGGCACCGGCCCGGCGCTCAACGATGTCATCGGTGGGCACGTCGATTTCTTTTGCGAGCAGGTCGTCAGTGTCCAGGGCGCCGTTCGCGGCGGCACCGTGAAGGCCTATGTGGTTTCCGGTAACGAGCGCTCGCCCGCCCTGCCTGATGTCCCCTCCGCCAAGGAAGTGGGTGCCAAGGAGTATCAGATCAATATTTGGAGTGCGATATTCGCGCCCAAGGGCACTCCGAAACCCGTCGTGACCAAGCTTAGCGAGGCCCTCAACAAGGCGCTCGACGATCCGGCAGTTGCCCAGCGGCTGCTGGAACTGGGTGGAACAGTCCCGCCCAAGGATCAACGTGGTCCCGCCTACCTCGCAAATTTGCTCAAGGCCGATATTGCGCGATGGAATCCTGTCCTTAAAGCTGCGGCGGAGAAGACCAACTAATGCTCACGCGCGCCGGCAGCGATACAGACCGCCAGATGCGCGAGCGTGCCCGCGCGGTCGCAAAGGCCGCCGGCATAGAGCAGGCGCTGGCAAAAGGTCTGCCAAAGCTTGTGGAATGTACGCTCTCGGAAGCTCTCGTGTTGGGTCTGCTCAAGCAGGGCGTACGCAAATATTTTG
>Ga0126381_100003253_pt1 | contig 17693 bp, 10 predicted proteins | sample PanSoiMetPlot_28_FD_96465 | JGI IMG/M metagenome (GOLD analysis project Ga0126381, IMG submission 96465) | Tropical forest soil microbial communities from Panama - MetaG Plot_28 | ecosystem: Environmental > Terrestrial > Soil > Tropical forest > Bulk soil | place: Panama | collected 2016-02-17 | reverse complement strand
GAGGTGGCAACCCGTGCCTGGCGCGGCGAGCTATGTAGTACAAGTGGATATTCAATCGATAAGCGAATCGCAATCACCCTACTGGGCAAGCGAGATAGGCAGCGGCTACAAGCAGGAAGCGACCATTGAGACGGTCTTCCAGTTTGAGTTTGCGGGTGCTCAGTTGGGACGCTGGCGTGTGTGGGCAATTGACGCTCAAGGTCAGGAGGGACCGAAAAGTTCTTGGAAAACGTTCCGGTATACGAAATAGTTCGCCCATGTGCCCGAAGCATTTCCATTCGCAAAGTTGCAGTGATTGACTGCGAGTTTTCCAAGCATTTGCGCCAGTGCCTGACGGGCCACATCCTCGGATAGCACGATTGTTTCAAAGCGTGTAATTGAAATCCCAGTTGTCCTGTAATAAGGACAAGCTACCCCTCAGACTGCATCGCAAGACTTAGGATTAAAACACATAAACATTCTGTCGACTCAGCAAAAGCTGGACAATCCCAGTCCTGAATTACGGACAAGTTTGCAAAAGTATGTCGAGATACCGACTCGTAAGCAATTCTGAGCGCCTGAGGTCCGGCGAATGTTCGAGAAGCTTTTCAGCTTTCAATCCGCTGTGCAAATGCACCGAGCAGCGCCCCTGGCCCAGGAACGCGAAGACTTTTTATTGCATCTCCATCAACGAGGCGTGTGCCGAAGTAGTCTGAGAAGCTTCGCAGCATCACTAAACCAGATAGTTCGCTTTCTGCGACTGAATAAACTTCGTGATGTCAAAGAGTCCGAAATCGAAAGCGCTGCACGAAGGTTCAAATACCGGCGTTCAAAGAGAGGAGGAGGACCAGGGCCCTGCACCAAGCCTTATTTCAAATGGCTCGCCAAGAGGTGGTTGCGCTTCCACGGCAGGTTGATACCCACCCCGCCTCCCAGACAACCATTTACTCACCAACTGCGCGAGTACCAAGAGTACATGACGTCGGAGGTGGGGCTCTCAAAGTCAACAGTGCAGGGGCGGATGTGCCAAGCCGCAAAGTTCCTCAGATGGTATTCGCGGCGGCGAAAAAGCCTAAGCAGGGTTTCTATAAGAGACGTGGACGAGTACTTTGCCACGCAAGCGAGAAACCTAACGAATGTGGCCCTTGCCAGTTGTGCCGCCACCCTCCGAGCTTTCTTCCGCTATGCCGAGAGCAAGAGTTGGTGCCATTCGTGGATTAGTTGCAACATCAAGAGCCCTCCAATTCGGCGCAGCCATTTCACTCATGTTGGGCCTCAATGGAACGAAGTTCTTCGACTTGTGCGAAGCATACATGGAGAGAATCCGGCGGAGATGCGTGCCAAGGCGATCCTGTTGTTGGTCTCCATCTACGGCCTCCGCAGAAGCGAAGTGATTCGTCTGTTGGTAAGCGATTTTGACTGGAAAAACATGGTCTTCACGGTGCGTCGCGCAAAGAGAGGGCGCGTTCAGCAGTTTCCTATTGGAACCGACTTGTCAGACGCGCTCTTGCAATACATCAGGTACGCCAGGCCTCTGTGCTCCATTCCGACCCTCTTCGTGACCCTTGGCATTCCCTACAAGCCAATGAACCCTAGTTCCGTGTCTTTCATTGTGAATCTGCGAATGAAACGCTGGCGAATCTGTTCAGCAAAAAAGGGGCCACACTCGCTCCGCCATGCTTGCGCTACCCGTTTGCTTGAAAAAGGCGCGACGCCCCAGGAAATCGCAGACTTTCTCGGACATCGCAACTCAAAGTCTGTCGGCATCTATGCGAAAGTTGACACGAAGGCTCTTCGTCAGGTGTCTGAGCTTGATCCCTGTGGAGGTCTATGAAGCTCTCTAATGCCGTCGAAAAGTACGTTGAGATGAAGCGAAAGTTCGGGGTCTCCTACAAGTGGGGAGCGGGAATGTTTGATGCGTTTTTGCGCCAAACGGGAGACATCCCAGTTGATTCCGTTACCAAGTCGCACGTGCTGCGGTTTCTGGATAATGGTCGGGCATCTGACGTGACATGGATAGTCAAGTACCGGACGCTGAAGGCTTTTTTTCATCATTGGATAGCCCGTGGCGTAGTGGGGGAATCGCCGATGCCGCGCCCGAGGGCAGCTCCTGTTCGTCTTTCTGTTCTGCCGTATATCTACTCAGTCTCGGATATGCGGCGACTCGTCTGGGGCACCTGCTTTATGAAGCGGCAAACCTCTCGCGTAATCGATCCTCCTACGCTTCGCGCAGTCCTGATGTTTCTGTATGGAACGGGCGCACGTATCAGCGAGACGTTGGCCTTGGAGCAGGACGATGTAGATCTAAGAAATAACACGGTTACATTTCACCGTTCCACTCTGTACTCCAGAACAATCCCCATCGGAACGACTCTTGGCCAATGGCTTCGGACGTACTGCGTTTCGGAGAGGAAAGATGCTCAGAATTTCTTTGCACGGAAAGATGGCAAAGCAATTCACTCTCTAACGCTACTCAGAGCCTTCGAGGGAGTTCGTCGGCGCGCGGAAGTCTCCCGGACTGACGGAATTGTGCGCGAGCCACGGTTGCGAGACATAAGACGTACATTCGCCGTTCATTGCTTGAGAGCATGGACGGAGGAAAAGAAGAACCTAAGGAGCAAGTTGCCGATCTTGGCAGCGTATTTAGGGCATGCGGACCTGAACTCAACGGAAGAATATTTATCGTTAGTCCCAAGCCGCTTCCAAAAACAGTTGTCAAGTCTGAGTCCAGTACGGAGCGATGGGAGTCCTGTCGTTAAGAAGCCACCCGTAAAGACGAAAAAAGTGGGGGAGGCTGAAGGCGGTGGTGGCCAAGATCCCGACCCCTGGATTGATGGTGACGCCAATTAAGACAACCCGGCTGGATTTTGCAGTCCGTGTAGCGCTAGTCCATGAAAACGACAGTCCATGAAAACGACCCACCTCTCCATACGTAAATACCCAGAATCAACAACTTACCGGCACACCTCCAAAAAGGATTTTAAAACCCCTGCGCGGGCGACGCTTTAGTGTTGCCACTGCATCTTAGTCGCACACTTGTGGATTGACCGGAGGGAGCCCCTTGTTCGACAGGTATTTTTCCCTTCCTGCGGCACTAGCGCGCCATCGATTGGCGCCCCTTGCAAAAGAACGCGAAAGGTTCTTGACGCATCTTGAAGCAGGCGGAACAGGCCGGCAAACGATCCGCACCTCAGCCTGCTACCTCCTCCAGTTCGTCCACCTTCTCAGGCTTCGCCGGCTACGTGACGTGACGCTGCGAGAAGTTGAGGAAGCCGCGAACCGATGGAAAGAGCTTCGCCATAAAAGCAGCGATGACACGGCAGGGCATTCCGGAGTTCGGTACTTTGCCGGGGTCGGACGGCGGTTCTTATGCTTCCATGGACGGCTCAAGTCTCCGCGCATTCACCAGCCATTTTCGAAGCACCTAGACGACTTCGTTGAGGCGATGTCTTCCGAGTATGGCCTTTCGGCGGAGACCATTCGCGGGCGCCGATATCGTGCAGCCGAGTTCCTCAAATGGTATGGAGAACGACATCGGAGATTCCGGGAGGTTCGACTGACGGATATTGACGCATACTTCGGCCGCAACGCTGCGCGAAGTTGGAGTCTCGTGACAAGACACGACGAGGCCGGCGCTTTGAGAGCTTTCTTCCGGCACGCTCAGAGCCGTGGATGGTGCCGAGCGGGGATTGCCAGTGCCATTCATTCACCGCCACTTCGGCGTGAGTTGTCTGGGCCTCTTGGGCCGGCCTGGAACGATGTCCTCCGGCTCGTACGAACGACGCGAGGCTCCAAACCCAATGACCTCCGTGCCAAAGCACTCTTACTGCTCTTCGCTATGTATGGGTTGCGTCGGAGCGAAGCGGCCAATCTTCTGCTGAAGGACATTGACTGGGCGGCCAATCGATTTACGGTCCGCCGAGCCAAGGGCGAGGGCTTTCAGCAATTCCCGTTGAGCAAGGAGCTTAGTGCCGCGATCCGGCGTTACATCGAAGACGCGCGACCTCGCTGTTCATTTCCTAATGTCTTCATCACTCTCAAGGCACCTTATCGGCCGCTCGTAATGCACTCGATGTCAGATGTTGTCCGCAGCCGGATGCGAAAACTGGGAATTCTTTCGAAACACTGCGGGCCGCAATGCTTGCGCCACGCATGCGCCACCCGCCTTCTCAATACCGGCACATCCTTTATAGAAATAGCCGATTTCCTCGGACACCGCGACACGCATAACGTGAACGTCTATGCAAGAGTAAGCACCCAAATGCTACGCGAGGTCGCCGCAATTGACTTGATCGGTGCTCTTTGAGATTTTCGACGGCAATTGCGAAGTATTCAGCCTGGAAGCGGGTGCGAGGTGTGCGCTTCGCTAGAGCCGAGAGCGCTTTAAGGTCTCTCCTACGTTCTTCCGGAGATTGTCCGCTGAAGGAGGTTACGCCCAAGCTGATAGCGACCTACCTCGACGGATCTCGCATGTCGGCGTACACTTGGTGGCGCGAGTATCAGATCATTCGATCGTTCTTCCAGTTTTGGCTGTCGCGCAACCGGATCATGCGGCTGCCCATGCCTCGACCGCGAGCTGCTTTACCTCCGCCGTTTCGGCCCTATATCTTTTCAAGAAGCGATTTGATTCGGCTCCTCCTGGCCATCGAACGCACTCCGCTCGTTGATCCTCTGACCATGCGTACCTTTCTGCTTTTCATCTACGGAACAGGAGCTCGCGTGTACGAAGCCATCAATCTTCGCGTATCGGACATCAACTTCCCAAACAAACTGGTCAGCCTCCGCCAGTTTGAACGAAAGCAGAGGAGGGTGCTGCCGATCACGCGGACTCTACGCAACACACTTGATCTGTACATTCAGTCGAGCGCCGCGCAAAGAAGAGATGCAGATTTCGTTTTTGTGACCCACGATGGCAGGCCACTGAAACCCAACACGTTACGATACAACTTCGTGCGCATGTGTGTGCGAGCTCGGATTCATCAGGAGGAAGGCCACCGTGCTACACCCGGAATGCACGACCTGAGGCATACCTTCGCGGTGCATGTTTTGGAGGCTTGGGTGCAACAAGGGAAGGACCTGAGACAAATGCTGCCTGCTCTTTCGAGCTACCTGGGCCATGTTATCTTGAAATCGACCGAGCTATATCTGCGATTGGTTCCCGAAAGATTTGTAAAGCCTTTATCAACACTGCAAAGTTCACTTAAGCCCTGAATTACAGCTCAAGTTCTAAAAACTGCCCGGAACCCGCCACTCTCGTGTCGGAGTGAAATCGACGTATGGCTCTACGACTCTTCCACCGCACTTCGGTTGAAAACGCCGAGGCTATAGTTCCAGTTGCTCACTTCACGAGCGTCCACTTTTCGAGATCAAGGTACATGCAGGTGTCTTCTGAATCTTCGCTGAGACCGTGAACTTCGATGCAATGCTACGAGCAGCTGAAGCCACATGCCTCGACGGTTAACTCGCCCAGGTCGTGCATTGGAAAGCCCTATTCACAGTCAGGTGTGCCACAGCGGATGACGAGAGAGGATTGGTTCTTTATGGCCCGAGGATTCGGGCCGCTCATGCACAAGTGGGGAAATTTCTTCTTCTGTCCGTAATTCCGGACGGTGCCTTTAGCGGTTAGGTGGTGCTGGCAGTTTTGGCGGGCCGGCGCTCGTCAATCTTGTCAGTGACGAGATTGCTGATACTCGGACCTACCCTCATCTGATATCTAGCAGTTGCGGGAAAATCAGTGTATCGCGGTCGCTAGTCGCTGGCATCCTGAGACAGTTCATTAATCACATACTTGTCCAAATCCAGTTGCCTTCGTTCACAAAACCATCAAATCTTGCGCTATCTCTCTGAAATCGAAGGGAAAGCCCTGTCGGCCATCCATGTTCGGCATTCACCAGATTTGCGAACATTAGGACCATATCGGAATCGTCCGATGTCTAGGACATTTCAGGACTCGAACCTCCAACCCGCTGATTAACCCAGAAATGCTATGTAGTCGGTTTGTCTGCCACTTCCCTGCACGATGAGTCACGCTGTAGCACGGTATTTAGGGTGGGTCTGTGCCCAAGTTTCGCATCGTTGATTCAATAACGGCAAACTCGATAGGTACGGCAGACTGGTTCTGCCATCATGGCCCTATTATTGCGTTTCATGGTATCTCTAAGACCTTCCCAATAAAATCCAGCGTTTTCGATTGAACAAAGTAATTGGTGTGATGAACTGTGGAAGTGGACCCGAAGTTGAGAACGGGTGGGTCAGTCATTTTAGGCCGGTCGGGAAGTTCGGTCATGGATTCAGTATCTACCACAAGATCGTTGTCCCCTTTGAAAACCAGTAGATCGGTGGCGAGGTCAACTGCTTTTTGCTTGCCCTCTGTAAAATACTTCCAAAAGTTCCATCCCAGACTTTCGCTTAGAAAGTTAGAACATATAAAAAAATACTCGGGCGCCTTTTGCAATTTTGCGCTATTAAGGCGCTGCAGCTCGTAGCAATTACTCACCCTAGACTGGCCGCTCAAACCTGGGATCATTGCAACGACGGCATCCAAAAAGGGGAGTTTTGTACCAACTCCGACAACCGAGCCAATCACCCGAAGTATTGCCGCTGGAACCGCAGCGAAAGGAACGGCCATGGCAGCTGTGCCAAGTACTTTTGAGTAGTTCGCAAGCAAGCTCAACCCCGCCCTGAGCTTCGGTGGAGCGGCGAGACTGGTGCCGCTTAAAGGCGATGCAACAAATACCGCACGCTTGCGTCTATGGGGTATGCGGTCAAAGAATTCCATCCACCAGCGGCAGACCAGACCACCACGACTGTGGCAAACGATGTCTATTTCAGCTTGGGTTGTACCCAGGGCAGCTACAAGATCGAGCGCATTTATCATTGGGCTCACGGAGAGAGTTGGGTGATCGAACGTGAGGACATGGTCGTAATGTTTACAGCTGCGAAGCAAAAACTCCCTTCCCTTCTGTGTGCTTTGTAAGTCGTCAAGGATATGTTCACTCTTGCTAAAAGTTCCGTGGACAATGAGAAGGAACCGTCCTTTGTCAGGCAAGGAATTTGACCTTATAAGTTTGCCTTGGCTGGGGAGCCAGGTACGAAGTCCGCGGCCCTCTAAAGGATTTAGACATTTGTCAAGAGACTCGAGGTATTTGCTAATCTCGTTTGGTTCGAGCTTAGCGAATTCACGTCGTAGCAATTCCAATCCATTCGTTTCACCACTTCCTGCACGCACTCGAATCGCGCCAAGATCTGCCCCTTTGATAGAAGTCATTTCCCAAAGCAATATTCCGTCACGCTCACGCAACGACAAAGCAATCGAGTTAGGATCTTTGCCTCCATCTCCAAGACCTCGGGAACGCACGGCATGGGCAGCTGGCGGCTTAGCAGCAAATATCTCGAATCTATTTGAGAGAGATTCAAAATTGGAGACGAACAACTGATTCGCCGCTTCGTTGGATTTGACGCTCATACTCCTCTCCTGCACCTGAAAAAAAATTATTGTCGTAAAGGACGATTTGTCGCAGACTGGGCGCTCGCAAGGCGTCTCGCGTTCATCAGCAGTTTGCCGTCGTTCTTACACTCAGCGTCCGTCCTATGAGCCAAAAAGTCAGGGTCCAAGGCTATGGCATCTTCCCAGGCTTTAACTGCCTTATCCCATTGCTTAGTACCATAGGCCGCATGGGCCAGTGTGTCCTGATATTCAGGCCTTGTTGGATCCGATTTGACCGCCACAGTGGCCGCAAAAATTGCTTCCTGGTACTGATGACTTTTGACCAAAGCCCAGGCTAGGTTGTTTTGTGAGCAATCGTCGTCCGGATATCCCTGAAGTGCCATTCGTGCGGAGGCAATAGCTTCTTGGTACCTGTTGTGGTTCAGAAGGGCAAGTGTCTCTTTCTGTCTATCCTGAAAAGGCGCAAGTTCCAGGGCGACGGTAAGGGTCATCCTCCTGGGCGATTGTTTTGCGGGCTCGGTACCTTTTTTTTCTAACGATCCAATATTCGAAGCGGCTGAAACAGCAGATTGGGTTGGCTTGACAGGGGAGGCTTGTTTGGGTAACGAAAGCACCAGGTGAGCGTAAAATGAGTTGTCTGCACCAATTGGAATCTCCAGGAATTTTTGCCTAAAATTTAAGGGACGCAATGGGGTCTGGTAACTCTCGCCTACCTGCGAATCACTGGGGTGGAACACGAGCATTGCAAGAGACCGAGGTAGTTCGAATGATGCAATTGAACTAATATTGCAAGCGGGCTTTCCCACAAGTTGGGCATTCATTTTTGCCCCTGTCGGTTTTTCCGTTGGAACCTCTTCGACCGGCTCCAGAACGCTCAGGCGGAGGACTTTGCCTGATGCGCCGATTTCTGTTGCAAAGGACCCTGCGAACACCGCGAACCACAATTCCTGGTTCGAATCTGACTGTTGAAAAGTGATCTGGCGTAACTCTTCCTTATTTGTCATCACAAGTGGTGAGTCAAACGCCAACACGCGATTGAGCTTTAAAGTCCTATCCTCACCTGGTGTCGAAGGCGAGTTTGTAGATAGAGCTGCCAATTGATCACCGCCTGGATCGACGATTGGCACATACAAAACTAAATCGCGAGTTCGAGTATCAGCCAAACGCTCAGGCAGTGTGATGCTTCCCCCGCTAAGATTCAGCGAGCTGTCACGGGGCACCTCGGTCACTCGATACCATTGTTGCTGCGGCTCTTCTACGTGGAAGGATATAAAACGACTGTTGGGCCAAGTAACATGCAGTTCAGATCTTGCTTGAGGATGTGCAGCCAAAGAACTTGAGTATGAGTCTACGATTCTCGTCGCCAGAAAAGGTGCTGACGCCGGAAGGAACTTCGCACCGAACCAGACGAAAAATCCAATAGCACTCAGCACCACTAACCAGCGGGCAATTGACCGATGCCGCGGCGCGATGGCAGGAACTTTGCCAATCGCGTGCCGAGCAGCAGCTCGCGATAAAGAAATAATCAAAACAAAGGTCGAAAAGCTGAGTAGTATTCCGAAGGCAATTCCCGTAAGCCAGATCCCAGTGCGAGTATTGCCTGTAATCCCTGTTATGAAGCGCTGACTCCGAGCCAATTGTAGGGTTAGGGCTCCTGTCGCTAAAAGAGGTAGTCCAATGCTCTGAAGGAGGGCCCAGAAAAATACTTCCCTTTGTGGAACTCCGGGCCAAAAACTACACCGCGTCAGGGCAATCTGCCCGGCAACAGTCAGTATAAGGAGACCGACTAAGCCCGGGAATGTGGCCAAAGCAGCATATTCTCGGAATTCGGGAGGACCATGTAGATTGGCCATCCCGGCAATAGCTACGGCAAGCACAAAACACCAGAAAACAGTGCGCCTAGTGCCCAAGCTGTAGAAGTGTCTGTCCTGGTCTGCGTACGCAACTCGTCGCGCTATCCGTTTACAGCTTTTCCAGCCTGCGAAAGCAGCGAAGACTAAACCAGTTGGGATGGCAAATACCAGGACTTCCAAGTCCCTCGAAGCCGGGAGAAAACGTCCATATACTGGTATGCCTCCCGTAAGCCAACTCAACCCCAGAGTTAGCATTAGACCGACCGTACAAATCCAAAACGAGCCTGCAAGAACCCCACTTAGGGCGCCGGTTTTTCCCCGCTCGCGAATCGTTTCTGCATGAAGCTTGTAACGTCGTGCCTTGACGATTGTCCGCGCCCGACGCCTCTCCAAGAATGGCACGCCGTCAAGCTGTCGGCCAGCCTCACAAATGTCAGCGAGCGCTTCTCTAGCGGCGTTGCGCGTTTCTCGAACTCGTGCAATCCGCGCGAGTTCCGCGATGTCTTGTGGGTTCGCAATCTTTGCTAGGGATTCCCCGGCCGCGCGACGGACCTCACTGCTCGGGTCGGTGATGACAAGTTTTAGACACAATCGTATTAACTCCCTGTTCGGACCGGGGATTGCCATGACTGCGTGCATCGCAGCTTTACGTGCAGTTTCATCCTCTCTTTCAGAGAGGTTTATTAATACCCGACTACTGTTTTCATAACCCCACGTCTTCGCCCAAAAGTCGACGTCAGGAACCATTTGGTAGACGGCGCTCCAGAATACAAACTCAAGTTGCAGTGGGTCGAGACGCAGGCGCTCTCGAAACGGGCGTATAACCCCTTCTATGTGTCCTCGAGCGAGGAGGGTGTCCAGGCGTTCGCGAAACCGTTCTCCACGATCACCCCGACAGGCACTAGCAATTAACTCGCGTGCGGCACGAAAATCTGCGAACGTTCGGTCGAGCTTAAACCAATCGACAATATGTCGTACGAGTCTTTCATGAGTCAACTCATACCACATTTGCCCACTCCGCAGTTCCGCCCGAACGAGTCTTGAGTCTTCAAGAAATTTCAGAAGGACTTTTATTTCTTCCTCGGTCGCAGTAAATTCAGCATTCAGCAATGTTTGGAGAGTAACTGCACGTTTAGTTCCCTCGGGAGTAATAAGGGCATCCAGAATTGTCCTGCAGAGAAGGACATGCTCAGGAGGTATTCGTGAAGTTACGTCGTCTAAATAGCGGCGCAGAATACCCTCCAATCCACCAATGTTTTGTAGGTCGCATTCTTCGAGGCGAACGCACTCCTTTGAGCGATTACAAGCCTCTCGGTAAATTGCGGTGCACACGATCTGCAGCAATAACGAATCAAAATCCTCGATCGCGAGCAGATCGACGATTTTGCTTAGGAGCTTCTGGTCATACTCGACGCCAGCCACAGTGAGAGGCCGGATGATTGCCTGCCGAGCTCCGAACGCGCTCAGAGGCCGCAGCCTATATTCGTTCGAAAACATTTCCGGCAGATCGCTTGTAAATTCATCGAGCCGAGAAAGATACTCTTCGCGCAGACTAATTAGAACGCGAAAATCAATATCTTTCGAAGAAGTCATCGCCGCGAGCCACAAGCTAAATGCCTTCCGCTCGTCAGGTCGCCTTCCGAATCGAATGAAGAACTCTTCAAACTGATCAAGTGCCAATACAATACGAGGTGTAAGAGAAAGTGACCCGAGAGCGAGAAGAAACTCCTCAGAACATTCATAAGTTGTGAGGCCTGCCGCGTCGGCAACAGCCTTACATGCATCGGACAACGGGGATTCAAGCACTCTCGCATGAACAGGCAAGAATCCACGGGACCGAAGTTCTGGAAACACACCCGCCAGAACAAGCGATGTCTTGCCAAGACCAGAGCGTCCGTACAAAACGCAAGCGCGATCTGTCATCAAACGTTCGACCACTTCCTTTATATCTCGCTCTCGGCCGGAAAAGCGGAACCGGTCAGCCTCCACGTAATAGTCCAAAAATTTGTATGGACCGGTATTTGTCTCGGTAGTACTGAGCAGCGAGCTTGGCTCGATGATCGTCATGCTGTGACCTGCCCGAGTGCTGCGATGAAGTCATCCAACGGCCAGTCAATCCATTGCATTCCATACTTGCTCCAATAGGCCGGGTCTGGCTCGGAGCTGACCATGAAACTAGGTCCTTGTATTCGATTACCCGCTTCGTCGAGAAATTGTCTGCTCAGAGATCGAATTAGTTTGTCCCGCGAGGAAACTCCGACAAAGAGCGCACTGCGGCCCAACTGGCCACGCATCAATTCCAGTATTTGCCTTGGCATCCTCGCCATGCGCTCAAGAAGAAGCTCATTGTCATCCTCAGTCAGCACCAGCGACCCTTCTTCTCGCACTCTGCCGCGGACAAAAACAAGGAGGCCCTCGGGGGAATTTACTTCACGTCTTTGATCCAAACGAGACAGGACTTGAACACCCTTCTTGTCTTTTCGATGGTGAGCTTCTTCCAACAAACCATCAAAATGTGTGTACACAATGGCGGGCAAATTCAGGCCTGGCAGCGCTAGGAAGGCAGGTGGCGGTTCGAAACCTTGATAAGCTTTGCGAATGGACCCGATCAGACGATAACGCTCACGTCTATTTTGGTAATGTTGGCAAACGGCGGGAAGACAAAATGTCTCCATCCAACCAGTGTTATCTCCATGATTAAAATCTTCCTCCCGCTCATAGCTGGATTCGGCTCTCAGACGTTCAGCCAGTTCCCTTGGCCCAGGGGGCAGCAACGTGGAGCGAGAAGCACATGCGCGCAAAAGCCCAGGTCCCGCAACAATAACGCAATTGTGACTGCGGATGGCTGATGCTAGGTCATGGGGTAGTTCGAACCCTCGTAGCTCCCTAACTTGAGGTCTTGCGTCTTGGCGAAATTCTGGGCGTTCTTGATCCAGTTCAAAAACTGACTCATGACCCGGAGAAAGATAAAGCACTGGCGTCACAAAACTACGAATCGCACCTTCTCTTTGATTTATGTAGAGTGCTTTTCGTGCTTGATTGAGAGCCAAATCGACACGACCCGTTTGTGCGCCAGTAAGAAGCTCCCGATAAAAAGTGTCTGCAAAACGGAGCGCTTCATTGTCTGGAATTTCGTAGCGCATCGCCACGATTGCGGGAATGCCTGCACGCAGGAGCGACGGTCCAAGTCCACTTAAAGTGCGCAGGGAAGAAGCTGCAGCGCCGAGGCAGCAGTTGAGCACTACAAGACGTGGAGGATGCTCGAAGAGATCAGAGAATACCTCGGCTTCCATCCAATATTCGCTGTCGTAAGTTTCGGCGCCGTTCAAGCGGATTTTGAACGTCCCGCTGCGAGTTACTTCGCCATGGCCGATGTAATGCAGAACATCATATTTCCCAGCCTTTAGCTTATTCTTTAAACTGTCTGGTGTGACCCGCCCGTCCAGTTTTTCGAGTTTGATAGAGTCGCCGCATTGCTCAACCGCCGATTGCAGGTTCTGCCACTCGTGATCGACCTGGAGTCCAGATCCAGCTGGGATGACGACAAGTACTTTTAGTTTTCGGAGCGGATTGGTCGAAGCGCGACTGAGAGGGAGTTCTTCGGGCGGTTGCCGGACAATACAATATTTGGGCTTGCTGACTAGGAATCCGTCTTTCCTTTCGTCGTAAAGAGCTTCCCAGGGTAACTGCTGAAGGTCAACTGGAAGAGATAGCCTAATGATCAACGGTGATTCAGGAGTGGCTTTAACACTTTCGTCTTCCAAAATCTTTGCGACCGTACCCGAGAAGAGCCCTGCAAAAAGCTGGCTGCCCACATCACGCAAGTCATCAAGACTGCACTCGCCAACCGAAATTTTCTCAATTACTTGAGATGTTCGTGACCCCTCCTGAAGTTCAAACCCAAACGGAGCTTGGCCCTCGCTGTAACCATTGGACCCCAAAACGACGTACTGACCGTCTCGATTTACAATTTTAATGGTTACCGAAGACATCGCACCGTACCTGGGTCCTTACCTCACGCGCCAAGTCTGGAGGGAGATAGGGCTCTTAGCCGAGCATTTTGACTCTATGGGTTTGCAAGTCAAGGGAAAAGTAATAACGTAGAAATTAGGTACCGACAGCAGCCACGGATTGCGACGGGAACACGCTCTGGAGTCTGTGTTGAGTTTCTTGCAGTGACAATGACCTCGGGCAGTCAAATGCCCCAGCTAGTGGTTATTCCCGCACTCTAAGTTGGTCCGTACACAAATCATTCAAACTTTCATCTAGGCGCACAATCGACGCGCTGTCTGTGCCCGCCATAAGAAGACAACTGGGATCAAATGGTGATTTCAAGAAATGAGAATCGTTTGAGAAACTCAAGAATATCGAACGCCGAATTCGAGGGGAGTACATTACTTGACTCCAACGAATTACGCACCCAGGATTCGGGAGGATTGTTGAACGCCTGTAGGCGACGGACGCGCGGCTTAGACCCCTCGGTCACTTACTTCCTGGTTGCCCGTCATACGCCCAGCAACTGTAGCTGGAGCATCGAACGCGCCAAGGTTGGACCAACGCGGAGGGTAATCTCTTGGCTATCGCAGTTCCCTAGCGCGACTCCCACCCTCCAGCCAAGGTACTACGTGACGGAATTTCATGACTTCATTTCGTTTGAATCTTGCCCTGTTTTGGTCTCAAAGGATTACAGTCCTGTTTCTGGAGAGTATGTGAAGCACAATCTCGCGGCTGCCAACGCGCAAAATATCACTGTCCGAGAGCCTCTCTCTCCGGCATCTTTTCCCGTTTAAGAACGTTCCGTTGGCTGTGGACAGATCCTCCACCTCGACCCCATCTTCCGACGGAAAGAAGGCAACGTGTTGTCGCGACACCGAACTGTCCGCCAACGGCAGTTGCACTGCTGCCGCGTCCCGTCCCATTCGCAAGGATTCGGCAGTGAGGAGGAGTTTCGACACCTCGGCCTTTGAGCCACCCCAGAGGCACAACCGTCGCGCAAAATCGAACAGGAGATGAAGTCTTCCGTCCTTCTGAAGGCTTAGCTGACATAGTTTGCCAAAGGCGGGTTCTTGAACAGACGCAGGTCCACTGTGTACCAAACTAACGAGCGCGGCGATAGACTCGACTTCATCGGTTTGGTCTACCCCCGCAACTGACTTCCGAACTCCCGGCGTATCACTTCTGGGCGTCGAATCACCTGGCACTTCAAGCGGCGACATACTCTTCAGGTCCGCTACACGATGCTCGCTTTCGCGCGCAACTTCTCTTTGAGCCTCTTCTTTGCTCACCGGGGGTACAGGCTGCGACCCAATTCCCGTATGTCGATCGGCGGTTTCCGTCCATTCTACGTTCGTAGCTTCATCGCTAGATGCCGCTTCCTCTTCAGCCTTAGAATTCAAACTTCGAATCACCGCCGCTAAGTTGCCCACCGCCAAATGCGTTATAGCTTTTGCAAAATCCTCCATCGTCTGGAAACGTTCCATTGGATCCCGGGCCAATGCTTTTAGAACGGCCGAGTCAAGCTCGGTTGGCACACTAACAAACTGTGACACCGACGCGGGTTCTACTTGGACTGCCCGCTCGAATTCAGCCGGATCAGCGCGAAATGGAAGCTGTCCCGTCAGCATCTCGTAGAGAACTACACCGAGAGCAAAAATGTCCGCACGGGGATCAGCCTGCCCTGAGAACGCCTGCTCTGGCGCCATATAACCTGGCGTTCCGATCATGGTAGCCTTCTGAGAGCTTCCATTCGGTCGATTCGCGAAAGCCACGATGCCAAAATCGAGAACCTTAATTTCGCTCTGCTTGGTTAGGAAAACATTCGAAGGCTTGATGTCTAGACGGACAAAACCGCGGCTATGAACATAGCCGAAAATAGCCGCAAGTTCCGAGGCGATCGCGCAGGCTTGGCCTGGATCGAGGCTTTTGAGCCTATCTAGCAGCCGCCGCAGGGAAATACCCTCCAGCAGATCCATGACAAGGTACGGGCGACCCTCCTCTTCTCCCGAGTCGTAAATGCGTACTATGCCCGAGTGCTCCATCATGCTGAGAACTTGGATCTCGCGCTTAAAAAGCTCTACTGCCCCAGTCGTCTGGACGGCCAAGTTCGCGCGCAGTATCTTAGCCGCCAAAACGTGCCCCTGTTCGTCCGCAACCCTGTAAACAACGGCGAATCCACCTTCCCCAATCTTGTGAAGCACTCGATAAGGCCCGATCTTCTCATCTCGTGGGCGCATAGGCTCCGGTGGAGGCGCAATCGCCTCCTCTGGTACCCATTGCTTATCCCGAGAGCCCTGAAACGCGAGGAGAACCCAAGGGGCTAGCCTGTACATGCTCTCTTCGCCAACCTGGCCGATCAACGTTCGCTCGCGAAAAGCCAGCTCGATGAAAGCGCGCCGGAGCAGTAATTTGACGACACTCTGCGCTACTCGATCGGGGAACGTGGCTTCGCCCACAAGGCCAAGTAGATTGAAGGTACGAACTTTATCTCTAACCTGGGACAAATTGAACGGTTCGTGACCCCGACTCAAAACCCAGTCAATCGCATAGTAAAAGCAAAGCCTCTGCCGGTCGAGTTGCACATGATCCACAACTCCGCGCGTCGTCTTGAACGCTTCCTCGGTTGCAAGAGCCTCCTCGACCTTTGCGAAAACCTCCATATAGCGGCGACGCTCAAGATCAAGATTCAACGCAGGACCTTGTTCCCCCCAGAGAACATGCCTATTCAGCTCCCGCCAGGTACGGCGAGGAACGCCACGCCCTTTGTAACGAAGGTAAAGTGCCACGGCATCATTTTTGTCTCTCCCATCGTTTGGTTCAAAACAGCGGAGTACAATATCGTCTTGTTTCTCCCAGAGACATGGTAGGTAAAGGTCGTAAGCAAAAATGCTCTCGTAAATGCTGTCGCCGCGCGACACGTCCTCAAGCAGACGCTCTTCTACTTCTTTGCCGCCGATGAACACAAAGGAAAACGCGCTTGCAGTAAAGATGCTTTTCAGCGCCTGAAGAACTGGATCGAGCGCCGATTTTCCGTCTTGTTCACTCCGAGCCTCGAGCTTATCGAGCTCATCGAGTATGAACACGACCTTGATTGGTCGCACCGAATGGTCCGTCCCCCACAAGCGTCGCCACCAACGTTGCCAACGCGACCTGCAAGGTTGTGGCCCGCTCAATAGGCGTCGGGAGAAACCCAAGATGTCGAACTCTGCGGCTTTTTCATCGTATGGTAGGTACTTGAGAGCCTCCTCGTCACTTCGCGTTTGTTTGTATGAGCCAGAGATCTTGCCCAAGAATTCCAGTCCCAACCAAGGAGCTTTTCCAAGTCCGACTTCCGCTCCATGACCACGCTCTTCGGCAACTAGACTCCGCGATGAGATTTCGAATGAGGTTCGCAGAAATGCCGTTTTCAAATCCTCACGCAGATTGCGATTGAGGCGGTCGATCAACCCCAATTCCTTCAACCGCAGGTATAGATGTCTGATTAAATGGTGAAGCAACTGGACCGGCGCAAGAGGGCACGCCAAGTTGATCCACACATCGAGTAGCTCAACGTCTTCCCCCAAGCGCGCGAAGCGGTCATGGTCTGCTCTTATCAAGCGGACTGCAAGCCGGACGCATGATGTCTTCCCGACACCCCTCAACCCACTTACTAGAAAAGCGCCCCCTCGCGATAACATGATCCTGTTTGCGAGTTCCTGGGCGGCAGCTTCCCGCCCTACGACCCACGTGTCGGACAGTTCCTCAGGTACGGGCTCGTGGAAATAGCGGAAGTCCTTCCTCAAAATGTAGCGGTTTCGGTCTTCCTCTTCCATAAAGAGACTTTCTCTCTCTTCGGACTAAGAATTTGCCAGCCTGTATCGCGATGCGTTGAGCTATCTAGCTAGCTTCAAGTTTATCCCTGGATTATAGTAACGCCCTCAGCTATCGTTTTCACGAGCAACCAGTGCGCGCTCTAGCCCGCCTTAGCGTTCATAGTTGTAGACTGGCGGTTATACTCGCGGGTCTTTCAGTATCGAAGAAACACAGATGGCCCCACGACAGCGACGACTCCTAGTGAGTTGCCAGCAACCCGGAAGTAAAGATCCCGATAGCCCAGCGGCTTATTCGCAGTCTGCCCGCTGTTCAATAATCCCTGCGAATGCCGGCTTTGCAATTCATTGAAATCGCTCCGTTGACTTTGTGTCGGATATCACCGTTCGGTATTCATCTGTTCGCTGAACAGGTGGTCTGCCCTTCGCGTAGTTTGGGTTAATCTAGTAATGGGTTTGTATTGAACTTGGTCTGCGTCTACCCCTCGAACTTAATCTCTTGGTTTCGTGCCAAGAGGTCCTCAGGTTTTAACTCCGTGTAAGCTATTGAGTGCAGTGCTGTTAGTTCACTTTGCCCGAAAAACTCATTCGGCCCGAAAGTTCAAAACT
>Ga0126381_100003252_pt1 | contig 17693 bp, 15 predicted proteins | sample PanSoiMetPlot_28_FD_96465 | JGI IMG/M metagenome (GOLD analysis project Ga0126381, IMG submission 96465) | Tropical forest soil microbial communities from Panama - MetaG Plot_28 | ecosystem: Environmental > Terrestrial > Soil > Tropical forest > Bulk soil | place: Panama | collected 2016-02-17 | reverse complement strand
GTGCTGTTCCTGCTGTCGCTTAAGGCGGGCGGCACCGGTCTCAACCTGACCGCCGCCAGCCATGTCATCCACGTCGACCGGTGGTGGAACCCGGCCGTCGAAGAGCAGGCCACCGACCGGGCCTTCCGTATCGGCCAGCGCCGCGACGTGCAGGTTCGCAAATTCGTCTGCATCGGTACGCTCGAGGAGCGGATCGACGCCATGATCGAGGAGAAGAAGGCGCTTGCCGAGCAGATCGTCGGCACCGGCGAAAGCTGGCTGGCCGGCCTTTCAACGGCCAGGCTGCGCGAAGTGATCACGCTGTCCCCGGACGCGGTGCCCGAATGAGTCCGCCCCGGTTCTTCAGGTTCCCTGAGTCGTCACGCCCGATCCCCGTAGACGGCGGCGTCAAGGCGAGGAGCAGGCGCGGCGTCATCGGCGAGCGATGGTGGTCGCAACGGTTCATCGCCGCGCTCGAGTCCTACGGCATGAGCGGCCGGCTGCAGCGCGGCCGAAACTACGCCCGCAGGGGACAGGTCCTGGAGTTCGAGCTGACCCAGGGCAAGGTGGCCGCCCGGGTTCAGGGGTCGCGTCCGCAGCCGTACACGGTCAGCATCGGCGTGCTGCCGCTTACCACAGCGCAGTGGCGCCAGGTGGAACGGCGCCTTGCCTGTCAGGCGCTATTTCGCGCGAAACTGCTGGCCGGGGAGATGCCCGCGGAGATCGAGGAGGTCTTCGCGGACTGCGGGACGCCGCTGTTCCCCCGCTCGGCCGCCGACCTGAGGATGCGCTGCAGCTGCCCGGACTGGGAGGTGCCGTGCAAGCACCTCGCCGCAGTCTGCTACGTGCTCGCCGAGGCGTTCGACGACGATCCGTTCGCGATGCTCGCCTGGCGCGGCAAGGGCCGCGAGGACCTGCTCGCCGCGCTCCGGCTAGCCCCGGCGGACCGCGATCCGCATGGCGTGACCCGGAAAGGTACGGCGCAGGCCGGTCCAGCGGCGGCTGACGCGGCTGCGTACGGTCCCAGCGCGACCCGCGCCGCGCTCGCAGACGTGGCCGGGCCGCCGCTGGCCCGGTCGCTGGCGGACTTCTGGTCGCCCGGCCTGAGCCCGGCTCGGCTGCGCGCGCTGGCCGCCCCAGCGCCCGCCAAGGCGGTTCCCGACCTGCTGCTTCGGATGTCGGATCCGCCCGCGGTCACGGTGCGGGGGCAGGATCTTCGAGACGTGCTGGCACCCGCGTACGAGCGGCTGGCCGCCGAGGACGCGGCCGGAGTCACTCAGTCCAGGCGCGCTGCATCGCCTCGGGAAGCCCCCACCAGCCAAGCGGAGTGAGCCGGTCGTCTTCGTCGATCGCGCCGAGCACGCTCCACATGGCTGTCACGTGCAGGAACAGCCCTTCGATGCTGAGCTCGTCAAAGTCGTCGTAATCGTCGAATTCGACGGAGCCGAAGTCGCCGTCGTCGTCAGTGTCATCGACCTGGACGTCACCCGTGTCCTGGTCGTCTTCGTTGTCTTCGCCCATGTCGAAGTCCCGCACGTACCTGGCGAGGTCGGCGGCCGACGCGGGCGTGCCTGGGCCGCCGGTCGCCAGCGCCGACATGACCGCCAGCCAGTCGAAGTGGTCGAGGGCGCACACCGCGGCCATGGCGGCCGACATCTCGTCAGGCTCCTCGCCGTCGGGGTCGTCGCCTGGTTCGTCATCGGAGTCACCGAAGTCGAGGTCCTCGTCTTCTGCCCACTCCATCGCGCGAGCGAACTCCTTGTCCTCCTCCGACAGCGGGTCGCCCTGCGGCGACGCGACGGACGTGGCGAGCGTCAGCCACATCTCGGCGTCGTCGGCCGGCAACGTGTCCATGTTGCGCCCGCTGAATGAGACGAGCATCTGGCCCGGCCAGCCCGGGCGCGCGATGTCATCTCGCAGCCTGGTCGCGGCCACCCTGAGCTCGGCGGCAGGGATCGGACGCTCGCCTACACTCTGCAGCACCGACCTGAGCGCGCCGAGCGCCTCGGCGTCCGCCGCGGCCCAGTCGGCGAGAAAGGCCTCGTCCTGCTCGTCGAGCAGAACCGTCATGGGCACCCGCCCGTCCGGCAGCGGGGTGCTCATCCAGTGTTCCTGCATGGCGACGTACTCCCGCCGTGCCTGCGCGTCCCCCGCGGCCAGCCTGTCCGGGTTGATCACGCCACGCGCCAGCCGCTCCTCTAGGTGGCTGACCAGCAGGGCATGCATCTCCTGTTGCAGCGGGCTGCGCTCAGCGGGTTCCTCCCAGACGTGCAGCCCGATCATGCCCGTCGGTTCGGTGCCGGTGGCCTCGAGCCAGCCGTGGACGTCCCCGAAGGTGGCGTCGTGATCGTTGATCTTGTGCAGGATGGCTTCCGCCGAGTCCCAGAACGCCGCGGACAGCGGGTTGCCGGCTGCCAGCAGTCCCCGCCTGATGCCGGGAAGCGACGCGAGTGCGTCGCCAGCGGAGACACTGAGCAGGGCTATCGCGACATCGCGCCGCCTGAGTTCGCCGAGGGGGCGTCCGGACAGTTCGGCGACATGATCAGCTTCGAGTTCCACGCCTCGCAGCGTACGACGCGCCGGGTGCCATGCGCACGGCCCTCCGGTCTTCCGGCTCGCGCTACAGCTCGGTCCGGCCGCCCAGATACGGGCGCAGCACCTCGGGTACCAAGACTTTCTGATCTTCGGTCTGGTAATTCTCCACCACCGCGGCCAGCAGCCGAGGTGTCGCGATCGCGGTGTTGTTCAGCGTGTACGCGAAGCGGACCGTCCCATCAGAGTCGCGGTACCGCAGGCTGGCCCGCCTGGCCTGCCAGTCGTGCAGCGAGGAGCAGCTGTGCGTCTCGCGGAACCTTCCGAGCGAGGGGAACCACGTGTTGACGTCGTTCATCCGGTACTTGCCTGCGCCCATGTCGCCGGTCGCGCATTCGACCACTTCGTAATGCAGGCCCAGGCCCTGCAGCAGGTGCTCGGCGACGTTGAGGAGTTCGAAGTGCCAGCGGTCTGACTCCTCGTCGTCGGCGGCGCAGATCACGAACTGCTCCACCTTCTCGAACTGATGGACCCGGAGCAGCCCCCGCACGTCGCGGCCCGCGCTGCCCGCCTCCCTGCGGAAGCACGGCGAGATGCCCGCATAGCGGACCGGCAGCGTCTTGGCGTCGAGGATCTCGCCGGAGTGCAGGCCGACAAGCGCGACTTCCGCGGTTCCCGCGAGGTAGAGATCGTCCGCCGTGATCGCGTAGGTCTCCTCGCGGTGCGCGGGGAACTGGCCGGTCCCGATCAGCGCCTCTTCCCGCACCAGGGCAGGCACGGAGATCACGGTGGAACCCTTCTCGATGAGGTAGTCGAGCGCGTATGAGAGCAGCGCCCGCTCCAGCATCACCATGTCACCGGTAAGCGCATAGGCGCGCTCGCCAGCGACCTTCCTGGCGCGGGCGAACTCGGCCCAGCCGCGGTTCTCGAGCAGTTCCACGTGGTCTTTCGGCTCGAAGTCGAAGACGGGCATGGTGCCCCACGTCCTGATCGTGACGTTCGCCGAATCGTCCGGGCCGACCGGCGCGCCTTCCCACGGGATCATCGGGGTCAGCAACAGCAGCGACTGCAGCTTCTCGTTGACGGCCGCGAGTTCGGCGCGGACCTTTTGCAGGTGCTGGTCCTGCTCCTCGTGCTCGGCGCGCAGCCGCTCCCTGGTGGCCTCGTCCGCTTTCGCGAATTCTTTGGCGAAGCTCTTCCTGCGGGTCTGCGCATCGTCCAGTTCGCGCTGCAGTTCCCTGCTCGCCTGATCAAGCCCGAGCAGCTCGTCAACGTCCAGGTTGATGCCCTTGACCCGGACCGCGGTCCGCACCGCGTCCGGGTTCTCCCTGATGAATCGCCTGTCCAGCATGGTGACGTGTCAGTCCTTGCTCGCGCGCCCGTTCTTGCCCCACGGAAACGCTATCAGGAGTGGCGCGTCGCACGCGGACACAGACCGCGGGCGCTTCCTACAGGAACTGGGCGGTAGCCGCGGCCACGCGAAGGACGCTGTCCGGGAGCTCGCTGTTGCCGGCGGTCACCGTCACGAAGCATGCCTTGTCCGCCCTCGGCAGCACCTCAAGCTGCGATCCGTAAAGGGTCCCTGCGCTTGCGCTGCTGAGCTGGTATGAGGTCTGCACTCCTGGCACGCCGCCGATCATGACGTCCCGCTGGCTGATGTTCGTGCTGAACTTCCTGGCTTCGGCCGCGGCGACCGACCTGACGAGTGGCACACCGGCGCTCCCGGCCTCAGTAACGCCCGAGCGGACGCAGTATGCGCTGAGGTTGGGAGTGACGTGCCGCGGACTGGAAACGGCGGCCGCGACATCGAGGACGAAAACCGGGTGCAGCGACTCCAGTGACTGCATCATCTGGGCAAGCTCGGACGCGCTGATGCCGCGCAGGTCCGCCCGCTTGGCGGCTTGCTGGATCGTCTCTTTCGCCAGGTTGACTTGAACCCAGGAAGCCGGAGCGGCTACGGAAATACCCTGCGCTGCGCCGCCGACCCGCTGGTATCCCGCTGGGACGGATCCTGAAGGCGGTTTGACGCTTGCAGCCACGATTGCGATCAGGGCGATCGAGGCGATCCAGAGCACCACGCCGATCCCGACGAACCAGCCCAGAAGGGTCCTGGCTCCGGCCGTGAGAAGGAGCCGCCAGTCGGCCGGCTGCCAGGAGGTCTGGGGTGCGCCGTAGCCGCCGGCTGCCGCATAGCCGGGGACGCCGTAACCCGGCGCAGTGTAGCCGGGGGCGACATAACCGGGGGCGTCGTAACCGGGGACACCGTAGCCGGGGGCGTCGTTACCCGGGACACCGTAGCCGGGGGCCGCGTAGCCGGGTGCGGTGGGACCATCGGCGGCGCCGAGGTCCGCGCCGGGCGCCCAGTCGCGCTCGGGCGGCAGGTCGCTGGCGGGCGGCCAGGCACCGGCGGACGAAGCGGCCGCGTCGGCCGGCTGCACGGGGCCGTCTCCGAAGAGCCCACCCGGATATGTGGGAGTCAGCAGGTAGAAGTAGCAGTTGATGCGCGTCTGGTACCGGAGGATCGCGGCGTACGCCAGGTGCAGGCCTGTCGGGAGCTTTCCAGTGAAGAGCGTGATCAGCCATGCGACGAAGACGACGATGGTGAAGGCGCCTATCGACGCGAACGCGCCCAGCAGGGCCGCCGGGAACACCAGGATGTAGCGGAAGAACACCGCGAGGCGGTTGAGGCGATCACTGGCAGGCATCGCGATGCGTACCGGGTAGCCGGGGTCGTCGTCGAACGAGAACGGCGGGTACACATCCGTCAGCAGCAGCAAATAGGCCTGGACCCGCGTGGACCACTGGATGTACCCGGCCAGGTAAGTCTGCGCGAACTCCGGCAGCCGTCCGGTGAACAGGGCCCCCCACCAGCCGATAAAGGCGATGATCCCGGCGACGAGCCCGAGGAAGTACAGCACGACATCGTGCGGAACGAGCATGATCACCCGGAAGAACACGGTCACGCGGCGCTGCTCGGCTGCAGGGGCAACAGCCATCTGGACCGGAACCGGGCCCGCGGTCATCTGCTCAGGCGATGCCGGGGACGGAAAGTAAGGCAGAGTGCTCACCCTTGCTCCCGATTCTCCAAAAATGCTTAGGCTCACGGGAGAGGGTACTGAAGGCCGACCAGGCGCGCCAGATCCCCGAGCGTGAGCTCGAACATTGGTGCCGGGTCGTCGAGTGCGAAGCCCAGGTGGCCGAAGACCTCCATGGACACCGCGCCGTACAGCAGTGTCCAGCAGCGCAGGAATACCAGGATTGCGCCCACCGGCGCGTCGGTGCGCAGGAAATTGCGGAACCGGAAAAGCTGGGGGCGCAGCGCCGGGTCGATATCGTCTGTCGCGGGTACCGGGAAGCGCACGGTGTGCCACAGCTCGAGGAACAGCGTGTAGAACGTGCCCGCGAACTCAAGGGCGCACTCTTGGGCGATGTCGAACCTTCCGTCGTCGAAGCCCGGCAGCGGGACACCGAAGAGCAGCGCGAACTCCTCCTTATGCGCGAGCGCCCAGCTTCGGAACTCGCGGCAGGCCGCGATCATCTTCACGGCCACCCGGTCCCGTTTCTCGCGGTCGTCTGCCGCCGAGGCGAGGGGATCGACAGATTCCTGGATGGCGCGGTGGATGTCGCCCGCGAGCTCGCGGAACATCTCGGCGACCACGTGCCGCAGCAGCTGATCCCGGCTGCTGTAGTAGCGGTACAGCCCGGGCGCGGTCATCCCCATCTCGCGCGCGATCGCGCGCAGCGACGCGGCTTCGGGTCCTTGCTCGACCAGGAGCCGGCGCGCTGTGGCGGTGATCTCCTCCATGGTCGCCGCGCGCACCCGGTCACGGCGGGCGGGCGGAGTGGCCGATGCCTGCGTCACTGAAACCTCCAGACCTCCGTTGTACCGCTCTTGCCCTCCCAGCGGAAGATCCTAGCGCAAACAGGCTTGACTTTAGTTAACGGTGTATGCGATGTTAGCACCGTAATCAGTTTACGGTGTTCACCGAAGTGATCGTATGAAACATCAAGCATGGCTGGGGAGGCGTGATGTTCGAGGCATGGGGACGCGGCCTGTACCGCGCGAGGCGCCTGACGCTTGTGATCGGCGTCCTCTTCGCGGTAGCTGCCGGGGTCTGGGGGACCGGCGTATTCAGCAAGCTGACGTCGGGCAACACCTTCACCCCGCCGGGCAGCCAGAGCAACCAGGAAACCAACCTCGCGGCCAGCGTGTTCGGCCGCAATGATGCGGACGTGGTGGTTCTCTACCACAGCACCGCGATGACCGTGGCCGACCCGGCCTACCGGCAGGCAGTGACAGGGGCGCTTGCCGGGCTGCCATCGGCTGACATCAAGCGAGTCGCCACCTTCTGGTCGAGCGGGCAGCCGAGCATGGTCTCCGCCGACCGGCATTCCACGTACGCGGTGCTCCAGCTAACGGGCGCCGACGACCAGGCGCGTCAGGACACCTACAAGGCGATCCAGAGCGACTTCTCGAGCAGGGCCGTGACAGCGCCGCTCGCCCGCGCCGGGATCACCGCCAAGGTAGGCGGGAACGTGCCGACCGAGCACGCCATCGACAGCGAGGTCACCTCCAACATCGCCAAGGCCGAGGGCATCTCGCTGCCGGTCCTGCTCATCCTGCTGGTGATCATCTTTGGCAGCGTGGTCGCGGCATCCCTCCCGGTCATGCTGGGCGGCCTGGCCATCCTCGGCTCGTTCACCGTGCTGCGATTGCTCACCCTGATCACGCCGGTGTCCATCTACTCGGTGCAAATCACTACGATCCTGGGTCTCGGGCTGGGCATCGACTACGGCTTGTTCATGGTGAACAGGTACCGCGAGGAACTGCGCCGCCAGCCAACGGTCCAGCAGGCGGTGGCCAGAACCGTCGCCACGGCCGGCCGCACGGTCGTCGTCTCGGGCGTCACCGTCGCGGTCGCGCTGAGCAGCCTGATGCTCTTCCACGTGGTCTTCCTCCGGTCGATGGGTTTCGGCGGGGTCGCCACTGTCGCGGTGGACGTGATCGCCGCGGTCACCGTGCTGCCCGCGCTGCTCGCCGTGCTCGGCCATCGTGTCAACGCGCTGCGCGTCCGGAAGAACGTCGGCAAAGCACCGGCGCCGGAGCAGGGCGGCTGGTACCGGTTCGCGCACACCGTGATGCGCCGCCCGATCGTGTTCGCGAGCGTCATCGTGGTAGCCCTGCTCGCGCTGGGCGCTCCGTTCCTCAAGATCTCCTGGGGCGGTGTGGACGCCCGAGTACTGCCGGCGAGCTCGACGGTCCGGCTGGTGTCGCAGGACTTGACCAGCCAGTTCCCGACCAACTCAACAGCGCCTATCGAGGCCGTGGTCAGCAACGTGACCAGCCAGGCCGACCTGGCCAGCTACATGCACAAGATAGATGCGGTCCCGGGTGTCACCGGGGTCCGCATCACCGGCCAGCACGGAAGCACGGTCCGCCTGGACGCCGGCTACCAGCCGCAAACCGACTCCCCGGCGGCACGGACGATCGTCAACGAGATCAGGAACATCCCGCCGCCGCCGCACACCACCGTCCTCGTCGGCGGCATGACTGCCCAGACGGTGGACCTGCTGTCCAGCCTCGGCTCCACCCTGCCGTGGATGGCGCTGCTTACCGGCCTGGCGACGTTCGTCCTGCTGTTCCTCGCGTTCGGCTCGGTCGTGGCGCCGGTCAAGGCGATCGTGATGAACGTGTTGTCGCTGTCCGCGACGTTCGGGGTGATCGTATGGGTCTTCCAATGGGGGCACCTGTCCGGCCTGCTCCAGTTCACCCCCACCGGGACGATCGACCCGACGATGCCGATCCTGCTGCTCGCGATCGTCTTCGGCCTGTCGATGGACTATGAGGTGTTCCTGCTGTCCCGGATCCGCGAGATCTACGACGAAACGGGCGACAACACCGCCGCGGTGGCCGGGGGCCTGCAGCGCACCGGCGGGCTTATCACCAGCCTGGCGTTCCTGCTGATCATCGTCGTCGGCCTGTTCTCGGCGTCCGGGATCAGCTTCATCAAGCTGCTCGGCGTCGGCATGATCGTCGCTCTGCTGGTCGACGCCACGGTTGTCCGGGTGATGCTCGTCCCGGCCACGATGCGCCTGCTCGGCCAGGCCAACTGGTGGGCGCCGCGGCCGCTGCGCCGCTTCTACGCCCGCTACGGGATCAAGGAGACACAGGCACGGGCGCCGGTCCGGGTCTGACCATACGAGGAGCCCGAACGGAGCGTTGACAGGCGCCACGCTCCGTTCGAGCTAAAAAATCGGTATTGCCCGTTCGTGACGGCGAGCTGCGAGCCAGCCGAGCAGCCCCACGGCGGGGAAAGCCGCGGCGGCCCCGCACGAGCCAGCCCATCCCCAGCGCTCGTACGCGTGGGCCGCCGCCCAGGAGCCGATTGAGCCACCAATGAACATGGTGGTCATGTAGACGGCGGTCAGCCTGGAGCGCGCCTGCGGGAGCAATTCGTAGATCACGCTCTGCCCGAGCAGGTTCGACGACTGCACCGCCGCGTCCATCAGCAGCACGCCCGTCACCAGCAGGACCAGGCTGAGCCAGTGCAGGTGCGCGCCGCCAAGCCCGATCAGCGCGAACGAGGCGAGCAGGGTTCCCTGCACGGCACCGGTGGCGGGCCAGCGCAGCCGCGGCCGCGCGTCGCGATCGTGGGCAGCAGCGGCTGTGCGTAATACAGGTTGGCGACCGTGGCGCCGGCGGTGAATGCGAGCAGTCGCGCCTGGCTCCTGGTAAGCCCGCGCGCCTCGGGCGCATGGGTTGTCCCTATATCCACCACTGTGTAATGGTGCCGTAGACAGCCGCCTAGTGCGACACGCCTGTCGAGCAAGCGATACAGTAACCCGCACAGCGTGTCCGAACGCTGTATTGTCCGGCCCCCGGCGCGCCGCAGAGGAGTACGACCGTGTTTCAGTCCGACGATGTCCAGTACGAGGTCATGTCGGCGAACCTGCCGGCCGGCGTCTTCCTGCTCGACGTGCGCGAGGACGACGAGTGGGCCGCGGGCCACGCGCCCGATGCCGTCCACGTCCGGCTCAGCGAGCTTTCCGTGCGCAGCGACGAGATCCCGCGCGATCGCGAGGTGTACGTCATCTGCCGAACCGGCGCGCGTTCCGGCTACGCCGCTCAGGCGCTGACCGGGGCCGGCTGGAACGCGGTCAACGTGGCTGACGGCATGACCGGCTGGGCCGTCGCCGGCCGCCCCATGATCAGCGAGACCGGCGCCGAGCCATACGTCGCGTAGGTTCTAGCATCGGTGGCGTGACGGACACGGTATCCATCCGCGACCTAAGCGTCTCCACGGTCATCGGGGTGTACGACTGGGAGCGGGAGATCGAGCAGACGCTCGTGTTCAGCGTGGACATGGCCGCGAACGTGGCGCGGGCCGCGGCCAGCGACAACATTGCTGACGCGCTCGATTACTCCGCCATCGCGCAGACAATAAGGACAGTTGTTCGCGACGGGAAGTTCCAATTGATCGAGACCGCCGCTGAGCGGGTAGCTGAACAATTGCTATCTGCGCACGGGGTGCGCTGGGTGCGCGTGCAGGTCGTCAAGCCACTGCCCGGCGAGGGCTACGCCTCGGCGGTAACGATCGAGCGCGGGTCGCCGCAGCCGTAGTCGGGCCCGGTGTGGCGGATCTCTCTCTCCACTACCGGGCATAGTCCTGTCAAGATGAAGGATCGCAACTTTCGAGGCGCGGTAGCTTCAGGGTAACGAGAGGACTGAGTTCGTGGTCGATGTTGACGCCGTTCTGGAAAGTGCCCGGCTGAAGAACGAGAAGGTGCGCGAGTACGTGCGCTACTGGGCTGAGGTCACCGGTGCGGAGAACATCGAGGTGGTCAGCGTCGCCGACGACGCACGCCTGATTCAGGAAGCCCTGGACGCCAGTGAGATCATGCCGGCGGGCGGGGGCCTTTACTACTCGCGCAGCTACTACAAGGACACCGCGCGCTCAGAGGAACGCACGATCGTCGCGACGAACAACCCCTCCGACAAAGGCGTTTACAACAACTGGCGACCCGCCGCGGAGATGAAGGCCAAGCTCACCGAGCTGATGCGCGGCGCGTCCAGTGGCAAGACCATGTACGTCATCCCCTACCTCATGGCGGCTCCGGGGTCGCCGCTCGAGAAGTACGCCGCGGGCGTCCAGCTGACCGACAACCGCAGCGTGGTCCTGCACATGAACCGCATGACCCGAGTCGGCGTCGACTACATCAACAATCTCGAGGACCCCAACAGCTTCGTCCGCGCCGTGCATGTCACCGGCGACCTGGAGAACCTCGGCCAGGGGACACCGGACGACAAGCGCTACTTCGTCACCGTGGCCGACGAACGCACGATCTTGCACTTCGGCTCCTCGTACGGCGGCAACGCGCTGCTAGGCAAGATCGCGCACGGCCTGCGCCAGGCGGCCTACGACGGCTGGGCGTCCGGTGAGTTCCTCGCCGAGCAGTTCATGCTGCTCGGCATCACCGACAAGGAAACCGGCAAGCGCTACCACATCGCGGGCGGCTTCCCGAGCGCCTCCGGCAAGACCAACCTGGCCATGACGCTGGCACCGGACGCCCTGGGCGATCGCTATCACGTCGAGTTCTACGGTGACGACATCGCCTGGCTGTGGGTCGGCGACGACGGCCGCCTGTACGGCATGAATCCCGAGTTCGGCGTCTTCGGCGTCGCCAAAGACACCAACGAGACCACCAATCCGACGGCGATGGACGCTATCGCGCCGGGCACCCAGGCGATCTTCACCAACGTCGGCTACAACGAGAAGACTCATGAGGTCTGGTGGGAGGGCCGTACCAAGAACCCGCCAGCGGACCTCGACGGCTGGCTGGACTGGAAGGGCAACCGGATCGCAGATCGGGCCCCGGTGGAGGCCAGCGACCCATGGGCCCACCCGAATAGCCGGTTCACTACCACCCTCGCCAACGTGCCCAACGTCGCCGCCGACTACGCCGACCCGATCGGCGTGCCGATCGACGCGATCATCTTCGGCGGCCGTACCCGTGACCGCGAGCCGCTGATCCGAGCCATCACCGACCCGGCCGAGGGTATCTACGATGGCCTGACGCTGGGCGCCGAGGCCACCTTCGCCGCCGAGGGCGTGGACGGCCAGTTGCGCTACGACCCGATGTCGATGCGCCCGTTCATGTCATATCCGGAGGGCGCGTACGCGGCACACTGGCTGAAGATCATCGGCCAGGCTTCGGAGCCGCCGATCTTCGCGCACGTCAACTGGTTCCAGCGCGACGCCGGCGACGGGCACTTCCTGTGGCCGGGCTACCGGGACAACCTGCGCGCGCTGCTGTGGCTGATGGAGGTAAAGGACGGCGATGTCGCGGGCCATCCGACCCCTGTCGGCATCCTGCCGACCAAGGACGAGCTGAACCTGGACGGCCTCAAGATCGACGCTGCCGACCTGGACAAGCTGCTCACCATTGACACCGCCCGCTGGCGCCAGGAGATGGGCTTTCGCGAGCAGCACCTAGCCCAGTTCGACGGCCTGCCCGAGGAGATCTGGGCGGCGCACCGCCGCGTCGCGGCGCAACTCGGGGACTGATCCCCCGCCTAGCCTGGCCGGGCCGCGTCAGGCGGCGCTCATGGCTCCTGCACCGAGCTGAGCACGAGGGTGTAGTCCTCAACGGCACGGATCTCGCTGGCGTCTTCAGGAACTTCGGCCCGCACGATCGCGGCGACGCTCGGGGCGGCTCCGCGTGCACCGGGGTCCCGCCACACGGTCTCGCTGATCAGGCGCCCCGAAGCCGGGTCGGCGAACAACAGCGCGTCACAGAAACCAGCCGTCTCGACGAGCGACGGCACGGCGATGTCTGCGACCACCTCGATGACGTCGTCTACCTGCGACGGGCGGACTTGGATTCGCGTCAACCGGACGGCATAGCCGCGCCGCGGCAGTGCCTGCCGTTCGAGCAGCTCAAAGACCGGAACCTGATAGTCCTCAACGGTCACCGGGCCGCCTGCCCTCCTGGCCAGCTCCCCGCGCAGCGGCGCCTCCGTGTCCTCGCTCCCGCTCATCTCGGGCGAAGTCGCCCAGATCGATCCGAATATCACCACGCCCCGCTCCCGGTCCTCAAGCACCGAGATTCCCAGGCTGCCCGTCCGGGCCTCCAGCGCCGGGCGAATCTGGTTTTCGATGAAGCTTACGCATCCATCCAGCGCGGCCGTGTCCGCGGCGATCCGGTTAAGTCGTGTATGCAGCACCGCAGCCCCCTGCCCCGATGATAACGCACAGTGATCAGGCGACTCCGGCGGGCGGTTTGGGGCGATCGCTGTGAGCGGACAACGCCGGGGAATGTTAGGGGGCTCTCCTTTCTTGAGTGTGATTGACTCAACCTTTAGGAGGGGCTAGATGAGCGAAACGCTCACGCTGCCGGTGCTGCCGCTCGATGACGAAGTGGTGCTGCCGGGCATGGTGGTCCCCATCGAGCTTTCGGACACCGAAGTCCGCGGGGCCATCGAAGCCGCGAGAAACAGCACGGGACTCGGGCGCGGACCCGGGATCCGTTCGGAGGACAAGGCCAACGTACTCATCGTGCCGCGGCTGACCGACCGCGGGCTGGCGGGCGTCGGGACGCTGGCCGTCATTGAGCAGCTCGGCCGGATGCCTGGCGGACAGCCGGGCGCGGTGCTCCGCGGTGTTTCCCGGGTCAGGATCGGTTCCGGCACGACCGGGCCGGGGGCGGCGCTGTGGGTCGAAGGCACCGTGATTCCTGAGACCGGGCAGGGCGACCGGGCTACCGAGCTCGGCAAGGAGTACAAGTCCCTGGTCATCGCGACGCTGCAGACGCGTGGCGCCTGGCAGGTCGTGGACATGATCCAGCAGCTGGACGACCCATCGGCGATCGCCGACCGGGCCGGCTACGCGAGCTATCTGACCGCGGAGCAGAAGCTGACCCTGCTCGAGACCGCTGACCTGGTGCAGCGGCTGGAGCTTGCGATTCGCTGGACCCGCGAGCACCTAGCCGAACTCGATGTCGCCGAGTCCATCCGCAAGGACGTCTCGGAGGGCATGGAGAAGCAGCAGAAGGAATTCCTGCTTCGCCAGCAGCTCGCCGCCGTGCGCAAGGAGCTCAACGAGCTCACCGGCGGTGGCAAGGGCACCGAGGAGGACGACTACCGGGCGCGTGTCGAGGCCGCCGACCTGCCGGAGAATGTGCGCGATGCCGCGCTCAAGGAGGTCGACAAGCTCGAGCGGACCCCGGACGGCTCGCCGGAGACCGGATGGATCCGGACCTGGCTGGACACGATCCTGGACATCCCGTGGAACGAGCGGACCGAGGACGCCTATGACATCGCGGGCGCGCGGGCAATCCTCGACGAGGACCACACCGGGCTCGACGATGTGAAGGACCGGATCATCGAGTACCTGGCCGTGCGCAAGCGGCGTTCCGACCGGGGCCTCGGCGTGATCGGCGGCCGTCGTTCCGGCGCGGTGCTCGCGCTTGTCGGTCCGCCCGGCGTCGGCAAGACCTCGCTAGGCGAATCGGTTGCGCGCGCGATGGGCCGCAAGTTCGTCCGGGTCGCCCTCGGCGGCGTCCGTGACGAGGCGGAGATCCGCGGCCACCGGCGTACCTATGTCGGTGCGCTGCCCGGCCGGATCGTCCGTGCCATCCGGGAGGCCGGCACGATGAACCCGGTCGTGCTGCTCGACGAGGTGGACAAGATCGGTTCTGACTACCGGGGCGACCCGGCGGCCGCGCTGCTCGAGGTGCTTGACCCCGCGCAGAACCACACCTTCAGGGACCACTACCTGGAGGTCGACCTCGACCTGTCCGACGTGGTGTTCCTTGCCACGGCGAACGTGCTCGACGGCATCCCCGCACCGCTGCTTGACCGGATGGAGCTGGTCTCGCTCGACGGGTACACCGAGGACGAGAAGGTCGCGATCGCGCGGGACCACCTGCTGCCACGGCAGCTTTCCAAGGCCGGGATATCGGCCGAGGAGGTTACCGTCGAGGACGACGCGCTCCGGCTCATCGCCGCGGAGTACACCCGGGAGGCGGGCGTCCGCTCGCTCGAGCGGTCGATCGCCCGGGTGCTGCGGAAGGTCGCTGCGGCGGAGGCGCTCACGCCCGGTACGATCCCGATCGTCGTCAGCGTGACGAACCTGCGCGAATATCTGGGCAGGCCGCGGTTCACCCCGGAGACCAGCCTGACCGCCGACTCCAGGCGGACGGCGGTGCCCGGTGTCGCGACTGGGCTCGCGGTCACTGGCGCGGGCGGGGACGTGCTCTATATAGAGGCGTCGCTGGCCGACCCGGAGACCGGTGCGGCAGGCGTCACGCTCACCGGCCAGCTCGGTGACGTGATGAAGGAGTCGGCGCAGATCGCGCTGTCCTACCTGCGCTCGCACGGCGCGGAGCTCGAGCTGCCGGTCTCGGACCTGAAGGACCGTGGCGTGCACGTCCACGTGCCAGCCGGCGCGGTGCCCAAGGACGGTCCGTCTGCTGGGGTCACGATGACCACGGCGCTGGCGTCGCTGCTGTCCGGGCGGCCGGTGCGGTCCGACGTGGCGATGACCGGCGAGGTGTCGCTGACCGGACGGGTGCTGCCGATCGGCGGGGTGAAGCAGAAGCTGCTCGCCGCCCACCGGGCCGGCGTCACGACGGTGCTCATCCCGCAGCGCAACGAGCCGGACCTGGACGACGTGCCAGCCGAGGTGCTCGCCAAGCTCGATGTGCACCCGGTCGGCGACGTCCGCGAGGTCCTGGCGCTGGCCCTAGAGCCGGCGTCGGTCACCGCGACCATCGCGGCCTGAGGCAACAACTGCCGGGGGGCCCTTCTGGGCCGCCCGGCAGTTGCATGTCGCGATCAGGCGGCGTGGTCTGGGCAGAGGCCGAACAGTTCCACGGTGTGGTCGACCGAGGTGAAACCCGCCTCGGCGGCCACCTTCTCCGCCCACTGCTCGACGACCCGGCCTTCGACCTCCACGCTGCGACCGCAGATCCGGCAGGTGAGGTGGTGGTGATGGGCGGTGGAGCCGCACTGCCGGTAGAGCGTCTCACCGGAGGGGTCGCGGATCGTGTCGATGGCGCCCTGCTCGCTGAGCACCTGCAGGTGCCGGTAGACAGTGGTGAGCCCGACGGTCTCGCCCCGGCGACGGAGCTCGGCATGGATCTCCTGGGCGCTGCAAAAGCCTGGGAGGTTGGCCAGCGCTGCGATGACGGCAGACGCCTGCCTGGTCCCGCGCACCCTCGTGCCACGCGGCTGCTCCACTGTCACACCTCGCAAGGTAGCCGGCCGGTCCGTCTATATCCACGGACGCCTTGCTTACTGATAATAGAAACGATTATCATTAACAGCGAATCGAGGGTCGATCTGAGGGAGTCACCGTGCGAACCGCGGGTGGAGTGAGGCGGGCAGTGCCCCTGCTGATAGCCGTCGCGGCCGCGTTGGTGACCACGATCACGCTCGCGTTCGGCGCCAGCTCGAGTGCCGTCGCGCGGCCTGGCGTCATCGTCGCGGTCGGCGCCGAGAATCAGTACGCCGACGTCATCGCTCAGGTCGGGGGCAGGTACGTCCAGGTCAGCGCGATCATGAGCAACCCGGGCACCGACCCGCACACGTTCGAGGCGTCCATCGCTGTCGCGAGGCAGATCGGCGCCGCGCGGCTCGTCGTGCAGAACGGCCTGGGCTACGACGCCTTCATGAACTCGATCGAGAACGCCACCCCGAATCCGGGCCGCACGATCCTCGACGTCCAGCGGCTGCTCAACTTGCCCGACAGCACGCCCAACCCGCACCTGTGGTATGACCCCGCGACGATGCCCAAGGTGGCCGACGCGATCGCGGCCGGCCTGACCGCCATCCAGCCGTCGCACGCGGCCTACTTTCACGCCAACGCGCGGGCGTTCACCGCCAGCCTGCGGCCCCTTGCCGACGCGCTCGCCGGTTTCAGGGCCGCATACCCGGGCGCCCCGGTCGCCACCACCGAGCCGGTCGCGGACTACCTGCTGCGGGCGGCGGGCGCGGCCAACCTGACGCCGTGGACGTTCCAGGCCGACGTGATGAACGGCGTCGATCCCTCCCCGCAGGACGTCGCCACCGAACGGGCCCTCCTCGCGGGCCACAAGGTCAAGGCCCTGGTCTACAACGAGCAGGTGACGGACCCGCTGACCGAATCCCTGATCACGCTCGCTGACCAGAACCACATTCCGGTCGTAGGGGTTTACGAGACCATGCCCGCGCCCGGCTACGACTACCAGTCCTGGATGCTCGCCGAGACAACCGCACTTCGGCAGGCAGTCGAACACCACGTATCCGCGGAGCAGCTATGAAAGCCATGACCAGGACCGCCCTGCTCGAACTCGACGATGTGAGCGTGCGGCTCGGCGGCCGCCAAGTGCTCTGCGACGTCAGCTTCAGCGTCGAAAGGGGCGAGTTCGCCGGCATCATCGGGCCGAACGGCGCGGGCAAGACCACCCTGCTCCGCCTCATCCTCGGCCTGCTCGAACCCTCGAGCGGCAAGGTCCTCGTGGACGGCTCGCCGCGCCAGAAGAAGGGCGCGGCGAGCATCGGCTACGTCCCGCAGAAGCTGCTGATCGACCCGGACATGCCGCTGCGGGCCCGCGACGTGGTGTCACTCGGCCTCGACGGCAACCGGCTAGGGTTCGCATTCCCGTCGCGGCAGCGCAGGGAGCTTGTGGACCGGACGCTGCACGATGTCGGCGCGGACGGCTACGCGGACGCCCGGGTCGGCGAACTGTCCGGCGGCGAGCAGCAGCGGGTGCTCATCGCCCACGCGCTGATCAGCCGACCGCGCCTGCTGCTGCTTGACGAGCCGCTCGCCAACCTGGACCTGCGCTCGGAGCAGGAGATCGTGGCGCTGCTCGGCAAGCTGGCGACCGAGCAGGAGATCGCCGTGCTCTTGTCCGCGCACGACATGAACCCGCTGATGAGCGTCATGGACCGGGTCATCTACGTGGCCAACGGCAAGGTGGCGACCGGCTCGAGCGACGAGGTGGTCACGTCCGAGGGCCTGAGCAGACTGTACGGCCATCACGTGGACGTGATCCGGCTGCATAACCGCGTCCTGGTCGTAGCGGGCGAGTAGGCGTGCACTACCTGATCGCGCCCGGCCTGCTCACTAGCGCCCCAGTGCGGACCGCGCTGCTCATCGGCGCGCTCGTCGCGGTGACCTCGGGTGTCATCGGCGTGT
>Ga0126381_100003251_pt1 | contig 17696 bp, 15 predicted proteins | sample PanSoiMetPlot_28_FD_96465 | JGI IMG/M metagenome (GOLD analysis project Ga0126381, IMG submission 96465) | Tropical forest soil microbial communities from Panama - MetaG Plot_28 | ecosystem: Environmental > Terrestrial > Soil > Tropical forest > Bulk soil | place: Panama | collected 2016-02-17 | reverse complement strand
TTGCTGACGGTTAGAGTTCCGGTTGTGCCGCGTTCGGGCCCCGGCCGCTTAGGTCCTGTACCGCCCCCCTTGAGGAGGTCGGCGGACGGCCAAGCGAAACGAGCCGAAACCCTTGTGAAGGTCACCCGGATCAGCGTGCGGCTACAGGCCGTTCGCACCTGGCCGTAAGCCTTTGAGAAACCTCGTTCGCGCCTATGGGGCGCGACCGCAGCGCTACGGGTCGTAAGTTTCATGCTGCCACGAATGCAGCAAAGGTATTTTGAGGTTCATCTCCGACACGCCGCCATCATGACGGTGCGCGTTGGCGTGTTCCTCGGCCACGCGGCCCTTCCCTTCCACACCAATCAGGCCGGTTTCCCGCGTTACCGCCTTGCGCCGTCTTCGTCGCGCGAGCGCGCGGGCAATGCTGGCCCAGTGAGATTTTCCAATGGCCGACAAAATGTTGATCGACGCGACCCATCCGGAGGAGACCCGGGTTGTCGTGCTACGCGGCAATCGCGTCGAAGAATTCGATTTCGAGAGCGCCAACCGCAAGCAGCTTCGCGGTAACATCTACCTCGCCAAAGTCACGCGCGTTGAACCGTCACTACAGGCGGCCTTCGTCGACTACGGCGGCAACCGTCACGGTTTTTTGGCGTTCTCGGAAATCCATCCCGATTATTATCAGATCCCGGTCGCCGACCGGCAGGCGCTTATTGCACAAGAAGAGCGCGACCAGCGCGCAGCTGATGCAGACGCAGAGAACCGCGCCGGGCGACGCGGTCGTCACCGGCACCGCGGGGCCGACCGCCATCGCGATCGAGATGTGGTCCAGAGTGAACCTCTTGCCACCGAAGACCTTGGGGGCGAACCGCCCGAGGAACCAGCGACCGAAACCAGGCTGGATGCGCCCACAACTGATGATATGACCGACGCACTGGCGGTGTTGTCAGGCCCCGAGCCTTCGTCGCAGGAGGTGGCGGCGGAAGAACAGGCCCGCGACGCCGCTGAGGTACCCGCCGATGAAGAGATGATCGGGGTGCCGCCGGCGGCTGCTACGATTGACGCGCCACTCGAAACGATTGCCGAGGGCGAGCAGTCCTCCGCACCGGCCGAGGGCGCGCTCACCGCGGACACCGCGAACAACGGCACTGGCAACTCGGAAGTCGCCTTCGCCGGCGAGTCGGGCGAAAACGGCCACGCCGAGCACCATGAGGAAGAAGCCGTCGAATCTGTCGGTGGCGCCGATGCTCTCGAAGAAGTGCAGGAGCGGCTTCCGCGCTTCCGACGTCAGTACAAGATCCAGGAAGTGATCAAGCGTCGGCAAGTGATGCTTGTTCAGGTCGTCAAGGAGGAGCGCGGCACAAAAGGCGCTGCATTGACGACCTATCTGTCGCTCGCCGGACGCTACTCCGTGCTCATGCCGAACACAGCGCGCGGTGGTGGCATTTCCCGCAAGATCACATCCGCCGAAGACCGCTCACGACTCAAGGAAATCGCGCAAGAATTGGAAGTGCCGGAAGGCATGGGCGTGATTTTGCGGACCGCGGGAGCAAGTCGCACCAAGACCGAAGTCAAACGCGACTTCGAATATCTGCTGCGTCTGTGGGAAACAGTGCGCGATCTCACGCTCAAGTCGACGGCGCCCAAGTTGGTGTATGAAGAAGGCTCACTGACCAAGCGCTCAATCCGTGACCTCTACGGCAAGGACATCGACGAGATCGTCGTGTCCGGTGAAGAAGGTTTCAAAGAAGCGCGCGACTTCATGCGCATGCTGATGCCGAGCCATGCCAAGAATGTGAAGCAATACAAAGATACGCAGCCGCTGTTTACACGTTATGGAATTGAAAGTCAGCTCGACGCCATGTTCTCGCCCGTCGTGCAGCTGCGCTCGGGCGGCTACATCGTAATCAATCAGGCAGAGGCGCTGGTGGCGATCGACGTCAACTCCGGCCGCGCCACGCGCGAGCACCACATCGAGGATACAGCACTCAAGACTAATTGCGAGGCCGCGGAGGAAATCGCGCGACAATTGCGGCTTCGTGACCTCGCCGGTCTCATTGTCATAGATTTCATTGACATGGACGAGGGCCGCAACAACCGCACCGTGGAACGGCGGCTCAAAGAAGCTCTTAAGCACGACCGCGCCCGCATCCAGGTGGGCCGTATCTCACATTTCGGTTTGTTGGAGATGTCGCGGCAACGAATCCGTACGTCTGTTCTGGAAAGCTCCACCGAGAAATGCCCCATCTGCGGCGGGAGCGGACACGTTCGATCCGTATCGTCCGTCGCGTTGCAGCTCTTGCGTGCGATCGAGGAAATGTTGATCAAGGGCGCGACACACAACCTGATCGTGCGTACACGTGCTGAAGTCGCGCTTTACGTGCTCAACCACAAGCGCGCCCATCTGCGAGCGCTGGAGGAACGCTTCCGCATCACCATCACGGTTTCGGCCGATCCGACGGTGACAGGCCAGCAGTCTTATGTGGTGGACCGCGGGGAGCAGGTACACACGCCGGAAGCGGCGCGCAACCTAGCAGCCCAGCAGCCACAGATGATCTTGCCTGCTGAGGATTCCGAGGAGGAACCCGAAGTCGATGAGCCTGTTGAGGATTCGGAATCCGTCGCGACGGAAGCCGCAAACGAGCCGCGGCCCGAGGGCGGTCGCAGGCGCCGACGGCGCCGTGGGCGCGGCGGTCGTGGCCGCGGCGGCGAGCCTCGCGAAGACTCACAGTCGTTCACGAAAGAGACCGTTCCCGAACATGCTGTAGCGCACGAAGACCACGACGCGGGCTCTCCTGAGGAGGAGGGGTTGGACCAACCGCAACGCCACGAAGCCGCACCGTTCGGCGACGGCGAGCCGCGCGAGGGCCGGCGTCGGCGCCGGCGTGGTCGTCGCGGTGGACGGCGCAATCGGCAACGCAATGGCAACGGCGAAGCACCGCTCCGCTCGGCCGAAATCGGACCGGAACCGGAATTGCAACGCGCGACCGAGGATTTGGATCGTCCGCCCAGTTTCGAGATCAACAGCGGTCCTGCGTATACGCCGCCCATCGAAGATCGCCCTGCTTCGCCGCAAACCGAAAACTTTGTGTCGTCCGCTGCCAGCACGCAGGAGCCTTCGCGCCGGCGGTCAACCATTCGCGAGCCAGCTCCATTTGCCGGGGAAGGTACAACAACGACATCGTCCCCCGCTTCGGCGCCGACCCCAGTGATTTCGAGTACGAGCTCGGAAGAACCGGCAGCGCCCAAACGTGGCTGGTGGGGCAAGCGCCTGCTGGGCGACAAAGGTTAGCCGCACGATGAAGTCCGCTTGGGTCGATAGCGACGCCAAGGCGACACTCGATCATTGGGCAAAGGCCGGCGTCAGCGCGGAGCTAGCGTTACGTGTCTACTCGACGCGCCTGCTCGGCCGCGAGCCTAAGCTCGTTCTGCATGGCGGCGGCAACACGTCCGTCAAGACTCGGATCAATGATCTGCTTGGCACGGACACCGAGGTTCTTTGCATCAAAGGGTCCGGATGGGACATGGGAACCATCGAACCCACAGGAATGCCGGCGGTGAGGCTTGACTCTTTGCGCAAACTGCGCGCTCGAGACGCAATGCCCGACGAAGAAATGGTGCGCGTGCAGCGCGCCAGCCTGATCGATCCGCTGGCGCCAAACCCATCGGTAGAGACCCTGCTGCACGCCTTCGTGCCCCACAAGTTCGTCGATCATACCCACGCCACCGCCGTGCTGAGCCTGATCGACCAGGCGGACAGTCAATCGCTGTGTGCGCAGATCTTCGGCAACAGGCTTGGCTTCGTCCCCTACATCATGCCGGGCTTTGCGCTCGCAAAAAAAGCCGCTGAAGTGTTTGAGAAAAATTCGGCGGTCGAGGGATTGATCCTCGATAAGCACGGAATTTTCACGTTCGGCGATAATGCGCGCGAGGCGTATGAGCGCATGATCGAATTCGTCACGCTTGCTGAAGAGCACCTGCGAAAAAAGGGAAACGTCAAATTCGCGAGCGCCAAGCTGCCTCGCGAGATCGCAAGTGTTTCAGACGTTGCACCAATCGTACGCGGCGCTTGCACGTCACGTGATGTCTTCGGCCAGGGCGCGCATAAGCGGTTGATCTTGGATTTTCGCAATGACGACGAAATCCTGACCTTTGTGAATGGCCAGGACCTGGCACGCTATGCCCGCGCCGGCGTGGTCACGCCCGACCATGTCATCCGAACGAAACCCTGGCCGCTGATCGTGCCCGCGCCTCAAGCGGGCAAGCTCGACGATTTCAAGAAGGCTGTGCAGCAGGCTGTGGGCGCTTATGCCGACGATTATGCCGCCTATTTCGTGAGCCAGAAGGCACGCGCTGACGGGACCACGATGCATGATCCCCTGCCCCGCGTCGTATTGGTGCCAGGCCTTGGCCTGTTTGGGCTCGGCACAAGCGCTAAGGAGGCGCGCATTGCCGCCGACGTGGCTGAGGCCGCGGTTGAAGGCATCAGCGGCGCAGAAAGAATCGGAGCGTTCAAATCGATTTCCGAAGCCGACATGTTCGACGTCGAATACTGGCCACTCGAATTGGCCAAACTGGGCCAGCGCAAGGCCTTGCCGCTCGCGGGTCAGGTCGCAGTGATTACGGGGGCCGGAGGGACGATCGGTACCGCCATTGCGCGCACCTTCGCCGAGGCTGGAGCGGAAATAGCCTTGCTCGACGTCAATGCCGATGCCGTGACGAGAGGCGCCAAGGCCATTGGCGGCGCTGCGCTTGCTGTCACGTGCGACGTCACCGACACAACATCCGTCGGCCGCGCCTTTGACCATGTCATTGCTGCTTTCGGAGGCGTCGATATCGTGGTTTCTAACGCCGGCGCGGCGTGGGAAGGTAAAATTGGCGACGTCGACGAAGCCCTGTTGCGCGAAAGTTTCGAGCTTAATTTCTTCGCCCACCAGAAAATTGCCCAGGGCGCCGTGAAGATCATGCTGAGGCAGGGCATTGGTGGCTGTTTACTATTCAACGTCACAAAACAGGCCGTGAACCCGGGACCGGACTTTGGCCCCTACGGACTACCGAAGGCGGCGACATTGCTTCTGGTGCGTCAATACGCACTCGACTATGGGGCCGACGGTATTCGCGCGAATGCAGTGAACGCCGACCGCGTGCGCTCCGGCTTGCTCAACGCGGAGTTTATCAAGCACCGCGCTCAGGCACGCGGGGTGAGCGAAGGCGAATACATGAGCGGCAATCTACTCCGACGCGAGGTAACGGCAGAGGACGTGGCCCAGGCTTTTCTCCACCAAGCGCTCGAATTAAAGACCACTGCCAATGTTACAACCGTCGACGGCGGTAACATCGCAGCTGCCTTGCGCTAGTCCTCGAATTGCCAACAAGGGCGATATCCTCTATCTCGCATCGAATCCAACAGGAGCTGACAAGATGCTGCGATTCCTCGCCATTGCTTTCGTCCCCGTGATACTTGTGGCGACGCCCGCCGCAGCAGTCACCTCCCAGGAAAAGATGGAAACGTGCAAGGTGGGCGCGGACAGCCAGCAACTGCAGGGCACCAAGCGGGACGCCTTCATCAAGAAGTGCATGGCGGGCGGCAATTACGAGCCGCCGGCGCGCAAGAATGCCAAACAGACCTCACCTAAGCCGCAGTAGCTGAGTTCAAAAGGTTCAAGCGGCGCGCACCGCTGGTCGCTCCAGCGGTGTCACCTCGAAACTTCGCAACGCGCCTCGTCGCAAAACATCGATAGCGATACGGCGCCCGATACGCTCTCCGTTGAGCAGACGGATGAGATCGTCCACACCCGTCACGGGTTCACCGTCGGCGCGGACTATCGTATCAAGACTCATCAACCCAGCCATCGCGGCAGGCCCGTTTGCCTCGAGCGCATTGATTGTCGCTCCCGAGCTATTTTCGATCTCGGCTGCACGAGCATGCCGTCTTGGCACTGCGGCTGTCTGAGCGGACACGCCGATATAAGCACGCCGAACGCGGCCATGTTGGATCAACTCGCCAAGGACGAATCGTGCTGTGTTGCTGGCGACAGCGAAACAAATGCCTTGTGCGCCCATGATTATGGCCGTGTTGACGCCGACCACCTCGCCACGTGAGGACACCAGCGGGCCGCCGGAGTTTCCGGGATTGAGTGCAGCATCAGTTTGAATGACGTCTTCGATGAGACGGCCGGTGCGCGAACGCAATGAGCGCCCTAGCGCCGAAATGACGCCGGCAGTGACGGTCGATTCGAAGCCAAGTGGATTTCCAATCGCGACCACGAGCTGGCCACGCTTGAGCTTCTTGGAATCGCCAAGCGCGGCGCTCGGCAGATCGCGGACTGAACCCGCACGAAGCAGGGCCAGATCGGTGTCCGGGTCTTCACCCAGGCGCCGGGCCTCCATGACCCGACCTTCCGCGTCCTGAAGACGAACCTCTTTGGCGCCTTCGACCACATGACAATTGGTCAGCACCAGGCCGTCCGGCGCGATGATCACGCCGGACCCGACGCCGCCGGGACGCCCTTGGCTATTACGGACTTCCACGCGCACCACCGCTGGGCCGATCGCGTCGGCCACGGAAGTCACTGCGTTTGAGTATGCATCGAGGATTTCGGTATCGGATGCGGACGGCGCCGCCGCCTCGCCGACGTCCCCGACGTCAGACGATGAAGAAAAGTCGAGCATAGGGATTTCGGGGTTCTGTTGAATGTAGCCGGATGTAGTGATTGCCCTGCGGAAATGGAAGAAGTGTCCCCAATGGGAGGGCTTCGCTCAAATTGAGGTGATCCCTTCAGGCTTCATCAACCTGACCGCGGTAAATTTTTCCAACAACCTGAGCGGCTTAATTCACCAGCGGATTGCGCTATGAGGAGCGAATCGATGAGGGGCAAGCGGCGCAGCAAGACCAGCCATTCGTTGGCCGAAGGTCTGCGTGCGCTCATTGCCACGGCGAGCCTTGCCGTCATCCTGTTATTGGCGATTTTTGTGACTTCGAGTTCCTATTTCAACGAGCAACAGATGAAGAACGGCTTGTCAAAGATCGCACCCCTAACCCAGTCCGGTGGCGGCGAAGCGGCGCATCGCGCAGGTTCCATCGTTGTCGAGACCGACCGAAAGGGCCGCTGCGAGGAACGCAGTTTCGACAATCGTACCGGCAAGATTGTTTCGTCAAACTACGTCGATTGCGACGCCCGACTTGCAGCCGAACGCGACACGGCGCCTTCAGAAAATCTGAGTGCCGAGCGCATGCGCTCGATCCTTGGAGCGTTTAAGAAATAATCCTTCTACCGAACAGTCTCCGCGCAAGCGAGATGCACACGTCGGCAGCCGCGATCAGTCGCTTTGCAAGATCACATTCTTCACCATCGGATAGATCTGGTGCTCCCACGTCTTACCGGAAAAAACACCATAGTGGCCGACACCGGCTTGCATATGATGGCGCTTGCGATAGGGCCGCAGTGACGAACAAAGATCGTGCGCCGCGAGCGTCTGGCCGACTGCGCAGATATCGTCTCTTTCTCCTTCCACCGTAAACAGTCCGGTGCGTCTGATCGCCTGCGGCTCAACTCTGCGGTTCTGATAGGTCAACGCACCAAGTGGCAACGCGTGTTCCTGAAAGACCAGCTGTACGGTCTCGAGATAAAACTCGGCGGTCAAATCGAGCACGGCGAAATACTCGTCGTAGAACGCCTTGGTTTGGGCAGCCTTTGCGGCATTGCCATTCGCCAGGTTCTCATAAAGATCCCGATGTGCCTTGATATGGCGGTCGATGTTCATGCTCATGAAGGCAGCGAGTTGCACGAAGCCAGGATAGACATCACGGCCGCCGCCGCCGTAGCGATGAGGCACGCGTGCGATCAGATGCCGCTCGAACCAATCGATCGGTTTCGATTTGGCCAGTGCATTGACTTTGGTGGGGTTGACGCGAGTGTCGATCGGCCCGGCCATGAGCGTCATCGAGCGCGGCTGCGCGGGGTTATCGGCCTGCGCCATCACGCTTGCGGCCACGAGCGCAGCGACGCAGGGCTGACACACGGCAACGAGATGGGTACCCGGTCCGATGGTTTCTAAAAAGCGGATCAGGTGTGCGACGTAATCGTCAAACCCGAAGCGCCCATGCGCCGGCGCAACGTCGCGTGCGTTGTGCCAATCCGTGATGAAAACGTCGTGTTCGGGCAGCATCGTGCGCACGGTTGCGCGCAACAAAGTAGCGAAGTGTCCTGACAGCGGCGCGACAAGCAATACGCGCGGCTGCGTGACCACGACATCTTTTCGAAAGTGCAAGAGCGTACCGAAGGGCGTTACATCGGCGGCGTGTTCCGTAATTCCCACGTCCCTACCTTCGATCGTGACACCGTCGACGCCGTAAGGTGGACGCTCGTGGGTGAGACCCGCCCGCGCGATCAATTCATAAGCAGCGGTCAAGTTGCTTAGCACCGTCGGGCGTACAGAACCGTTGAGCCTTTCGCCCACGGATCTGGCCACGATGCCGGCGAAATGGCGCACCGGCACCATGATGTCGGCGTGCGCCTGATAGGCCTGATAGAGCATCCAGTCCCTGGCGGCCCCGGCGGACCGCAGGTAAAAGTTAGAACATTTTATGTTGCAGTGCGAGATAAAAACGCAGTGAAACGGACTTGGGGCTAGAAATTGGGGACAATCTTCATGCCCACTAATTTTGCAGCACGGAAAAATATTGAAACAGCAATGCCTTCGTTTAAGCTGCCAAATGCCGGGCCACGATGAACAAGGGACATTCCCGTCCTATGGCCAAGGCTACCCTTACAATTGCCAGCAGGAATTACGGCTCCTGGTCGCTTCGCGGCTGGCTGTTATGCAGGATGGCGGGACTCGATTTCGACGAGCAGATCGTCGCTAGCGATGATCCATCCACGCGCGCCGAACTGCTGCTGCTGTCGCCTTCTTTCCTAGTCCCATGCCTCACCCACAATGGCACTAAGGTCTGGGACACACTGGCAATCGCGGAATATCTAAACGAGATTTTGCCGGGGGCCGCGCTGTTGCCAAAATCTCTGACTGCCCGCGCGCGCTGCCGGTCGATCTCCGGAGAAATGCACTCTGGGTTCTCCAATTTGCGCTCAGCCCTGCCGATGAACCTGAAAGCCCACCATCCGGGTTTCAAGGTCTGGGCGGGCGCGCGCGCCGACATCGACCGCATCGTCAACATTTGGCGCGAATGTCTTGCCGCCGAGAAAGGTCCGTTTCTGTTCGGCGCATCGCCGTGCATGGCGGACGCAATGTTTGCGCCGGTCGTGACACGATTTCTTACCTATGATGTGAATCTCGATAGCGACTGCGCCGCCTATTGCGCGACAATTATGGCGATGCCATCGATGCGCGAATGGATTGAATCTGCGAGAGCGGAGCCGGACGAGGTGGTCGAGTTGGACGTGGAGTTCTAACTCAGCATCCGCTGACTCTTGCGAAACGGCGATGTGCTTTTTGATTCAATTAAACTGTCGGGGGAAAGAACGGCATGCGATCAGCGTTTTAGCCAGCCACCGATTCGCTGCACCGCTTCGCGCATCTCCGCCGCCGAGCCAGCATAACAAAAGCGCAAAAAATGCTTGCCGTTGGCCGGATCGAAATCAATGCCTGGCGTTGCGGCAACACCCGCTTCATTCAACATACGCTTCGCAAAATCCAGACTATCATCAGAAAAGCGCGAAATTTCCGCGTAAAGATAAAATGCGCCATCCACGGGCAGGAACTTGTCTAAGCCCGCCTTTGGCAGGCCTTCAGTGAGAATCCGGCGGTTCTCTTCGTAGCCGTGCTTGACTGCTTCCATCTCTTCGCGCCCATCGAACGCAGCTTCCGCCCCAATTTGCGCGAGCGTCGGCACGGAAATTGCGAGGTTCCCCTGCAGACGTTCAATTGGACGCACCAATATTTCAGGAACAACCATCCAGCCGATGCGCCAACCGGTCATGCAGAAGTATTTTGAGAACGAGTTGATCACCACGACGCGTTCGGATGCATTTGCCGCGGTCTCCGCAGCAAATGTGTAGTCGAGGCCGTGGTAGATCTCGTCGGAAATGACCCGGATGCCTTCGGCCTCCGCAACCGCGATCAGACGAGTCAGCGCGTCGGCATCCATCATTGTGCCAGTCGGATTTGCCGGACTGGCGATGACCACACCCCGGAGCGGCGTGCGTTGATGGGCGGCAATCAGCGCCTTGGCCGAGAGCGCCCATCGCGTCTCGGCCGTTGTTTCGATCAGCACCGGCTCGCAGCCGAGCGCCGAGAGAATGTGGCGATAGGGCGGATATCCCGGATTGGCCAGAGCCACGCGGTCGCCGGGCTCAAACAAGGAAAGAAAGGCAAGGATGAAACCGCCCGACGACCCCGTCGTCACAACAACGCGCCCGGGATCAATCGAAAGATTGTAGGCGTCCCGATAGTGCCGGGCGATTCGCGCCCTTAGCGATGGAATTCCACGCGTCTCCGTATAGCCTATGCGTCCGCGTGCGAGCGCTTCCTGCGCGGCTTTGATCGCGGTCGCGGGGGCTGGCGCCGCCGGCTGGCCTACTTCCATGTGAATGATGTGGGCGCCCTGTGCCTCACGTTGCGCGGCCGCCGCCATAACGTCCATGACGATGAACGGCGGCACATCGCTGCGTTTGGATGGCTTCAAGAGGTGTTTTGCCGTCTCAAGCATAGTTTTCGGCCTGCAAGCCCTCTTATAAACCGCCCCGCTGTTGCCGTATTCGGCGGCTCTTTCATGACCCAGTCGTGATCGCCAGCCGCGTTGACCGCCCTGTGGCGCGTCACTAGTTTCACGCCCCATCTGGCAGAAAATCGGGATGTCTTTGGACGGCACACCTATCAGGACGCGGCGTAAGGCGCCAGCAGCCCGGGCAATAGCTTTACTTGCCTCAATTGCAGTTGGAGCTGCCGGCGGTGGACCGGCCGTCAAGCCCGTGCACGCGCAGGACAGCACGACCCGCGGCATGCCCGTTATCCGCGATGCGGAGATCGAACAGCTGCTGCGCGATTACGCGCAACCTGTCCTCCGCGCAGCAGGATTAGCGAAGCAGAACGTCAAGGTGGTTGTGCTCAGCGACCGTTCGTTCAACGCTTTCGTCATGGATGGCAAGCACATCTTCATCAATGCCGGCGCGCTGTTCGACGCTAAAACGCCGAATGAAGTCATTGGCGTATTTGCACACGAAACTGGGCATCTCGCCGGCGGGCACCTCCAGCGCCTGCGGGAGCAGCTCGCAACCGCACAAACGGCATCGATTGTGGCCCTGCTTGCCGGTGTCGGGGCGGCAGTGGCGGGCGCACGCAGCGGCAGTGGGGGCAATATCGGCGCGGCGGCGATCATGGCGCCCCAATCGGCGATCATGCGCTCGGTGCTCGCCTATGTTCGCACGCAGGAAGACCAAGCCGACCACGCCGGCGTCAAGTTCCTCAATGCCACCGGCCAGTCCCCTAAAGGAATGGTCGATCTGTTCAAGCGCTTGAGTAATGAAGCGTTGTTCAATTCGCGCTACATCGACCCCTATATGCAGACGCACCCTATGCCGGCCGAGCGCGTGGCCGCCCTCGAAACGCTCGCCAAGACAAGCCCCTATTGGGACCGCAAGGATCCGCCCGAACTGCAACTGCGCCACGACCTGATGCGAGCAAAGTTGTCAGGTTTCCTTGAGCGGCCCGACACCATCGCGCGCCGCTATCCGCTCGGCGATCACAGTCTGCCGGCGCGCTATGCACGCGCCATATCAACGTACCGAAATTCAGACCTTCGTCAGGCGATCGCGCAGATTGACGGGTTGATTCAGGTCGAACCACACAATCCGTACTTTTACGAGCTCAAAGGCCAGGCATTGCTCGAGGGCGGTCATCCAGCCGAAGCAGTTGCTCCCTTGCGCGAGGCCGTGCGGCTTTCACACAGCACACCGTTGATTGAAATTCTGCTCGCGCAGGCGCTCAACGCAACAAATAATCCAAAACTAGCCGAGGAAGCGGTGGGCTTATTGCGCACGGCAATCGTGCGCGAGCCGGAAACACCTGACGCCTATTCACAACTTGCGATGGCCTATGGCCGCAAGGGCGATCTTGCCAATGCCGACCTTGCCTCGGCTCAGGCCGCGTTTGCGCGTGGCGATGTCAAGACAGCACGCCAATTGGCCTCGCGCGCCAAGACCAAGTTGCCGATCGGCTCGCCCTCCTGGGTCCAGGCCGACGATATTGTAAACGTCAAACCGAACGCCAATGCAAAAGCTCAATAATGAGGATTGAATCCATGACATCGATACTGCGCCTGATTGCTGCCGCTTGCGTGGCCTTGCTGCCTGTTGCTGTGCCGCAAGCCTCTTATGCGGACGAATTCTCCGCGAGCCAGCGCGGCGAAGTCGAACGCATCGTCCGCGAGTACCTGGTCGCGCATCCTGAAGTCATTCAGGACGCGATGAACGAACTGGAAAAGCGGCAAAGCGCGGTAGATGCCGAGAAGCACAAAGCCGCCGTAAAGCAATATTCGCAGGCCCTCTTCGCGTCGCCGCGGCAAGTTGTGCTCGGGAATCCGGACGGCAACGTCACGTTCGTGGAGTTCTTTGACTACAACTGCGGCTACTGCAAGCGCGCCATGGATGATATGCTCACTCTGCTGAAGGATGACCCCAAGCTCAAAATTGTACTCAAGGAATTTCCGGTCCTTGGCCCGGGCTCGGTGGAAGCCGCGCAGGTCGCCGTCGCTGTGCGCATGCAGGACAAGACGGGCAAGAAATACCTCGAATTCCACCAAAAGCTCCTCGGCGGCCGTGGGCAGGCTGATAAAGCGCGCGCGCTTGCCGTCGCAAAGGATATCGGCCTCGACATGGGTCGCCTCGACAAGGATTTAGCAAACGCCGAGGTCAAGGCCACCTTGCAGGAAAGCTTCAAGCTCGCCGAGGCCCTCGGTCTCAATGGCACGCCGAGCTACGTGATTGGAGACGACGTCGTGATAGGGGCTGTCGGCCTGAGTGCGCTGAAGGAAAAAATCAACACGTCCCGCTGCGGCCAGCCGAGCTGCTGACGGTCATCCGTCTGTAGTCTTCCTTCTTAAACTCGGCCGCCGCGGCAGAAGCTCCGGCGGCCTTTTTGCGTCACATCTACAGTGGAACAAAGTTCCATCGGGGCAGTTGTTGCGCGCATGTACACCCTGGGCATGGAAGAAGAATACTTCTTGTTTGACGCCGAGACGCGCCACGCCGTGCGTCGCGCCAATAGGACCTTCCTTTCGCAGGCGCAAAAACGTCTCGGCGATCATGTGATGACTGAGATGCTGCAATTGCAGATCGAGGTTGCAACACCCCCTTGCGCGAACATGAGCGAAGCCCGCGCCCATCTCACCCACTACCGCCGTACCCTTGGCGAGATGGCCGCCGAGCACCGGCTTGGGCTTGCCGCCATGGGCACTTTCCCGCTCGCTTATTGGCCGGACCAGATGGTCACGCCAAAAGCACGCTATGGACCGATCATGGATGATCTCCAGATGATCGGATATCGCAACATGCTTTGCGGCATGCACGTTCACGTCGCAGTGCCTGACGTCGACACGCGCATCAACTTGGTCATGCGGTTGACGCCGTTCCTTCCGCTTCTCCTTTCGCTTTCGACTTCGTCGCCCTTTTGGCAAGGGCATCTCACCGGCCTTGCGGGCTATCGGCTGGCTGCCTACGACGAACTCCCGCGTACAGGATTGCCCGAACTGTTCCGCACCAACGAAGACTACCGCGAATTCGTCGCCGCGCTGACTTGGGCAAAAATCATTCCCGACGCGAGCTACATTTGGTGGGCAATCCGCCCATCACTCAACAATCCGACCATCGAGTTGCGTGTCGCGGACAGTTGCACGCGGCTTGATGATGCCATCGCCATCGCCGCATTGTTTCGCTGTCTCGTTCGCGCGCTCGATCGTGATCGCGCCCTCAACGCCGGCTTCGACCGCGTCGGTCGGGCGATTACGCAAGAAAACAAGTGGCATGCGCAGCGTTACGGAATTGGGGCTACTTTTGTCGAACCATTCTCGCGTTTCCCGCTTACGGTTCGAGAATGGCTCGAGCAGGTCCTCGACTTTGTCGCCGAAGACGCAGCCGCCCTCGATTGCGTGGCGGAGATCGAGCACCTTCATACGATTGTGGCCGGTGGCACCAGCGCCGACCGTCAAGTCGATATCTTCACCAAGGCTACCGCCGCGGGTCGGCGGAGGTTAACGGCACTCAAAGAGGTGGTCGATTGGGCGGCCGCCGAAACCCAGGCGCTCGGCGGGCGCCAAAACCTCGATCCGTGCGCTCTCCGGGCTTCCCCTTATCGCCGCGGGCACTTATAAAGCGCCACGGTTTCACGCGCTTCGAACCGCGCGGGCGGGGACTTAATGGCAAAGACGGAAATCTACGTCCTCAATGGACCCAACATGAACCTGCTCGGTACTCGCGAGCCGGAAAAATATGGGCATGCGACGCTCGCCGACGTTGAAAAGCTCTGCGCTGACACCGCCAAGCGGTTTGGCCTTGCGATCATCTTCCGACAATCCAACCGTGAGGGCGAGTTGGTCGACTGGATTCAGGAAGCGCATGCCAAGGACGCGGCCGCCATCATTATCAACCCGGCCGGCTACACCACGACATCGATTGCCATCATGGACGCGCTGCTGGCCGTGAACGTGAAGTTGCCGGTCATCGAGGTCCACGTTACAAATATCCATGCGCGCGAAAGCTTCCGGCAGAATTCCTACATTTCAAAAGCGGCAAAAGCGGTGATCGCCGGCTTCGGCATCGACGGCTATGCGTTGGCTATCACCGGTATCGCCGGCTTGCTCGGCGCGAAACTAAAAAATTGAGCGCCAAGCAATGGCAAAGTCGCCGAAGACAATCGTCGATAGAGAATTGATCCACGAGCTGACCCGGCTCCTGGATGAAACAGGATTGAACGAAATCGAGATTGAGGAGGATGGCAAACGCGTACGCGTGGCGCGTGCGGCCATCGCCGCAGCACCGGCCACCGCCGTCCGGGTCGAGGTGGCGCCGCAAGCAGGTGCCGAGGCCGCGGTAACAGCAATCGATCCTTCGAAGCATCCGGGCGTCGTGATCTCGCCAATGGTCGGAACCGCCTATGCCGCAGGCGAACCTGGCGGCAAGCCTTTCATCGACATCGGCAGCAAGGTCAAAGCCGGCGACACGCTGCTCATCGTAGAAGCAATGAAGACTATGAACCAGATTCCGGCGCCGCGCGCGGGCACCGTAATCCAGATTCTGTTTGAGGACGGACAGCCGGTGGAATTCGGCGAGCCGCTGGTGATTATCGAGTGATCAAAGAATCGAGTTCTCATTCGTCACGTGCGTCCCCGAGAGGTTCTGAATTCGCGCAATTGCTCCAGAGTTTGCGGTTCGGAAATGTTCGATAAGATCTTGATCGCCAATCGCGGTGAGATTGCGCTTCGGGTGCTGCGTGCCTGCAAGGAACTCGGCATTCCTACGGTCGCGGTGCATTCGACGGCTGACGCCGATGCCATGCATGTACGCTTTGCCGACGAAAGTGTGTGCATTGGTCCGCCCGCGGCGAAAGACAGTTATCTCAACGTCCCGTCAATCCTGTCCGCTTGCGAGATCACCGGCGCTGATGCCGTGCATCCAGGCTACGGATTTCTGTCCGAGAACGCCCGCTTCGCCGAAATTCTTGCCGAACATGGCGTGCAGTTTATCGGGCCCAAGGCCGAACATATCCGCCTGATGGGCGACAAGATCGAGGCCAAACGCACCGCCAAAAAGCTCGGTATCCCGGTGGTGCCCGGCTCGGAGGGTGGCGTCGGTTCTGACCAAGAAGCAACCAGCGTCGCGGACGGCATTGGCTATCCGGTGCTCATCAAGGCCGCAGCCGGCGGTGGCGGCCGGGGGATGAAGGTCGCCCGCAGCGCAAGCGAGCTTCCGCTTGCACTATCGACGGCGCGCGCCGAGGCCAGAGCTGCATTTGGCGAGGACACGGTTTACATCGAGAAATACCTCGAGCGCCCGCGCCATATAGAGATTCAGGTGCTCGGCGACGGAAGGGGCGAGGCCATTCATCTCGGCGAACGCGATTGCTCATTGCAACGTCGTCATCAGAAAATCTGGGAGGAAGGCCCCTCACCGGCGCTCAATGCCAGCGCGCGTGACGTGATCGGCGCGACGGTCGCCAACGCAATGCGGGAAATTGGTTACCTGGGCGTTGGCACGGTCGAATTTCTCTATGAAGACGGCAAGTTTTACTTCATCGAAATGAACACGCGCATCCAGGTCGAGCACCCGGTGACCGAAATGATCACCGACATCGACTTGATCTTCGAACAAATTCGCGTGGCCGCCGGCAGCGACCTCGCAATCAAACAGGACGATGTGAAATTCCACGGTCACGCGATCGAATGCCGCATCAACGCCGAGAACCCGGTTTCATTCCGGCCTTCGCCTGGCAAGATCCTGCACTATCATGCACCGGGCGGGCTCGGAGTCCGCATCGATTCCGCCGTTTATCAGGGTTACACCATCCCGCCCTATTACGATTCACTCGTCGGCAAACTGATCGTTCATGGCAAGACCCGCACCGAGTGCTTGATGCGGCTCAAACGTGCGCTCGACGAAGTCGTGGTAGACGGAATCGAAACAACACTTCCCCTCTTCCGCGCTCTGGTACGCGAAAAAGATATCATCGACGGCAACTATCACATCCACTGGCTGGAACATTTCCTTGCTCGCGGGGGCATGGAGAGCGAGAGTTAAGGCGGGGACCCCGCCTCGGTCAGTCGGGTCAAAATTGCGCAGACATCGTTGGGATCGTAAGGCTTCGCCATAAAGAGCGAGCGTGACACCAAAGGCGCAATTTCGGAAAGCTTATAACGCCCCGAGGCGTAAACGATCGGCATCTCGGGCCGTATTTCTCGCGCACGGACCGCCAGCTCTGCGCCGTTCATGCCGCCCGGCAGATTGACGTCGGTGAACAGGACGTCGATGGCGGCACCGGAATCGATGTACTCCATCGCCTCGTCGGCCGTCGTGACTTCGTGGACCAAAAAACCGGATGCGCTCAGAACATCGGCGACAAGATTGCTGATAAGCACTTCGTCTTCGACCACCAGGACCGAAACTGGTGCGGCGCCCCGTCCCATCTTTCCCCTCCCTGCTGTAGTCAGCCCTCGCGTGGATGCATGTCTGCCCGCACTTCAGAAAGTTGCTGCATTTATGGTGTCTAAAGAGTTAACAACAGCGCGAAGCGTGGATCCCTCTCCTCACGCCGCCGATGCTGCCGTAGGATGACGTATTCGACTCGAACCATGGCAAACCGCGAAAATACCTTCATCGAGATCACGCCGGATGTGCTCCTGAAGGCCTATGCTTGCGGGATTTTCCCGATGGCCGAAAGCGCGGACGATCCGGCGCTCTATTGGATCGAGCCGGACATGCGCGGCATTATTCCGCTCGACGGTTTTCACATCCCGATGAGACTCGCGCGGACCGTGTGCGCGACACCCTGGACGGTCCACGTCGATCGCGATTTTGATGGCGTGATTGACGGGTGCGCCGAGCCTAAGCCAGATCGCGCCCGCACATGGATCAATACGCGGATCCGTCGCATCTACCGCGCGCTTTTCGAGCGCGGGCACTGCCATACAGTCGAAGTTTACGACGGCGAGCAACTTGTTGGGGGTCTTTATGGTGTCTCGCTCGGCCGCGCATTTTTCGGCGAAAGTA
>Ga0126381_100003250_pt1 | contig 17698 bp, 12 predicted proteins | sample PanSoiMetPlot_28_FD_96465 | JGI IMG/M metagenome (GOLD analysis project Ga0126381, IMG submission 96465) | Tropical forest soil microbial communities from Panama - MetaG Plot_28 | ecosystem: Environmental > Terrestrial > Soil > Tropical forest > Bulk soil | place: Panama | collected 2016-02-17 | reverse complement strand
TGACCATCACATCACCCGCCAAATCCGCAACGTGTCTACCGCGAGGCATCCGCGTGGGGCAGACTGGCCGCATGATGAGCGAGGCGGAGGCACTCAAGGCCCTGGCACGTGAGGACCCTGCGGTGGCCGACGACGCGAAGGCAGCTCTTCGCTGGCTAACCTCGGGCGGCAGCCTGGAGGCGATCTCGCTGCTGCGCCTGCAGGAATTCCTGTGGTACGTGCTGCCGACCAGCTGGCCGGTGCCGGCGAACGGCCATGTCGCCGTCGCGCGGGCACTGTCGCGGCTGCTCACGCTGGCGGGGATGGACCGCTACGGCGACGTCTGCGCGTCCCCGGAGACCGAGCGAATCATCGCGGCATACGCCTGCTCGCACGCCGACGGCGTCGCGGCGTATACCAAGGCACTCGCCACCTCGCACGCGGCGCCGCCCGACACCGATTTGCTCGCCTGGAGCTCGGCGATGGGTCCCGAGGAACGCGCCGCCTATGACGCCTGCGCCGCCGCCATCGAGCTCGCGGTCGCCGCAGGCGAGGTGCGGGCCGGCCTGAGCGGCTGGAAGACCAAGCGGGCCGCGCTCGTGGAACGGTGGCTAACCCGGTCGGCCGATGAGACGAACAGCGACACCTGGCTCAGCAGGATCAGCGCCGAACGGATCGACGAGTGGGCGAACGGCCATCCGGGTGAACGCTCCCAGATGGCGCGGCGGGTGGTCCCGCGCCTGCTCGAGCCGCCGGTGCTGCCCGGCGAGCCGCTGCCCACGCTGCGCTGGCTGCTGCAGCACGCCGACGCGGGACTGCGGCTGACCGCCCGGCACTACATCGCCCCGGCGGTGGTCAGCGAGGCCGTGGGGATGTTCGCCTGGGGCGGGCACGGAGCGGCCAAGCGGCACCAGGAACTCGACGTGTTCCCGCTGCACACCCTGCGTGGCCTGGCGCAGCACGAAATGGGCGCGGTCCGCCGCAGCGGCACCAGCCTGGTGCTTACCAGGACCGGCCGTCTCATGGCCGAGGACGCGGCGGTCCGCTGGCACATCGGGACCGCGGCGCTCATCGGCCCCGATGACGGCCCCGACCCGGACTTTACGGTGGCCGTGCGCGAGGCCGCGCTGCTTGTGGCGACGCTGCACGGCGGCCCCGTCGGGTACGAAGAGCTGGCGGGCAAGCTGACCGAGCTGCACGCGGCCGAGGGCTGGACATCCAGGTCCGGCAGCAGCCTCGGGGGCGCCATCCGCGCCGAGATCCACGTGCTGCGACACCGGCTGCGTGCCCTGCAACTGCTCGACGAGGCGGCCACGCCCCGGCCGCTTGACATAGCGCTAACGAACACGGGGACGGCTGCCGCGCTGTCCGCACTGCTCGCCAGGGCACTGCGGCCGCGCCGCCACCATCACCCCTGACGCGCGGCCTGCGCTAATGCTCGAAGCGCAGCGGCTTGTAGCCGGAGTAGTTCTCGGCCAGGGACAGGGCCGCGGCACGAGAGGATGTGACGTACCGCAGCTGGGACAGCTGCAGCTGCGACTCGAATGCGTCCGCGCCGGGGGCGACGTGCAGCATCGAGGTCATCCACCAGGAGAAGTGGGTGGCCCGCCACACCCGGTCCAGGCAGGTGTCCGAGTAGGCGTCGGCCAGTTCCCAAGACTGGCTGACCAGCGCGGCGCGCAGCGCAGCGGCGAGCACCACGACGTCGGAAAGCGCCAGGTTGAGGCCCTTGGCCCCGGTCGGCGGCACGATGTGGGCCGCGTCACCGGCCAGGAAGAGGCGGCCGTGCCGCATCGGCCCGGCCACGAAACTGCGCATCGCGGTGACCGACTTGTCGGTGATCGCGCCCTCCCCCACTGACCACCCGTCAAGCGCGAACCGCCTCTGCAGCTCCGCCCAGATCCGGTCATCGGGCCAGTTCCCGATCGGCTCGTCAGGCGGGACCTGCAGGTAGAGCCGGCTGACCTCGGGAGAACGCATCGAGTACAGCGCGAAGCCGTCGTGGTGCCGCGAGTAGATCAGCTCGTCGGTGGACGGCGCGGCGTCGGCCAGGATGCCGAGCCATGAGTAGGGGTATGTCCGCTCGTACACGGACAAGTTCGGGATGAGCGGGCGGCAGATGCCGTGGAAGCCGTCGCAGCCGGCAATCACGTCGCATGACACTTCGCGGGCGACTCCCGACTCATCGAGGTAGGACAGCACCGGGCGGTCAGAGGTCACCCCCGACACCGCGACCTCAGAGGCGGAGAACTCGATCTGGGCGCCGGCGGCGAGCCGCGCCGCGATAATGTCCTTGACGATCTCGGTCTGCGCGTAAATGGTCACCCACCGCCCGTTCGTCAGCGAGCGGAAATCCAGGTGGTGACGCTCGCCCTCGAACTGCAGGTAGATGCCGCCGTGCTCCATGCCCTCGGCGTCCATCCGCTTGCCCAGCCCGACCGAACGCAGCACCTCCACTGTCCCGGCCTCAAGCAGCCCGGCGCGCTGGCGGGCCTCGCAGTATGCCCGGGACCGGTTCTCGACGATGATCGACTCGATGCCGTACAAACCCAGCAGGTGCGACAGCAGAAGACCGGCGGGGCCCGCGCCAACGATACCGACTTGCGTCCGTGAGGTGACAGCCATGTAAACGAGAACCCCTTCAATGTCCGTACTACGCACAATAGTTCAGAAAGCGAACGGTTGGCCTTCGGTCTACGATTGTTATCATCTGGCAAGTAAACGCGAAGACCGACCGCAGGCCCAGCAGCGCCGGGGCGGAGCACAGCGCATCAGTACCCGGCGCGGAGGCCGACATGCAGCAGGAAAGCAGCAGCGATGGCGCGGTGACAACTGAGTCGGGAATGTCGGACGCGGGCGGGGCCGACGGCGACTTCGTGCAGTCGCTCGAGCGCGGCCTGTCCGTCATCCGCGCCTTTGACGCCGACCACCCCAGGCTCAGCCTGTCCGAGGTCGCCGCGGCCACCGGGCTGAGCCGCGCGGCCGCGCGGCGCTTCCTGCACACCCTGGTGCACCTGGGGTACATGCACAACAACGGCGGACGGTTCTCGCTGCGCCCCAAGATCCTCGAACTCGGTTATGCCTACCTGTCGAGCCTGTCGCTCCCCGAGGTCGCCATGCCGCACCTGGAGGAGCTCGTCGAGCAGGTCCGCGAGTCCTCCTCGGTCTCCGAACTCGACGGCCAGGACGTCGTCTACATCGCCCGGGTGCCCACCAAGCGGATCATGCGGGTGACGATCAGCGTCGGCACCCGGTTCCCCGCGTACGCCACGTCGATGGGCCGCGTGCTGCTGGCGGCGCAGCCGGACGACTGGCTGGACACGTACCTCGCCGCGGTAAGCCTGCACGGCCTTACCGGACACACCATCACCAGTCCGGCGGGTTTGCGGCAGGAACTGCGCAAGATCCGCAGCAGGGGCTGGGCGCTGGTGGACCAGGAACTTGAGGAAGGGCTCCGCTCGCTCGCCGCCCCGATCAGGGACGCGGACGGCACGGTGATCGCCGCGGTCAACGTCTCCACGCACGCCGCCCGCCGCAGCCTGGAGAACATCGTGCAGGACCTGCTGCGCCCGCTGCTCGCGACCGCCGAGCGCATCGAGCGGGACTTGGCCCGGTCGCGGACCGCGACAACCGCCCGCCGGCCCGCCCCCTGACCCAACTTGGTGCAGATGCCGTACCCCGCCCGGCGCCGAGCAGGCTCCGCCAGCTTTTGACAGACTTGCTATTCATGCGCACGCTGCTCGCCGACCACCCGCTGGTCGCGCACAAGCTCACCTTGCTCCGCGACGAGCGGAGCGACACCGCTACCTTCCGCTCACTCGCCGACGAACTGGTGACCCTGCTCGCTTACGAGGCGACACGCGAGGTCCAGGTGACCGAGGTGACGGTCACCACGCCCGTCGGCACCGCGGCAGGCACAAAGCTGGCGCAGCCGGCGCCGCTGATCGTCCCGGTCCTGCGGGCAGGCATCGGCATGCTCGACGGGATGACAAGGCTGCTGCCGATGGCCAGCGTCGGATTCGTCGGCATGGTCAGGGACGAGGAATCGCTGGTCGCGTCCACCTACGCGAACCGGCTGCCATCGGACCTGACCGGCCGGGACACGTTCGTGCTCGACCCAATGCTCGCCACGGGCGGCACGCTGGTCACGGTGATCGGGCTGCTCGCCGACCGCGGTGCCGCGTCGGTCACCGCGATCTGCCTGCTCGCCGCGCCCGAGGGCCTGGCTCGCGTGGAGGAAGCCTACCCCGGCGACGGGCCGCCCTCGGTCCGCGTGGTCACCGGGGCCGTCGACGAACGGCTGAACGACAAGGGGTACATCGTCCCCGGCCTCGGCGACGCTGGTGACCGTCTGTTCGGCGAAATCTAGGTGGCGGCGCCCGGCAGGCTCGTGGGCACCGGCAGGAACGCCGACGTTTACGACATCGGCGACGGGCGGGTGCTGCGCCAGTACCGGGACGGGCGGCCGCCGCGCGCGGTCGCCCGGGAGGCCGAGGTGATGGCGCACGCACGCGCCTACGGCGCCCCCGTTCCCGAGGTCTACGACGTGTCGGGACCCGACATCGTGATGGAGCGTGCCGCCGGCCCGACCATGCTGGACATGCTGGGACGGCGACCGTGGACCGTCCGCGCCCAGGCCAGGCTGCTGGCACGGTTGCACGCCGCGGTGCACGCGGTGCCGGCCCTCGACTGGCTGCCGGCGCCGTTCGACGGCGAGGGCGGGGCTCCGGCGACTCCAGCGCCTGCGGTCCTGCTGCATCGCGACCTGCATCCGCAGAACGTGATCCTCACCGGCGGCGGCCCGATGATCATCGACTGGGAGGGTGCGGCCCGCGGTCCCGCGGCCGCGGACATCGCGATGACCTGGGTAATCATCGTGTTCTCTGAAGTACCGGGGCCGCGTATGCGGGCGGTCGCGGCGCGGCCGGTGCAGGGGCTGTTTGGCGGCTCGTTCCTGCGCGCGGCCGGACACGCCGACCTGCGCTGGCTGGAGATGTCCGTCCGGCACCGAATCGGCGATCGAAACCTGCTGCCGTCAGAGCAGGCGCGACTGGAAAGACTCCAGCGCACCGGGAGATACCCAGGACGCTAAGTGCCTGGTGGCAGGCGGCGCTCTAGGGCGGCTAGGCGGAGTTCTAGCTGGTCGACGCGGTGGCGGAGTATCTCGATCTGCGCCTCGTCGGCGAGCCGGCGTTCTGCCGTGCGGCGCAGCCGCGGCGAAGCCTCAGCGCGGGCGGCGACGACCGCGAGGGGAACGAGCCGCTGCGGCCCGTGGGGTCCGTCCACGAGCCGGGATGGCACCTGCCCGGTGCGGTACCAGTTCCGCAGTGCGGCACGCGAGACGCCGGTGCTCGCGACCGCCCGTTCGAGCGTCACCCAATCCGAGTCCTCGAGCCTGGCGCTTAGCTCGAGTTCCAGCTCCCAGTCGTCCAGCCGGTCTTCCCAGTCCATGCCACGCCATCCTTCTCCCGATTAACTCTCCCTGTTAATAGCATGGTATTGACGGGGTTAAAGCCTGGGAAGCATGCTGGCGTCATGTTTGAGCGATTCACCGCGCACGCGCGGCACGTTGTTGTCCTGGCCCAGGAAGAGGCCCGACGGCTGAACCACAACTACATCGGCACCGAGCACATCCTGCTCGGGCTGCTCGGCGAGCCCGACGGGATCGGGTTCCGCGTCCTGGAGAGCTATGGCATAACGCTGGAGGGTGCCAGGCGGGAGGTAGCGGAGCTCGTCGGGACCGGCAAAGCAGAGCCGGGCAAGCACATCCCGTTCACCCCGCGAGCGAAGAAGACGCTGGAATTGTCGCTGCGCGAGGCGCTGCAGTTGCGTCATAACTACATCGGCACCGAGCACATCCTGCTCGGCCTGATCAGGGAGGGCGACGGGGTTGCCGCGCAGATCCTGCGGAATGTCACGGACCTGCGCGCGATCAGGGTCGCGGTGCTGGATCTCGTACCCGCTGGGGAGGACGCGGAGTCGGAATCGGGCTCGGCCCGGCGCTGGCGGCGACGGCGTGTCGCCGTGGCCAGGCGCGAGACGCCCGCCGATGAGCAGTCGCTGACCGCGACCCCGGCCGCGGACGCCACGCTCAGCGAGGCCTCCCGGCTGGCCGGCGGGCAGCCGGTGGGCTCGCATCACCTGTTGCTCGCCGCCCTGGCCGATGCCGATTCGGCCGCGGCGCGGGCCCTGGCGACCCTCGGCATCGACCTTGACCAGGCCAAGAACGCGCTGCGCGGCATGGACGTGACAGGCACCAGCGACGAGCAGCCCGAGGTAGCTGGCCGTCGGCAGATGGTCGTCCGCGTGCACGAGGACCGGCTGACGATCGACGCGACCGACCCGGTGATCGTGGCGGCCGGCCAGTCCGCGCTGCGCGCGCTCGGCCCGGACGCCGCCCCATCGGGCACGATCCGCGGCGACCATGCCGCGTGCGCCAGCCTCAGCACCGTATGGCAGGCGCTGCGCGACAGCCTGGAAGCAATCGAGCGCGGCGCCGAGCCGCTCGACGCCGCGGAGGCGAGCTGAGAGTACCGGCGAAGCGCCGGGCGCCGCCTGGTGCCTCGGTACCGGTTCACCCCGGGCCGGTACTGGCCCCCACCCCAGGTCCCCCCCACCACGAGGGTGACTTCCCCAGAGCAGCGCCCGGCGCTCCGCCAACTGGAGCTAACCGCATCGCGGCCACCACCGCTACCCCCGGATCCAGGGGTGCGTGCCGCGGCGGCGCCGGACTTACACTGGCTCGGTGGCCGCGCATGTCAGCACCGCGTCTGGCCAGGTCATCCGACTGTCCGAGGGCACCCAGATCGTGTTCGGGCGGGGGCCGGAGGTTGACCTGGCTATTTCGGCTGGGCGCGGACTATCCAGGCGGGCCGGAGTGATCACGACGACCCCGGAAGGCGCCTGGATCGCCAACATCAGCCGGACGCACGCGCTCTACGTGGCGGGCGACGGATACCGGATCCGGCTACCCCGCGTGGAAGGCGAGGGGGAGCCAGCAGGCGGCTGGCTCGTGCACGAGGGGACAGCCATGGTCGGCTCGCGCGCCATGCTCGACGACGGGCTGCAGCTCGAGGTGACGGTGCCCGGACGGCACCGCCGCCCAGGCGGTGCCACGTCCATCGGCGGCCGGGTCCCGGCGGACGGCGACGGCACCCTGCTGCCGCTCTACCTGGACCCGATGACGAAGATGTTCCTGGTGGCGCTGATGTGGTGCCAGCCATGGCTGCTCGACCCGAGCGCGACCTCGCCGCTGCCCAGGATCCCCGAGATCGCCAGGGCCGCGCTCGAGGTGACCGGCGCGCACCACGAACTCGAGCGGTTCGACACGGACACCGAGTTCCGCGACCGCTTGTCGGCGCGCGTCGCCGAGCACGTCAAGGTGCTGCGCCGCAAGATCAGCGACCGCGGGCTCGCTGGGCCTGACGTGCGACTCTCGGATGAAGTCGCCGTCCGTGTCCTCATCGAGCACGGTGTCGTCTCCGCGGGAGACCTGCGGCTGCTCGCCGATCCCGCCTGGTGCTCGCGTCAGGAGGACCTGTGGTGGACGCGGGAGTTACTGTCAGCCGGGCGGCGGGCCGGGCGGTGTGCCGGACGGGGGTCCCTGCGGCGGGCTGACGATGAACGCGGTACTGGCGCTCTGTCCGCCCGGCGCGGTCACCGTCACCGTGTACCGGCCTGCCGGGATCGGGCCTGAGAAGAAGTAGTGACCCTGGTCGACGGCATAGTTGAAGGTTCCCTTTTGGTCGGGCACCGGCCGGTCCCCCGAGACGCCGTGGCCAGATAGGTGGACCGTGACCTGCCCGCCAGGCGCGAACCCGGTGCCGTGGACCACGAAGACCGTGTCGCCATCACCGTAAGGCTGGCTGATGCATACCTGCGGAGTATTGGCAACGGTGTCTTTCGTCGTGCACAGGGCGGGCGGCGGTCCGGTCGGCGGGGGCCCGCCGCCGACCGCCTGCGCCCCTGAGCCGTGCAGTGACATCCCGAGCGCGATTCCCCCGGCAACCAGGGCGAGCCCCGCGGCCGCAGAGCCCGCCCACATCAGCAGGCGAGCGCGGGCCGCCGATGGCGCGCCGTCGCGCGGGCGGCGCAACTCGGGCCGCCTTGGCGGCCGCTGCCGCGCGCGGAACGCCGCGACCGAATGGAAACCAGGCAGGGCGGTGTGTGACCCGGCCGTCGCGTCGCCGACGGCCGGGTTACTCGAGCCGTCCGTTGCGTCGACCCGAACATCGCTGGCATGCTCGCTGGCGGTGTCTTCGCCGATGGCCGCGGTGCCGGCCGGCACGGTCAGCAGCGGGCCCCGCTGGTATTCGCCGATCAGCGCCATCGCGGAATCCGGCAGATAGGAGTGGCCCAACCCTGCCTCGGCATGCGCGGCGGCGAATGAGCCGAGCGTGGTGAGAATCGCGGCGTCGGTCGGACGGTCGCGCGGCACTCGCTCCAGGCACGCGGCGACCAGGGCGGTCAGGTCGTCGGGCACCCCGGTCAGGTCCGGCGGCTCGGTCGCGAGCCGGACCAGGATGTCCATGACCGTATCGCCCTGGTAGGGCGGGTGGCCCGTCGCCGCGAACACGAGCGTCGCGCCGAGCGAGAAGACGTCGCTGGCCGGCGAGGCCTGCGCTGAGTCCCTGGCCTGCTCGGGCGCCATGTAGGCGGGCGTCCCGGCCGCGCCGCGGGTGACGGTGAGCTGCACCCGCTCGGCGGCCCGTGCCACGCCGAAGTCGATTACCCGCGGCCCGTCCGGTGCCACGAGCACGTTTGACGGCTTGACGTCGCGGTGCAGCAGCCCGGCCGCGTGAATCGAATGCAGCGCTTCCGCGCAACCGGCGGCAAGCCAGCGCACCGCCGGAACCGGTAGCGGACCGCATTGCCGCACCAGCGTGCTCAGCGACGGCGCCGGCACGTAGGCGGTGGCCAGCCAGGGCAGGTCCGCGTCCGCGTCCGCCTCGACGACCGAGGCGGTGAACACCCCGCTCACCCGCCCGGCCGCCGCTACCTCGCGGGCGAACCTGGCACGGAAGCCTGGCTCCTCGGCAAGCTCGACCCGGATCGTCTTGACCGCTACCAGGCGCCCCGCCGTGGAGCGGGCAAGGAACACCTGACCCATCGCCCCGGCGCCCAGCCGACCGATGATCGAGTACGGTCCGATCCGTTCGGGGTCCCAGCGGCGCAGCGACCCCACGATGGAATGTGACAACGTGTCGCCTGCCTCCCTCGCGTTAGTGACAATCATGCACAATCGACCCCATGCCGGGCAGCAAACGGGGGAGGTTGCCCGCGGGTTGGGGCGGGAGGGACGGGTGCGCCAGCAAACAGGTTACCCGGAGGCTGAGGCGGGGCGAGGGGGCGGCGCGGGCAGCAGGTACGGAGGGGTTGACGTGGAGATTGGCGCGAGGGCCGAATCGGGCAACAAGCCCCGGAAGGTTCACCGGAGGTTGGGGTCGCGAGACAGTTGTGCACGGGGAGACGGCAGCACTCGTTCGGGATGACTAGGGCGGGACACCAAACCTGAACCCGCCGCTTGTGCACGGCGGGCATTGACCGCTGTTTTTATCCCGTCTTACCGTCGTTTTCGTATTGCGAAGAAGGAGCGGGAGTGGCTGATCTCGACGTCGTGGTGGTGGGGGCCGGGTTCGCCGGGATCTATGCGGTGCACGCGCTTCGTTCGGCGGGGCTGACGGTGCGAGCATTTGAGGCTGGCAGCGGCATCGGCGGGACGTGGTTCTGGAACTGCTATCCGGGCGCGCGGTGCGACGTGGAATCCAAGGACTACTCCTATTCCTTCTCCCCCGAGCTCGAGCAGGAATGGTCGTGGAGCGAGCGGTACCCGGCGCAGCCCGAGGTGCTCAGGTACCTCAACCACGTGGCCGACCGGTTCGGGCTGTGGCCGGATATTCAGCTCGACACCCGGGTCATCGCCGCCATCTGGGACGGCGAGACGGCTGAGTGGACGGTGCGGACCGACGACCGCGCGGAGCGCACCGCACGGTTCTGCGTAATGGCCGCGGGGTGCCTGTCGGCCTATCAGGTGCCCGCGTTCCGCGGGCTTGATTCCTTTCGCGGCCCCTGGTATCACACCAGCCGGTGGCCGCGGGAGGGCGTGGATTTCACCGGGTTGCGAGTCGGGCTCGTCGGGACCGGATCCACCGGCATCCAGGTCGCGCCGGAGATCGCCGAGGTCGCCGAGCGGCTGTACGTATTCCAGCGGACGGCGAACTTCGCCGTGCCGAACAGGAACGCTCCGGTCGACCCCGAATTCGAACGGGTGTTCAAAACGGGCTACCGGGAGTACCGGGAGCAGGCGCGAGCGTCCCTGCTCGGCGTCCCCGTGGCAGGGACGGGCCGGTCGGCACGAGCGGAACCCCCGGACGAACTGCAGCGGACCTACATCGAGCGCTGGCAGGCGGGCGGCGGGATGCCCTTCCTCGGCGCCTACACCGACGTGCTGATCGACCGGGCGGCCAACGACACGGTAGCTGAGTTCATCAGGGAGCGGATCCGCGAGACGGTGCGCGATCCGGCGGTTGCCGAGCTGCTCTGCCCGACCACCTACCCTGTCGGGGCGAAACGGCTGTGCCAGAGCGATGACTACTTCGCCATGTACAACAGGCCGAACGTGACGCTTGTCGACGTCCGTTCCGACCCGATCGAGGAGGTCACGCCCGACGGACTGCGCACGGCCGACGGTTTCTACGCCCTCGACGCGATCGTGTTCGCGACCGGGTTCGACGCGATGACGGGCGCGCTGGCGCGCATCGACATCCGCGGCACCGACGGGCTGCCGCTGACGGAGAAATGGGCGGCGGGGCCGCGCGCCTACCTCGGCGTGGCGACGGCGGGGTTCCCGAACATGTTCATGGTGACCGGCCCCGGCAGCCCGTCCGTGCTCAGCAACATGGTGGTGTCGATCGAGCAGCACGTGGAGTGGATAACAGACTGCATCGAGCACGCCGTCTCGCACGAGTACACATGCGTGGAGGCCACGAGCGAAGCCGAGAAGGCCTGGGGGGAGCACGTGATCGAGGTGGCGTACTCGACGCTGTTCCCGATGGCGGACTCGTGGTATGTAGGTGCGAACATCCCGGGAAAGCCGCGCGTGTTCGCGCCGTACATCGGAGGCGTGGGGACGTACCGTGCGCGGTGTGACGAAGTTGCTTTGGCAGGATATGAGGGGTTTGTCCTAACAGTGTCGTTAGCTGAGGGTCGGAGGTTAGCGGTGAGCGTTTCGGTTAACCCGCAGGCGCAGGAGGTTCTCGACGGCCGGGCCGCCGCCGGGGTGCCGCCCACCTGGGAACAGACGCCCGAGGAGGTGCGCGCCGGGTTTGCGCCCGTCAAGGCGATGATCGGGCCAGGGCCTGCGGTCGCGTCCGTGCGCGACATCATCATTCCCGGGAAGGCCGGCGAGATCCCCGCGCGGGTGTACTCGCCGGCGCCCGACTCCCCCGGCACCGTCGTGTACTACCACGGGGGCGGCTGGGTGCTTGGCTCGGTCGACGACTGGGACGCGTGTGTGCGGACCCTCGCCGTGGCAGCCGGCTGTGACGTGGTCAGCATCGACTACCGGCTCGCGCCAGAGCATGTGTTCCCCGCCGCGACCGACGACGCGTACGACGCGCTGGTCTGGGTGGCCTCCTCGCTTGCCGGCGGGCGGCCGCTGGTGGTAGCCGGGGACAGCGCGGGCGGAAACCTCGCGGCAGTTTCGGCGCTGCGCGCGCGGGACTCTTCTGGGCCAGCGCTGGCGCTGCAGGTGCTCATCTACCCGGTGACTGATCACGACCTGGATCGTGAGTCGTACCGGCAGTACGACGGCCGGGAGTTCATCCTGAATAAGGCAGACATGGCGTGGTTCTGGGACCACTACACCCCCGACCCTGCGGCCAGGTCGAATCCGTACGCGTCGCCACTGCGGGCCAGTGACATGTCCGGGCTGCCGCCCGCCTTCGTGCTGACGGCTGAACACGATCCGCTGCGCGACGAGGGGTACGCGTTCGCCGACCGGCTGCGCGCCGCGCGGGTGCCGGTCGAGCACCGGCACTACGGATCGCAGATCCACGGGTTCTTCACCATGGTGAATGTCATCGACGACGCTGATAAGGCCGCAGCTGAGTTGGGTGCGGCGATCCGCGCCGCGATGGGAGGCTGACGCGCATGCGCGTTACCGCGGCTGTCTTCGAGAAGCTGTACAAGCCGTTCAGCGTCGATGAGGTGGAGCTCGACCCGCCGGGGCCTGGCGAGGTCCTCGTGCAGATCGTGGCCACCGGCGTGTGCCACACCGACGCGATCACCCGGGACGGCGACCTGCCCTTCCCGCCGCCTGGCGTGCTCGGCCACGAGGGTGCCGGCATCGTCGCCGAGGTCGGGCCCGGCGTGACCGACGTCGCCGTCGGCGACAAGGTGGTGATCGGCTGGCCGTGGTGCGGGCAGTGCCGCAACTGCCTCGATGGACAGCCGCGGTACTGCCTGTCGCTCGGCCCCCTTGTGGCGGGCGGATGCCGGCCGGACGGGTCAATGCCGCTACGGCGGACCGACGGATCACCGCTGCACAGCCACTTCTTCGGGCAGTCCTCGTTCGCAACGTACTCGCTGTGCGCGGCCTCGTCGCTGGTGCCGGTGGCCGCCGATGCGCCAGTGGAGATCCTCGGGCCGCTCGCCTGCGGCATCGGGACCGGGGCCGGGGCGGTGCTGAACGCGCTGCGGCCTGGTGTCGGCTCCTCGGTTGTGGTTTACGGGGCCGGTGCGGTCGGGCTGTCCGCCGTGATGGCCGCCGGGCTGACCGGCGCGACGACCATCGTGGCGGTGGACCGGCTGCCGGCGCGGCTGTCGCTGGCCCGTGAGCTTGGCGCCACCGAGACGATCGACGTGTCGGAGGCCGGCGCCAATCCGGTCGCGGCCGTGCACGAGATCTGCGGCGGCCCCGCCGACTTCAGCCTGGAGTGCACCGGTGTCATCGAGGTGGTGCGGCAGGCCGCCGACTCGGTGGGCATGCGGGGCACCTGCGCGCTGATCGGCGGTGCGCCCGCCGGAGCGTCCTTCTCCCTCGACCACATGTCCACGCTGTGGGGCAAGCGGGTGATCGGCACCCTGGGCGGCGAGGGCCGCAGCGTCGAGCTGATCGGCGCATTGATCGCGCTGAACAAGCAGGGCCGGTTCCCCTACGACAAGCTGATCACGCCGTTCCCGCTCGAGTCGGTCAACGATGCCCTGGAGGCATCGCGGGCGGGCGACGTGATAAAGCCAGTGCTGCGGATGTCGTGATACGGGTCCGGTTGATCAGCTGGACCTGGTCGCGTCGCCTCGCAGGCGCCGCGTGGTCAGGGGCTAACGTTCTGTTTAAGTAAAGCACCAGAAAGCGTCGACCGCTCTAATCAGAGGGAGCCATAAACCCTCATGAATAATCAGCCGCTGCCCGGAACTACGCACCGCTAGTTGCACCCATAGTTGCGTGCGCTGTTTCGGCCGGTGTACGATCCCGCCACAAATGGCGCTTCGGAGTGGGGACGTGGCGTGGTGGGTATTTCTCTTGCCAAGAGTAAATGGATTGTACGTGCCGCTGCGCTGCTGATTCTGGCTGCTGGCATGCTGGCCTCCCCGCTGTTGCAGAGACACGCGTACGCCACCACGGTCTCCGACAACTTTAACCGGGCCAATGGCGGGCTGGGCAGCAACTGGACCACGGTCAAGGGAGCCGCCGCGCCGGCCATCGTGAATAACACGCTGCAGCCTGGCACGGCGAACGCGTTGAATAGCGCGTATTGGAGTGCTAACACGTTCGGCAGCAACCAGTACGCTCAGGCCAATATGCCCGCGAGCTCGGGTAGTAACTACGGCCCTGGTATAGCCGTGCGGCTCTCGAATTCTAAGGGCTACTTCCTTTGGTACGGCAACTCGCCCAGCCAGGTCTCGATCTGGCGGATGGACAGCGCGACGAGCTGGAACCAGATAGCGGCGAGCGGGAACCTGACCATAGCGCCTACCGACGTCTGGATGATCCAGGCGGTTGGCTCTACGATCTCCGCGTACCAGAACGGCAAGCAGGTCGCCAAGGTGACCGACACGAAGTACACGACCGGCAGCCCTGGCGTGTGGATGTACTGGGCCGGCAACCAAATCACCAACTGGTCCGGCGGCGACACGACGCCCACGTATTCGGTCGGCGGCAGCGTCTCAGGCCTGTCAGGCTCGGTGGTCCTGCAGGACAACGGCGGCGACAACCTCACCGCGACCGCCAACGGCTCGTTTACCTTCGCCACCCAGCTGGCTAGCGGCGCCGCCTACAACGTCTCCGTCAAGACCAACCCCGCCGGGCAGACCTGCACCGTGGCCAATGGCTCTGGGACGGTCGCGTCCGCCAACATCACCAGCGTCGCGGTCAGCTGCACTACGAACCCCAAGTACTCAGTTGGCGGCACCGTGTCTGGCCTGTCCGGCACGGCGGTCCTGCAGGACAACGGCGGCGACAATCTCACGGTCTCCGCCAACGGGTCGTTTACTTTCGCCACCCAGCTGGCTAGCGGCGCCGCTTACAAGGTGACTGTCAAGACCAACCCCACCGGGCAGACCTGCACCGTCAGCAACGGCACTGGCAGCATCGGCTCCGCCAACATCACCAACGTGGCCGTCACCTGCACGACCATCCCCACATATTCGGTTGGCGGCACAGTCTCGGGCCTGTCGGGCACTGTGGTCCTGCAAGACAACGGCGGCGACAACCTGACCGTCACCGCCAACGGGTCGTTTACTTTCGCCACCCAGCTGGCTAGCGGCGCCGCTTACAAGGTCACAGTCAAGACCAACCCCACCGGCCAGACCTGCACCGTGGCGAACGGCAGCGGCACCATCGGCTCCGCCAACATCACCAACGTCGCGGTCACGTGCACGACAACACCCCCGTCCACGTACTCGGTCGGAGGCACGGTCTCGGGCCTGTCGGGCGCGGTGGTCCTGCAAGACAACGGCGGCGACAACCTGACCGTCACCGCCAACGGCTCCTTCACTTTCGCCACCCAGCTCGCAACCGGAGCTGCGTACAACGTCACCGTGCAGACCAACCCAGCCGCGCAGACGTGCAGCGTCAGCAACGGCAGCGGCACCATCGGCTCCGCCAACATCACCAACGTCACCGTGACCTGTACGACCACCTCGTCGGCTACCTATTCGGTAGGAGGGACGGTCTCGGGCCTGTCGGGCACGGTGGTCCTGCAAGACAACGGCGGCGACAACCTGACCGCCACCGCGAACGGCTCCTTCACCTTCGCCACCCAGCTCGCAACCGGGGCCGCTTATAACGTCACCGTGCAGACCAGTCCGTCCGGGCAGACCTGTACAGTCACCAACGGCACTGGCACCATCGGCTCGGCGAACATCACCAACGTGGCTGTCGCCTGCGCCACGAGCCCGCCCGGTTCCGCTTCGGATAACTTCAACCGGGCCAATGGATCGCTCGGCAGCAACTGGACGGACATGAGCGACGGCGGCCTGAAGATCACGTCCCAGGCCGTGGCCGGATCGAACTCGAGTAACAGCGGTGACATCTGGGCCGGGAACTCCTTCGGCGGCGACCAGTTCTCACAGGTGCAGGTCACCTCGACCCAGCTGACCGGCGGTCAGTGGATCGGACCCGCGGTCCGTGCTCAGAACGGCGGTCAGAACCTCTATGTCGGTATCTACTGGTGGAACAACGGCAGTCCACAGCTGAGGCTCTACCTGCGCAGCTCAGGCAACTGGACGCAGCTGGGCTCGTCGTACAACAGCGGCGCGCTCCCAGCCGGCACGGCTCTGGAGGTTTCCGCCGTCGGCACGACGATCTCTTTCCTCGAGAACAACGTGCCAGTCATCACGGTGACCGACAGCAGCCTGACCGGCGGCGCTCCCGGAATCGCCTCCTACGGCACGGGCCAGGTCGACAATTGGTCGGGCGGCACCATGGCCGCGGGCCCCAGCTACACGATAGGCGGCACGGTCTCCGGTCTATCCGGGACGGTCGTCTTGCAAAACAACGGCGGCGACACCCTGAGCGTTAGCAGCAACGGCGCCTTCACCTTCGCCACCGCGGTGGCTTCGGGCCTGGCGTACGGCGTCACGGTCGCCAACAACCCATCCGGGCAGACCTGCTCTGTTGCCAACGGCTCCGGAACCGTCGGGTCCGGCAACGTCACCAACGTGGCCGTGACATGCGCCAATATCGCGGCAGGCAGCGGGACCGACGATTTCAACCGTTCGAACGGTCCGCTAGGCACGAACTGGACCGACTCCGGCGACGGCGGCCTCACGATCACATCACAGGTCGTGGCGGGAACCAGCGCGACAGGCAACAGCGGCGACGTGCGGACCGGCGAGGCTTACAACAGCAATCAGTATTCGCAGGTTCAGCTCACAAGCACCCAGCTGACAGGCAGCCAATGGATCGGTCCCGCGGTACGGATGCAGGCCAGCGGCCAGAACGGCTACGTGGGAATGTACACCTGGAACAGCGGCAGCCCCGAGGTCATGCTGTTCAGCCGGGCCGGAACGTCGTGGAATGAGCTGGGCCAGTACGCTACCGGACCGCTAACGGCTGGGACCACGCTCAAGCTGGAGGCGGTCGGCAGCACACTCGCGCTCCTGGTCAACGGTGTCGAGCGAATCGCTGTCTACGACAACACGTACGTTGGCGGCGCCCCCGGCATCATGGCGAATGGCACCGCGCAAGCCGACAACTGGGCGGGCGGCACGGCCGGTTTCTCTGTGGACTACCTGAGCACAGACGCCAACGGCGTGCAGACCTACGACATGATTTCCGCGAACAACGGTTACGGCCCGCAGTTCCTGCGGGTCTTGAACCCGACAAACCCAGCCCCCGGGGTCGCGCACAGCTTCCTGTACGTGCTTCCCGTTGAGGCGGGAGAGGGCAGCGTCTTCGGCGACGGCATGCAGGTGATGCAGTCACAGAACGCCCAGAACAAATACAACCTCACCATCATCGAGCCTTCGTTCGGCATCGAACCCTGGTACGCAGACAACCCGATCGACGCCAACGAGCAGGAAGAGACCTTCATGACCACGGAACTGGTGCCGTGGGTCAAGGCGAACCTGTCGACCACCGGGACCGAGCAGTCCTGGCTGATCGGGTTCTCAAAGTCCGGGATCGGCGGACAGGATCTCATACTCAAGCACCCGGACCTGTTCACGCTGGCCGCGTCGTGGGACTTCCCGGCAGACATGAATGCGTACGACGCGCTGGGAACCAGCGCCGAGGCCTCGTACGGCACCGACGCCAACTTCCAGGCCAACTACCGGCTCACCCCGGCCTTCGTAGCTGCCCGCAAGGCGCCGTTCGTGGCCAACAACCGGATCTGGATCGGCAGCTACCAGCTCTACGGGCAGGACGTTTCGGATTACGACGCGCTGCTCTCCTCACAGGGCATCCTGCATACGACCGAGACGCCCACCTCGATGGCACACCGCTGGGACAGCGGGTGGGTTCCGCTTGCCTTGGCGGCGCTATACCAGGACAGCATCAATCTGCACTAGGGAGTCTGCGCGGGGTCGCGGTCGCCCGGCCGCGGTCGGCCATCCCGACCGGTTCCGCGGCGGTCGGCCGGACGGCAGTAGAGCTGCGCCACGGGTCCCGTGCTCTGCCTGCTTGCTCAAGCGGGATATTTCTTCGGTTCCTGGGTGTAGGTGCGGCCGGATGGGGTGGTCCACTGGTGCCAGCCGGGGCGGGGCTGGGTGAGGGTCC
>Ga0126381_100003247_pt1 | contig 17704 bp, 22 predicted proteins | sample PanSoiMetPlot_28_FD_96465 | JGI IMG/M metagenome (GOLD analysis project Ga0126381, IMG submission 96465) | Tropical forest soil microbial communities from Panama - MetaG Plot_28 | ecosystem: Environmental > Terrestrial > Soil > Tropical forest > Bulk soil | place: Panama | collected 2016-02-17 | reverse complement strand
TGGCCCGTCAGTTCAAACTGACCGAGCGGTTCGGTCTTCAGTTCAGGGCCGACGCCATGGGCTTCACCAACACGCCTCATTTCAATAACCCGAACGCGACCGTGGGCGCCGCAAATTTCGGCGTGATTACCAGCACTCTCAAGCCGCCCGGCCAGGGCTTTTTCGGCAACGATCCCGGCAACCGCCTTCTCTGGCTTGGAGCCCGCCTGACGTTCTGATGAGGACCGTCTCCCCTATCCGGGAACACGTCGCCCCCGCAACGTCAGCGAGTCGAGACCGGGGTGGTGCGAGAGACGTCGAGAGGGCGCCTTATGCCTGACACGCAAGGAAGTGCTGAGGAACGGCAGTCCCAAGGGGGAGGGCGCCTCGTTAGTATCAAAGGGGAATTACGGAAAAATGCGGCCGTGCGGTCACTGAGGCTTGTCAAAGCATGCGGGGGAGTGTTTGCGTTGGTGGCATTTGTCGCTGGAGGTGAAATGCCTGCCTTGGCAGGCTCTCAGATTCCATCTGCCAAGAACACTCGCAATGGAATTGTTGTCCTCGATTCCGCCACCACTATTCTATTGGGACAGGAAGAGCCAACGCCCGTGGCGGAAGCGGTCAAAGACCTGCAAAGTGATTTTGCCAAAGTGCTTGGGAAGAAACTCAGGATCGTGCGCAGCGCCGAGGACGCAAGCGTGGTGACGATCTGGATCGGCGAAAAGTCGAAACTTCCCGAAGACTTGCGCCCGCAAGGTTTGGAAGAGCCAGAATCATTTTCGATTTCCGTAGCTCATTCCAAAGAGACGTCGCAACCGGGGCGCATCGTTGTTTTGGCGGGCGCGGATGTTCGCGGAACAATCTACGCCATTTACCAGTTTTCCCAAGGATACCTCGGGATCGATCCTCTTTATTACTGGACCGATCATGAGCCCGTGCGGCGTACTCAAATTGATCTGCCGGCGTCGTTAAGCAAACAATTCCCCGCTCCCATTTTCAAATACCGCGGCCTGTTCATCAATGACGAAGATTTGCTGACGGGCTGGGCGCCCGGCGAGGCCAAAGACCACACCGGAATTTCGCTCGAGGTTTGGAACAAGATCTTCGAGACCATCCTGAGGCTCATGGGCAACATGGTGGCGCCCGGTACGTGGATTTTCCCCGATGAGCCGCAAATCAAACTGGCAGGCAAGCGCGGCCTCATCTTGACCCAACATCATGCGATTCCTCTGGGCCTCAACGTGGCGCGCTGGCCAAAGGATGTTCCGTACTCGTACACCGACCACCCCGAAATTCTCGAGCGCGCCTGGAAGGACGCTGCCGCTGCTTACCCGCCAGACCAGGAAGTGTTGTGGACGGTCGGCCTCCGCGGTTTGTCCGATGTCAGTTACGCCGCGTTTGATCCGAATGTGCGCGGGAATGACAAGGCGTTGGGCGAATTGATTACCAAAGCTATCGCGGATCAAATGCGAATCGTACGCTCACTGCGGCCGGACGCAAAATTCATTACGAGTTTGTGGATGGAAGGGGCGCGGCTGATGCAGCAAGGGTATCTTAAGATTCCCGCCGAGGTCGCGACGGTGTGGCCGGACACCGGGTATGGCTATCTTCAGGACAAGGGCCTGGTCACAGCGGGGCAGGGGGCTTATTACCACGTCGCGATGATGAACTTCAGGGCCAATCAACTCACAGAGATGGTTCCCGTTGAACGCATCGATTCGGAACTCGGTCGTTACATCAAGGCGGGCGCGACTCACTACCTCCTTTTAAACACCAGCGACATTCGCCCCGTGCCCATGACCATGAAGGCGGTAATGGATATAGCCTGGAGAGGTCTTCCACACGACGCGCCTGGACATAGCGATCAGTTCTACCGGGAATGGTCCTCGGAGGAATTTGGTGCGAAGGCCGCCATGCGGGTCGTCGGAATCTACAAACAGTACTTTGCTACCCCTGCCCATCTTCCCGGAGAAGAACCGGCTCTACCTTACGGCGATCAGTATTACCACACCGAGGCACGACGCTTCCTGTTGGAATATATGGTCGGCTTACCGCTCTATTTTCTTCCCGGCCAGGCTCCGACGTGGATGGCACCTCGTGTTTTTTCCGGGCCTGCTGAAAATTCCATGTTACCTAGTTTGGCAGAAGCCTTGAAGGGAGAAATCCGGCGCTGTGGTGATGCTCAACCGAGATGGGACACCTTGTGGGAGAAGGCCGTTGCCATCGAACCGCTGGTTGCCGCTGAGCGACGGCCTTTTTACCACGCCCATGTGCTCACCATGATTGCCATCGATAAAGAAAGCAATCGCGCTCTTGAATCCATAGCCGAGTCGATTCAGTATGCCGAGAACGGAGAGAAGACGGAAGCTCGCGCAGAAGCCCAACGAGCGCTTGAGGCCCTGGACGAAATCTTCAAGATCGAGGCCAGAGCGGAATATGGCAAATGGAAAGGCTGGTATCGGGGCGACTGGCTGTCCGGGATTGGCCGGACGCGCGAACTGGTTCAAATCTTCGCGAAGCAACTTGAGGATCCGTCCTCTCCCATGCCCGCACCCATTTATTGGACGGGCTGGGAAGCGTACCACCACATCATGCATTACGAGGGAGAGCGTACCGCAGACGTGAATTGACGATACCGGGCAAAATCCTCTTGGAAGATGGAAAGACCGTATGAAAATCAAAGACCTCCGCGCCACAACCGTAAGTGTTCCGCTGGAAGCACCTTTGCGCCACGCCAATGGATGTCACTGGGGGCGTTTTGTCCGGACCGTAGTGGAACTGGAAGCCGACAACGGGTTAATCGGCCTCGGCGAAATGGGCGGTGGAGGCCAGTCCAGCGAAGAGACCTTTCGCTCCCTCAAATCGGCTCTCCTCGGTTGGGACCCGTGCCGACTGGAAGAATTAAGGTTCCGCGTTGCCAACCCGACAGCCTCGCTTTACAACAATCATATTCAGATACTCGCCGCGCTCGAGTTCGCCTGCCTGGATCTCCTAGGACAAGCTTGGGGAGCCCCCATTTCGGAAATTTTGGGCGGCCGTTTGAGAGAGCGCATCGAATTTGCTTCGTACTTGTTCTTTCGCTATCCAAATCCTGGGAATGGGAAAGGAGAGGTTCGGACCGTCAGGCACCTCGTTTCGCACGCCCAGAAATTGAAATCCGAACACGGTTTCAAGACCCATAAACTAAAAGGCGGCGTCTTTCCGCCGGCCTATGAGCTTGAGTGCTATCGCGCCCTTGCCGAGGCGTTCCCCGACGACCATTTGCGCATCGATCCCAACTGTACATGGTCCACCGAACAAGGAATCCAATTCGCCCGCGCCATCGAACGATTCAACAATGACTATCTCGAGGATCCCGTCTTCGGGTTGAATGGAATGCGTCAGGTCCGCGACAAGGCCCGCATGTCTTTGGCCACGAACACTATGGTCGTCAATTTCGAGCACTTGGCGGCAAATATCCGCGATCCCGCCGTGGATGTGGTGCTCCTCGACACTACCTTTTGGGGTGGCATTCGGCCTTGTCTCAAAGCCGCGGGAATCTGCGACACATTTCAGTTAGGTGTCTCTGTGCATTCATCGGGAGAGCTGGGAATCCAACTTGCTTCCATGCTACACATGGCTGCGGTCCTTCCCAACCTTTCCTTCGCCGCCGACGCCCACTATCACGAACTCGCTGATGACATCATCGAGGGCGGAAAATTCAATTATGCAGACGGAGCGATGTGCGTGCCGTCAGTCCCGGGTCTCGGAGTCCGTCTAGACCGCGAGAAATTGGCGAAATACAGCGAAATGTACCGGCGCCTCGGTCCTTATCCCTACGATCGCGATCCGCTTCGGCCTTGCTGGACACCGACGATTCCGAACGATCGTTGGGGCGACCCTTTGGATGATCGCAGCCCCCAGATTCCTTGCTAGCAACCTACAGAACCGGGTTGCTGGCTTGAGGTGAAGACTGTCTGCCGAGCAAGCGTTGCTGTGTTGGCCTTGATAGCTCTGCAAGGCCTAAGGTCAGCAGTCACACCATGCGCGTAAAGTACGCGGACTAAGGTCGCAAGCCCGATTCTAACGCCCGGTCGGCACCCGTGCGTGGCAAGGATTAGTCAGGTGCTTGAAAAAATCCGGAGCCTGGCGTCGTCCACGATGCCACTCGTAGACTTGCCCAACGAACATCCGTCGAGAGGCGTTGAGAATTTAACTACAGAAGAAATGCAGGACTGCGTTATGGGTACGACCGAGGCGGTTCCAGAGATTAAGCCCCTTGCGTGCACTTGATGCGGACCGGGCTTCGGCATGCAAAGTTCGCCGGGCTGCGAGACACAAGAATCCCCGAGAGGTTGTGAAGTAACACGCGGAGGTGGCAGGGAGCCAGCCCTCCACGCTTTGTTCTAAGGCGATCTGTTCCAGTTAATAACGTCGTCGAGAACTGTGGCAGAGCGAGAAGGAGGTCCGTTAGCAACGCCGTCGGCCGGCTTGGCCTTCGGTAACGCGTTGCGAACAATAGCGTAAGGGCAGTTTGGGGCCGGTACCCGAGCCACAGAATCCCTGCAGGACCTGATGTGCACCCAGGTGAAGCGCGGGTTGATGGTGAAGGGCTTGCTTGCCCTAAAAACGTAAAAATTGTGAAATCTCGGGCTGGCGAATTGAAAGCGAGGGCGCGAATAGTGTATTGCCAAGCCATTGCTGAGAAGTCGTGTGTCGTCGGGCTGAATTTGGGTTAATTCGTGGACTATCGGTGCCCAGCGCAACTTGCAACTACGAAACGAGCCATGTTTCCGCCGTTTCACATATTCAAAGTGCAGAGCGATGGTAGCCGTCGCTGGATGAAGGCGGCGAAAAATCTAGAAGACGCCAAAGCGCTTGTAAAAGTGCTTGCGGCATCATCACCCGGTGAATATGTCATCACCAACCTGACCGGCGAGAAGACTTCGATCAAATTACCACCGAAGAGAATAGTGTTTCAGATTGGCTACGACGAAAAAGAACTGAACGCGAGGGCCGAACTGTTTCGACGCTGTGGCCACGAGGTCATATCGGTCCCTAACAACGAAGCTGCGAAGGATGCGTTAACCTTGATTGACAATGTCGATGTGTTTGTCATTGGCCACCAGGCACCCGAACAAACCAGAAAAGAGATGGTCGATTGGCTGAAAGAGAATTTTCCAACGGTAAAGATTGTGGCCCTGATTCGGTCCGCCAATCGTCAGTTGTCGCACGCCGATTACAATATCGTGATGAACGACTCGGAAGAGTGGCTGTCCCTCCTCGCAGCCACCGCAAGTTGAATCCCCTTCATGCTCATCGGTCAAAGACTCCGAGACATCCGCAAGGCGAAAAATCTGAGCCAAGACGATATCGCACGAGCGACAGGCTTTGTGCGCCCTTACATCTCTCGGGTGGAGAACGGGCATATCGTGCCTAGAATCGAAATCCTAACAGAGTGGGCAGGTGCGCTGGGTATGCCGCTTTATCAGGTTTTGTATGATGGCGAAGAACCTCCTAAACCTCTAAAACTTCCGGAGGATGGTGAAGAATGGCTGTGGGGAAGTTTGGGCCGGGAAGCGCAAGAGCTAGTTGTGCTGCGTCGCTCCTTGTCGAAAATGACAGAAGCGGACCGAAAGATATTGCTAGCTCTAGCTGGCCGGATGGCGCGCGGCTCTCGGTTGAAGTAAAACCAGGTTCCCTCCTCTAGGCAAAATCGAATTTTCGTGGGTTCCCATCGTTCAACCGGAACGGCCTCGCTCAATTTGCGGAGAGCTTTGGAATCGGACACGCTGTCAAACTCGAAGCGGAATCCTTGTTCGAAGCCGCAGTCCGTGGTTTGCACCCGATTGGTTTTGGGTTTCTGGGCGGAAGATTGGCGTTTGACGGGATGTCCATCACTGTCGAAGTTCATGACTCCACACAGGGATGGTCGAGAAGCCCTGAAGCGATGAATCAAATCACACCGCAGGCGTCAGGAAGGGAAAAGAGGGAATAATGCATGCGTCTCCACTAAAACGTGCACTAGAAAAACTACAAGGTCTTATTATCGTGCGCTCGGTCGTATATCATATGATATAAGATGCTTGCAAAGCCAGGAACTCTTGGATATCGTGGCTCGAGGCGGAAAGCTTTGGGAAGTCTAGTTTCCGAGGACTTTGCGAGCTTTCGGCGGGTCATTCGGTGGTCAAGACCATTTAATGCCGCGGATTATCATCGCGGTTCGGTGAGGTAAACTAACGTGCAAGGCACAGTGAAGTGGTTCAACAACTCGAAGGGGTATGGCTTTATCGGGCGTGATGAAGGCCCCGATATCTTTGTTCATTACACGGCGATTATCGGCGACGGTTACCGTACCTTGCAAGAAGGGGATTCGGTCGAATTCGAAATCGTACAAGGCCCAAAAGGTCGGCAAGCCTCGAACGTTGTCGTCACCAGTCACTAGGTTCCCGTATCGGAGAGGCGAGGCATGCCTACACCTCAAGCCAGCAAGCGACTTCATGCGCTTTGCCACGAGCATCATGTTGAAATGAGGACGACCGAAGCCTTAGAGGCTGAGTATGCCTGCCCGAAACCAGATTGCGCCGTGCGTTATTCTGCTTCGAATGGATACTTTATTGCCGCGACGGACGGTCAGGTCGAATTGGGTATGACCCCCCACCGCACGTGCCCCCACGACGGTCAACCGATGTATCTTGCGGAAATCAATCCGGAGAAAAGGGCTTTCCGCTTGTGGCGATGCCCGAAATGCGATTCGAGCCGGACTAACGAAGAAAACCTAATCAACGCTTAATCAAACAACATTCCGGTAAGGCTTCGGCGTCTTCTGCCACGTCACAACGCCAAGTTGGACCGGGTCGGGAGGCGAGAGTCTTGGATTGCCGTATCACGTCTGCGTGGTCCATTCGCCTGTCCGCACCAAGAACTGCAAGCCGAGGGCGAAGGTATTCACCGGAAGTGTGTGGCAGTAGACGATTCGCGCGGCCCCAAAATTCGCCCAGCGAGGATTGCACAGGTACGCTGGTTCCCGCTTGCCAGGGCCAGTCACTTTGGAGGCGAGCACCATTAGTGCTCGCGTTCTCGGTCGAAGCATTCGCTGTTAGCAACGGTTGTTCCCCGTTCGAGAGCAGAACTCGAAATTGCTGCAGACTTCGCAATTCTCTTCGCCCGTTGTGGTATCAGGTGATTTTGCAACTTCTTGCTGGTCCTGGCACGCTTCGGATGCACGGCCGCGGTAAACGTCAGGGCAACTACGATTATCGCTAACATGGCGACAGCATTCGAGACGACTCGACCTGCATGGTGAAAGTCAATCATTTCCATGAACCTCACGGGTAGACCAAAGTCATTGATGCCGCAACGTTTATCGCAAAAGCGCCGTCTCAGGGCAAGAGTCACGTTCGGCAAGCGACTTCTAAGACGCGCGCAGTTAAGAAGCGGCGACTTATCGTGATCCTAGAAGGGCGCGGCTGAGGGCGGGCGCGGCCTGCGCCCGGCTAGCGGCGGGACAAACTTTAGCCGATTTCACATGTTAACTCGAAGCGGAAGCTCTCAATCCCCGTAGGGGAAGGGGTTGAGTGGGGTTCAGGACACGAGCAACGCCACAAACCGTCCGACTGAGGGTTTGCCATTGCCGCACGGATTGAAGAAAGGGCGGGGGACGCCCCCGTTGCACAGAGCCAATCTTCGGAAGTGATAGATGAAAAACCGGAGCCAAATTCTTTGCGGCAAATAGTACACTTCATCGCGGATTTTCCTCGACAAGCTCAACCCTGTCCAGCTTTATCCTCAAATCCGTCTGTCCCGTCCGCTGCCACCGTTCATAGGCTACTCGGATCGTCTCGTCCACCTCGATGTAACTCTTAATCGCGCGAAGCATGCAAATCCCGCCGATCTGCTCGAAAATGTCTACTATTTCCGCGTATTCCTTTCTTAGCTGGGCATTTTCGCGCTCGTGAGATTCGAGTAGGCCGCGCACAACGGGGCTTTCAAGTTCTGGCATTAGGGTTTTCTTGTTCCGTGTTTCATTCTCCAATTTCGTAAGTTCCGCTTGCGCTTGTGGCACTCGGCGCCGCAAAAAAGGCAGGGCTTTGCATATGGCAACGCGTCGTCGCGCTGCTTGAATGCCGCGCAATTCCCCAATCTCTCCGTGCAATTCTTTCGCCCGCTTTTCCATTGCGGTCATTAGGCGAGCGAATGTGCGCGGAGTGATTTCCTGCTTACCTTCCTCTATTCGATTGATATTTGAAGCGGGTACGCCAGCTCTCTTAGCCAGTGCGAGTTGACTCAATTTTAGAGCCTTGCGCTGAGTGCGGAGCGACTTGCGAATTTCAGCGGCGCCTATTTCCTCAACGCAAAGCGTTGCCGCGTGGAGCTTCATGGAAGTACATCTCCTGTACCAAACTACAGACGAAGTATTATGGGCGTGCTCGCGTAACGACGTGCAATTTTTCTCGCGATATTTATGGATTGAACATCCGTAATCCCTGACGCCCTACAAAACTAAGATCATGAACGACCGCGGAGTCGTGACCCGCACGACGCCAACAGAATCACTGGCGGCTTCCTCGTTGCAACTGGCGCAGTGACGGTGAGACGAGGCCACCCAGTCCGGCGAGGATGCAGGCGAGGCCAGAGATAGCGATCACCAGCGGCGCCGAGAGATATTGCAGCAGCACGCCGCCGAACGCCGCTCCCAGCGGCGCCGCCGCTACCACCAGCGAATGCCGCGCGCCGAAGACCTGGCCGCGTATCTCGGCCGGGACGAGGCGCTGCAGCAGGGTGGTTTCCATCGGCGCATAGGGCCCCCAGGAGGCCCCCGCCACACCGAGGAACAGCATCGCGAGCGGGAGCTGTCGAATGAAAAACAGGGGACACAGCAGCGCTCCCCAAAGCACCGCGATCATCGGTAAGGCTATGTTCGGCCCGCAGCGGTGCGCGAGCTTGGTCAGCGTCAGCACACCAGCGAACGCCCCCGCGCCGAAGCCGGTCCACAGCAGCCCATAGCCGTCCGCGTTGGCGTGTAATGTCTGGCCGCTGTAGACCGGCAGGGCCGCCTCCAACGGGCCGTAGGAAAAGAAGAACACCAGCGAGAGGAGCGTGAGCGCGGGCACGTAGCGCACGCTGAACAACGCGCCGAACCCGAGCCAGCGATTGGCTGCCGCGTGCGGTGCGACAAGCGGTTCGCGAGTGATCTTAGGCAGGGTCAGCGCTAGCAGGCCCATCAGCAAGAAGCTGGCGGCGTCGACGAACAGCGCCCACGGACCGCCCAACCTGGCGACGGCGAAGCCTGCCGCTACTGGGCCGGCGAGATACGAGAATTGCAGGCTGGTGGCGGTGAGCGCATTGGCGCGATCGAGCGCGGCGTCGTCCATCAGCTGCGGCACAAACGCCCGTACGCCAGCAGTGGTTGCTGGTGAGAGCGCTCCGGTCAGCAACGCCAGCACCAGGACATGCCAGAACCGCAATGATCCGAGGGCGTAGAGCGTGGGAATTGCCGCGATGAGTGTCGCTCGGGCGAGGTTGTCGAGGCCCATCACCAGCCGCGGCTGATAGCGGTCCAACAGACGCCCGAGGATCGTCCCAGTAACGACGCCGGGGAGGTCGAAGCAGAGGATGACGAGGCCCACCGCCGCGCCAGAGCCGGTCAACTGCAGCACGAACCAGAGCAGGGCGATGATCGTGAACTGGTCCCCGAGATACGAGATGCTCAGCCCCAGCCAAAGCCGCTGGAACGCGGGATGGCGCAATGGAGCGCCAACAGCAGCCCTTCGCGCCATGAGCCGATGATCCTCCAGTCCGCATTAGTGTTCAACCAGTGAGAGACGAGGTGCTCATCGACGCGGCGCGATGGGCCTCACAAACAACCGTCCATACGCGATGAACGCGGCGACCGCTCTCAGCACCCGATTGATGGGCACAAAGTCGCACTCGGCCCGCACGATGTACAATACAGCCGCGAGGACCATGACCAGCGTCAGGCAGAAGGCAGCAAACGGCGTGAGCTTCGGTTGACTCCGGTCATCGCGCCCTTTTACCCCTCTCCGCCCACAGACCTTAAGCCCCTGACCTCCCCGTTCACTGTCAAGCGTGTGCGACGGCTGATGCTAGGGTTTGAATGTTATTGGGATGTTACGCCAACTGTCAAAAGGCGCCTGCCTCGAGTAAAATCCCACAGAAAAGATCATGCAGGGACGGGATTGCTCCTCGTAAGCGTTTGCATGTGAGCAAAGGAAGATAAATCCCAGCCACGGAGCCGCAACAAATGCAATCCACTTCGGACAAGGTCTACAAGCAGATTAACAATGCGCTGTACAACGAGCAGGGCAACACCTGGTGGGATGAAAACCAGTGTCTGCACCTGCTCAAGTCGTCGGTCAATCCGGCCCGCGTCGGATACTTCCGAAGACTCCTCGATCAGGTACTGGAGTTTGACTATCGCGGAGCGGCGGCGCTGGATGTTGGCTGCGGCGGCGGCATCCTTGCGGAAGAGTTCGCCGGCATGGGCTTTCGAGTGACTGGCATTGATCCCTCGGAGCAATCGCTGCATACGGCCAGACAACATGCGCAATACGTAGGGTTGTCGATCCAGTACCAGGAGGGAACCGGGGAATCCATTCCGTTTGCCGATAACACTTATCCGCTTGTGTACTGTTGCGACGTGCTGGAGCACGTCCGCGACTTGCCCAAAGTGATCAGCGAAATCTACCGTGTGACAAAGCCGGGCGGCGTATTCTTTTTCGACACCCTGAACCGCACCTTTGTTAGTAAGCTGGTGGCGATCAAGATCTGGCAGGAATGGAAGAGCACGGCTTTCATGCCGTCGCGGCTACACGAGTGGAGAATGTTTATCCGGCCGGAAGAACTAAAAGGATTGCTTGCGCAAGCCGGATTCGAGTTCAAGGAATTTCGTGGCACATCGCCGGACATAAGCATCCCCAAGATGATCAGCCTGCTGCGGAAGAGAGCGAAAGGAGAAATCGGCTACAAGGAGCTTGGCCAACGGTTTAAGCTCGTCGAAAGCAATGATTTGAGAACTCTTTACATGGGATACGCCGTCAAGCCTCGGCAGTGACCGGGCACGAGGGGGTCGCCTAGCCTAGCGACAGGCGCCCCTGACCAACAACCGCGGCACATCCGACATGCCATCCTATGTCACCACAACCTTCCGCGCGCTGGGTTCAAGAAGGGAAAGAGATTCCTTCAGTCTTTGGCAGATCCGCGCCCCGCGATTGCACGCTTTCCGCTCTCCGTCAATTCATAGAAATCGCTGCCACAGGACTTCACCATGCTCAGGGCCACCAACTCATCGACGGCATCGAGCACCAGGCTGCGTTCCGATGGTTCATTACCGGCAGCCTCAAACAGCGTGTGGAGATCGAGCCGTTCTTTCTCCATTTCGCCGAACAATCGTAAAACTCGCTCTGAAAGTGAGTTCATCCTGAACCTCGCTGGCGCTCGGGTTCTTCAGTAGGCTATACAACTCGCTCCAAAATGAAGTCAAGCGGAAACACAATGCTTTGAGACCGGGGAATCGTGCCTTTGAAAGCAACGCTTTCCTGGATTTCTTGCAAAGCAGTTTACCAGATGCGATTCATCGACAGGCCAGATAGGCAAGTTGGTCTCTTCGGGCCATGGGTTGCCGTTACTCTACCACCCAAATTGTGAAACCCTTGCCGCGTCGAAGGAGTTCCTCGACGGGGTCGTTCCCCAGAAGTTGCCTCCACCTGGAGAGCGACTCGCTCCCTACTACGATGGTGTGGCATTTCCGCTCCGTCGCCAGTTCGAGAATCTCGTCGCCTCGCGCACGCCCATCGGCTGGATCGCAGTACCGTTCTTCGATGGAGCTGGCGGTCAGTCCTGCCTTGCCGAGGACGGCTCTGGCACGCGCGAGGATAGGTTGTGCCTTTTTCCTCGCTGCAACAATCCACTGGTTTTGATCTGAGTGAAGTTCTCTCTCCAGTTTTTCCTCGTCACTGGGGTTTTCAGCGCCGCCGTGCTCAATCAAATGAGCTGGAATTTCTGGCAGTGTATGAGCCAGGCAAACCTTGAATCCTCTTCGTCGCCCAATAATCCCAGCCACGTATGAAACTGCACGTTGCGATGCTGGGGATTCATCGATGACAACAAGCAGCTTTGCGTTCCGCATTTGAAAGTACCTAATGTGAATTCGAAGGGCTCCGCGTCCACAGCGTCGAGCTGAATGGAAACCTTCCCTTCCTCCAGCCCATGAAGGGGGATCGCTCGCCGTGAAAGACTCTTGTGAAGCCTGGTCGACGATATCATAAGGCCTCATCGGGCCGGAAGGTCTCGGAAGCAGCTGCACGGAGTTGCTCAGAACTGGCGCATCCTCCTCTCCTCAGCTGCGGGGGAGACTGGCTGCATTGGCCATAGCTTCCCGAGCAGTTCTTTAGGAGGGTTTCCTTGTCAACGCTTTCGACAGTGGGGTAATGGGCTTGATCCAAACGATGTAGTGAAGAAAGCGCGAATGCTGCGGTTCCGCCGCTCATGTACGCTCCCGTTTCGGAAAAGAAACTAAGAAACAGCAAGTATTCCTGTCCGCTTATGAATTCCCGAAAATCAGTGCAGTTGGCGTTCACCAGGCGTCCGTTTATTACCAGTTGGCCTCCGGGACGCGTGACCAGAATGGTTGCGCCCGCCTGCACGGGTGCGGCAGGGTTGTCTTTGAGAACCTCGACGGTGAAGGTCCAGTCGGAATACAACCAACTTTTGTCGTCGTTTACGTGGCTCTTACGCGTTTCGGCCTTTCCCACTACGACGAGGTTGCTCTTGAAAGCGAGAACGGTTAGCTCGTCCGAAAACGACATTCCTATTCTTTGGTCACTCGGAACGACGCAGGGAACCTGCACAACCCCCGTGCCCTTAGACAGCAGGTCGGGGATTTGTCCGGCTGGCCCCTTATGAAACAACCGACTATGCACTTTCTCGATTTCGTCAGGCGTTAGCTTCGCGCCTTGAGCAGGTAAGGAAGCCCGCAACGCGAAGGCGATGCACAACAACATCAACGCGAGATAGCGCAACTTTTTGTTCATGAGATACCTCGTCAACGGAATTGTAAACCTCCTGCCGAGCTTCCCTCCGCAACCGTTATTCGGTGATTTTCGCCATTCCGGGCCGTCATTTGACCCGGCCGATGGTCGGGATGGCTCACGTAGGCTTCACGCCTTCACGCTGTTCTTCCGTCACACGGGACTGAGGATTTCGGACGCGGTAAGTTGCCCGGTGGACCGTTTGCAGAACGGCAAAATTGTGGCTTTAGACGCAAGAGACCGGTAGCACGTCTACTGTCCGCTCCCGGAATTTGTGGTCCGGGAACTGGACTGGATTCCGAAGATGAGCGAGCGTTACTGGTTTTGCAGCGGGAAGGGAAGCGTTGAGACGGCGCGAAAGGAATGGAGCGAGAAGCTGGCGAACGTTTTGCAGAAGGTCGATGGACATGCGCACCAGTTCCGTGACACCCTTGCCGTTGAATTGCCGAAAGCGGAAGTTCCTATCGAGCGGGTTTCAATTCTGTTGGTCGCAAGAGCGTGCGTATCACCGAGAAGCATTACAACCCGTGGAATCGCGGCAAGTGGAGGCCGAGGCGGATGTCCAGCGTGCATCGAGCCGCGATCCGATGCTAATTCTCGAACAAGCCGGGGATGCGGCGGCTACACGAAACTGAGCGGGGCTGAAAACCGCGAGCACCAAAACCATGACAACTCAACAACGGCGGAATTATCGCTTGTATTGGGCATACGGCGTTGCGTTTCCGATTTTGCTGGATCACTCAAGCAGTATTTGTTGGCGTGGCGGGGCACAGCGACACGCCAAAGTGTGGTAGGGAATCTTTCGGGGAAGCTGCCCTGAACGCTGCCTCGCACGTGATGTAAGTTCGGAACGCGACTCTACGCCGAGACTTGCGATGAAGCTAGTCGGCCCGCTTGCTGCTTGCTCGCCGGAGCTTCGCCTTGCTCCTGGTCTTGAGGTGGAGATTGAGCGCCACTGCATCGCGGATGAGATCCTTCAAGGCCGCCCCATCGATCTTCCCGCCTTCGAAGATGTCGATGGCACGCCTGACATTGCCGTCGAGGCTCGAGTTGAATAGACCTGAAGGGTCCTTCAACGCAGCTCCCTTTGCAAATGTCATCTTGACGACGCTCTTGTACGTCTCTCCCGTGCAGACGATGCCGCTGTGGGACCAGACGGGAGTCCCCCGCCACTTCCACTCTTCGACGATCTCAGGGTCTGCTTGGTGTATGATTTCGCGCACTTTCGCGAGCGTTTTCCCGCGCCAATCCCCAAGTTCCTTGATCTTCTCGTCGATTAATGCTGGGGCAGATTCCACCGGGACGGGCCTTTTCATGTGCGGCTCCAACTCGTGTACAGCTTCAATCTCGCAGCTATTTTTAGCGGCCCTCAGCGTAACCTACAACTTCGGCAAGTGGAAGCCTCTTCTAGTTCGCTTGCAGTTCAGAAAGATGGCAGCAACTCGCGTACGAACCGTCAACTAGCACGTCATAGATCAGGTTCTCCCGACATTGTTCTTCGACGACGTTCCCGCTTGGATGACCTCATGTGCACTTGGCGACGATCAGCGTGATATCGTCGGTCTGTTCATGAGGGCTGAATCCTCGAGCCTGATCTGCAACTGCTGCCAGCAACTCCGGCGGGGATTGCCCACGATGTTGCCGGGCGGCTTCCAGCAAACGCTCTTCGCCAAATTCCTCTCCCTCACCATTCAGAGCTTCCGTAACACCATCGGTGTAAAGCAGGACGGCGTCGTCCGGAGCCAATTCGCGTTCTTCCATCGCGCAACCCCATTTCTCGAACAAGCCCACCACCGTGCAGGTTGCCCCGAGCCGTTCCAAACTGTTGTCGCCGCGTAAGAGCAAGGCAGGCGGATGGCCGCAGTTCGAGTAGCGCAACTTGCGCGTGTCATCGTCGTATTGAGCGAAGAACAGGGTAGCGTAATCCCCCTCAGCCGTGTTTTCGTAGAGCAACTGATTCACCGACTGCAGGAATCGTTCGGGCTGTTCCCAAGCCGTCGCGCACTGGCTGCGCAGAGCTGCTTGGAGATTCGCCATAAGCAGAGCGGCACCGATGCCTTTGCCCGCTATATCCGCTACTACTAGGCCGAGCCTTCGGCTGCCGAGATCGAGAAAGTCGTAATAATCTCCACCGACGGTCCGAGCAGGATGGCAAATCCCCGCATAGACAAGCGTTCGGATCGGCGGCTGGTGTTGCGGAAACAAACGGGTCTGCACTTGCTTGGCGATTGCCAAGTCGTGCGCAACCTGGCGCTCCGCTTCCAATTTGGCGGCCTGGGCGCGGCGCTCTGCCTCGAGCGTCCGCGTCGCCTGATCGAGCTCAATGAGAGAAAAACTGTTTCCGTCCACATCTTCAAAAACCGCGTACCTCGCTTGCCCGCTTCCCCAGGAAGGTTCCATTGGTGGGAGCCGGAAACGGACTCCGCGTCTCGACCATTCTTCGAACAAGCGACTCACATCTTCGGTAAGAAAGCTAAATCCGGTGCTTTGGCCGACCCGTTGGTGCTCTGGGGATCCTTCGGGTGGAACAACCAGGGCGATCCCGGGCACCCCCGCGCCTGCCGTTCCAGGGAGCCAGCCCGCAGCCGGCGGAGCGACAACGATCCAGCGGTCTCCGTTGGGGGTTTGCTCGTCCACAATCGTCTCGAAATTTAGCTTTTCCACAAAGAACGACCGACTCCGCTCCTGATCCCGGACCCAGAGCGTCGCAAAGTTTAACCGGAGAAAAGGCTGCAACAGTGCTGCTTTGAGTGCCGCCGCGTAGGGACCAAGCACTCCTCCGGGATGCGTGGAACGTTCCATCGGACTGATTATTCCACAGAGTCCGAGTAGAAGTCCTGATGCCCATCGGCTTGCTACGGTCCAGCCAAAAAGCCGGGTACCGCCAAAGGCTGCGTCGGAGAATGCCGTTGGCCGCCCGTTCAGTCGGTGCTTCGCCCGCTGCGCCACCTGGAGGCATACGGCAGCACGAACAAGTACAGACCGGTGACCAAGAGCAAGGCCAGCGGGAACACCGCCAAGAGGCCCAACTGGTTGGAATACTTCTTCTGTGCCACGGCGACGATGTTGATGATGACGGCCACCGTAAAGGCCATGGACACCCAGCGGTGGGTCTGCCGAACCCATTTGTTCCAGTTCAATGGGACCTCCTCTGAAGGTCGGTGCATTGTTTTGCGACTCCCTCGATTCACGACTCTTGACCCGCCTTGGGCGACCAAGCGGGGGTTTCGATGCCGAACTGCTTGGCGTACTCTGCGCGCAGCCGTTGCCAGCCGCTGAACTTCATTGCATCACTCCCAGCGATGCGGCCGACGGGAGTTCCGCTGAGAAGGCGATCCAAAACATCGAAAGCAATGTGCCACCCGGCAGCACCCCACGCGATGAAGCGGCGATCGATGTTGGACCACAGCGTCAAGCGCGTGCCGCCACCAAAGGATTCGAGTTCCCACCGAGTATCGTTGTATTCAAGCACCTTGGGAGCTTCGGCTCGCGTCACCGTTGTTTCGAGCGGCGTGGGCGTTCCCACCCAGGTGAGCTTCACCGTTCCAACCGTCCCCAGGCTCCGATCGACCTCAAAGGGTGCCCACTCGCGCAGATGCGCCGGGTCGGTAAGCGCCTGCCAGACCGTCTCCGGTGAGTGGCGCAGTTCTCTGACGAGAATGAGCGTCCACTTCTCTCCCCCCTTTCGTATTTGCGCCCCGCTGGCGGGCCCCGGTGCATACTGCTCGCTATAGGTCATTTTCTTCTCCTTGTTTCCTTTTTCGCGCTTAATAGCGTGCCAGCTGGGTGAGCTGGATGCGGTTGCCGCAGGTGTCGTTCAGCATCGCAATGGTCGAGCCGGTCACGTCGGTGGGCGGCATGGTGAACTCGGCGCCGAGGGCCTTAATCCGCTCGTAGTCGCGCTTGACGTCGTCGGTGTAAAACATGGCCGCGGGCTGACCCTGTTGAAAAATCGCCTGCTGATACGCTTTGACGGCGGGGTTGTTGTTCAGTGCGAGCTGCAGCTGAGTGCCGTCCGGCTCCTCGGGCGAGCCCACGGTCAGCCAGCGAAATGGGCCGTTACTGAAATCGGCCTTCTTGGCAAAGCCCAGCACCTCCGTATAGAAGCGCAGGGCCTTCTCCTGGTCGTCCACGTATACGCTGGTCAGCTTGATTTTCATTTCGTTTCTCCTTTGTCACCTTCGCGGTTTGAGCGTCTTCCTCTGCTCTTTCTTTTCGTTGGTGTTGCTTGATCCATGGCCCGATCCATAGACTGATCCACGCGGTCGAGGTGGCGTTTCAACGCATCTACGTGAGCGGACCAGAACCGGCGGAACTGAGCCAGCCAGGCGTCCAACTCTTGAAGTGGTTCAGGTTTCAGTCGGTAGAGACGGCGCTGTGCGTCCACCGTGGCCTCCACAAAACCGGCCTCGCGCAGCACTCGCAGGTGCTTCGACACGGTCGGCTGCGGCATACGAAGCTGACGCTCGATCTCTCCCACCGACTGTTGGGACGAGACCAGGAGGCTCAGTATCGCGCGGCGGTTCGGCTCCGCTATGATTTCGAATACAGATTCCACTCCATTAATATACTCCGCATAGCATATACCTGTCAAGGCATATAAAGCCCGGGCCAGTTCTTCCGCCGTAAGTCCCCGCCTCTCTGCGAGAGGCATTTGCGGGGGATCCGCGAAAGGGCTCGCCCGATCCGCTCGACGA
>Ga0126381_100003246_pt1 | contig 17705 bp, 17 predicted proteins | sample PanSoiMetPlot_28_FD_96465 | JGI IMG/M metagenome (GOLD analysis project Ga0126381, IMG submission 96465) | Tropical forest soil microbial communities from Panama - MetaG Plot_28 | ecosystem: Environmental > Terrestrial > Soil > Tropical forest > Bulk soil | place: Panama | collected 2016-02-17 | reverse complement strand
GCTCGTCAAGCCCAATTACCGCGCGCTGTGGTCGCTGCCTGGCGGAATCCTTGAGGACGGCGAGCCGCCGCATGTGGGCTGCGAACGGGAGGTCCGTGAAGAACTCGGGCTTTCCGTGCGCGTTGACCGACTGCTCACCGTGGACTGGATCGCGGCCGAAGGGCTGCGCCCGAGGCCGCTTGTGGCGTTCGTGTTCGACGGCGGCGTGCTCGCCGACCCGGCGGCCATCGTGCTGCAGGAATCGGAACTCGACGCGTACCGGTTCGTCCACCCGTCCGCGGTGCCCGAGCACCTGCCGCGGCACATGGCCGTCCGCGTGGCGTCAGCACTAGCCGCCAGGGACTCGGCCACAGGCGGTGCCGCGTACGTGCCCGCGAATCGGGCGACCCTAGCCCAGCCGGACCGGACGGCGGGCGGTCAGTAGGCGGGAGCCGTCCCGCGGTAGCCCGGGTACGGGTCGTCGGACGAGACGATCATGACACCGAGCGGCACCAGGGAGATCGGGATCATCTTGAAGTTGGCGAGCCCGAGCGGGATGCCAATGATCGTCAGGCAGAGGGCAATTCCGCTGGTCAGGTGGCCGATAGCTAGCCACCAGCCAATCAGGACGATCCAGAGTATGTTGCCGATGACCGAGGCGATCCCTGCCTCGCGGCGCCACACGATCGACCTGCCGAACGGCCACAGCACGTACATGGAGATCCGGCACGCGGCGATGCCGAACGGGATCGTGATGACCAGGAAGCACAGGACGAAGCAGATGAACGCGGCCAATAGATAGAGAAGGCACATCCACCATCCGCACAGGACCAGCCAGATCACGTTGAGGACAAGCCGCATGATCGCACCCTCTGCTATCTTCTCCGATTGAGGATTAGTAGGCCGGGGCACCGCGGTAGCCCGGGTAGCGCTCGCCGGACGGGACGATCCGGACACCGAGCGGCAGCAGCGAGATCGGGATCATCTTGAAGTTGGCAAGCCCCAGCGGTATGCCGATGATCGTCAGGCAGAGCACGATGCCGCTGATCAAATGACCGAGCGCCAGCTCCCACCCGACGAAGATGACCCAGATGATGTTGCCGATCAGCGAGCCGATCCCGGCTTCACGCCGCATTTCGATCGACCGGCCGAACGGCCAGATCACGTAGGAGGCGATCCGGCACGCGGCGATTCCGAACGGGATCGTGATGATCAAGATGAAGCAGATGAGCGCCGCGATAAGGTACGCGATGGCCATCCACCATCCGCACAGTATGAGCCAGATCAGGTTGAGGATAAGGCGCATAGCCGCTAACTACCCGCAACCAACCGACCTCACCCGGCGACGGCGCTCTTTCCGCCCGGCCGCACCTCGAGGTGCGCTAGCAGATGCGCCGTCGCGGCGGCGATCTCGTCGACGGCCTGCTGGAACGCGGCGGCGTTGTGCGCCGCCGGGGCGCGGAACCCGCTGATCTTCCTGACGTACTGCAGCGCGGCCGCCCGGACATCCTGGTCGGTCACCTGCTCAGCGTACGGCGGGCGCAAGGTCTTAATGCTCCGGCACATGGTCCTGAGCGTACGGGATCAACCCTCACGAGCCAAAGGGATGAGGTGAATGGCCCCTTGCCCTCGAAAGACGAGGTGAATGGCCCATTGCCCTCATATCGACCCGGCTGGTTACCGTCACGAAGGCCTCATGAGCCCCGGAAGACTCGCGGGGGTTGCTCAATCGAGGCCCAGGAGGGTCTCAATGCCTACCGTGAGGCCGGGGGGGAGGGACTCTACGCCGCGGACGGCTAGCAGGACACCCGGCATGAACGACGCGCGGTCGAGAGAGTCGTGCCTGATCGTGAGCGTCTCTCCCTGCCCGCCGAACAGCACCTCCTGGTGTGCCACCAGCCCCGCCAGTCGCACCGAGTGGATGTGCACGTCATCTACGCTCGCGCCCCGCGAACCCGTCATCTCCTGCTTGGTCGCGTCTGGCGGCGCGCCGAGCCCCGCCTTGGCCCGCGCCTCGCTGATGAGGCCCGCCGTCCGCAAGGCGGTCCCCGAGGGCGCGTCGACCTTGTTGGCGTGGTGCAGCTCGATGACTTCGGCTGACTCGAAGAAGCGGGCCGCCTGGGCGGCGAACCTGAGCATCAGGACCGCTCCCACCGAGAAGTTCGGCACGATGAGCACCCGGATCCCCGCAACCGGCTCCACCCAGGAACGCACCTGGGCGAGCCGGTCTTCGGTGAAGCCGGAGGTCCCCACGACAGTGTTCAGCCCCTGCTCGACACACCAGCGCAGGTTGTCGATGACAGCGCCGGGATGGGTGAAGTCCACGACGACATCACAGCTGGTCAGCTGTTCGCGCGGGTCATCCTGGTCGACTTGCGCGGCGAGTTCCATATCCGGCGCGCCCTCGACGGTCGCGCACACTTCGCGCCCCATCCGTCCGCGGGCCCCGAGCACTCCGACCTTGATCATCGCGCCTCCGGTTAGGTCAGTGCACCAGCGAAAGCATCGGGATCGTCGAACGGGCCGACGACGGCCAGCGCCTTCGGCCGGGTCAGCACCTCCTCGGCGATCGCGCGCACGTCGTCGTGGGTGACCGACTCGATCGCGGCGAGCACCTCGTCGACCGGCTCGAGCCTGGGATAGACAAGCTCGGACTTGCCGAGCCTAGTCATCCGCGAGGACGGATCCTCAAGGCCGAGCACGATGCCGCCGCGGACCTGGCCCTTGCCGCGCAGGAGTTCCGCGTCGGACAGCCCGCCTTCGACGACCTTCGCCACCTCGTCGGCGCAGATCGACAGCACCTCGTCCGCCTTGGACGGCAGGCAGCCCGCGTAGATGCCCCACAGCCCGGTGTCAGCGTGCTGCGCGGCGAAGCTGTAGACCGAGTAGGCGAGGCCGCGCTTCTCTCGCACCTCCTGGAACAGCCGCGACGACATGCCGCCGCCGAGCGCGGCGTTAAGCACACCGAGCGCGAACCTGCGGTCGTCGGTCCTGGCAAGTCCCTCACACCCGAGCACCAGGTTCGCCTGCTCGATGGACCTGGAAACTAGCTTCACCCCGGTGCCGGCCGCCGGGCCGTACCCGTCCCACAGGCCGCCAGAGCCGCGCAGCCTGGGAGCGGCCGGATCGGCCGTTCCGAAGTCGCCGAGCGCCGTCCCGAACGCGGCCTGCACCCCGGCCACGACGCTGTCGTGCTCCAGGTTGCCCGCGGCCGCCACCACCAGGTGCGGCGGCGTGTACCTGGCGACGTAGTGCTCGTGGATCTGCTCCCTGGTGATCCCGTTGATCGAATCGACGCTCCCGAGGATCGGCCGGCCAAGCGGCGTGTCACCGAACAGGTGCCCGGTGAACGCCTCGTGCACCGAGTCCGTCGGGTCGTCCTCGTTCATCGCGATCTCTTCGAGCACGACATTCCGCTCGGCGTCGACGTCCCTGGGCTCGATCAGCGAGGCCGTCACCATGTCGGACAAGACGTCGATCGCGAGCGGCAGGTCGGCGTCGAGCACCCGCGCGTAATAGCACGTGTACTCCTTGGCGGTGAACGCGTTCATCTCGCCGCCGACAGCGTCCATCGCCGATGAGATTTCCAGCGCGGTGCGCTTGCTCGTGCCCTTGAAAAGCAGGTGCTCAAGATAGTGCGTAGCGCCCGCGTGCGCGGTGTCCTCGTCCCTGGATCCCACGCCCACCCAGATGCCAAGGGCGACCGACCGGACCGCGGGCAGGAACTCGGTGACCACGCGCAGGCCGCCCGGGAGGACGGTCCTGCGCACGGCAGACTCACTTGCGTCTAGAGGGGAACCAAGACTCCGTTCGGTACCCATTTATTCGTGGTGCCCACGAGAGCGGTGCCGGGTGCGGCGGGAACCGTCGCTGTCCCCCCCGCGATCTCCCCGGTCACCCCGGTCACCGCGATCGCCGCGGTCACCGCGATCGAAGCGGTCGCGCGGCGGGCGGTCACCGCGGTCGGCGTGCGATTCGCCACCGGACAGGTCCTCGCCTGCCGCCTCACGCTCAAGTACCTCGACCGGGACCAGCGACAGCTTGCCGCGGTCGTCGATCTCGCGGATCTCCACCTGGATCTTGTCACCGACGTGGATCACGTCGTCGATGTTCTCGATGCGCTTGCCGCCATGCAGCTTGCGGATCTGCGTCACGTGCAGCAGACCGTCCTTGCCTGGCAGCAGCGAAAGGAACGCGCCGAACGTCGTGGTCTTGACCACGGTGCCGAGGAACCGCTCTCCGACCTCAGGGACGTGCGGGTTGGCGATGGCGTTGATCGCCGACCTGGCGGCCTCGGCGGACGGACCGTCGGTCGCGCCGACGTAGATCGTGCCGTCGTCTTCGATCGTGATCTCGGCACCCGTGTCGTCCTGAATCGAGTTGATCATCTTGCCCTTCGGGCCGATGACCTCGCCGATCTTGTCCACCGGGACCTTCAGGGTGATGATCCGCGGGGCATACGGGGACATCTCGCCCGGCCCGCTGATGGCGTCGCGTATCACGCCCAGGATCGTCAGCCGCGCGCCGCGCGCCTGCTTGAGCGCCGCGGCGAGCACCGAGGCGGGGATGCCGTCCAGCTTGGTGTCAAGCTGCAGCGCGGTCACCACGTTCTCGGTCCCCGCCACCTTGAAGTCCATGTCGCCGAACGCGTCCTCGGCGCCGAGGATGTCGGTGAGCGTGACGTACTGCCCGCCCTCGTGGATCAAGCCCATCGCGATGCCCGAGACCATGTCCTTCAGCGGTACGCCGGCGTTGAGCAGCGCCATCGTCGAGGCGCACACCGACCCCATGGACGTGGAGCCGTTCGAGCCGATCGCCTCGGAAACCTGGCGGATCGCGTACGGGAACTCCTCGCGCGCCGGCAGCACCGGGATCAGCGCGCGCTCGGCGAGCGCGCCGTGGCCGATCTCGCGGCGCTTGGGCGACCCGAACCGGCCGGTCTCGCCGGTCGAATAGGGCGGCATGTTGTAGTTGTGCATGTACCGCTTGGTCCGCTCAGGGTTGAGCGTGTCGATCATCTGCTCCATGCGGAGCATGTTCAGCGTCGTCACGCCGAGCACCTGGGTCTCGCCACGCTCGAACAGCGCGCTGCCGTGCACGCGGGGCAGGACGCCGACCTCTGCGGACAGCGGCCGGATGTCTGTGACACCGCGGCCGTCGATACGCAGGCCATCGCGAATGATCCGCTCCCTGACCAGCTTCTTGGTCAGGCTGCGGAAGGCGGCGCTGATCTCCTTCTCGCGGCCCTCGAACTGCTCCGCGAGCTGTTCCTGCGCCACGGCCTTGACCCGGTCCTGCTCGGTTTCGCGGTCATGCTTTCCGGCGATCGTCAGCGTCTTCGCCAGCTCATCGGAGACCGCGGCGGCCACGGCGTCGTAGATGTCGTCGGTGTAGTCGACGAAAACGGGGAACTCGCCCGTGGTCGCGCCGCTGATGCCCGCCTCGGCGGCCTGGGCGGCGAGGATCTTCTGCGCCTCGCACAGCGCCGCGATGAACGGCTTGGCCGCCTCGAGCCCCTCGGCGACGGTCTCCTCGTCAGGCGCGATCGCGCCGGAGGTCTCCGCCTCGGCGAGCAGCTTCAGCGTCTCCGGCGTGGATTCCGCCTCGACCATCATGATCGCGACATCGCCGTCGTCAAGCACCCGGCCGGCGACCACCATGTCGAAGGTCGCGTGCGCGAGCTGCTCGTGCGTCGGGAACGCGACCCACTGGTCCTTGATCAGCGCGACGCGGACGCCGCCGATCGGGCCGGAGAACGGCAGGCCAGCCAGCTGGGTAGACATGCTCGCGGCGTTGATCGCCACGACGTCGTACAGGTGATCGGGGTGCAGCGACAGGATGGTCGCGACGACCTGGATCTCGTTGCGCAGGCCCTTGACGAAGCTCGGGCGCAGCGGCCGGTCGATGAGCCGGCAGGTGAGGATCGCGTCCTCGGACGGCCGGCCCTCGCGGCGGAAGAACGAGCCGGGGATCCGGCCCGCCGCGTACATCCGCTCCTCGACGTCGACGGTGAGCGGGAAGAAGTCCAGGCCTTCCTTCGGCTGCTTGTGCGCGACCGTGGCGGAAAGCACGACGGTCTCGTCATCGAGGATGACGAGCGCGGAACCGCCCGCCTGACGGGCAAGCCTGCCCGTTTCGAATCTAATTTTGTGTACGCCAAATTCGCCGTTGTCAATGACGGCTTCGGCGCTCTTCGCACCCTTCACGGGTGAGACCTCCTTGCGGTAGATCCCGCATCCACCCGCCGCCGTGCCGTGGTCGGCTCTGGCGCGCCCGCTTGGCTTTCGGAGAGTTCCAGGCTAGTTGCTGGTCCAGCGGGGACGCCGGCCGGTCTTCGATCGAAGCCCTCGGGTCTGCGTTCGCTTTCGCGCGTCGCCACGCTCTGCGCGCTGCCGCGCAAACGCGGCAAGGACCCGGGGACCACTACCGAGGACCGGCCCAGGCGCTCGGGCCGGGGGCTACGGGATGTGTCTTCTCGCTTCTGTTCTGTTATCAGGCGGGCCAGGGCCAACGTTACCGGCCCGGAGTCACCGGGTCCAGCGTTGGCGACCCGGCGCGACGGGCCTGGTTATCTGCGCAGGCCTAGGCGCTCGATCAGCGTGCGGTAGCGGGTGATGTCCGTGTTGCGCAGATAGGTCAGCAGCCGGCGACGGCGGCCGACGAGCAGCAACAGGCCGCGACGGCTGTGGTGATCGTGCTGGTGCACCTTCAGGTGCTCGTTAAGGTCGTTGATCCTGCGGGTCATGAGCGCGATCTGGACTTCCGGCGAACCGGTGTCACCCTCATTGGTCGCGTACTCCGCAAAGATCTGCTTCTTGACTTCGGCGTCGAGCGGCACGTGGCTCCTTAGGCTTTCAGATAAATGATGTCCCCCTGGATGGCCGCTTGAGGGTGCAGCACATCCCGGCCGGTCCATTACCGGCAGCGTTTCACATTACCACGGGTCTTGACCCGCACGGTCCGTGTCTGTTAGGCGGTGAGTTCGCGGGCGCGGTCGACGTCGTGCCGCATCTGTTCGACCAAGGCGTCCACCGAATCGAACCTGAGCGTGCCGCGCAGACGATGCGCGAAGTCGATCGCCGCGTGCACTCCGTACAGGTCGAGGTCGTTCCTGTCTAGTGCGTACGCCTCCACCGTCCGCTCGCCCTCGCCGAACGTCGGGTTCCGGCCGATCGAAATCGCCGCGGGCCACCGCTGCGTCTCGCGCCCCTCGCCGTCCAGGCTGGCCAGCCATCCCGCGTAGATGCCATCGGCGGGGATGGCGGTGTGCGGCGGGGTTTCCAGGTTGGCCGTCGGGAAGCCAAGCGCGCGACCGCGCTGGTGACCACGGACGACGACACCCTCTACCCGGTGCGGCCGGCCGAGCGCCTTCGCGGCCGCCTCCACATGGCCGGCCTCAAGCATGTGCCTGATCGAGGTCGAGGACACCGTCGCGCCGTCCTCGACAAGCAGCGGCAACCCCTCGGTGGTGAAGTCGTACTTCTCGCCGAGCTTGGCGAGCAACTGGACATCGCCCGCCGCCTTGTGGCCGAACCGGAAGTCCTCCCCCTCTACCACCGCCGCCGCGTGCAACCGCTCGACAAGTACGGCGCGCACGAACTCGTCCGGGTCAAGGCGGGAGAACTCGAGCGTGAACGGCAGCACGCAGACGGCCTCGGCGCCCAGGCCGACGAGCAGCTCGCCGCGGCGGCGCGCGGAGGACAGGAACGGCGGGTGACTGCCGGGCCTGATTACCTCATCAGGATGCGGGTCAAAGGTGATCACGACGACCGGGAGGTTATGCTCCCTGCCGATCTCCGCCGCGCGGGCGACGATGCGCTGATGGCCGCGGTGCACGCCGTCGAATTCGCCGATCGTGACGACAGACTCCCCCCACCCGGCCGGCACGTCGGCCAGGCCGTACCAGCGGTACACGTGCTCTCCCTTCGCTCACCCGCGTGCTAGTGCGCACTCCAAGCCTATGGGCCGGCGAGACAACAGCGGTTCATCCCCCTGCGAGCGGCAAAGGGCAGCGCGTTAGCGCTTGATGGCGTCAGCGGTTAGAGATTGCGTCCTGACCGGGTGACCCCGCCGGTGCCCGCCATTTTCGCCGCTACGACGACAGGGATGACAGTCAGCAGGATGACGATCGTCACCACCGCGTTGACCTCGGGCAGCTGCTGCCCGAGCCGTATCGCGCCGAAGATCCACAGCGGCAGGGTGTTCTGCGCGCCCGCCGTGAACACCGTGACGATGACCTCGTCGAAGGAAAGGGCGAAGGCGAGCAGCGCGCCAGATACCAGCGCGGTTGCCGCCAGCGGGATCGTGACGTGACGTAGCGTCTGCCAGCCGCGCGCGCCTAGATCCATGGACGCCTCGGCGAGCGATCCTGGCGTGCGGCGCAGCCTGGCGATCAGGTTGTTGAAGACCACCACGATGCAAAACGTGGTGTGCCCCGCGACCACGGTCAGGGTGCCGAACTGGACCCCGGTGAACGAGAAGAAGGAGTTCAGCGCGATCCCGGTAATGATGCCCGGCAGGGCCAGCGGGAGCACGAGCAGCAGCGAGATCGCCTCGCGGCCGAAGAACCGGAACTGGTGCAGCGCGTACGCGACCGCGGAGCCGAGGAGCAGCGCGAGCCCGGTCGCGAAGAGCCCAACCCGTACCGACAGCCAGAACGCGGCGCGTACCTGAGGATCGTGCCAGGCCAGCGAGAACCAGTGCAGCGAGAAGCCGGAGATGGGCCAGCTTTCGATGTTGGAGCGGTTGAAGGCGTAGAGCACGATGAGCGCGATGGGGATGAACAGGAACGCAAGCACGAGCGCGACCCATACCCGCAGCGCCGCGCGCAGCAGCTTAGACTCCACGGCTTCGCCCGCCTTCCACGACCTACATCGCCTCGAACGCGCCCAGCGCCCGCGCACCGGTCAGGTAGATGGCCATGATGGCGATGGGGACCAGGGCCATGGCCGCCGCGAACGGCACGTTGTTCGCGATCCCGATGTTGGAGTAGATGACGTTGCCCATGAAGTTCGCGCTGGTCCCGCCGACCAGGAGCGGGGTGATGTAGTCGCCCAGGGTCAGCGAGAACGTGAAGATCGCCCCGGCCGCGATCCCCGGCAGCGCCAGCGGGAAGAGCACGAGGCGCAGCGTCCGCCAGGTCCGCGCGCCGAGGTCTTGCGACGCCTCTATCTGCGACGCCGGGACGCGCTCGAGCGCGGCGTACACCGGGATGATCATGTAGGGCAGCCACAGGTAGCAGAACACGGTGAACACTGCCCAGTTCGTGTAGATCAGGTGCACCTGGGCAAGGCCCAGCCTGCCCAGCGACCAGTCGAGGAATCCGCCATGGGTGAAGATCAGCAGCCAGGAGTAGACCTTCGCCAGGTAGCTCGCCCACAGCGGCAGCAAGATCGCTACGAATAGGGCGGTCCTGGTCCGCGGTGACGCTACCCGGGCCATGAAATAGGCGAACGGGAAGGCGACGACCGCGTCCACCACGGTCACCGCCGCCGCCATCCCGACCGTCCTCCCGATGATTTCCAGGTAGGCCGGCGTAGTGAAGATCGTCTTCAGGTTGGCCAGGGTCCAGACCCGCTCGATGTTGGTCGTGAACGGGTTGATCTGCCAGAAGGCGGTGATGAGCAGGACGACGAGCGCGGCGAGGTAGAACAGCACGAACCAGGCCAGCGGCGGGGTCAGCAGGAGGGTGGCTCGCGCCCACGGACGGCGCCACAGCGCCCCCGAGACGCGAGACCACCGGCCGGCCGGTCCCGCCTGCTGTCGCCTGGTCTGAACTTCGGCGTCGGCCTGGGTCACTTGACCTGTGTGTTCCACGCGTTGACCCAGCCGGAGTACGGAACGCAGTCCGCCTTTCCGTTGTCGCAGGTCGCGAGCGGCGTCTTCCACAGGCTGATCGAGGCGAGGTAGCTGGAAGGGGCGTTGGCGTGGTATTCGGCGCAGGACCCCGGCTGCATCTGGTCCATGTACGTGCAGGCGAGCTTGTTGTCAGGCGTCTCGCCGTAGGTGATGGCCTGTTCCGCCTGCACCTTCGGCGTGCTGATGTACTGCATCCACATGTACGCGCAGTTCGGGTGGGGCGCCTTCGCCGCGAGCATCCATGTGTCCGCCCAGCCCGTCGCGCCTTCGCTGGGCACCACGGACCCGATCGTGAAGTGCGAAGCCTTCAGCGAGCTGACCTGGTACGGCCACCCGGCGCCGACGATCGCGTTGCCGTTCTTGAAGTCGAAGATCTCCTGGGAGGCCAGGTCCCAGTACTTCTCAACGAGCGGACGCTGCGACGCCAGCAGGCTTACCGCGGCCTGGAACTGGGTCTGGGTCAGCTCATAGGGGTCTGTGATGTTAAGCGACGGCTTGGATGTCTTGAGGTAAAGAGCCGCGTCGGCGATCTGGATCGGATTGTCAGGGACGGTCACCTGCCCCTTGTACTTGGGGTCGTAGATGACGTTCCACGTCTTCGGCGGCGTGGTGAAGTCCTTGGTGTTGTACATCAGCACGTTCGGGCCCCACTGCAGGGAGACCCCGTAGTGCACGCCGTTGATGGTGTTGAACGGCGGCGACTGGAACGCCGGGAAGAAGTCCTTCCAGCTCGGGATCAAGTTGATGTTCACCGGACGGGCGTCGCCGGCGTACAGGATGCGCAGGTCAGCGTCCCCCGATGAGGACACCATGTCGTACTGTCCGCCGCCGCCGTTCTTCATCAGCGACACCATCTCGTCCGAGCTGCCCGCGTACTTGGCGTTTACCTGGCAGCCGGTCTGCTGTTCAAAGGGCTTGACCCACTTGGGGTCCAGGTAGCCCTCCCAGGCGATGAGGTTGAGCTGGCCCTCGCCCTTGCCTACCTGCTGCGGTACCGGCAGGTTGGCGGTCGGCACCGTCAGCCCAGACGTGGCGTTGCCGCCGCCGCCCGCGTTTTGCGAGCTGCCGCCGCCGCTGCTGCAGCCCACCGCGATAAGGGACAGCGCGGCTGCCCCGAGCGCCGTCGCGGAGCGCAAGCCGATCCGCGGCCTTGTGATCGTCATGGTTATCCCTCCCCTGGGCCCGGATCCGCACCGGAACCGTCATTCGGAATGGTGAAAGCCTGCTCAGATCTCCAGGCGACCCGGATGCGCGCTCCGCGGGCGATGCCCCGGCCCGCGCCGCCGCCATCGGGCGGGAACGGCGACTCCGTGTTCTGCCGGCTGACGACCAACTCGCCGCCGTCGTCTAGATCCACGACGTAGCGGGTGAGGATCCCCGCGTAGATGACGTCCTTGACCTGGGCGTGCTCTACGTGGGCACCCGGCGGGTCCGGCTGCCCGTCCACCAGGAGGGTTATCTTTTCCGGCCGCACGGTGACCCGGCGGCCATCGCGCTGGATCAGGTTGGAGACTCCGATGAACCCCGCGACGAACTCGGTGCGCGGCCGCTCGTACACCTCGACGGGCGAGCCGATCTGCTCGATCTCGCCGTGGTTCAGCACCGCGACGCGGTCGCTCATCGTCAGCGCCTCTTCCTGGTCATGCGTCACGTAGATGAACGTGATGCCCACCTCGCGCTGAATGCGGAGCAGTTCGAGCTGCATCTGGAGGCGGAGCTTGAGATCAAGCGCGCCGAGCGGCTCATCGAGCAGCAGCACCTGGGGCTCGTTGACGATCGCCCTGGCCAGGGCGACACGCTGGCGCTGGCCACCGGACAGCTGCGCCGGCTTTCTGGCGCCGAGCCCGGTCAGCCTGACCATCTCCAGCGCCTGGCCCACCCGCTCGCGCCGCGTGGTCCTGGGCACGTGGCGCACGCGCAGCCCGTAGTCGACGTTCTGCGCGACAGTCATATGAGGGAAAAGCGCGTAATCCTGAAAGACCGTGTTGACGTCCCTGGCGTAGGGCGGGACCCGCGTGACGTCCCGCCCGCCGAGTTCGATCCGTCCCCCGTCCGGCCGCTCGAACCCGGCGATAAGCCGCAGCAGTGTGGTCTTGCCCGACCCGGAAGGCCCGAGCAGCGTGAAGAATTCTCCCGCCAGCACGGTGAGCTCGGTCTCGGCGAGCGCGATCACGTCACCGTAGCGCTTGCGCAGGCCCGCGACATGGACCGCCGCCCCGCTGGCTGCCCTGTTACCTTCGGCAGCGGGCTGCGCGGCACCCGGAACCATAATCATTCGGTCTGTTGTACGCGATTGCGTTGTCGCATGCAATGGGCGCCGGTCACGGTTGGATCTCGATGTCCAAGCCACAAAATACGTCGTAATCCGTCGCCAAAGCGGCAAACAGGCAGCGAATCCGCAGATGGACAGAAGGGCCTGTCGCGGCGCGACCTTACACAGCAAACGCACGTCCATACTGGGACAAATCGGACGCGAAATGGTCGTTTGCTGTGTAAAGCGAACGCGGGATGCTGGTGTGACTTCAGGGGTGAGCGCTGTGGCTCATCCGACGGAAGACGGCTCCGCGAAGACTGCTAGCGACACCAGGCGGCCTGCTTTTACGGTGACGAGAGCTACCAGGGTGCCGTCTGGAGCGAACGCGGCCAGTGGGGCCTCGTCGGCACCCGAAGTGAGGGTGGGGGTGGGCTGGCTCGCGGCCGCGGACAAGGCATGGGCGCTTTCGGACGCCGGTGCGGCGGGCGCGCTTTCGGACGCCGGTGCGGCGGGAGCGCTATCGGATGCGGGTGCGGCGTGCGGGGGCGGGGCCGGGATGCGGGCGCCTTGGGAGAGGCGGCGGGCGTCGCTGGCGGTGAGGTCGACCCGCGGGAAGGCCGCCGCGGCGGCTTCGGCCAGGGGAGTAACGACCAACCGTTCGGACAAATGATCAAGAGTACGGGCCTGGGCGATGGTGTAGGGCCCCACCGAAGTACGGCGCAGCGCCGTCAGGTGACCGCCGGTGCCGAGCGCGGCGCCGAGGTCGCGGGCGAGGGCACGGATGTACGTGCCGCTCGAGCAGCGGATCGTCCCGTCCAGGTCAAGGAATTCGCCGGCCTGACGGACGTCAGTGACCGCGAACTCATAGACCGTCACGCGGCGGGCGGCCAGCTCGGGTGCGGCGCCCGCCCGGGTTAGCTTGTAGGCGCGCTGGCCGCCGACCTTGATCGCGCTGACACCCGGCGGGATCTGCATGATCTGCCCAGTCAGCTTCGCGACCTCGCTGCTGAGAGTCTCCGGGGAGACGCCGGCGGCGGAGGCGCCGCCGGACGGATCTCCCTCGGCATCGTCGGTCGTGGTCGACTGGCCGAGCCGGATCGTGGCCGCGTACTCCTTCTCGGTCAGCGAAAGATAGCCGAGCAGCCTGGTCGCCTTCTCCACGCCGACGAGCAGGACGCCTGTCGCCATCGGGTCCAGCGTGCCGGCGTGACCGACGCGGCGGGTTCCCGCCAGCCGCCGGACCCTGGCGACCACGTCGTGGGACGTCATGCCGCCAGGCTTGTCGACTACTACCAGTCCGCTAGGCGCGGTCACCGCGCTCGTCCGCGTCGTCCAGATCGTCGTCTTCGTCCCACTCGTCATCGAGGTCGGGCGGCTTGCGATACGGGTCCGGGTCCCCGGCCCACTCCGCGCCCTCGCGGGCGCGGGCCAGCTCGGCGTCGGCCTGCTGCGCGGCAGCCACGAGATCGTCGATCCGCTGCGCGCTTTCCGGCAGCGAGTCAGCAACGAACTCGAGCGACGGCGTGTGCCGCAGCCCGATGAGCCTGCCGACCTCCGAGCGGATGACACCGGTGGCGCTGCGCAGCGCCGCCGCGGTTTCCTCCCGCTCCTCCGGCGAGCCGTACACCGTGTAGAAGACCGTCGCCTCTCGCAGGTCGCTGGTCAGCCGCGCCTCGGTAACGGTGACGAAGCCCAGCCTGGGGTCCTTGATCCGGCGCTCGAGCATCTCGGCCACGACTTTGCTGATCCGCTCGGCGAGACGACGCGTGCGGGCGGCATCCATGGTCCGTCACTCCTCTTCGGTAAACAGCCGCTGCCTCGCCGACAGCAGCTCTATCTCCGGCCGTGCCGCCACCAGGCGCTCGCACTCCTGAAGTACGGCGGTTGCGTTAGCCGCCGTGGCGGATACCACCGCCACCCCGATCTCGGCACGCCGGTGCAAGTCCAGATGACCCGTTTCAGCAACTGCGACGCCGGGGTACCGGCGCCGCAGTTCCGCGACGAGCGGCCGGACGACGGCCCGCTTCTGTTTCAGCGAGCGGACGTCGCCCAGCAGCACGTCCATCGTGAGCGCGGCTACGTACGCGGCTTCTCCCGCATCTCGTAGGTCTCGATGACGTCCTCGATCTTGATGTCGTTGTAGCCGACACCGATACCGCACTCGTAGCCATCGCGCACCTCGGTCACGTCGTCCTTGAACCTGCGCAGCGACTCGACCGTGAGGTTCTCGGAGATCACCACGCCGTCCCGGATCAGCCGCGCCTTGTTGTTGCGGTGGATGATGCCGGAGCGGACGAGGCAGCCGGCGATGTTGCCAACCTTGGGCACCCTGAAGACCTCGCGGACTTCGGCGGTGCCGAGCTGGACCTCTTCGAACTCCGGCTTGAGCATGCCCTTGAGCGCGGCCTCGACCTCTTCGATCGCCTGGTAGATGATCGAGTAGTAGCGGATGTCGACGCCCTCGCGCTGCGCGAGCTCGCCGGCCCGCCCGGCCGGACGGACGTTGAAGCCGATGATCACCGCGTCGGACGCGATGGCCAGGTTCACATCGTCCTGCGTGATCGCGCCGACGCCGCGGCCGATGACGCGAAGCGTGACCTCCTCGCCCACGTCGATCTTGAGCAGCGCGTCCTCAAGGGCCTCCACGGACCCGGACACGTCGCCCTTGATGATGAGCAGGAGCTCTTCGCGCTGGCCCGCCTTCAGCGCCGTCTCCAGGTCTTCAAGCGTGACCCGGCGCCTGCGCTGCGCGAACTGCGCGGTGCGCTCGCGCGCCTCGCGCCGCTCGGCGATCTGCCTGGCCATCCGGTCGTCGGAGACGACAAGGAAGTTGTCGCCGGCGTCGGGGACAGCGGCGAGGCCGAGAACCTGCACCGGACGTGACGGCAGTGCCTCCGATAGCTGGTCGCCGTTCTCGTCGAGCATGGCCCGGACCCGGCCGTAGGCATCCCCGGCCACGATCGAGTCGCCGACGTGCAGCGTGCCGCGCTGCACCAGCATGGTCGCCACCGGGCCGCGGCCCTTGTCGAGCTTCGCCTCGATCACGGTGCCCTGAGCGTCCTGCTCCGGGTTGGCCCGCAGGTCGAGTTCGGCGTCCGCGGTCAGGATGATTGCCTCGAGAAGGGTCTCAAGGCCCATCCGCTTCGTCGCGGACACGTCCACGAACTGCGTGTCGCCACCGAACTCCTCGGCGACAAGCCCGTACTCGGTGAGCTGCGCCCGCACCCGAGCCGGGTCGGCGCCTTCCTTGTCGATCTTGTTGACCGCGACGACGATAGGCACGCCGGCCGCCTGAGCGTGGTTCAGCGCCTCGGTGGTCTGCGGCTTAACGCCGTCGTCCGCCGCGACCACGAGCACCACGAGGTCCGTGGTCTCGGCGCCGCGGGCACGCATGGCGGTGAACGCCTCGTGACCAGGTGTGTCGATGAACGTGATCTTCCGCTCGTCGCCGTCGACCTCGGTCATCACCTGGTAGGCACCGATGTGCTGGGTGATGCCGCCAGCCTCGTGCGCGACCACGTTGGTGTGCCTGATGGCGTCGAGCAGCTTGGTCTTGCCATGGTCGACGTGACCCATGACCGTGACCACCGGCGGCCGCGGCTGCAGGTCGTCCTCGTCGCCCTCGTCCTCGCCGAACTCGATGTCGAACGATTCGAGCAGCTCCTTGTCCTCCTCCTCGGGGGACACGACCTGGACGTTGTAGTTCAGCTCGGCACCGAGCAGCTGCAGCGTCTCATCGTTCACCGACTGGGTGGCCGTGACCATCTCGCCGAGGTGGAAAAGCACCTGCACCAGGCTCGCCGGGTTCGCGCCGATCTTGTCCGCGAAGTCGCTCAGGCTCGCGCCGCGGGACATCCGGATGACCTGGCCGTTGCCGCGCGGGACCTGCACGCCGCCGATCGTGGGCGCCTGCATGTTGTCGAACTCTTGCCGCCGCTGCTTCTTCGACTTACGGCCGCGGCTCGGCTTGCCGCCGGGACGGCCGAAGGCGCCCGCGGTACCGCCGCCGGGCCTCCCCCTGCCACCTGGCCTCGCCGGAGCGCCGCCACCGGCACCGCCGCCGGCGCCACCGCCACCGCCGCCTGTGCCGCCACCGCCGCCGGGACGCGGGCCGCCGAAGCCGGCTGGCCTGCCGCCACCGGGACGCGGACCGGCGCCGGCGCCGGGACCGCCAGGCCTGGGGCCACGACCGCCAGGACCGCCGCTAGCGCCAGCGCGGCCACCGGGACCGCCTGACCCGCCGGGCCCCACCGGGCGTGATGGCATGTTCATCGGGCTCGGTCGCGGGCCGCCCGGACGCGGGCCGCCCGGACGCGCGCCACCGTCACCGTGCACTCCGGCGCCACCGGGACCACCGGGCCTGCCCGGACCGCGACCGTCCGGACGCACGCCACGAGGACCGGCGCCGGGCATGCCAGGACGCGGCCCCCGGTCGCCGCGGTCACCGCGGTCACCGCGGTCTGGGCGATCACCGCGGTCAGGGCGATCACGATCGCGATCGCGGTCGCCGCGTTCGACGCGATCACCGCTAATACCGGGGCGGCCTGGCGGAGGAGTGGCGCCCATGCCGGTCGCCGTCGAGCTGAATGGGTTGTTACCGGGACGCGGGCCTGCCGGACGCGGGCCACGCTGCCCAGGCGCGGTCGGCCGCGGACCACCCGGGCGAGGCGCGCCGGGGCGTGCGGCGCCAGCCGCACCATAGCCGCCACCTTGGGCGCCACTGCCCTGCGTGCCCTGGCCGCCCCCGCCCTGCGGGCCGCCCGGACGCGGCGCACCCGGGCGCGGCGCGGTTGGCCGCGGAGCACCCTGGCCGGCTTGCCCGGCTTGCCCGGACTGCCCGGAAGTCGACGGCCGTGGGCTTGGCGCGGACCGCACCGGCGCGGCCGGAGCGGCCGGAGCGGCCGGCGCGGCCGGCGCGGCGGACGCGGCAGCCGCGGCGACACCCGGAACGGCTGGAACCGGACGCGGCGGTACTGGACGCGGCACCGGCTTGACTCCCGCGCCGCCGTCAGACGCGGCTGGCGTGGCAGCTGGCGTGCTTGGAATGCCGGCCGGGGCGGCCGCCGCGCCGCCGCTGCCTTCGCCGGTCACAGAACCAGCGGCGTGATCGACCTGGCTTGCCACCGTGCCGGCACTGGCTGGAACGCGCGGGGCAGGACCGCGGTCGTCGCGACGACCGTCGCCAGGGGCGCTGACCTGCTCACGGCGCACGGGCGGCGCGGGGCGGGGCTCCGCCGGACGCGGGCCCTGGCCCTGCCGTGCTGGCTTGGCCGAGTCGCCAGCAAACGCTTCTTTGAGCCTGCGAACCACAGGCGCCTCAATCGTCGAGGACGCCGACCGCACGAACTCACCCATTTTCTCGAGCTCGGCCATCACGGCCTTACTCTCTACACCGAACTCTTTCGCGAGTTCGTAAACCCGGACCTTCGCCACTATGCTCCTCTGCTCGGCCCTTTCCACTGGGCCATCTACCGGATCATCAGCCGATCCGGGGCATAGCGTGCTCCGGGTCGGCGTCAGCTCGTGCTGTTCATCGCCTTGTGCTCATCGAGCGCTCATTAGCTTCTCGACCTGCTTTCCGTACAGGTTTCCGTTGTGTCCAGCGTGCTTCCCG
>Ga0126381_100003245_pt1 | contig 17708 bp, 15 predicted proteins | sample PanSoiMetPlot_28_FD_96465 | JGI IMG/M metagenome (GOLD analysis project Ga0126381, IMG submission 96465) | Tropical forest soil microbial communities from Panama - MetaG Plot_28 | ecosystem: Environmental > Terrestrial > Soil > Tropical forest > Bulk soil | place: Panama | collected 2016-02-17 | reverse complement strand
TTGAGAGGACATTCGCCGGGGCCCTCCCAAGCAGTTGGGTGGCCTCTACCTCTAAATATTAACCATTTAGAATCAACACGATAGTAAGACAAGCTAGACAAAGCAATATTTCACTGTGGCAATAATACAACACAACGCTCGGTCAATATGTGGCGATTTAGGATGGGCCGTGCAACCTGGTCAGACTCGAATGCTCAGTGACGGCGTGCGAGTCGCGTCTGTACCAGCTGTGTTGAAGTTTTGAGCGTTCCTGGCGTCCTGGAAGACAGCCCACAGCTCCTGGAACTGCGCAGCCGCAATGCTGGACAGAACCGCTTGATCAGCGGTGGAAGACGCCGCGCTGCCAGTCGCCGGAGGAATCGACTCGAATCCGGACCTCGCCGCTCTTGAGCTTTGAAGCGGAGCAGTCGGAAAATTGATGGCGCTCATGGTGATAGGCCCACAATCAACTCAAAGCCTGTTCCCACATTGGGCTTGCAACATCGGCGAACGCCAATCCTTCAGATTCTCAATGTTTCAAATTGTCTCTCGCCGTCCCAGCAGGAACTTTGGCTTACCTGCGGTATCGGCAAGCGAAGCGGAAACTTGAGCAATTTCTGCCGTCAAATTGCTTGCCGAAATGTGGCGGAATCGCCGCGTCAATACGCTCGGACGGTTGTGCCCGCGCTGCCGTACGCGTAAAATACACGATTCGAGACCACGCGAATGGCTTCGCCCTTTCACATCATCTCGAACTCGTTGCCTGGCGCGCCGCCACCAACGGCTGCGCATCCGCGTCCACCCTGGCTTCGCGTGAAATTTTTCGGCGGCCCAAACTATCAGGAACTCAAAAGAATCATGCGCACGCTCGATTTGCATACCGTCTGCGAAAGCGCGCGCTGCCCCAACATGGGCGAATGCTGGGAGCATCGCACCGCCACCTTCATGATCCTCGGCAATATCTGCACGCGCGCATGCGGCTTTTGCGCGGTGCCCAGCGGCAAGCCCCTCGGGCCGCCGGAAGAAGACGAGCCTGAGCGCGTCGCCGAAGCCGTTGAGCGCATGGGCTTGCGCTATGCCGTCGTCACCTCTGTGAATCGCGACGACCAGCCCGACGGCGGCGCCGCAATTTTCGCCCGCACGATCGGCAAGATTCGCGAACGCGTCCCCGGCTGCAAAGTCGAAGTCCTCATCCCCGATTTTCGCGGCGAGTGGTCCGCGCTCGAAACCGTCATGGCCGCAAAGCCCGACGTGCTGAATCACAATATGGAAACCGTCCCGCGCCTCTACCGCCGCGTTCGCAAAGGCGCGGTCTATGAGCGCTCGCTCGGATTGCTGCATCGCGCCGCCGAAATGGCGCCAGGCCTGCTCACTAAAACCGGAATGATGCTCGGCCTCGGCGAAACGCGCGACGAAGTGCTCGCCGCGATGGAAGAAATCGCCGCGCAGGGCACGCACATCCTCACCCTCGGCCAATATCTGCAGCCAACTCCAGAGCATCTGCCCGTCGAGCGCTTCGTCCACCCCGACGAATTCGCAGAATTCAAGCGCCTTGGCGAGTCAATGACCTTCAAGCACGTAGAAGCCGGCCCCCTCGTCCGCTCCTCCTACCACGCCTTCGAGCAAGAAGAATCCGCCCGCCACTAGGTAAGGGAGGATCGCCAATTGAAAGATCCCATTGGTTTGGCAGACGGCGCTTTTGAGTTGCCTGACTTGTTTCTTGACTTCTCGCAACCCCGTTCTACCTTGAGCGAATGAATCCCTGGCGCGGCCTCAAAGGCCTGCCCCGCGAAGTGTGGCTCCTATCCGCCGCCACGCTCGTCAACCGCGCCGGCACCATGGTGCTGCCTTTCCTCGTGCTCTATCTCACGCGCACCCTCGGCATCACGCCCGCTCACGCCGCCCTCTCCCTCACCGTCTACGGCATCGCCGCCCTCATCACCATGCCTATCGCCGGCCGCCTCACTGACGTCGTCGGCCCCATCGCAGTCATCAAGACGTCGCTGTTCCTCTCCGGCGTCCTCCTGTTTCTTTTCCTCCTCGCGCACAGTTTCCCCACCATCCTCGCCATCACATTCCTGTTCGCCATTCTCAACGAATCTGTCCGCCCGCCAAGCCTCTCCATGATTTCCGATCTCGTTCGCCCGCCGCAGCGCAAAGCAGCCTTCGCGCTCAGCCGGCTCGCCGTGAATCTGGGGATGAGCGTAGGTCCCGCCATCGGAGGCGTCCTCGCCCTGTTTTCCTTTCGGTGGCTTTTCTTCGTCGACGGCGCCACTTCGATTCTCGCGGGCGTGGTAATCACCATGGCCCGCTGGGACTCAGCTCGCCTGAACCTCTCTCACGATCCCGACTGGGCCGACCCCGAAGAACTCGGCCGCGAGATCGAAGCCGATTCCGTGGTCCCGCTCGCCGCCGCGCATCCCGCCCATCACTTGCGCGCCTTCCGCAATCCGCGCATGCTCTATTTCCTCGCGGCGATGATTCCCGCGCAGCTCGTTTTTTTCCAGCTCACCTCTTCGCTCCCGCTTTTCCTGGTGCGCAATCTGCGCCTGCCCGAATCGCTTTACGGCACCGTCTTCACCTTGAACACGCTGTTGATCGTCGCTCTGGAAGTGCCGCTCAATACCGCCATGGCCCACTGGTCGCACCGCCGCACGCTCACGCTCGGCGCCCTCCTCTACGCCATCGGCTTCGGCGCCTTCGCTTTCGTCGCCCGCCCCGCGCAGATTTTCGCCGCCGTCGTCATCTGGACCTTCGGCGAAATGATTCTCCTGCCCGGGAGTTCGGCCTACGCCGCCGAAATCGCCCCGCCAGGACGCCGCGGCGAATACATGGGCCTCTACACCATGTCGTTCAGCATCGCCTTCTCGCTAGGCCCGATCCTCGGCGCGGAACTCCTCCAGCGCTGGGGCCCGCACGGACTTTGGGGCACAGCTTTCGTCTCCGGCTGCATTTCAGCCCTGATGATGAGCCGCATCGGCACGAAGGACACTAACCGCGAAGCAGCGGCCGCTTAGCCGGGAGCTTATGGGTCAAACGCTTTGTGGGTCGCCCCATTAGGGACGACATAAACGAGAAAGAAAATCGGGGCTTTAGCCCCTGAAGTTCACAGTTAGATAGGTTCTAATCCCAGGGGACATCAATGGATTGAGCTAAGAAATTCCTGCGCAAGATTCCGCACATGCGCCGCGCATGCATCGCAATTCGCGCACCCGGCACAACAACCATTCGCCGATGCCGCTGCCAGCAGTTTCAGCACGGCATTAAAATATTCCGTCGCCTTCGCCTTCCGCCCCAGCTCCAAATTCAGGTTCCCAAGCAAAAGGAGAAACATCGGATTTTGCGGATAGCGCGCCAAGAGCGGCTCGGCAATGTCGAGCGCTTCGGCATATTTCTGGTCGTACTGCCGCAGTGCCCGCGCCAGGATGAACCGGACATCAACATTCAGCACCACGCCGTGCTCCATCCCGGTTTTCATTTGTGACACGCCCAGTTCTTTGTTGCCTCCCGGAATCCCCATGAAGAAGCGCAGGACTTTCACGACGGGTGAAAGCGTGTCCACATAATAGTTGTAGAGGCCGAGCGCGGCGGTCGCGTCGGCCATCTGCGGGTCGAGCCCAAGGGCGCGCGTCATCTCCGAGCGCGCATTCACAGCGGCGCGTGCTGCGGCGCGATTTTCATTGCGCAGGCCGAGCACCCTTACCTTCAGCGCGTTGCCCATCCCAGCGTAAAAATGCATTTCCGCCGTGTCAGATTTGGCAACCTGCGCCTGCGCCAGCTGGATGGCGCGGTCCGCGAGCGCGAAGTAGGCTTCGTCGGCGCTATCCTTCGTATGCGACCAGGATTCAATCATCCCGTATTTGATCTCGAGCGCGAGGCAATAGCGCTTCCACCACAGCGCCTCGCCCTCCAGCAGCAGCCCGAGCGGCTGATCCGGGTGCTCCTTTTGAAAGTCGCGCGCCATAGCAATGGAGCCGTCCGCATCCCCGCTGTACAGCATGTCGAGCGCGGCACGGGCGTCCGGTGGGATGGATAAACCCTGCGCACGGACAGAAGAGGCCGCCGGCAGTATTGCCGCGGCAACAACCACAAGAACTCCGGCAACGAACGCGCAGGAAAGAGGATGGCGGCGGCGCTTGATTTTCATTTCACTCGTTTCACCCAGCCCAGAACCCACGCCGCACTAACGTACATGCTGAAGCACTCCAGCGCAAAGGGCAGAAATCCCAGATAGCCGGGCGTCGGCATCTCGAAAATCTTCATGCTCTGAAACATCGGAAACGTGTAATGCCATTTCGCCGCCGCCCAGTAGTTCCAGAATTCCCACAGCCATCCGCAAATGAACCCCGCAGCCAGAAAACCATAAGCACGCCGCCGGAATCCCTCGGAAAGATCGCCCAGAAACGACGGAAGCCCCAGCCTTCGATTTATCGGGTCAAGCAACAGCAGAAAACCCACCCACACCAGCGCAAAAAGATGCGCCGCAACCGCGCGCGGCACCACCAGCGGAATCGCCAGGCAAGCCGCGCCAAAAATTATCAACAAAGTTTCTGCGCCGTGCGAAATTTTCCACGGCTCGCCGCCCACCGTCGGCAGCATCGCCTGCACCAGATCGGAAGTTTCGAAAATCGCCGGCGTGATCGTCGCGAACGACCAACCGTAACCGATCATCGCCGCCGCCCAAGGCAACGGCACACCCACATACTCCCAATTTTCAAGCCGCAAATTGTAGGCTTCGAAGATCAGCCAGAGAGGAATGGAAAGCAGCGCCATGCGCGCAAGCGAAAGCGGCGCATCATTCAAGCGCGAACGGCCGGTAATGGCAAACGTCGCCGCGTCGGCAATCAGGATGTACGCGCTCCATGCAATCGGCGTGAAATAAGTAGCAACGGGCTCTACGCGCTGAAAAAGCAGCCACTCCGCTCCAGCCAGCGCCACGAATCCCAGCCATCCGTGCGCGGGAAAGCGTCGGCGTCGCCGCACCCGAAAATATCCCAGCACCAGCCCCGCACCAATCGCCGCTGTGATCCCAATTCCAAGCTTCACCATCTACCTCATCCTAACGCACATCCAATGCACCAGTGGTACACGCACTCTTTGCCTGTGCTCTTACGACGGTGAATCAGCCACCAGCGACAACCTGATCGGACCGTGCGCGAAGACGAAGACAACGGCGCTCACTACTCGGCTGTTTTTAAACCCCAGCCAAGCAGCCCTTTCTTGCTATGCTTTCCGTTCTTTTGCAGCACCGCATCGCCACGAAATGTCCGAACCCGAAAAACTCGAACGCGGCCTCAACCTCCTCGAAGCCACCTCCCTCAATATGACCTTCATGATCGGCATCGGCCCCTTCGTCGTCATCCCTTTCATCATTCGCGCCATGAACGGCCCGCAATGCATCCTCGCTTGGGTCGTCGGCGCCGCGCTTGCCCTTGTTGACGGCTGCGTCTGGGCGGAACTCGGCGCCGCAATGCCGCAAGCGGGAGGCAGCTATGTTTTTCTGCGCGAAGCCTACGGGCCAAACCGCCTCGGCCGCCTCATGTCGTTCCTCTTCATCTGGCAAACGCTTTTCCAAGGGCCCTTGAGCGTTTCCTCCGGCGCCCTCGGATTCGCAGACTATTCGCTCTACCTCGCGACAAAGTTGGCGGCGGTAAACGCCTGGCTCGGCGCGCACCCGCGCCAGTTCATGTTCGTGCTCGCAAATTACACTCGCCTCGTCGCGATCCTTCTGATCGCTATCGCCGTCGTGCTCCTCTACCGTCGCATCACCGCCATCGGCAAAATTTCCACGATTCTCTGGATGATCGCCGCGGCCACGATCGCCTGGCTCATCTACGGCGGCACAACACATTTTCACAAAGACCTCGTCTTCACCTATCCACCCGGCGCCTGGGGCCTCTCCTGGATTTTCTTCGCCGGCCTCGGCCACGCTTCCGTGCAGGCAATCTACAGCTACCTCGGTTACTACAACGTCTGCAACCTCGGCGGCGAACTGAAAAATCCCGAGCGCAATATCCCACGCGCGATTTTTCTCTCGATTTTCGGCATAGCCGCGCTCTACTTCGCGATGCAGACGTGCATTCTCGCCGTCGTTCCCTGGCAGGAAGCGCAGAAATCGCCCTACGTCGTCAGTCTCTTCGTCGAACGCACCTTCGGCCCGCACTGGGCCTCTCTCGCCACCGCGCTGATTCTCGTCACTGCCTTCGGCTCCGTTTTCTCGGCTACTCTTGGCTATTCGCGTGTGCCTTACGCCGCTGCGCTCGACGGAAATTTCTTCTTTATCTTCGCGCGCGTGCATTCCACCAAACGCTTCCCCAGCGTCTCGCTCATCGCTCTGGGCCTTGCCTCGATTTTTGTCTGTATCTTCATTGGCCTCTTTTCCGTCATACGCTCCATCCTGGCCATGCGCTGCCTCATCCAATTTGTGGCGCAGGCGGTCGGTTTGATGAGGCTGCACCGGCGATGGAAGGAGGACCGCTGGCCCTTTCACATGTGGCTCTATCCTGTCCCGGTGTTTCTTTCCATCGCCGGCTGGATCGCAATTTTTATTTCTACAGGACGGCGCCCGATGCTCGCCTCGCTCGCCGCAATGCTGGCAGGCATTCTCGTCTACTTCACCCGCGCCCGCCTGCTCCATCAATGGCCATTCGAGGAGGCCGCCTGATGCGTCGTGTACGAAACGTGCAGGGTCGTGCAACAAAATCGAAAGCTAATCCGCCCAAGACCTCGCGTCTCCCAATGGCGTCGCCGCCATTCCGTAACGCCGGCGTCCCGCCGGCTCTTTTGACTTTCTCTCCAGCCATCCTCAAAACCGCCCTAACCCTGATGATGCTCGCCGCCGCTCTCACCGCCCCCACGTCCGCACAATCCCTCTCCGACACCGTCGAAGCCATCGACAAAGCCCGCATCAACACGCGCATCCTCTACATCACCGCTCACCCCGACGACGAATGGGCCAGCATGCTCACCTACCTCTCCCGCGGCCTCCATGCCGATGTCGCCCTCCTCACCATCACCCGCGGCCAGGGCGGGCAAAACGCTATCGGCCCCGAACAGGGCGCCGAACTCGGCGTGATTCGCACCGAAGAGCTTCTCGCCGCCGGCAAGCACTACGGCGTCCGCCAGTTTTTCACTCGCGCCATGGACACCGGCTACGTGAAGACGCCCGAGCAAGCCCAAAAAATCTGGGGTGGCGCCGCGCTCGAAGACGTGGTCCGCGTAATCCGCACTTTTCGCCCGCAGGTCGTCATCAACGGATGGGCCGGCGTTCACGGCGGCCACGGCCACCATCAGGAAAGCGGCATGCTCGTCCCCCGGGCGATCCGCGCCGCTGCCGATCCCAAAATATTCCCCGAACAGATCGCCGAGGGCCTGCCCGCGTGGAAAGTAGCGCTCGATCTGCGTCCCGCGCGCGACCCCAATATCGCCGGCGCCCTGCCGCTTCCCATCAACGATGTTTCGCCGCTCTGGGGCAAAAGTTACGTTGACATGGGCATGGAAGGCCACGCGCTGCACCGTTCGCAAGGCACGCCCTCCTTCTTCGGCAATCCGTTTTTCCGCCGCCCGGTTTCTCTCGTGCGCGAAGACGAAAAAGGCGACCCCGCCGGCACCTTTGACATAAGGCTCCTGACCAACTCTTTGGAATCGCTCGCAGAAATATCTCCATACCTATCTCGGACGGACTCGGATCTTGAGCGTGCTCGCAAACAAGTACTTGAGCTCAACCGTTCAGGTGCCGCGAGGAACCTCGCCGACGCAGCAATGGTAATCGCGGAGTTCCGCAATCGAGTCTCCGGTCAGGACACGCAGTTTCTTTGGGAGCTTGATCGAGTTAGTGAAGAAATCAATCTCGCGCTCGACGAAGACATTGCCCTGCCCATGATTGTCGAAGCCGACCGGCACGAGCTTGTCGCGGACGAAAGCTTCTCCGTCGAGGTGAGCTTTCTCGGCAAGCCGGCCGTCCCCGTGAAATTCACGGTCGACGCATCGAGCCTCTTGGTGCCCAAGGGATGGAACGTGGCGATCGATAAGAGCGCGGCCGACAAAGCGGAAGGAGATCGAAACTACAAATTCAAAGTTGAAATTCCCGCGCGCGCCACGCCGCCCAGTTCGCCCGGCGAAGTGATTCTCCCGTATCCGACGCCGCTTGTGCGCCTCGCACCCAAAATACAAATCGATGGCTACTCCTTCGCCGTTCCGCGCACGGTCGAATCCATGAAAGCCACCACCACCGGCATCGATACGTATCCGCTCGAACTTGTTCCAGCCCTCACGCTCACTCCTGATCCGTCGCAGATCATGGTGCCCGCCGAACGCGCCTCGCAACCGCTCACGTTGCTCACTCGCGTCCGCTATCACGGAACGAAACCGGCTAAAGTTTCCTTTGGCCTCGACGCGCCCGCGGGCTGGCAGTTTGAGCCGGTCGCCCCGCTCGATTTTTCCGGCGCCGGCGATCAACTGCTCCGTTTTACCATCACTCCGCCGTCCAACGCTGCGCCCGGCGCATATCCGCTTCATCCTTTCGCGCAGCTCGACGGCCAAAAATTCACCACCTCGCTCGAACCAATTCCCTCAGGGCCCATGCGCGATTGGATCCAGCCCGCCGACGTGGCAGTTCACGTGCTGAATCTCGCCGTGCCGGCACATCTTCGCGTCGGCTACATCGCCGCAAGCAACGATCCCATTCCCGACACGCTCCGCCAGATTGGCATTCAGGTGGATCTGCTCGACGATGTCGCGCTCGCTTTCGAAGATTTGAGCCGCTACGACGCAATCGTTGTCGGCATCCGCGCCTACGACCTGCGTCCCGATCTCATGCGCTCCAATCGCCGTCTGCTCGATTTCGTCCAGCGGGGCGGCTCGCTCGTCGTTCAATATCAGCGCGATCCGCAGTGGGTTGCCGCAATGCCGTACGCGGCGACGATGCCCGGTCAGACCTCCCGCGTTACCGACGCGAATTCGCCCGTGCATTTCCTTGCGCCAGATATTCCGCTGCTCAATTCGCCCAATAAAATCACGCTCGCCGATTTCGAAGGCTGGGATCAGGAGCGCGGCCTCTATTTCCTCGGCACATTTGATTCGCGCTATCAACCGGTACTCGGCCTCACCGATCCCGGCGAGCCGGAAACGAAGGGCTCGCTGGTCTGCGCGCGCTATGGGAAAGGCGTCTACATCTACGCGGCTCTTTCGTTTTTCCGCGAGCTGCCCGCAGGCGTTCCCGGCGCGTATCGCCTGTTCGTCAACTTGCTGAGCCAGACTCAGCACACTGCGCCACGCGATTAAGGTTTGGCCTCATGTGGCGCCGGTTTTCAGACCGGCAGGGGTCGATGAGGAAGTTTGGAAGCGATGCCTGAAACTCCTAATCTCGACCCTGAGCCGCAAATGGTTCGCATCCCCGAAGGCTGGTTCCTGATGGGCAGCGATGTCTGCAAGCCCAGTGAGGGCGGTGGAAGGGTTGAGCCCGGTAAGGGCGATGAGAAAAGACGCCAGCCTGGTCAGGACAACGAGCGGCCCGTCCATCGCGTCTGGGTCGACGCTTTCGAGTTCGCCGCCTGCCAGGTAACCAACGCGGACTACGCAAAATTCCTGGCCGCCACTGGCCATCGCAAGCCGCTCCACTGGGATAATCCGGATTTCTCGCACCCGGAGCAGCCCGTCGTTGCGCCATCGTGGTTCGACGCGGTGGCGTACTGCGAATGGCTGAGCGCGCTCACGCATAAGCAATACCGCCTGCCGACCGAAGCCGAATGGGAACGCGCCGCGCGCGGCGGCCTCGAGCAGAAACTCTACCCGTGGGGCGGCGAACCGCTCGAATCGCTGTCAAATTACGCGTCGCGCTGGAAGACCGCGCCGGAACGCGTTGGCCGCGCGGAACGCAATGCGTACGGCTTATTCGATATTGGTGCGAATGTTCACGAGTGGTGTTCGGATTGGTTTGACGCCGGTTACTATCGCGTTTCGCCCGATCGCAACCCGCAGGGCCCTACAGAAGGAAAACGCAAATCCTCCCGCGGCGGCTCCTGGCGCCATAAGACGAAAGTATCGCGCTGCGCCGCGCGCTCGAGTATCCCTCCCGAATTTCAGTATGCCGATTACGGTTTCCGAGTGGCGCGTCCTGTTACTGCGAAGCCTCCGATCGAGTGACAAAGGGAGAAGCAGCAGCCCTCCTACCCTGCGCACAAGACCGGACGGCGAGTGATGAGTTGTGGAAACCACGGATCAGCGCGCCAGGCAGCCGCTTGGTGGCGGAACCGGACGACGAGCTAGACGGTCTGCTTCCTGCGTATCGTGCCCAGGGGTCCGAATAACCCTGTGCCGAGCAGTAACACGGTGGAAGGCTCAGGCGCTGCGACGGAATTAGCGACGTCCAGAGTGCCAATCGTCTCCATGAAACTAAAATCGTTGAACGCCGTGGAAGTCCCCAGAGAAGTAATAGGTTGGTTGAAATCGGCGGTGGCGATCGCACCCGCAAATGCGCAGCTCGCCCCAGAGATGAATGCTTCAAGTTCTATGTCGGTGGCTGCTGACGGGTATTGACCGTGACCGAGCTGACGCTACACCGCGATTAGAATTTCCCGCAACCCCAACAAAACAAAGACTCCGTCCGATTTCTAATCGTTACAAAATGGCGTTTTTGCGTCCCGATGCAGCTTGCACAATCCGTATCTTTGCGGTTCCTTCCCGCCTCCAGGCTCTGCCCCCGGACCTCCCAAACAGCCCGTCGCATTCGCGACACATGCGCCGACATCCCTTCGCTTCGCGCTTTTCTGCGGTGCTATGCTTCGTGCGGTTCGAGGAGAAGAGCGAATGAAGCAAGAGCTTGGGGGATTCGCTTGCGCAAGCCGCAGGATCGCCATACTTATCGCAATATTTGCGCTCGCATCCAGCGCTGCGTGGGCGCAGAAGAAGCCAAAAAATAAAGCCGCCGACCAATCACCGATGCCCAAGGTGCCGATGCCCGTGTCTGACAAGATCGATCACGACATCGGCGAAATGCTCGCCGCATTTCAGCTCGGCAACGTGGAGATGATGCACAAATATTATTCCGACAATGCGGTCTTCGTCAGCGGGGCCTTTGCGCCGCCCGTCGTCGGCTGGCAAAACTACGTGGTGGATTACCAGCGAAGCATGGCCGCGTTTCAGGGTATGCAGCTCATCCGCCGCAATACGAACGTGTTCGTGCACGGGGATATCGCGTGGGCTTCCTACCAGTGGGAGTTTCTTTCGTCCTACCAGAATAAGCCTTACTCGGCGCACGGGCAGACCACGCTGATCCTGCAGAAGGTGGGGGACAACTGGCTGATCGTCCACAATCACACTTCGCAAATCTGCGACCAGGTACCGGAACAGCAGCAGCCGCAATCGCAACCGGCCGGACAGAATCCCGCCGCGCCTGCCAAACCGCAGCAGTAACCGCGTTAGAATTTCTGGTACGCGTCCCAGCCCCAGAGCGCGCCCGCGATCACCAGCAATGCGCCAGACGCGATCATGAGGAGCGTGATCGGCCGGCTGAGTTTATCAATCTTGGCAACAATCAGGCGCTGTTCGGCGGCCATCGAGTCGCCGGCTGCGTCGAGAAAAACCTGATCGTCTTCGTGAGCTTCGAGTGTGCCGCGATAGATGAGCAGGCAAATCAGAATCGCGGTCACCGCGCCCCACGCGATCATTAGAATCATGAGGAAGTCGTGCATCGCTTACCTCCCGCGCCCGCAGGACGTGAAGCCTACAACTGGCTGGATGAGCGGCCCCCGAGCGGGCCCGATTCCGGGGAGTATAGCACTAATACAGTGCACGGGAGACAGGTCTTGGATCGAGTCTGGGCGGTGGGACGATGCGGAAGCCCGCGCGAGGCCGGCGGACTTTCAAAGCGAACGGAATCTAGGCGGTAAGGCGTTCGTCGGGAAACTGGATGCCCCAGAAATTGCGGGTGGGGTAGAGGATTTCGACGCCCAATTCAAAGCAGCTGTCGAACTTGCAAGGGCTGACGCGGATCACGCGGAATTCCTGGGTCTCTTGTGAAATTCCGTTGAGCACTTCAATGCGCGAGCCGAGCGCCGGTTGAAACGGGGTACGCAGGAGCGCGCCGGTGCGGCTCACGGCAATCGCTTCGGCAGGCGTACCGAGAGGCTGTCCGTGGAAGTCGTTGCTGAAGACTTTCACCGGAATACGGATGAGAACGCGGCTGGAGCGCCGGCGCTCCAGCATTGCGCGTGTGGAAGCCATTCGACTGCCCCCTTGGCTCGGCATCTTACTGTAGAGCGCGGGAAGGGCAGGGTCAAGTGATCCCGGCGCCAATTGCTCCTGAAGCGTTACCATACCGCTGACGGATTTTCGCCGGGTGCTGAGAAATCGAGGATTTCACGATGAGACCAATTCAAAGTCAAAGGCCTCAGGTCATCCCGATCCGAAGGCGATCGGGAGGGACCTGAGTTACGGTCATTGTTTTCATTTTATTGAGGGTGCGACTGCGAGAGAGAAAAAAGGGACGGGCGAAATGAAATGCAATAGCTAGTCGGAGGCTTTTGTTATGGTCGACAAAGAACATTCATCGGCTCGGGGGCGCGCCGAGGCTTTTGTGAATCGCCTGGGCATACGTTTGCCGATTTTGCTGGCGCCTATGGCGGGAGCATGTCCTCCGTCGCTGTCGATCGCGGTGGCGAATGCGGGCGGGCTTGGGGCTTGCGGAGCGCTGCTGTTGAAGCCGGAGGAAATCAAGGCTTGGAGCGCGGAACTTCGCTCAGGCAGCCAGGGAGGATTTCAGATCAATCTGTGGATTCCAGAGGCAGCGCTGGTGCGAGACTCCGAATTGGAGAGAAAACAGCGGGAGTTTCTCGCCAAGTGGGGACCAGCGGTCCCGCCAGAAGCGGGTGACGCGAGGCTGCAGGATTTTGACGCGCAGTGCCAAGCCGCGCTGGATGTGGCTCCCAAAGCGATCTCTTCGATTATGGGGCTGTATGCGCCGGCCTTCGTGTCCGAGATGAAATCGCGGGGAATCTTGTGGTTCGCGACGGCGACGACGGTGGCGGAAGCAAAAGCGGCGGAGGCGGCGGGCGCGGATGCGATCGTTGCACAGGGCATGGAAGCGGGAGGACACCGCGGAGCTTTCCATGCGGAAAATGCGGAGCGGGAGATGGTGGGGCTGATGTCACTCTTGCCGCAGGTTGCGGATGCGGTGGCAGTGCCGGTGATTGCTGCGGGGGGCATCGCCGACGGACGCGGAATTGCAGCGGCTTTGATACTGGGCGCGAGCGCAGTCAATATTGGGACTGGGTTCCTGCGATCGCCGGAAGCGAAGACGCATCCTGCTTGGGCGGAGAGACTCGCGCATACGGAAGCCAGCGATACGATGGTGACGCGAGCCTTCAGTGGACGGCCGGGACGCAGCGTGGCAACAGCGTATGTCCGAGCGGCAGCTGCTGCGGATGCTCCGCGTTCAGCGCCGTATCCTGTGCAGCGCGCGCTGACTCAAGCGATGCGGCAAGAGGCTGTGAAGGCGGGAGCCGCCGAGTGTATGCAAATGTGGGCGGGACAATCGGCGAAGTTCGCGCGCGCGGAGCCGGCAGGAGTGATTGTTCAGCGGCTGTGGGAGGATGCGTCGCGGCTGCTGAAGTAGTGTGCGCGTTTGGGCTTCAAGGCGTCGATGGTGCCTGTAGCGGTAGTTCTTGGGCATTCACGGCCAGCCACTTTCCGTTGCGGCGCACGAAGACGTCGGTGAAAGAATTCCTCTTCGCTTTGGCTCCGGGATCTTGAATCGTGTTGACGATTCCTGTGGCAATCGCAACGTCTCCATAGATCCGCACGCGCAGCTCCTCGAAGTGCTTGGTGCCGGGAAATGCGTTGGGGTGTTTGCGCAGGTAGGCGAGCTGGTCGTTCTTGGTGATAAAGCCGGCCGGGAGCACGTGCACGAAGTCGTCCGCCAGGATCGATTCGAGCACGTCGGGGCGGTCTTCATTTTCAAGCCAGCGCAGCTCGACGGCTTTGACTTCTTCTTCCATTTTTTGCGATGGGGGCTGCGGTTGAGGAGATGCGTAGGAAGAAATCGAGATGGCGATGCAAAGGATGGAGAGCACACAAAACCGCGAATGCATGGTTGGCCTCCTGACGAGTCTTCATTCTAAGGTCAAAGGCCTCAGGTCATCCCGATCCAAAAAGCGATCGGGAGGGACCTGAGCTACGTTACGTTACGTGAATATCGGTGTTATTTCAGGAAGTCACGAATGAGCATGGCGATCTGATCGGCTGCGGTGTCGAGCGCGAAATGGCCTCCGTCGACGATGTGGATTTCGGCTTTGGGGACGTCGCGGCGGTAGGATTCGGGTTCTGAGGGATCGAACGAGGATTCGTACTTCCCCCAGATCACCAAGAGGTGCGGCTGCTTTTCCAGGCTTGCCACCTGGGGTAGTTCTCGACGTTGGTGCGGTAGTCGTAGAAAAGTTCCACTTGAATCTCGCCCTGGCCGGGTTGGTTGAGAAAATAGTATTCGTCCGTCCAGAGGTCCGGGTCATGGCGTTCGACGTTGGGATCGTCGCCGACGTGACGCGAGCGCGTGGTGGCCATCGAGAGGAGATTTGTGCGCAGGGCGCTTTTCGTTGGCGGCGCGATCGGCCCAGAAGGCGCGACGTGTTTTCCAGTTTTCGCCGAGGCCTTCGTTGTGCGCGACGGCGTCCTGAACGATGAGGCTTTCGACGCGCTCGGGATGGGCGAGGATCATGCGTAGAGCCTTTGCGTGGGCGTTTTCTCGGGCTTGGGCGGGCGATTGAAATGTTGAGAAGAACATGGAAACGACTAGCGCCGCGCGAGAGAGCTGCAAGCATCGGGCGCGGCAGCATGAAATGGAAAGATGCATCGTGGATCTCCGGGTATGTGGGCTTGCGCGCCGATTCCGGCAGCAGCGCTTACCCGTTAGATTCACGCGAGAGCGGCCTGGTTTCGAGCCCTTTCGGGCTCCGCTGTATGCGGAGCGTGAATGGGTGACGCGGAGGCGTGGGCTGCGCGGGCGGGTCTGAGACCCGCCCCTACTATGGCGGAGGCGAGAGTTACTTGGCGTTTTAGCGAGAATATTCGGGGGCAGGATTTTCAGAGCCCCGCGATTTCCACATTTCCTCGATTTCCACAGCAGAAATTCTTTTTGGTCGGCTTGACCGCTTGCGGGAGCAGAGTTACAAGAGCGGTGCGAGAGCGTTCCGATCGGCCGAGTCTCGGAAAGCACGGCAAGCGAAAGCTTGACGAGCTACACGGGGCTCGGAAGGATAGAACGGCTTCGGCAAAGTTCGGAGCAACACGGCGTCACGGCGAGGCTCTAGGTCTGGATCAGCGGTGGGCAGGACGTGCTACCGTCAGGCAACTGATGGAAGGCGCGACGCAAACCACGGACCTGACCTAGCGCGACTTGCTGTGGTCGGCTTCTGCCGGTAAAACGGTGAGAAGGCTGGCAGCTGCGACTTTCGCGACTGAGGAGAAGGGGCGAGCAATCGCCCCTTTTCCTTTTTCCGCTTCCAAGGGTACCTCCCAAGGTTATCTCCGCAGCGCACGCTCAGACGGCCCGACTAGCGCGCTGGAAATTTCTTCGCGCCGTTCTGTCGAAGGCGGCTTCGTTGACAAACCGGGGAGTGCGCGGCAATATCAATTGTTGTTCCTGCCGCAGGAAATGCCCAAGTGGCGGAATTGGCAGACGCGCTAGCTTCAGGAGCTAGTTCTCGCAAGGGAGTGGAGGTTCGAGTCCTCTCTTGGGCACCATTCATTCAGCAAGACTTATGCGGTTGCTACCTTGAATTCGAGAAGGGTACCGGTTGCCTCGGTGTCAGTTTTGGTGTCACTTGGTTTTACGGACAGGCGCTCCACTGCTTCCCGCAGGTGGGCCTCTCCCAAATGTGAATAACGCAGAGTTGTTTCAATCCGCTTGTGCCCCAAGAGAACCTGGACGGCCCGCAGCGGTACCCCAGCCATCACAAGACGGCTCGCGAATGTGTGCCGAAGATCGTGCCAGCGGAAGTTCTGAATCTTCGCCTGGCACAAAGTTTCCTTGAACCATTCCCTGGATTCGCGTGATTCTGGCCCTTGAAATCGTGGGCAAACGTAGCCTAGGCCATCGCCAAGCTGCCGCAGAGTTTGCAATGCGGCGCGAGCCGTCGAGTTTATTTGAATATGTCGCACTTCTCCGTGTTTGCTCCGCGGGATTGTGATGACGCCCCGTTTTAAATCTACGTCCTGCCATCGAAGTCCATATTGCTCACCGCGGCGCATTCCCGTGTGCAGTGCAAGGTCAAATTCAGCCTCGTGAACGGGATACATTTCGCGTATTTTCGTGCGGAGTGCGCCTTCTTCTTCATCGTCCAGGAAGCGCACGCGCTCATTGTTTTCCTTGCGACGTTTCACTAGCCGCACGGGATTAGCGGCCATCTTGCCATTGCGAACAGCAAGGGAAAACGTGAGGCTTAAAAGCGTTCGGTATCGATTAACCGTAGAAGGTTTACGGCCCTCTTCAGCTAATCCATTAAGCCTTCGTTCAATGTCCTGCGGATTCAATTCTTCGGCACTTCTGCCACGAAACCACCCGAGGATTGTATCCATGCGCCAACGGTCGATCCGGTAGGCCTCGCTTACCTTTGTTGTCCGAGAGTATTCAAGAGTGTCGTGTGCAATTTCCGCGAAGCTCACGGTCGGTCGTCGCAGTTTCTCGGGAAGCTTCTTACCTTCTAGGACTTGTTGTTTCCGTTTCCTATAGAGGAGGATCGCGGCGCTTTTCGTGCCCGCCTTCTCGCGGCGCTTGCGGCCTTGGGCGTCCCAATAGCAAATCCACCACGGATTAATCTTGCCTGGAACCTTCTGGAACACACCGCGAGGATTGCGCCTCTTTCGGAGGGCCTTCGTCACATCGGTCAAAGTCAGAGTCTCAGTTTGCATCGCGCTTTCCTTTCTTCGGCGGACGTCCGCCCAGCGCTCCGTTGCGCCGTGACGTGCGGGCCTTCCGCACCGACCGGGCCGAGCCACGGCACACCGGGCAAAAACAAACAAGTGGGGCACCGTGAATCTTGCACCTCGGACGAATCTTCATGCTCGCAACTGTAACCTAACGCGCTAGGATTATAAATGAAACTTCTACTCTGCTAGACTGCGTATATGAGCGCACCGAAGCGCACTCGGCAAAAGAAGGCCGTATGGCCTGAGCCGCCTGCATCCTTCCGTAAGAATGTTCTCAACTACCCTAAGGCCCAACTCGCGTTTGCGAGCGTGGCCGGTGCTCGATTGAATGAGGAATTGTTTTGGAAGATGCTCTGGGAGCTCGGGTGCAGGAGAGATGATGGAGAGTCCGAAGCCAGCCGCTGGTACTCTCTGTCTGGCCTTCCACTGCACACCTTGCGACGTTTACCCAGGCGGGTGCGTAGCTGGGCGGCTGAGATTGAAGGTTTACAGCGTCAGATCCTATCGAATCGGGCATACGGCCATACAGCCGCTTCTCTCACACTGTTTTTCCTTCCCAAGCTGACCGAACTCCCGAGCCTTCTGCGATTGTATGCGGACCAGCTGGAGGCAGTGTGCAAGTTTACCGCCCGGCACGCACCCAAAGCGCCCGCCCGGTTCAGAGCGAATCTGGAGTTCGCGTTGATCGAATACGTGAAACTGATGACGGGTCGACCTCATACCCCCGAAATTGCCACACTGCTCACGGGGGCCTATCATGCCCAGGGCTCAAACGAAATCGTTGACGCTCACAACCTCACCATGCGATA
>Ga0126381_100003243_pt1 | contig 17713 bp, 10 predicted proteins | sample PanSoiMetPlot_28_FD_96465 | JGI IMG/M metagenome (GOLD analysis project Ga0126381, IMG submission 96465) | Tropical forest soil microbial communities from Panama - MetaG Plot_28 | ecosystem: Environmental > Terrestrial > Soil > Tropical forest > Bulk soil | place: Panama | collected 2016-02-17 | reverse complement strand
CGTTAGGGATCCTGTCGCGCTAACTGACCCGCCGCGCTTCCTGGTTAGGCCTGGCCGCAGCTGGACATCAACTCGGGATAAGCTTGTCGGATCCGCGGATGGTAGGTACTCACCTCGATGACCATGGCACCGGAGCCCACCGTGAGCGCAGCAACAGAGAGAAGACTCCCCGAGCGCCTCTGTGCAGGCCGCGTGAAAGCGAGTGTCCTTCAGCATGATGTCCATGGAGACTCGCAATCAAAATAGCGAATTTAAATAGTCGAAGATGGCTTGAAAAGTTCTCGCTCACGTCATATCATCGCGAACTGACCTCACCAGGAGGCTTGTCATGAGAATATTCGCTCGATTTATCACATTCCTGGGGGTCATCGCATTGGTCGCTTCCGCCGTCATGCTGCCGTGGACTGAAAACTCCGTCCATTACCAGTACCTGAACGAGAAGATGGAGGGGATTCCCACCCATGCCTGGGCTGGCTACCATTCCGTCCTGAAGGAGCCCGCTCCCATCATCCGGTACAACGACGACGGCACTATAAAGCTTACTGCTGCCTACGTTATAGACCGTGACCGTTTACTGTTCGAGTGGCTGCTGGTAGTCCTTGTCACGGTTGGACTCGTTTTCGTGGTGACACCCAGAGAGCAACGGTCACTTTCGATAACCAGAGACCAACCACTCTCGATAAGATGAACTGCTGGGAGTTGACGTCACGAAATGACGGCCTAGACTGTCGTCGACATAACGTCTAACCTTCCAGCATCGCAAGCTTCACCGAGCCACAGATTTCTCGTCCGTACCGCTTCTGGCGGCGGCCGGATAGTAGCTCGCGCTCGCGAGGATTCGACCGACCAGCCCCCTTCTTACTTAGCGTTGAGCGCCGTTAAGCGAGCGCCGAGGCGTCCCGACTCATGACAGGTAAGGCACGTGATGCCGCCCGCGGCAGCGGCACTGGGGTTACTCTTCCATTGCCTGGCGGCAGGTTCGTAGGGGGTGTTCGGCAGCACTGCGAGAATCTTGTCGAGGTATTGTCCGACTTCCTCAGCGCGGCCCGTGCGCTGAGCCGACTGGGCAAGCCCGCCAAGAAGCTCACCCCGCATATGCACCGGAAGCTTGTCTATAAAGGAAGCCTGCTGTTTCCAGAGCGCCTGGTAATGGTCATAGGCCTCGGACCATGCAGCCGGGCGATATTCTTTGGGCAACCGGTCGGCCAGGACCAAATAGCTGCCTCCGGTAACCGCGGCGACCCCGTCATTGCCCGAATTAAGCTTCCCGGCCTCGGAGAATAGGTCGAGCGCATGCTTGTAATTATCCTGAAACTCGTCCTTACGGTTGCTCTCGTAGGCCCGCACGGCTCGGTAAAGTGTTGCCCCACCTTGCCATGCCAACAAGTTTGCCTTTTGGGAGGGGCGTTTTTCGAGCAGAAGTTGAATGTTCTTCTCTCCCCTCGAGAAGCGCTCCATGTCGTCAGCCAAAAAGCCAGCGAATATGTCTTCCCTTAACAGTGTATGAACCGTAAGCCTGGTATCTGAAAGCGGCGACTGTTGCGTCTCTGGCGACTGGGCCGCGCCAACTGCAACAATTGCGGAAAAAATGATAAGCAACGACATCTTAATACTGCGCATAGGCTTGCTCCCCCACCGACCAGAAATATCCCAAAATCAGGCAAATCTAACAGCGGACGGGATTTACGGCTAGCAGTAACCCCGATCGTCCCCCCCATTTAAGTCTCTTCTAACCGTACGCCGATTCGTGCAGAAAGTTGCGTTTGGGCGGTGCAATTCGGGCCCTCCGTGCCGCTTGGCGACCTGGGTTCGAATCTGAGTTCTGCTGGCGGGATTCGAGATGGTCAGTGACCCTGCCAACCCAGCTTGCGATTGAACGATCCACCATCTTCCGCTGTTGGGTTTCGGGAGCCAGGGCCCTGATCAATTCTCACACCGTCCCACACTACTGCTGCTAAACACCCCCAAGAGAATAGGGCATCATAGATAGACCTGGAGGGCTCGATGTCCATTAATGTCAGTTAGGAGTGGACTCTGATTACTTCTTGTCCCGTTTTTCGATCTTGGCCCAGGTATCACGCAAGCCGATGGTCCGGTTGAACACAAGTTTGCCCGGCGCCGAATCACGATCCACGCAGAAGTAGCCGAGCCGCTCGAACTGGTAGCGCGAGCCGGGTGCCGCGTTTTGCAGGCTCGGCTCGACCTTGCAGCCGCTCAGTATCTCTAATGAATTCGGATTTAGATTGGCGGTGAAATCTTTGCCTTCCTCAACTTCACTGGGATTTTCCTTGGTAAACAAGTTGTCGTAGAGACGGACTTCGGCGTCGCCGGCGTGCGCTGCTGAAACCCAGTGAATCGTGGACTTCACCTTGCGACCGTCAGGCGCGTTGCCGCCTCTAGTCGCCGGATCGTAGGTGCAGTGCAGCTCTACGGCATTGCCGGCAGCATCCTTAACAACGCTCTTGCAGGTAATGAAATATCCGTAGCGGAGCCGGACCTCACGGCCCGGCGCCAGCCGAAAGTACTGCTTGGGCGGATCCTCTCGAAAGTCGTCCTGTTCGATATATAGGACTTTTGAGAATGGAACCCGACGGGTCCCTGCGGTCTCATCTTCAGGGTTGTTGACGGCGTCCATCTCCTCGACCAGGTCATCGGGATAGTTGTCGATGACGACGCGGAGCGGCTTCATGACAGCCATGACGCGCGCGGCGTGCTTGTTCAGGTCCTCGCGAACGTAATGTTCGAGCAGGGAAAGCTGTACCGTGTTGTTGGTCTTGGACACGCTAACGCCCTCGCCAAAGTTGCGGAGCGCCTCAGGCGTGTAGCCGCGCCGCCGCATCCCAGATAGCGTCGGCATTCTCGGATCATCCCAACCACTGACGTGAGCGTGTTCAACTAGGGTGAGAAGCTTGCGCTTGCTCAGCAGTGTGTATGTCAGGTTCAGCCGGTCGAACTCAAACTGCCGGGACGGGAATATACCGAGCTGCTCGATGTACCAGTTGTATAGCGGCCGGTGGTCCTCGAACTCCAGCGTACAGATCGAGTGGGTAACCTCCTCGATTGAATCCGACTGGCCATGGGCGTAGTCATACATTGGATAGATGCACCACTCATTGCCGGTCCGGTGGTGCTCCATATGAAGGATCCGGTACATAACCGGATCGCGCAGGTTGAGGTTGGGCGACGCCATATCGATCTTGGCCCGCAAGGTTCGAGAGCCGTCGGGGAATTCCCCCTTCTTCATCCGTTCGAAAAGGTCCAGGTTCTCTTCGATAGAGCGGTTGCGATAAACGCTCTCCTTGCCCGGTTCGGTGAGCGTACCTCGATACTCTCGAATCTGGTCCGCGCTCAGGTCGCACACATAAGCCTTTCCGGCCTTGATCAGCTTGATGGCCCATTCGTAAAGCTGCCCGAAGTAGTCGGAGGCGTATAGCAGCTTATCCCACCGGAATCCCAGCCACCGGACATCTTCCATGATCGAGTCAACATACTCGGTCTCTTCTTTGGACGGGTTCGTGTCGTCGAACCGCAGATTGCACTTGCCGCCGAACTCCGCCGCCAGACCAAAATCCAGGCATATCGCTTTGGCGTGCCCGATGTGGAGGTATCCGTTTGGCTCAGGCGGAAATCGAGTCTGCACTCGACCGCGATGTTTGCCTTCCTTGACGTCCTGAATGATGGTATCCCTGATGAAATTAGACCGGCCCGGCGATTCAACCGGCGCCGTTCCGGTGTCAGATTCTAACGAGTTCATTTGCTTGTCCTATCTCCTACGCTAATTCAGTCAGTGCAGTGTAAACTATTAGTTTGCGTTATTTATCCAACCAATCGTCGCCGCTCCGTGGTAGCGCAAACTGTTAGTTTGCGTTATTTCTCTCTGGCCGTCAAAAGTCAGACGTTTGCACGACGCCCGGTTCCAGGAGCAGATCCCCCGATCTCTGCCTCGAGCTACATTGACAGTGCGTTTAGCAGAATGCCAGTTGCCATGGCCCTCGAGAGGGCGACTAGACAGTGGCGGCCCCACCAGTTCCAGCAAATTAATAATTATAGCATTTGCACGTCTGGGCCGGAATTCGGCTGAGACCCTGACCCGGCTCCAGTCACCAACGGCTGAAAAGACTCGCCCGGTGGAAATTGGTGCATTTCAGGCCGGAGGCGAAAGCGGCGACGAGTCGCCGCACTCCAAAAAAGGACTCGTGCGAATTGCGCGAAACAAGAAGTCCAGATGACCGGTGCCGATGGGAGATGGCGGCTTGTTAGAATGAAACCAACACTGTAGACTTTCAATGCTTGCCGCAACAGGACTTCCGGGTGGATCGTCGGATTGCCGCAGCCACATGAGCCGGCGAGGCGCGCAGGTCCCGTCACACTAACAAGAGGGGGCTCACAGAGTCGAACGGCCGGTTGACAGATGGCTCATCAACTCTGATGATGGACGACCAGATAGAACTGAATAATTACGTCGCCGCTGTATGGCGGGCCAAGTGGTGGATTCTCGCGGCAATCGTGTTAGCAGGCCTCGGCACTGCCGGCTACAGATACCGGCAGCCCGCAACGTATACTGCTGTAGCGTTGATTCGGGTCGGCCGGGTGTGGAAAGAACCCTTAGACGACCCTTACAGCACCGCCGAGTTCGTAAACAGCCACGGCTTTCTCGACGAAGCCGCGCACAAGCTCTCGATAAAGCCGGGCCAGCTCCGGCGGGCCATCCGCGCGAGCGTAGTAACGGCCGGTCCTCCTCGGGCTACCTATCCGATTCTGGTCCACATCTCAGCATCGACCGACAGCAACGATCAATCGGTCCGGCTTGCTGAAGCTGTCGCAGACGAGATAATTGCCAGCCACCAGTCGCGCTTTGATCTAGCAATGGCTCCCCATCTCGACACCGAACGCCATCTCGATGAGCTCACTAAGAACGCCGGCCTGGCAGCGAATGCCCCCCTCGATGCCCGGATCAAGCTTGAACAGGAGCTGGGAGACATCAGGTCGTCAAATACCTCTCCTACTATAACTGAGAAGACTCGTCTTCTTGGGCCGGTTACGCCACAGGGCGTGGTCCGGGCTACGGTATTGCAGCCGGCGGCTGTCGCGGCAGTCTCGGCCGGGCTCGTGGCCATGTCGGCCGCTGTGCTGATTAGCTTTCTCGGCACCAGTCCAAGCCGGGAAAGATTGGTCGCGCCAGACAAGGAGTTCTCCGATGTTACGCCTGGCTAGCGTGGTGGGCGCCCGCCCCAACTTCATGAAGATCGCGCCATTGCTCGCCGAAATGAACCGGCGTCCGGAGATCATTGAGCCGATATTGATCCACACCGGCCAGCACTATGACGACTCGTTGAACGACTCGTTCTTTCGCGAGCTCGACATCCCGCGTCCAGACATCAACCTCGAAATCGGATCGGGCACCCACGCCGGACAAACCGGCAGGATCATGATCGAGCTGGAGCCGGCCCTGGCCAGATTCAAGCCCGACTGGGTGATTGTAGTAGGCGACGTCAACTCTACAATGGCAGCGACCCTGGTGGCAGCCAAAATGAACATTCGGGTCGCGCATGTAGAAGCGGGCCTGCGCAGCCGCGATCGGACAATGCCCGAAGAGATCAACCGGCTTGTCACCGACGCAGTCGCGGACCTCTTGCTGACGCCTTCACCTGACGCGGATCAAAACCTTATTCGCGAGGGGATTTCGCCCGAGAAAATCGTATTCGTCGGAAACATAATGATCGATACCCTGCACCAGTCGCTCGAAATGTCCCGAGCGTCCGATTTGCTCGGCCGCCTCGAACTCGAGCCCGGCAAATACTGCGCAATGACGCTTCACCGGCCTTCTAATGTCGATGACCAACAGACGCTCGCAGGCATACTCGGGGCGCTGGCCGAGATTCAGCGAGAAATTCCGGTCGTGTTCCCGATGCACCCGAGAACCCGAGCCAGAATCAGTGAATTCGGGCTTAGCCAGTGCTTCGCTTCGATGCCGAACCTTGTTGTAACAGAGCCGCTGGGCTATTTGGATTTCTTAAGTCTCTACAGCAACTCCAAAATGGTGCTCACAGACAGCGGAGGAATCCAGGAGGAGACGACGGTACTGGGGATTCCCTGCCTGACTCTGCGCGACACCACCGAGCGGCCGATCACCATGACCGAGGGAACTAATCGACTTGTCGGCAACCATCCCGATCGGATAAAAGAAGAAGCCTTTGCGGTGCTCAAAGGCGAACGGCGTCCAGGCAGGGTCCCCGAGTTGTGGGATGGAAAGACAGCGGGCCGCATCGTCGATGCTATATTGAAGGCCAGCATCTAGTCTGGTCACTAAGAAATCGCCCTCACGCGTCCGGAAACTCAAATGGCAGTAAACGGCACCAACACTCTCGGACGCCGCCGGCCAGGCCTCCCGTTTCTGGTCATGTCGGCCGCGTCCGTCACCACTGTCGTTTTGGTTTGGCTTCTATCCGCTCGGATGTATGCGGCAGCCACTGTGCTCGTGTTGGCCTGGGGCCTCGCGGCGTTTGTGAGCGCCATCGCATCGATCGACGACACTCTCAGAAACAAGGTCGCGGCCAATTCCCTGCTCTTCTGGTTTGCCACGGCTCCATTCGCCTGGTACTTCATCAGGTTCCCCTTCGCGAAGTCGATCGTTACTTTCGAACGGCTCGTGTTTGGCCTGGTCGGATTCTTCGCAATCGGCAGCCTGATGGGCTGGCTACCCCGCGCGGGACGCCGCCCGGCTCGGCGCCCTGACGCGCTCGACCCCGATGCGCTCGGTCCTGACGCGCTCTCCAGCCAGCTATACGCAGATCGCATAACCAACGACTTAGATTCGGAGTCTTTGGCTGCGATCCGTCAGCGCAACACCGGCTCTAACGAAGGGGCAACAGCCGGAGCCGGCTGGCGCGGGGCAACCGAATCTGAACGGCACCCGATTACGAAGTTCGAGGCCGTTTGGCTCCTGCTCGTCCTCCTTGCCTGTTCCAGCGCGGCTACGTCCTCGTCGTCGACCGGTTATGCGCTAAAACTCGCGGTCGATGCATTCGCTCTCCCGCTGATCGCATTCTATGGAGCGAGGACGTATCTGAAGTCGACGCGCCACGCGAAGTTTATCCTCGTTACCGCCATGCTGCTCGCCTTGTTCCTGCTTGCCACAGGAGCCTTCGAATTCCTGACAGGCATAAACCTGTTGCCTTATGAAGGTTCCGAATTAGTCCGCGAGGGCGAGCTGAGGGTGAACGGCCCATTCATAGCCGATAGTTCTTTCGCTGTCGTCTCGTTGATGCTGGTGGTGTTTCTGCGGTCGGCGCCCCGGATGTTCAAACTCCGATTTGATTTGGGCGCTCGCGTTATTTACGGAATCGGGATAGCGGGGGCGATTGTGTCGTGCTTGCTGCCTCTATTCAGGGCTGTCGCAATCACCCTTGTGTTGTGTTGGGCCGCCGAAGGCGTTCTTAGCGCGAGACCGCAAGAGAGGGTTGCCGGCACAGCTTCGAGCCGACGCGTAAGAAAACTCTTACGCCGCCAAAGGATCTGGTCGTTCGTTATCGCCGCTATCGCGTTGATTTCGTTGGGGGCAGGAGTCATGCTACTGGCGCCGGCCAATATACGGCAACGCCTGACGAATCCCAGGAACGCTTACAGCCGGCTGCTATCGTGGCGGGTGGCTGCGAACATCATTTACCGACATCCGGTTTTCGGAGTGGGCCTCTCCAACTACGTCGATTACTTCGACCAGGAGTACACTGGCGGCAGGAGTCAGCTCGAACTCGAACTTGATACTCATATCGTCGAGCATCCGCATTCAAACGTTGTGTGGATAGCGACGGAGCTTGGGCTCGTCGGTCTTGCCCTATACCTGGGTGCTAACATTCTATTGCTGATACCGGCCTACCGGGCGTTTCGCCGCGGACGCAGTGGGCGCACTCGCGCTGCCGGGGCGTGTTTCATTGTCCTAATGGCCGCTTACTGGATTCCAGGCCTTGAGTTAACCAGCGGGATGTATTCTGAGCTCAACCTCTATTTCTTCTTTCTGCTCGGACTGATCTTCCCCCTATTGTCGCTTGAGGCACTGCCCGAAGGGCAAAACCGGAAATTGCAATTGTGAGCATCATCTCCAAGATACGTGACAAGGCCAGGAACCTGACGCCCTCTGAGCTGGCTGCCGAGGGTTTGTCGCGGATCAACAAACGGCTGACCAGATCCTACCGCCGCGCAACCGATCGTCAGGATGCCGCGTATATAAGCGACGACGAACTGGTTCGCTCGATTGTTGGCAGGGACATACCGGGTCTCCTGGCCAGTTTCAGGAACTCGGCGCGGCTGAGGCTGGCTGCAGGCCTGACGGATTTAAAGACGACCGTCGGCGAGATTTCCAGGATTTACCCCCTGGCCCCGCATGACACCGTGAGCCGCGGCGCCGGCATCATCGAACACAAGATAATACTCTTCGAACGGGGCTTTCAGCTCGGCCCCGAAATTGATTGGCATCAGGATCCCGCCAGCAAGGTGATATGGCCGATGGCCCACTATACTCGAGTTCCCATAAGGATTGGAGGCGGAGCGGATGCCAGGATCGTGTGGGAATTGAATCGGATGCATCATCTGGTCACTCTCGGTCAGGCCTACGCCTTCACCAGAGACGAGCGATTCACCGAGGAGTTCCTGATACAAATTGCGTCCTGGTACCGGCAGAATCCTCCCAACTTCGGTGTAAACTGGACCGTCGCGATGGAAGCTGCCATAAGATCGGTCAACATAATAGCGGCCCTCGACCTGTTTCGCGATTCCATTCTGCTCGACGAAACCTCGTTCGCCCTAATAGCAAAGCTCCTGATTTCCCACGCCCGATTCATCGAAGAGAACCTCGAGTCCTCTCCGATCGTGACGAGCAACCATTACCTGTCGGACCTGATCGGCCTCTTCGTGATCGGGGTGTCGCTACCTGAACTGAGCGAAGCCCCGCGCTGGATCGAGAGAGCCGCCTCGGAGCTCATCAGCGAAATGGAACGCCAGATCCTCCCCGATGGAGTCGATTACGAGGGCAGCACTGCTTATCATCGATTAGTGCTGGAGATCTACTTTCTCTTCTTTCATCTATGCGGCCGATGCGCAATCAAACTGCCCACACCATACTTTGAAAAGCTAGAAGCTATGTTTGACTTCGTCCGTCATTACCTGAAACCCGATCGTACAGCTCCACTAATCGGGGACAGCGACGATGGCAGGCTGATCAAGTTCAAGTACCGGCCCTCCGTCGATCAATCGTATTTGATGTCCCTGGGAGCCGTATTGTTCAACACCGGCGACTTCAGGAGGCGAGGCCCAATCGACGAAGAAGCCATCTGGTGGCTCGGAAGCCAGGGCATCGAGACTTACGACAGACTCCCGGCCGCTGTCCGTGAACCGGTGTCCAAGCAGTACAACCATGCCAAAATATTCATCCAGCGCTCAGGGTCCCTGTATGCGATTATTGACTGTGGAGATCATGGAGCGATGGGTCGCGGCTCGCACGCCCACTCCGATGCTCTGTCAATCGACCTGTACGCGTATGGCCGCACGTTGCTCCGGGACCCGGGCACTTTTGTCTATAGCGCCAGCGAAGTATGGCGTAACAGGTTCAGGTCCACCGCTTACCATAATACTGTTCGAATAGACCGCGAGGAAATATCCGAGTTGATCAAGGGCCAGCCATTCTCACTTGGACCAAACCGGCCGGTCACCGTGAACAGATGGGAGACCAGCGTCGAGGAGGACCTTCTCGACGCCCAGCATAACGGGTACTCCCGGTTGGATCACAATATCACCCACAGGCGCATCCTGAGATTCAACAAAGGTTTAGAATACTGGATCCTGGACGACCATTTTACCGCCAGTGTAGAAGGATCGGATCAGGCTCACCTGATCGAGTTCTTCTTCAATTTCGACGCAGGGCTTCAGGTTACGGTTAAAGCCGGTGACCGCGCTTTAGCCAGGTCACGCAGCGCTGCCCTCGCTCTGGTTCCAGTATCCGGCCACACATTTGAAACCCGTATCGCTACCCGCTGGGTGTCCTTAAGCTACGGGACTCGCAAGCCTTCCTTTGGTATCATGTATGGTCTATATGCAACCATTCCATTCTCGAGCACGATTCTGCTGATTCCCTACAAGAAAGGGGAAGAGTCAAAGGTGGATGAGGTAGTGGCCACCCATGCTGCGGGAGTGGAGAAGTAGAAACGAAAGTTTACAGGTGAAAGTTGAAGGTTGAACGTTAAGGATCGGCCGTAAGAGCGTGGCGGATTCATAAGGCCCGGGTTCGATGAATTTGGATGAAGTTGGATGACACTGAGAGGCGAAACCTGAAAAATGTGCGGGATTTGTGGCATTTATGAATGGGGCTTGGCTGAACCTGAAGTAACCGGTTCACTCATCGCTGCAATGCGCGACGAGATGGCGCACCGCGGGCCAGACGACGCCGGCGTCTATCTGACAGCCGACCGCCGCCTTGGATTGGGCCATCGACGGCTCTCGATTGTCGACCTCTCCGAAGCCGGACGCAATCCGATGACTAACGAGGACGGTCAGGTATGGATCACGTTCAACGGAGAAATCTATAACCACCAGCCCATCCGCGACCGGTTGGTGAAACTCGGCCACATCTATCGATCCAGAACCGACACCGAAACCATTCTTCATCTGTACGAAGAAAAGGGACTCGACTTTGTCCACGAACTCGAGGGCTTTTTCGCCCTGGCCTTGTGGGACAACAGAGAGCGAAAGCTCGCTCTTGTCCGGGATCGTGTCGGAATCAAGCCCCTTTACTACACGGTCGCCGGCGGCAGATTGATATTCGCCTCTGAAATTAAAGCTATACTGGCGCACCCGGCAATAAGCAGAGATATTGACGAAGAAGCGCTGTATCATTATCTGACCTTTCTTGCCACGCCGCCTCCCCAAACGCTGTTTGCCGGCATCAACAAGCTTCCGGCCGGCTGCATGCTCACTTGCTCGGCGGATGGCGAGATAAAAATCACTCGATACTGGGATGCCATCGCTGCGAGCCGCGACCGAACGCTGACTGAGGAAGAAACAGTCGCCGAGATTTATCGCCTGCTCGAAGAAGCTGTTAGAAAAAGGATGATGAGCGATGTTCCGTTCGGACTGTTTCTGTCGGGCGGCGTCGACTCCACCTCAATCCTCGCTCTGTTATCCGGGATGATGAGCGAACCCGTTCGGACATACACCGTTGGTTTCAAGGACAGTCCTGACTATAACGAACTGGAAGAAGCCAGGTCGGTCGCGAGGGAATACGGGGCGGATCATCACGAAGTCGTCATAGATCAGCAGGACTTGCTCGATTCTCTTCCCGAACTGATCTTCCACCAGGATGAACCCATAGCTGACCCCGTGTGCGTGCCGCTTCATTACGTCTCGCGCCTGACCAGCAGTACCGGCACCAAGGTGATTCAAGTTGGCGAAGGGTCCGACGAGTTATTTTGCGGTTATAGTTATTATGCTGCCTTCCTCGACATCTACCGGTATTTGTGGAACCCGCTGGGCAAGCTGCCCGGCGCGCTCAGACGAGGCATCTCCTCACTCGCATTGACCGCTTACAACGCTGGGGGGCGCCGTCTGTTGCCCGTCGGCAAGAAACTCGTACCTGATCTTCTCCGGAGATTTGCTGAGGGTGAAGAGATCTTTTGGAGCGGCGCCTTCATCTTTGACGAAACATGTAAAGACAGTCTCATCGCGCTTGACCTCAGACGCCGGTTGGACCAGGGCCACCACGGCGGCCGCTTCTCTTCCTACTCGCTCATCCGCAGCGACCTCGACAGGCTGCTGAAAGCCAGGCCCCAAGCGGACCAGCTGGAGAGGATGATATATCAGGAGCTTAAGCTCAGGCTTCCCGAGCTGCTCCTCATGCGGGTCGACAAAATCACAATGGCATCATCGCTCGAAGCACGAGTGCCATTTCTCGATCATAAGCTCGTCGAATTCGCCATGGGCATCCCCCAGGAAATGAAGTACCGCGGCGGCGAAACCAAGCGGCTGCTCAAGCTCGCGCTCAAGGGCAAGGTTCCCGATCGTGTTCTCCAGCGGAAGAAGAAAGGCTTCGGAGTGCCGGTGAACGAATGGATGCTAGACCGGCTCGGAACCGTGATCGAAGACTCGATAACGGAGTCGCCTCTGCGGCGTCGAGGTTTTTTCGATTACCGGTATATCAAGCACCTGTTTGATCATCAAAGGGCCCATAAGACAAACTATTCATTTTTTCTATGGTCCCTGTTCAACCTCACATTGTGGTACGATCGATGGATCGAGGGGCGGCCCCTTGCTTCCTGGACTTCACAGCGCCAGTCACCCGGATTACACGAAGCGGCCGAGCTAAGCGTATCCGTCAAATGAGGTCCGGGAACACGCCTGATCCCCAATCGAGTGTGAGGTAGCACGTTATCAGCCGCATCTTTTACCCAGTCATGGCCTAATCAATGGTGGCCCAATCAATGACCCGATCAAGTATCTTTTAGATGGCAAAGGATTCCCCAACAACTGAGCAGGCGGAGTACTCGGCCGCAGCCGTGGCCGGCGCCTCGCCCCGCCAGCGAGCGAAAATGCGAAGCCGGCTCAGCAGTCTCACCCCGCCGGCCCTCACACGAATCGGCGAAACACCCCGCCAGGCCAGCCTGTTGTTTTCAGCACAGATGGGATCAACAGTGGCTGGATTCCTTGTTGCCACAATTCAAATGCGCTGGATGGATCCGGCCCAGATCGGGCGCTATGCATTCTGTCTGACACTGGTCGTGATCGGCGGCCTTGTATTCGAGTTTGGGCTATTCCCCGCCGGAGGCCGCGTCCTGGCCCTGCTGTCTGACCGTGAGAGCGAGAAATTGGCGCTGGGAGCCTTTCTCCTGCTCTCAGTCGCGGACGGAATCGCATTTTCACTATTCGTTGCAGTCATCGCCTTCCCTGCCGACTGGATATTCAAACAGGACGTGCGCTGGCTGCTGATCGGCGTTGCCCCGGCCGCTTTCTTCCTTCCTGCTCAGCGGCTTGTGGAGGAAAGCTGTCAGGGATTGAACCGGATCCGCATGCTTTCCGAATACAGACTGGTCACCGCCGGGCTCCAGCTAGCAGCCACGGCGGTGCTCGGAGTGATGCACAGGCTCACGGCCGCCTCCGCACTACTCGTTTATCTGCTGGCGATGGGGCCATCCGCTTTAATTACGATCATCAGGCTGGGAGTGCACTTCAGGGGTTGCTCGCGCTTCCTGAAGCACACTCTGCGCGAAATCAGGAGCTATGGATTCAATGCCTATATAGCGGCAATGACCGGCACCGCTTCGGCCCGCCTCGATAATCTCGTGATCACGTATCTGATCGGGGCCGAGCCGCTAGGACTCTATTTCAGCGCCCAAAGATTTAGCGCACCCTTGAGCACTCTGGCCAGGACGCTGGCCGTAACGAGATTTAGGGTTTTCGCCAGGCTCGTCGAAGTTCCCGGCCGTATCATCAAGTGGAACACGGCTGCGATGGCTGGCGGCGCCCTTCTTCTGGCGCTGGCTGGCCCGCCGGTCATCCATATCTTGTTCCCGCGTTATGCTGCAGCGGCTCCGCTCTTTCTTCCCTTTGCTGTGCTGAACCTGTTCCTCGGTTTGTTTCAACCCTACAATATGTTCCTCGCCTCGCACGGCCGCGGAGCCGAGCTCAGGAATATTGCCGCTGCAGTGACGATTGGAACCGTCATCGCTCTTTTCCTCTGCGTGCCCGCCTACGGTGTTATTGGAGCCGCCTGGGCGGGCGCAGCTGCAATGTTGCTGGATTACGTGCTGCACCTTTACTACTACCTCAAACTGAAGGCGGAACTTCAGGGTACCGGGATCGGCCACGGTCATGGGATAGTGGAATCACAGTCAGGTAAGACAGCCTCTTCGCTCGCCTTGCTTCTTGACCTGTCGAATAATCCTTCGGCCGCCCACGACTGGGCCGCAAATAACCTGGCACCGGCTGAAATTCAACTCGTCGCGAAGACTGACCTCAAGTGGGGATCTAAGCTAAGCGCGCTGCGGCTGCTGAGGAGTCGTAAGCCTCAGATATTCGCAGTGTTTTGCAATGACCTGGCCACTCAGAGTGCAGTGAGCAGCATCCAGGTCTTCGGAGCGCTGGCGGGTGCCCACGTTGTTATCCTTTCGGACCTCAGCGGGAAAACAACACGCTGCTCGAAATACAAGGCCCTGCTGTTGGCGCCTCTCAGCTGGGGATTCCAGCTTCTCCTTGGCTATCTGGTCCTGGCCCCGCTGTCGTGGGCGTTCGCCCTGACTTTGCAAATTCTGGCCCCGATAATCAGGGTCGCAGTTGCGACTCCAACGACTGAAAGGGTGCTGATGCGCTCCTCCAGCCAACCTCGCCGGTACAACGGGCTCTATCTTAGAGCGACTCCAGCCTCGGCCGCCGCCGCCGGAGGCATGGCCAGCCACGTTTCTGGTTTTACTCGGGGCGCTGTTGCAGAAGGCCATCGCTTCGACTTCATCAGCAGTAGCGACATCCTCGATATCGATCCCGCAAGCGAGCTGTACCGGGTCCCCCTCTCAACATGGCTCGACGCAACCCGCGCTCTCTTCGAGCTGTGGAACAGCCTGATCTTCACCATCAACGCCCTGCGAATTTACCGCCGGCATTGCCAGAACCGGCGCTGGGAATTCATTTACCAGCGTTACAACAGGTTCAACTGCGCGGGAGCCTTGCTCTCCGCGGTCAGCGGTTTGCCTTTGATCCTGGAGTACAACGGCTCCGAAGTATGGGTCGGCCGCAACTGGGACCCGATCGGCTTGTTGCCGCTCATCAAAAGATTCGAGCTTACAAATCAGCGACGGGCCGATTTGATGGTAGTGGTGTCATCAACCGAAAGCGCAAACCTTAAAGCAGTCGGAGTTCCCCCTCATAGAATCGTCATCAATCCTAATGCGGTGGATGTTGATGAATTCCACCCCGGGTGCGGCGGCCAGGGCCTGAGGATCCAGCTTGGACTCGAGGGCAAGATCGTTGTCGGGTTCGTCGGCTCCTTTGGTCCGTGGCATGGCACTGAAGTGCTCGCGCGCGCCGCTTGTTTGATAGGATCCGGTTCACCCTGGCATTTCCTATTCATTGGCTCTGGCGACCACAGGCACCAAACGGAGTCGATACTGGCGAGAGCTGGTTGTGCTGGTGTCGCCAGTTTCATCGGCCCCATTCCTCACTCATCGATTCCTCCCTATTTGGATGCTTGTGACATTCTCGTTGCTCCTCATATTCCGATGCCCGATGGGAGACCCTATTTCGGCTCGCCCACAAAGCTCTTCGAATATCTCGCCATGGAACGGCCTGTCGTTGCCAGCCGCCTTGGCCAGATGTCCGAACTGCTGGTCGATGGCCAGACAGCCATCCTTGTCGAACCTGGTGATCCCTCCGAGCTTGCTCGCGCGATTCTTCGCCTCTCTAATGATGAAGAGCTTCGGCTCCGCGTTGGCGCGAGTGCGAGGTCGCTTGTAGTATCAGGCCATACCTGGCGCCATAATGCAGCCCGCGTCTTTGCAGCTCTCGACAATCTGCTGGTTTCTTCGAACCGCTCCGGTTCTGAGCCTGATGAGCCACCCGGGGGCCAAGCCCGTGCTTAACAACCTGTCCGTCATTTGTTTCGCCGGAGAAGACTGGTGGTATCATCATCCACATTCCAAGAACCACATCATGAAGCGGTTTGCCCGCTGTGGAAATAAGGTCTTGTTCGTCAATTCAATATCGATGGGCCTCCCGTCCTTGTCAAACCCTGATCTCTTCGCAAAGATTCGGCGAAAGCTATCGAGCTACGCCAGGTATCTCCGGCTGACCGAAGACGGCATCATCGTCGTCAGCCCGCTGGCCCTTCCCTTCTATTCCAGCGCTATCAGCCGGCGCCTCAATCAGATTCTTCTGCTGGCTCAGATCAAGCTGCTAATGGTCTATTTCGAGCTGCGCGATCCCGTTCTTTGGATCGCCATCCCGACCGCTTCTAGTTTGGTGGGGAAACTGGGCGAACAGGCAACAATCTATCAGGTTTCCGACAAATACGAAGCGAACCAGATGGACCACTCCACATCAGCCGAGGTCATCCGTTCGATGCACCTCGACCTTCTATCCAGAGCCGATCTCATCTACTATTCCGGGAGGAAGCTCTACGACGAGGCCCTTGGGTCACATCCTGAAACAGCTCCGAAATCAAGGCTCCTGGAGCAGGCCGTGGACTTCGAGCATTTTGCACGGGCTACGGCCGGCGTCGACGTCCCGCCTCCAGATGATATCCGCCGGATTCCCGGACCGCGCCTCGGCTACTTTGGAGCAATGGAGTCCTGGTTGATGGACCAGAACTTGATTCGTTACATCTCCGGCCTCCGCCCGGACTGGCACTGGGTCCTGATCGGGCTGAGGGCCGCGCCGCTCGAAATCGAGTCGCTCCCTAATGTCCATTACCTGGGCCCTAAGCCCTACGATCAAGTCCCTACATACGCCTCGGCATTTGATGTCTGCGTGTTGCCATGGGTGACTGACAACGTATTCGTCAATTACGGGAGCGCCATCAAAGTGCGGGAATATCTGGCCACCGGGAAGCCGGTTGTGATCACTCCGCTTTACGAATACGAGCACCTGAATGGTATACTCCGGATTGCTCGAAGCGCCGGCGGCTTCATCGAGAAAGTCGAAGACGCGCTCGAGCGCGATTGCGTGGAACAACGGGTGGCCAGGCAATCAGCGGTAATCGGGGCAACATGGGACGCTCGGGCTGAAGCCGTGAGCAACAATATCGCATCGTTGCTCCGGCGGTAGCACAATTTCCGTTTCTCCTCGCGGATTGGAATTCAGATAATTGGATAGTGCTGTGCGCTTCCGATTCTCCGAGTCTGGCGTTGTGCGCGGAAAGCACCGGGGCCGGGATGTTTGAGTTGGCAAACCCTGTCTGGTAAATTGATTGTCACATTCCAATATTCAGGCTTCGAACGCCTAAGGGATTTTGAGTTTTGCGCCCGCTAGGGTGATTTATACTTACTTGAGACGGAGAAAACCACGCCGAATGAATCGAATTAAATTGTTTATAGGGATATCGCTGACTACGCTTGCGACTTTGGTTCTGGAGCTCTCGCTGACTCGACTGTTCTCCGCCACAATGTATTACCACTTCGCATTCATGGCAATTTCGCTAGCTCTGTTTGGTTCCGGAGCCAGCGGCGTTTTTGTATACATTTCACGCCGCCTATTCAGCCCTGAAAAAGTCGCCCGCCAGCTCGCGATGTTCTCCCTGCTTTTCGGCCTCACCTCCCTTCTGGCCCTTTACGTAATCATGAAGAATCCGCTGACGTTTGATCCCGGCAGCGAAAACTACTACAGGCTTGCCTACATCTATGTGGCAACCGCCGTCCCGTTCTTCTTTTCAGGGTGCGCGGTAACCCTGGCGATAACCCGATTCTCACACGAGATTACCCGGCTGTACCTCTTCGACCTCATGGGCGCAGCAATCGGATGCATGCTGCTGATTCCTCTCCTGAACACAATAGGCGCGATTAATACTGTCCTTGCTGTGGCACTGATCTCGTCGCTTTCCGCCGCGATCTTCGCCACATCTGCAGGCCGCTACTATACCGTGGCAGCGGGTGTGATTTCACTTAGCCTGGCAGCGGTGGTCGTCTATAACTGTGCTACCGCAAGAATCGACATCCACAAATCCAAGGGCAAGGAAGAGACTCAGGTG